>WNFF01000337.1_pt1 | contig 33606 bp, 28 predicted proteins | sample 5400441 | NCBI WGS metagenome assembly WNFF01 (sample SAMN13153345, study PRJNA577476) | soil metagenome | isolation source: 120 cm saprolite under Douglas fir tree site 2 hole 3 replicate 1 | place: USA:California | collected 2015-04-18
AGCTATTGCCCACGTCGCAGTTCTGGCGCAGCGGCTTTCCACCGAGGAGCGCGTGCTCTTCGCGAATGCAGACTATCGCGCGGCCATGACCGGTAAGCCGCGCTTCTTGCCGGGACTTTTCTGAAAGAGAACCTTTCCAGTGAATTGGCGTTATTACGCTGCGATTTCCTTACTCCTGTCCGCGGCGGCCGCCTGCCCGGCTCGTTCCGACGAAATCGCCAAGACCCCTGCGTTCACAACCGTGGCGGAGCTCTCATCGGGATTTCATTCCCTCTACACGCAGAACTTTTCCGAGGCGCGCGAAAAATTTGACGGCTGGGAGTCCCAGCATCCCGAAGAACCCTTTGGCCAGGTGGCCGTCGCGGCTAGTTACCTCTTCGAGGAGATGTATCGCCAAGGCGTTCTCTCGAGTGACTTCTTCTTGAACGAAAAAAGATTCCTCAACGGCATTGAAGGCAAGCCCGACCCCGCGCGCATGAAGAGTTTTCAGAAGGCCATCCTCCTCGCCCGAAAACTCGCCCGCAAACGCCTGGAGAAAGACGCCCGCGACCCGGAAGGGCTTTTCGCTCTCGCGCTTTCCGCGGGAATGGAATCGGATGCCGATATGATTCTCAAAAAAGAACACCTGGAAGCTTTAAAACGGCTCAAGGAAGCCAGCGCGCATGCCAAGGAATTGCTCGCGCAGCAGCCGGACGCCAATGACGCGTACGTTGCTCTGGGCACGGCCAACTACATTATCGGAAGCCTTTCGGGGGGCAAGCGTTTCCTGCTCCGGTTCGGAGGAATCCACGGCGACAAGAAGCTTGGCATGGAACAGCTTGGAAATACCATTGAAAAGGGACGGTACTTACAACCGTATGCCAAGATCTTGCTGGCATTGGCGGCCCGCAGAGAAAAACAAAACCCTTTGGCGCAGAAACTGCTCCTCGAATTGACAAAGGAATTTCCGGAAAGCCCGCTGTACGCCGCCGAATATGCGAAAGCAATGGGCCTGCCCATTCCCGCGCAGATGCACCCCTGAGGTTGCTTGCATGCCCTCCGCAGGGAGGCCTCCCGAAAAAGGCATCCGCAATCTCTCGGATGGATTAGAATCGCGTGTCGCGCGGGTGACGCGCGCTCAGTCTTCTCCATGAGGCGGTGAAGCGTGTTCCAGCAGGACTTATTGAAGGGTCGGGCAGTTTTTCTGACCGGCGGAGGGACTGGACTTGGCCGTTCGATGGCTCTGCGATTTGCGGGGTTGGGCGCGCGGATATTTCTCGTTGGCCGGCGGGAAGAGCCGCTCCGCGAAACCTGTGACGAGATTCATCGGTTGGGAGGTGCGGCCGCCTACACCGCTTGCGACGTGCGCGACTATGGCGCAGTAGAGGCCGCGGCGGCCAAGGCCGAGGAACAATTCGGCGAAATCAACACGCTGGTCAACAACGCCGCTGGAAATTTCATGGCCCGCACGGAGAAGCTGACTCCCAACGCCTTCAACGCCGTCGTCGGCATCGTATTGAACGGAACCTTTCACTGCACGCAAGTGTTTGGCAAGCGCTGGATTTCCCAGAAACTAGGCGGCAATGTGTTGAATATCGTGACCACCTATGCGGCCGCCAACTGCGGCTCGGGGTTTGTCGTGCCGTCGGCTTGCGCGAAGGCGGGCGTTCTTGCGATGACCACCTCGCTGGCCGTGGAATGGGCGAAGTATCACATTCGTCTGAACGCCATTGCACCGGGGCCGTTTCCCACGGAGGGAGCGTGGTCGCGGCTGATGCCTTCAAGGCAATTCGAAGAGCATTCCAAGGACAGGCATCCCATGAAGCGCTTCGGGCGGCACGAGGAGCTGGCCAATCTCGCTGCATTCCTCCTCAGCGACATGGCGGAGTACATCAATGGAGAATGCGTGGTGATTGACGGCGCACAATGGCTGCGTGGAGCCGGCGAGTTCAACGATTTGCTGATGCTGCCCGAAGCCGCGTGGGAACAGATGGAGTCGGCACGCCAGAAAAAATCCTGAGGCGGCCTATTGTGGCAGCGCCCGTTTTCGAAGTTCGACGCGAAGTTTGAACACGCCGATATTTTGTCCGTTCGAATCCGCACGCACGGTGATTTCTTGCGGCTCGGGCTTCTTGGTTTCGGTTTCGGGAACCGCCGGCAACAGGACTTCGATCCGCGTTGCCGCCACTTGTTTCGCCGCCACGGTGAATTTTCCCGTGCCGTTTTGCAGGGTCCAGCCCGCGGGAAGCGAGGCGGTGAGCGATATTTCCTGCGCCTTGCCAGTTCGATTTCGCACCCACAGAGGAATCATCATCGTCGTGTGCCCTTGCAGCGCGATCTCCGGCGGCTCGGGATGCGGGAGATTGGTAAGCCCATGAGCGCGCCGAAACTCAGCGTAGAAACTGTAGGGGCCGCCCAGCTCCACCGATAGTTCCGACGGGGCAGGTTCCGGAGAAACTTCTGGCCGTACGAAGGGTATCGCACCCGGCGTGATGCTTTCAAAAATATCCCCGGTTACGCTTCCTCCCGCCAGCGATTTTCCGAGTACGAAATGCTGGGCGTCGGACCAGCCTTCATCGGAAGTGGCCATCTTTTCGATTTGCGCTTCGTCCATTTGAGCGACCTTATCGAGAAAGGACTTGGCTTGCGTCTGGTGGGAGCGGAAGGAATCGAGCGCCATTCGCCAGTACGGCTGCTTGCTCGACTTGGAAATTTCCTTCACCGAATAATCCGGACCTTTGCCGCGAAAAATCCTCACGGTCGGCATCCGCAAAGAAATAAATCTTTCTTGGCTGCCAGGGCCGCAGGTTCTCAAGAAGGGGTTCAAGGCGTTTGGTCGGGCCGGCCAACTGCTCAGGGAACGCGGCGGGATCGCCCGCCAGATCAAAGGCTTCCGTAGCCAAGACACCAGAGGCCTGATGATCGCCGTGGTCTTCACCAATAAATGTTCCCGGCAAGAAAGTTAGAATGACTTCCGGACGAGTCAGGCGAACAAGACGCACCAGTTGTTCGAGCGATTCGCCGTGATCCCAGTTCGCCAGCGACTGCAATACATTTTGTGATGCCGTGTCCTTGCCGCCGAGAAACCACACGTTGGTAATGCCCAGCGTCGCGAGGGCATTCCGCGCTTCAATCTCGCGGATGGCGCCGAGCGCCGCAGCCTGCTCCGCTCCGGCTTCGTTCGCGCCACTGCTCCCGTGTGTGCCGATGACGACTGCCACGCGCTTGTGTTCGTCCAGCGCCCGCGCCAGATACGGCGTGGCCGCCCCTTCGTCATCGGGATGCGCGACAACCAGCAGCAGGTCCGCTTTGTAGCGCTCGTCTGGCAGGGCAAGCGCATGAGGCTCCTGCGCCGAGCTTGCAATTGCGGACAAGAGAAACACGAATCCCAAAATGAATCTATTGCCCAATTTTTTCATCCTGTTGTCCCCAGAACGTCCCACCAACTTTGGAGAAATAATAAAGTCTACATGGTAGTTTGCCTCGGACAAAACGCCCACTTTGCGGTGAATCTACACCGCGTTGCGCTCAAGAAAGAAGAGGTATTGGATCAGTGTAAGACTCAGCCGGAAACTCAAGGCTGGGCGGCACTCAGTTTCTCGTATTCGGAGCGAGCTTGCTGCAGCAATTTCAAATCGGAGTCCGCGTCCTTCCAAAGCGAGAAGAACTGGCGGTACTTCTCCAGGGCTTTGTCTGTCTCGCCGCCAAGCGCATAAGCCCGCGCCAATCCCACATGAGCCAGTGGCCAATAAACCGAGACAGCGATACCGTGATTGTCGATGAGTTTTTGAAATTGCAAAATTGCATCCTTGCTGGAACCCGCTTGCAAATACGCCAATCCTCGAAGGTAGATCGTCGTGGCACCTGAGAGTTCACTGAGATCGTAGGGTAATGCAGGATTCAGGTCCTCGATGGCTTGCTTGGGATTCTTGCGGTGTAACTGGATCGCCGCACGCACGCTGGCCAATACCACGTCATTATGCAAGGTATCCAAAGGTCTGATGTCGGCGGACTTCAAAAGAGCTTCCGCACGTGTTGTGTCTCCCAGGCGGGCGAAAGTCAACGCGGCGAAGGCATGGGAGGCGGGATCTCGATTCCAACGCAAACCCTTTCCCACAAGGGAGCGCGCTTCGGAGATGTTCCCAACCTCCGCTTCCGGTAACGATTGATCGTATGCAGCGTTGGATGCCGCCTCATCCAGTCCCTCGCGAAGGGCAACTTCCTCGGCACGTTCGGAAAAAGAGCGAGCTGCCTTCAGCTTTCCCATCCCGCTGGTGGCCACCGCCGCGAAGGACAAGAGCAGGCTTTCATTCGGCTTACTTTTGGCCACCTGCAGCTCCTTTTCGACCGTGGTTAGGTCGCCCTGCGCGAACGCGGCGCGCAGAAGGGTATTGTCAGTGCTGCCCCGGTGGTTTTCTGCGATCGCGCGATCGCAAATGGCCTTAGCTTCCGCAAATCGGCTGCCTCTCAAGTAAGCGTTGGCCAGCGTGGCATATGCGAACCAACTGTTGGGGTTCAGGCGCAGCGCTTGCTGCGCGGCGGGAATAGCCTTTTCAATCAGGCCGCTGCGGGCGGCGGCGTCCGCAAGATTGTTATAAGGAATCCAGTCGCGCGGGTAGGTCTGTGTCCACAGCTCGTAGGTCTGCACGGACTTTTCTACTTCCTGCGTAAAATCGGTGTAATAGTGCGCCGCGATATAGAATTTTTCCTTCTCGCTCACGTGCTCGCGGAGCTCGAAGGCCTTCTTCATCTCTTGCCGCGAGAGTTCGCCCTGCGAAAGGTTGCGGTAAAGCGCCGCCAGCCGGGCATGCGCGATTGCAAAATTCGGATCGAGCTCCACAGCCATTTTGTAGAAGGAGACGCTTTCCACTTCTTTGTCCTGCAGGCGCATTTCGTCGCCGGTCGTGTAAGCCTTCAACGCCGGCAAGGATGGCGTGGTCGCTTGTTCAATGGGAGTGTTGAATTTCTCGATCGTGCCGATGGATTCGCCAAGTTTCCGCCGAAACGAAGGAATGACTTCACCCAGAGCGGCCAGGACCTTTTCTCGGCTGGCGGCGCGTTTCTCCTGTCGAGCCACCACGCCGCCGGTGAGACAATTCTTTGCTTCCAGCGTGATGAGGTACTCATTGCCAAGACCAATGATGGTGCCGTCAATCACCACCTTCGCGCCGGCCCGCTGGCAAACCTCGCGGTCCCCCGGCGGCACAAGCCTCTCATTTGGAGATCGCCCCATCAGGCGGAAGGTTTCTCGCAAATTTGGCTCGTTCAGCAGGTTGAAATGCGGTGATTCTCCCAGTTTTACGATCAAGGCGCGCTTCAACGTGCCGTCAAATACAGGATCGCCCGTGGTGTTAACAAAATCGGAAACCAGGACCGAGTCTGTCTCTTCGACCGGCGCCGCGGTGTGCGTCTTCCAGAACCACACTACTGTGGATGCACCCAACACAATGGCAAGCGAAACAGAGAGAATCCAAGGGCGACGCAGAAAAGGCGCTTTGACGGATGGTGGGGTTGCGGGCGCGGATGGCACGCCTGCGAAGGATGTTGCGACTGCCGAGGAAGCGGCTGCAACTTCCTGGACGGGAGCGATAAATCTGTAACCCAGGCGTGGAAGCGTCTCGATGTAACGCGAATTCTCCGGTGTATCGCCCATGGCGGAGCGCAGCTTCTTGATCGCAGTGTTTAAGCTGTGCTCAAAATCCACAAACGTGTCCGCAGCCCACAGCCTCCGTCGCATCTCCTCGCGCGTGACCACTTCACCCGGCCTCTCCAGCAGCATCGTCAGGATGCAAAAGGGCTGGCCAGGCAGACGGACACGCACGCCATGCTTACGTAATTCCCGCGTCGCGAGGTTCACCTGGAAGACGCCGAAGCGGTAGACGGGAGTGGGCGACGATAGGCTTTTTTCTTCCACGCGAATCTCCCCAAGCAAGGGGTGCCTTTAGTTTCAAAGATCGTGGTCACGGCGCTATGCATGGGTTCGTCAGGCGCGCGCGCGATACGCGTTTGCCGGCCGACACTCGAATCGTCGATCCATCATGGCAGCCGGAATTCCTACAAATCGCACCATGCAGATTCCTCTAACGGTGAATGCAATGCCCGACTGCGCCCTGGGTCTACTTTGCATATTCTTCTCGCTCTCCATTGGCAAAACATCAAGGCTTGGAGGAAACTCCTCCGGTAGCACCCCCATCCGCCAGGCCGACCCGCCGCAATAAATCCTGGAAGCGCGGGTCGCTTCGCAGCGGATCGTAGCCGGGCTCTACTTTAAGGGTGGTCAAAATGTTGGAACGTTCCCGGGATGCCTGTTCTAACAAAGCGAACGCTTCCTCTCGATTCCCCATGCCGGCGTAGGTCATTAAGAGTAATGTTGTGGGATGGGACTCCCGGCCCCGGCTCAACTGTTCCCATTTCGCCAGCGCGCTCCGGGCTTGCACCTGCTGGCCCGCACGGCCATAGACATAGGCCTCCACCTCCCAGACGTACGTATCATCGCTGGGGCGCCATTTTTCTGCCTCGGCCAGCGCCTCGGTGAACATTCCTTTTTCCACATACGCAAAGATCACCATGTGGGCGCGCGGGAAGCTCGGTTCCATGGTGAGCACGGCCCGAAAGTGTTCAATGGCACGGTCATACTGCCGCGAGTAGTACAGGATCGCCCCATCGTCAGAGGAAATGATCAACGATAGCGGATCGAGTTGTCTGGCCCGCTCGCTCTCGCGGAGCGCCTCATCGAAGCGCCCCTGAAACGACAGGCATTCGGCATACCACTGGTGGGCGGTGGCGTAGTTGGGGTCCAACTGGATCGCCCGCCGGTATTCTTTCTCGGCCGTTTGCCAGTCCCAATCATAATTCTCGGTAATCAAAGCCAATGAGGTATGGGCTTCCGCCAGCCCGTCGTCTATTTGCATCGCTCGGAGCGCCGCGGCACGCGCCTTGGGCATCAAATCATTCGGCGATGCGAAGCCGTAACTGCTCATCAGAGCGTAGGAGTCAGCTAACCCTGCGTACGCGCGCGCATAATTTACATCTTTGCTTACCGCCTGCTGAAAATAATCGATCGCCTGCTGAAAGCCTTGACGAGTCCTCTTGTTCCAGAAATACCGGCCCTTAAGATAGAGGTCATATGCCTCGTAAGAACTAGGGGACGCACCGGGCTTAGGAGCTGTGGTGATGCGCTTGTGGTCATCGCCGAGCGTGAGCTGAATTTCATCCGCAATTTCTTGCGCGATCTCGCCTTGAAGAGCAAGCAGGCTGCTTAATTCGCGGTCATACTGCCGCGCCCAGACGCGCGATTGATCTCTCATTTGAACCAACTGTGCCGTGATGCGCACTTTGTCCGAATCGCGCCTCACGCTGCCTTCCAATACGTACTGCACCCCCAATTCCCGCGCGATCTGATCCAATTGCAGCTGGCCGCGTTTGTAGCGCATCACCGAGGTGCGCGCGATCACGCCAAGGTGTTGCGGATCCATGCGCCCGAGTTGCGCGATCATTTCCTCGGTGAGCCCGTCGCTGAAATAGTCCTGGCTTGCATCGCCAGTCAGGTTTTCGAACGGGAGTACGGCAAGCATCGTTCTTCCGGTTGCCGGTGGAGTCCGAGGCCAACCAGGCGACCAATGGATGTATGCACCAACGGCGGCAATAAGCGCTGCGACGATCCCGAGGGCGACCGGCCAACGAGGGTTGGGGATGCGTTCCGCCGCGGCTGCCTCTCCGACGCGCTCATCGCCACCGGGCGCCCCTGCCGGCAGCCGTCCGTCTGCCGCGATTTCTTCAACTGGCGCTACAAATCGATACCCCACACGCGGAAGGGTCTCGATGTATCGTGGGTTTTCGGATGTATCCCCCAGAGCCGCGCGCAGCTTCTTGATCGCACTGTTCAGGCTGTGCTCAAAATCGACAAAAGTGTCGGTGGTCCATAGCTTCTGTTGCATCTCCTCCCGGGTAACTATTTCCCCGGGCCTCTCGAGCAATATGGACAGGATGCAGAAGGGCTGGCCCCGCAGGCGGACACGCACGCCGTGCTTGCGCAGTTCGCGAGCTGCAAGATTCGCCTGAAAGACGCCGAAACGGTAAACGGGACTGGGCGATACTGGACTCTTATCCGCCACACCAAACCACTCCGTTTCGTGAAGAAGGGTGCCACGCGCAGGTGGCAATCACCTAACTGCCTAAACCGAATCGTATCCTAGGCTTGGCTGGTCATCAAGAAATCAGTCACGGTGCATTGTACTGTCGTCACTACTTCCATAGCTTAGCAACCACTTCTGTCCCATTCTCCCTGGAGAACAGAGAGAGCGAAATTGCGCCAAGGCGCCGCGAGGAGTGTTCCGATGAAAAATTTCTCGGCTCATAAGTCTTGCTATGTCGATCGCTTGTCTACTTTCATGGCTGGTATCCGATGCAGCGGCCTACGGTACAGGACGCGTCTGGCCGTCGCTGGCTTCCTACTGCTGACGACAGCGGGGACTTTTGTCGCCGCTAATGGCATCATCATCCCGGGATTTGCAATATTCTCAGATCCCAGCGGCTTCTTCGCCACTGTGAACCAGGCGGGCCCCACCGTGGAATCCGCGAATCCCTTCTTCCAGGTTCTCGGCACCAATGGGCGCAGTTGCGTCTCGTGCCATCAGCCCGGCGACGCCTTCTCGATTACTCCTCCACACATTCTTGAACGCTTCGAAGACACCCAGGGCACGGATCCCATTTTCCGCCCAGTTGACGGCGCGAACTGTCCCACTGCGGATGTTTCCACACTGGAGGAGCGGCGCGAAGCCTACAGTCTCCTGCTAACCAAGGGCTTGATCCGCATCGGGATCGCTGTTCCCGCAAACGCGGACTACTATGTCGCTGGTGTCTATAATCGGTATGGATGCAACGCCACCGACGTGATTTCCATGTACCGCCGGCCGCTGCCGACCACCAACCTTCCGTTCTTAAGCACGGTGATGTTTGACGGGCGGGAATCTTCACCAGCTACCGGCACAACCAAAATCCTTTACAGTAATTACCCAACTTCGCTTCTGGACGACCTGGCGCACCAGTCGGTGGACGCCACCGTCATCCACGCGCAAGGGGACGGAACACGACCAACGCCCGAGGAGCAAAAACAGATCGTAGACTTCGAAATGAAACTCTTTACCGCCCAGATACGGGATGGCCAGGCTGGCAATCTGTATGAAGGCGGTGTGAAGGGGGGGCCTGCCTCTCTCGCTGCCCAGCCCTTCTTCATCAGCATCAACTCAAGCGTCCACTTTCTGCTTCCAGCTTTCGAGCAGCCGGGTGGGCTGGTGAAGCCGGGCGATGGCCAGTTTACCTCTAACATCTTCAACCTCTACGACCAATGGGCGCAGATCAACAATAGTGAGTACGATGAGCATACTGCCGCCCGCCTCTCCATAGCCCACGGCGAGCAGCTTTTCAATACTCTGCAAATTCCGATCAGCGGCGTTGCCGGCATCAACGATGATGTCACAGCCGGAGGCTTGGTCCCGGGCGGCATTCCGACGCTCCAGGGAACCTGCGGCACCTGCCACGACACACCGAACGTCGGCAACCACTCCTTCCCCACCCCCTTGAACATAGGGACTGGCGACCCTAGCCCAACCAACCCCTCCGTCAGCATGGGAGGCTTGGATGTGAGCTACTTACCGGAAATTATGGTGTGCAAAAAGGGGGTAACCAACAACTGTAAGACCACCACCGATCTCGGACAGGCCCTGATTGATGGCAGGTTCGACCACGTTGGCAAAATTAAAGGACCGATCCTGCGCGGGCTTGCAGGCCGCGCGCCCTTCTTTCATAACGGATCAGCGGCCACGCTGCTGGACGCCGTCAATTTCTACAATACGCGCTTCAATCTCAATCTCTCTCAGCAGGACAAGGATGACCTCGTCGCCTTTTTGAAAACACTCTAAGTGCCCAGACGCTCGCGTGAGGATTCAACCGGCCGCATGCGGCTTGGGAAGTAAAGGAGATTTTAATGAAAGTCGTGTCGATTGTGGGGATTTTGGCAGGTTTGTCAGGGTTGATCGCGATTGGGGCGCCTTCCGCACGCGCACAATCGGAGGTTGATCCGGATCACTTCGAATCGATCAATGTAGAGCCCTTCGACAGGGCCAAGATCGATAGCGGTCGAGAAGCGAGTGCAATCCGCTACGACGGCAAATTCACTTTGCCCTACACAGTGCAATGCAGTGGAAAGAGTCTGCCCCCGGGCAGATACTCCGTTTCGCTTCATTCCGATGGGAAGATTGGCCAAGCCACACTGAAGCAGGCAGGTCAAGTCATAGGCATTGCAGGCGTCGTGCACAAACTGGCGCACAAATACGGGAGTGACGCGCTCGTTGTGGAACTCAACGGAAGGACACGAAGGCTGTCGGCAATCCAGGTGGCGGAATTGAATTTGGTTTTTGAACCGAAACTGCCGAAAGAAGGTTCGTCGGATGGCAAGCCGAGACGGTTTGAGAAATTACTAATGACGGTGACGGGCCAAAGAAAATGACGAACGCCACATGAATCGCAATGCTCCGAATGGCAGGCGTCCCACGCCTTTCCCAGGAGCGGACGCTTTCGATTGGGAATTAGGGCATTGGCCGGTTGGACCAATCACTTCGACATTCACAAACGGGATTGCAACTCATTGACATTCTTTGGTCCGTCGGCGCAACACTGATACTTTCACCGGGTTCCATGCGTAGCAGCAAGCAGGGAACCTGCTCATGCGTTCGCCGAAGAGTGCTTGTCTCCGCCTTCCTACAATTGCGTATTTCATCGCTCTATTGTTTATCGCTTCCCGGACGCTCGCCTCTGTTTCGGCAGCGGACGATGCTTTTGGCGCAGCCGTTGAAGCCGGCAGGAAAACTCACGATGAGAAACAATTGCAATCCCTGAAGACGCAACTCGAACAGAAGATAGCAGAGAGTCCCAACGACGCTGGCCTCCATTTTAATTTGGCAAGGGTTCAAGGATATTTTGCTGACGTTTATGAGATTCGCAAGGACAAGAAAGCCGCGGGAGAAGCCGTGGACAAAGCCATTGAAGCGGCCCAGCAGGCCGTCCAGCTCGATGGCAAATCGGCAGACACCCATAGCTTGCTCGCCGATCTTTACGGGAGAAAAATCTCCCTGGGGAATGCAATGTTCGCCGGGCCGAAGTACGGCCCGAAGATCAAAGAGGAAAATGCCAAGGCCATGGCGCTTGATGACAAGAATCCGCGCGTGTGGGCGAGCCTTGGCCGCCAATACCTGATGAGTCCGAAGATGTTTGGAGGCGATGTGACCAGGGCCGAGGAGAGCTTCCAGAAATCGCTGGCCTTGGACTCTTCGCAGGATGAAACGTGGGTCTGGCTGGCAAAGGCGTTTCAAAAGCAAGGTGACAACGCCAAGGCCCGCGACGCCGCACAGCATGCCCTTCAACTCAATCCGCAAAGTCGTTTCGCGAAAGAGATGGCGGCCGGCATCGAAAAATGACCTGTCCTCGATTGTGTTCAACCAGCGTATAGTTGCCTCCCTCGAACGCGAAGAGACCATATATGGTCACACAATTACAGACCGTATTTAACATAACGCCCATATATAGGCGTACGATAAGTCTCGCGAATCCTGGAGTTCTACCTAAGTCATTATTCTAGTTCAACTTACACATCAATAAAGATTTGCATCCGATGGCCGCACTCATGCATCTACTATGCCCCAGAACGGTGGGGTAGCAATGCTAAGAATTACGACTGAAAAGAAGCGTGGAAAGATATTCCTGAATGTCGAGGGGCGGCTAGCCGGGCCATTGGTGGCGACTTTGGAGCAGTGCTGGCGGGAACTGAACGCGGCGTCGCCTCGCGAGAAGTTCCACGTGAACCTGTGCGGCGTGAGCTTCATCGATGCCGCCGGAAGAATGTTGCTGATCGAAATGCACCGGCAGGGCGGGCATTTGATCGCGGAAGGCTGCCTGAACCAAGCCATTGTGGAGGAAATCGTGGCGCAAGAGAAGAAAAGCGCGAGCGCTGGCGCAAAGGATCGGCCAAAGCGTTCGCACATTATTTTTTACACCATATTTTTCAGCTTGATGCTGGCCCCGGCGGTGATGCATGCGCAAGGGACAAACAGGCAAAGCGCGTTGCCGGGGAGTGCGCCGACGCAGGTGCTGCGGCTGACGCTCGATCAGGCCGTGGGATTGGCGCTCAAACAGAATCCGACGGCGCAGATCGCCATATTGCAAGCGGCGCAAAGCGAGCAGGACAGGAACATTGCCCGTGCGGACTTGCTTCCGCAAGCGACCGCGAATATCTCGGACGAAGCGCAGAAGGTAAACCTGCTGGCGCAGTTCGGCGGCAGGACGCCGTTCCCCGGATTTCCAGCGACGCTTGGACCGTATCAAATATTTTCCGCGGGCCCGAGCTTCGGGATGCCGGTTTTTGACCTGACCCTGTGGCGAAGGTATCAGGCGGCGCAAAATACACTGAATTCCAGCAAAGCCAGCAGCCTCTCGACACGCGAGCAAGTGATTTTGCTGGTGGTATCCCAGTACATCGGCACGCTTCGCGCCGGGGCAAATGTGGAGGCGTCCCAATCGCGCGTGAGCTTGGCGCAAGCGCTGTACGACCAGGCAGCGGACTTGCAGAAAGAAGGCGTGGGCACGGGAATCGATACGCTGCGCGCCAACGTCGAGTTGCAAAACGAAAAGCAGCGGCTGATCGAGGCCGAAACCGATCGCGAAACGTCGCTGTTCGCACTGAGCCGTCTATTAAACCTGGACCCGCGGCAGGCTATCGAGCTGGGGGATTCGCTGAGTTTCTTCGATACGCCCCAGCCGGAAGTCGCGCCGAGCATCGACCTCGCGCTGGCGGAGCGCCAGGAATGGAAAGCGCTCGAATCGCAGATCAAAGCCGCGGAGTATCAGAAGAAAGCATCGCAGGATTCGCGGCTGCCGACCTTGCGGTTCGACGGGGATTTCGCGTATGTGGGAACCTCAGGAAACACGGCGCTGCCGACGCGCACCTACCAGGCCAGTGTAAACATGCCGTTGTTTACCGGCGGACGAATACACGCGGAGATTGTTCGAGCGGACCTGGAAATCAAGAAACTTGAACAGCAGAAAGATGATTTGCGGAACCAGATCGCACTGGATGTGAAGACGGCGCTGCTCAACCTGCAATCGGCGCGCAACGAAGTGCAGGTGGCGAACCTGGGCGTGCAGCTTTCGAAAGAAGAAGTGGATCAAGCGCGGGACCGCTTCAAGGCCGGAGTCGCGAACAACATCGAAGTGATCCAGGCGCAGGATTCGCTGGCGCGAGCGAACGACAACCAGATCGCCGCGCTGTACCGCTTCAACCAGGCCCGCGCGGACCTGGCGCGATCGATCGGACAAATGGAAAAGGCTTACTCAAAGTAACCGGGGGAACCATGAGTGTTGAGATCGAAGTTGGATTGGAAAACGCGACAAAGGTGCCGCGGATCACCGAAGCAGAGTTGGGGCTGGAGGAACCGCCCAAGGGGTTGGCCAACCCCAAGGTGAGGCGGCTGCTGATGGGCGGGGGGGCCGTGGTGCTGGCCGCGATCGTGGGATTGTTTGTGTATTACCACAACCGTGAAACGACTGACGACGCGCAGGTGGATGGGCACATTACGCCGATGGCTTCGAAAGTGTACGGGCGCGTGGCGCAAGTTTTGGTGGATGACAACCAGGCGGTGAAGGCAGGGCAGATCCTTGTGAAGATCGATCCGCGCGATTATCAGGCGGCTCTGGATCAAGCGAAGGCATCGCTGTCGCTAGCGGAGAGCGAAGCGCGGTCGGCGGGGGTGGATGTGCCGCGCACGCGGGAAAACGTGGCGAGCGGAAATTCCAGCGCGGATGCGCAGTTGCTAGGCGCGCAGGCGGATGTAGCGCGGGCCCAGTCCACTTACGAGCAGGCACAGACCGCAGACTTGGCGCTGGCGCAAGCGAACGTGGAGAAGAGCCGGGCGAATGCCGAGTTGGCAAAGGCGGATCTGGCGCGCTACTTGCCGCTGATGGAGAAGGGCGAAATTTCCAAGCAACAATACGACGCGGCGAAGGCTAATGCCGATGCGACGGCGAGCGCGCTGCAAGCGGACCTCCAAAAGCAGGCGCAAGCGCAGCGCAACGTCGAGGTCGCCAAGGCGCAACTGGAAGCCGCGAAGGCGCGAGTCGATCAGGCGCGCGCGGGGGTTGCTGCGGCGCACGCCGATGTTAAGCAGGTGAGCATGAGGACCGCGGATGCGCAGGCCAAGCTCGCCAAAGTGGAGCAAGCGCGGGCCGCGGTGGAAGCGGCGGAGCTGAACTTGAGCTACACGGATATAACCGCGCCGGTGGATGGCGTGGCCACCCACAAGCAAGTGGAGCCGGGACAGATCGTGCAGGCGGGACAAGGCTTGCTGGTGGTTGTGCCCCTCCAGAACGTATGGGTGACGGCGAATTTCAAAGAGACGCAACTGAAGAACATGAAGCCAGGGCAGAGAGCGGAAGTGAAGGTCGATACCTACGGAAAAACGTTTGCCGGACACGTGGATTCGATTGCGGGAGCGACCGGAGCCGTGCTGAGCCTGCTGCCGCCGGAAAACGCGACGGGAAATTACGTGAAAGTGGTGCAACGGATTCCCGTGAAGATCGTGCTCGATCCGATTCCGCAGGAGAAGGCAGTACTACGGCCGGGAATGAACGTGGACGCGACGGTAATTACGAATTAGCGGGGAATACGGATAGAGATTTGAACGGTCATACGTAGAAATAACAGAGGCAGAGACAAGGCGCAATGCGAGACAGGATTCTAGCCAGGCTGCGGATGCCGGACGGAACGATCAACCCCTGGGTGATCGCCATCACGGTGACGCTGGCGACGTTCATGGAGGTGCTGGACACTTCCATCGCGAACGTAGCGCTGCCGCACATCGCGGGGAATCTTTCGGCGGGATCGGATGAATCGACGTGGGTGCTGACGTCGTACCTGGTTTCGAACGCGATCGTGCTGCCTCTTTCGGGATGGTTTTCCAGCCTGATCGGGCGGAAGCGCTTTTACATGACGTGCGTGGCGATATTTACAGTGAGCTCATTCTTGTGCGGGCTGGCACCGAGCCTAGGAGTGCTGGTGATTTTCCGGATTTTGCAGGGCGTGGGCGGCGGGGGATTACAACCCAGCGAGCAGGCCATTTTGAATGACACGTTTCCGCTGGAGAAGCGCGGCATGGCGTTTGCCGTGTACGGACTAGCTGTCGTTGTGGCCCCCACCATCGGCCCGTGGCTGGGCGGCTGGATCACCGACAATTTTTCGTGGAGATGGATTTTTTACATCAACATACCGGTGGGAATGATTTCGCTGCTGCTGACGAACTTCCTGGTAAGCGACCCGCCGTACATGAAGAAGGCGAATGTGAAAGCCGGATTCCGGATTGACTATATCGGGATTGGGTTGATCAGCCTGGGCCTGGGGAGTATGCAAATCATTCTGGACAAGGGCCAGCGCGAGGACTGGCTATCGTCGAATTTCATTCGCGTCTTTTTCGCGTTCATGCTCGTCGGTCTGATCGCCGGGATTCTATGGGAATTGCGCGAAAAGGAGCCGGTGATCGACTTGCGCATGTTGAAAGACCGCAATTTCGCGATTGCCACGACCGCGATGTTTTTCCTGGGCTTTGTGCTGTATTCGACCACGGTGCTGATCCCGCAGCTCTTGCAGCAATTGCTGGGATACACCGCGGAACTGGCGGGAATGGCGCTGTCGCCGGGCGGAGCGGTAATCATGTGCATGATGCCTGTCGTGGGAATCCTGGTGTCAAGAGTGGATACGCGGATCCTGATTGCGTTCGGGTGCATTATGTCGTCGACGGCGCTGTTCGTGATGGCGGGATGGGACCTCGGCCTGGATTACGGCCACGCGGTGCGGGCGCGCATGCTACAGAGCTTCGGGCTGGCGTTCCTGTTCATTCCGATAAACGTGTCCGCGTTCGCTTACGTGCCGAAAGAAAAAACCAACATGGGTACGGGGATCATCAATCTGGCGCGAAACATCGGGGCCAGCGTCGGAATCGCGACGGTTACGACCATGTTGGACCGGCGCGCGCAGTTTCATCAATCGCGGCTGATGGAGCACGTCAACGATTTCAGCGCGGCGTATCACAACATGATGAACGGCATCCAGGTGAAGCTGATCGCCGCGGGGTCGACGGCGGCGCACGCCAGCGCGCAATCGCACGGCATGATTTACAGCACCATCCAGCGGCAGGCGGTCATGCTGGCGTTTCTCGACAATTTCAAGATGCTTGGGCTGGTGTTTTTCGCGGTAATTCCGATTTTGGCGCTGATGAGAAAACCGAAATCGCGGGCGGGGAGCGTGCCGGTTCACTGAGGAATAGATTTCCGCTCCAAGAGATCGCGCAAAAGTTTTCATTCGAACGGGGGGAACCATGGCAACACAAGCAGCAGTGGGCGTACAAGTAAACGAAGAGAAGCTCATCCGCGCCGGGCAGCGAGGCGACGAGCAGGCGGTGGAAGCCTTGTTTCGCCGTTATCAGCGGCCGTTGTTTCAGACCGCTCTGCGGGTGCTGGGGAACACCGAGGACGCGGAAGACGCGCTGCAGGATGGGCTGCTCTCGGCCTATCGCAATCTACGGCGCTTCGAAGGCCGGTCGCAGTTCTCGACCTGGCTGACGCGCATCGTGATCAACGCGGCGCTGATGCGGCGGCGCAGCGCGAAGGCGCGCCCGGCGGTTTCGCTGGACGAAGCCCCGCGTGAGGAAGAGTTGCCCGCTGCGGAACGCTTCGCGGATGACGGACCGAATCCGGAGCAGGTCTTTGCCAGCACCGAGATTCGCGAGATGATCAGCGAAAACCTCGACGAACTCTCGCCGCTGCTGCGCACCGCGTTTGTCCTGCGCGAAGTGCAGGGTTATTCCACGGGCGAGGCCGCGAAAAAGCTCGGCGTCACGGAAAACACCCTGAAGGCGCGGTTGTGGCGCGCGCGGCATCAGATGGCCGAGCGGCTCGGACGGCGTCTGCGCAAGATGAAGGATGGCATGACCGGCGGAATGGGCGATCCCGAGTGCAGCTACTGCTAAAGATGAAGCACAGGACGTAAATGAAGTTAAGGAAGTAAAGGAGAAGAAGGCCAGCCGAGTCGCTGGCCTTTTTTCGTTTGAGGGACCTAACAAGGAATTCCCGCGCCGGCGATTAGCGGGAAGCGGCAACGTAGCGGCCGAGGACGCGGAGGTCGCTGGTGGCGCTGCGGACTTCGGCGAGGGCGTGGTCGAGCCGGGCGACATCAGCTGCTTCGAGATCAATGAAAAACTGATATTCCCAGGGGCGGCCGTGGATGGGCCGGCTTTCGATCTTGAGTAGGTTCACGATGTGCTTCGCGAAAGGCTCAAGTGAGGCGAGGAGCGCGCCGGGGCGGTTGGCAAGCCGCATCGCCAGGGAAACCTTGCGAGCGTCGGGAGAAAGCCATGATGCCGCTTCGTTTCCCGGAAGCAGGAGCACGAAGCGTGTGAAATTCTCGGCATTGTCCTGGATTGTCTCGGCAAGAATCACGGCCTTGTAGTGTTCAGCGGCGCGACGCCCGGCGATGGCAGCGGAAGATTTGTCTCCTCGGGCAAGCACTTCACGGACGCTGCCCGCCGTGTCTTCGGCAGGAACGCGTTTCAACTCCGGGTGCGAGGAAAAGAAGCGTTCGCATTGCGCCAGCGCCATGGGATGAGATGCCACGGAACGAAGGCCCGCGAAGGTGGCGCCCGGGACGCCGATCAGATGGTGTTCGATGGGTAGGATGGTTTCCGCGACTATGGTAAGCCGGCTGGCTAGGAGAAGGTCATAGACGCGCACAACCGAGCCGGCCAGGGTGTTTTCTACGGGGGCGAGAAAGGCGTCGGCGGCCTGCTCGTCGATGGCGCGGAAGGCGGCGTCAAAGGTGGCGCGGGGCACTGTGGTAATGGTCTTGCCAAGAAGCTGTACAGCGGCAGCTTCGCTGAAAGCGCCGGGTTCGCCCTGAAAGGCCACGCGCATGGTCTTGCGATCGGATGTGGTCATAGGCAGGCGCTATCTTGCAATAAGCGGCGCAAAACCAAAAGCAAAGATTCGCTGCAAGCAAAAGAGAAATTCCCGCAACGCATCGACCGCAACGGTACGACACTCTTGCACGAGGCGAATCGGCAGCCGAAATAGCTGTTGCTCTCTCCTGAAGCGAAACTCTAGCATTTTCGGCTGGCGAGTTTGGGCGCAGTGTCCACGGACATCGCCGTGCACGGGAGTTCCTCCCGGCGTATAATTCCGTTTCCAGGAGAGAGGCCCACACCATGAACAGACCCGAGGCGGGCGAGTACGCGGATCACTACGCGAACTACATAGCGAAAGTTCCAGGCTCCGACGTGTTGAGCGTTTTGGAATCGCAGCGATTGCAAATGCTGCAGTTGTTCGCGGGGCGCAGCGAGCGGGACGGCAGCTTCCGGTACGCGCCGGGAAAATGGACGGTCAAGGAGGTTCTCGGACATATCGCGGATACCGAGCGCATTTTTGCCTACCGCGCATTGCGGTTCGCGCGCGCCGACCAAACGCCGCTGCCGGGATTCGAGCAGGATGACTATGTGCGGAGCGGCGCGTTTGGAGAGCGCACACTGGCCGGGCTTGCCGAGGAATTCGGGGCCGTGCGCAGCGCAAGTATTAGCTTGTTCCGTTCCTTCAAAGAAGACGTCTGGGGACGGCGCGGCAGGGCAAATGAGAAGGAAGTGACCGTGCGGGCGCTGGCTTTCATAACCGCGGGCCACCAGATGCACCATCGCATCATCCTGGAAGAACGCTACTTTCCGGCCATCCCGCGCGCTTGAATCGACAAGCAAATCTACGGCTGGATGCGTGAGTGATCGACGTAGAAGCGTTGATACGCCAAATTATCGCGTAATGGGTCTCGGCCCGCGGAGCCGCCAGCCGGATGGGAGTGGTGCCCGGCCGGAGTTGCGGATTCAGCTGCCCGGTCATGCCTCATGGTTCGTGGCTTTTTCCGCGGCTTGATGAGAAAAAATAGCAACATCACCGCGAGCGTGCAAATGAACGCCCCGCTGATCAGCGCTGCGGCTCCGGCGTCGATGGGATTGGCGGAGGCCTCTCTAAGGATGTACAGTCCCCAGCAAAGGAAGGTCACGCCGAGGAAACCCGCAAGGCCCCCGAACGTCTGCGCCAGCCCGCCGCGCACCACGAGCGACTTGGAAGGACGCACACCCGAAGCGTGATGGATGGCTCCGGCGCGCATGGGTCAATCCTTGGAAGAGTCCCGGTCCGCCAATGCCGGCTCCGGGAGCCGCAGGAAATCAAGGTAGCGGAAGATGGGCGGGGAATAACCCTTTTTCATAATGCTGCCGCAGGCGCATCGGGGATTCTGTCCCTCGATTCCGCCATTGGATTCCACGAGAACTGCGCAACCACACGCTGGATTAACGCAAAGCCAGCGCTCCCCGGATTTCATGACCATGGCCCATGTCCTCCCTTCGCAAGAACGATCGAATGTCCGCAAAGGCAATCGCAGGTCGGACCCGAGATGAACGGAGCGCTACGATAATTACAAGTAAACCAAAAAGCAAGAGTTTTTTAATGTGTGGCGTACGTATATAATTAGTACTAATGTGACGCCAGCGAAAGCCGCCGCGGCGGGAAAACGATGGCCCTTCGCTGCACCTTCGCCCCGATGGAAGCTCCTCAAGGCGGGGAACGGGGCAACCAGTGCGTCGCGGCAACCATGGGGGCGGAGGTTGCTCGCGGAGCGGGTGGCTGTTAAAATTTCGATGTTTGCTGGGACGCAGCCGTCTGCGCCGTAAGCGCGGGCGGCTTTTTCTGCGTCTTGCATGGCGTCCGCGAATCTAACGATTGGCGTTCCGTTTTATCGGCCTGACCCCCCTCGAGCTTTTTTCGAGAGTGACTGCGGTGAGGAGGTGCTCGACTCACCGGTTTTGGCCCCTGCGGAAGGGAGACTACGAGTGGCAAAGTACGATGTGGCGATTATCGGAAGCGGTCCCGGCGGTTATGTGGCGGCAATCCGCGCGGGCGAGCTTGGCCTGAAAACGGTTGTCGTGGAAAAAGACCCCTACCTGGGCGGGACCTGCTTGCACGTCGGCTGCATTCCCACCAAGGTGCTGCTGCATCACGCGGAGGTTTACGACCACTTCAAAAATGGCGCGGAGCTGGGTTTCGAAGTCAGTGGGCTGAAAATCAACTGGGCCAACGTTTTGGCGCGAAAAGACAAAATCGTCAAGAAGCATTCGAAAGGCATCGAATTTCTCTTCAAGAAGAACAAAGTCGAGTGGGTCCAAGGCTGGGGAAGGTACGAAGGCCCGGAGCGCGTTAGCGCCGAAAAAGACGGGAAGAGAACCGAGATCGAAGCGGCCAACATCCTGATGGTGAGCGGGTCGGAGGCGAAATCGCTCCCCGGCATCGAACCCGATCATAAGACGATTCTCACGAACCGCTCGATTCTCCAGCTTCCGGAGATTCCGAAAACCTTGGTTGTCGTTGGCGCGGGCGCCGTGGGTGTGGAGTTTGCATCCATCTACAATTCGTTCGGGACGCAGGTGACCATCCTGGAAGCGCTGCCGCGGGTTGTGCCGGTCGAGGACGAGGAGATTTCTGCGGAACTGACCAAGGCGTTTCAGAAAAGGGGCATCCAGGTTTTCACTAGTTGCGCCGTGGAGTCGGTGAAGAAAGACGCGAAGGGCGTCACCGTGTCGTTCAAGGATAAAGATGGCAAAGCGCAGACGCTGCAGGCGGAAAAACTCCTGCTGGCGGTGGGCCGCAAGCCCATGACCGACGGTTGCGGACTGGAGAAATCGAAGGCCAAGCTGGAGCGCGGGTTCGTTCACGTGGGCGATAACATGGAAACCGCCGAGAAAGGGCTTTACGCGATTGGCGACATCGTCGCGGGGCTGCCGCAATTGGCGCACGCGGCGATGATGGAAGGAATTATCGCCGTAACGCATATCGCCGGGAAGCCGGCGCATCAAATCGTGAAGACGAGGATTCCCAATGCGACGTACTGCGAGCCGCAAATCGGATCGATTGGGTTGACGGAGAAGCAGGCGCGCGACGCCGGCTACGATGTAAGAATCGGGAAGTTCCCGTTCGTAGGCAACAGCAAGGCGACCATTCTGGGAAGTCACGGCGGCTTCGTCAAAGTGGTCTCCGAAGAATCCTACGGCGAAGTGCTGGGGATTCACATCATCGGGCCGCTGGCGACGGAAATCCTGGCGGAGGCCGCGACGGTGCTGAATCTCGAAGGCACCATCGACGACATGATGAACATGATGCACGCCCATCCCACCGTGTGGGAAGCGATGGGCGATGCGTTTGCGAGCGTGCGGGGATTCCAGATAAACGTTTGAAATGGTTTCCTGCAAAGAAAACCGAACCGTGCTGAAAGATTGCCTCACCATCGATTTGGGACTGATCGGCTACGCGGAAGCGTACGCGTTGCAAAGGCGAGTTGTGGCCGCGCGTAAGGCTGGCGCCATCGACGATGTGCTTCTGCTTTGCGAGCATCCGCCTGTCATTACGCTGGGGAGAAGCGGCAAGCGCGAGAATTTGCTGGCGTCGGAGCATGTCCTGCGCCAGAAAGGCGTAGAGTTTCACGCCTCGGACCGCGGCGGAGACATCACCTATCACGGGCCGGGGCAGATTGTGGGATATCCCATCCTGAACCTCGGCGCGATCCGGCGGGACGTCGTGTGGTACGTGCGCACGCTGGAAGAGGCCATGATCCGGGCGTCGGCGGAGTTCGGGATTACCGCGGAGCGCGTTCCCGGAAAAACAGGAATTTGGGTGCGCGCCGGGAACACCGAGGAAAAGCTTGCAGCCATCGGCGTGCACATCAGCCGCTGGGTTACCTCGCACGGATTCGCGTATAACGTGTCGACCGATTTGCGGAATTTCGACCTCATCGTGCCATGCGGGATTGCGAACCGCAAGGCTACGTCCCTTGAGAAATTGCTGGGGTGCCAAGTCGACGAAAAGGAAGTCGCGCCGCGGATCGCGAAGCATCTCGGAGACTTGCTCGAGCTGGAGATGAAGGAAGCGTCGAAGAAAGAATTGCTGGAGAGGCTGGAGCACATTGAGCAGGCCGTCATGGTTTCCGCATAGAACTTGGAGCCGGGAATGAAGAAGGAATTGACGCGGCAGCAGTATCTGGATCTGTACTACTACATGCGGCTGAACCGCGCCGTCGAAGACATGATGGTGAAGCTGTTCCGGCAGAACAAAATTGTCGGAGGGCTTTACTCCAGTCTGGGCCAGGAAGCGATTTCCGTGGGCACGGCGTACGCGCTCGAGAAAAAGGACTGGCTGGCGCCGATGATCCGCAACATCGGGGCGCTTCTCGTGAAGGGCGTGCCGCCCCGCGACATTTTCATGCAGCACATGGCGAAGTACGATTCGCCCACAAAAGGCAAGGACGGCACCAGCCATTTCGGCGATCTGGACAATCTGCACATCGTCTCGCCGATTTCCATGCTGGGCGATTTGATTCCGGTGATGACCGGGGTGGCCATGGCGGGGCGCTACCTGGGCCAAAAAATTGTGGCCATGACGTGGATTGGCGACGGCGGCAGCTCCACCGGCGTGTTTCACGAAGGGTTGAATTTCGCCGCCACCCAGAAGGCCCCGTTTGTCTTGATTCTTGAGAATAATCTGTGGGCCTATTCGACGCCCGTCCGCAAGCAGGTGCCGCTGGAAAACCTGGCCGACCGCGCGAAGGCCTACGGAATCGAAAGTTACATTGTGGACGGCAACGACGTCGTCGCGGTTTACTCGACGGCGAAAGAAGCGGTGGAGCGCGCGCGCGCGGGCGAAGGACCGATCCTGATTGAAGCCAAGAGCTTCCGGCGCATGGGCCACGCGCAGCATGACCCCGCCGAATACGTGCCCAAGGAAATGCGCGCCTATTGGGAAGCCCGCGACCCCATCGCGTTATACGAAAAGTTTTTGTCGAGCGAAAAACTCCTCGATTCCAGGAACAGGCAGGAGATCGAGGAGAAGATCAGCACCCTGCTCGCCGCCGACCGGGAGTTCGCCGAGAATTCGCCGATGCCACCGCCGGAATTGGCGGAGACCGGCGTCTACTGCACCGGCGACGACTGCCACAAGATCCGCGCAAAGTGGGAGCGGCCGATCGCCGAGGTGACCCCACCGAGATCGAGCGTCAAGGCCGTTTGGACGGTTCCGGGATTCGGATCGGGCAAAGGCTCCGGCGGCGCCAACGCGCCGATTCACTTCGGCGACACGCAGCCCGCGGCGCGTGAAGTTGGAAACGAGACGAATTCCGCAAACGGCGGAAAGCCAGCGGCGAAAATGGCGGCGAAGGCAGCGCCAAAGAAAACCGTGAAGGCCGGGGCTGCGAGCGCTTCGAGAAAGGCGCGGAGATAGCCATGGCCAAGGCAAACGGGTCCGGAGCGAATGGCGGTGAATCGAGCGGAACCCAAGTCACTTTTCTCGAAGCCATCAAGCAGGCCATGTTCGAGGAGATGGAGCGCGACCCGACGGTCGTGCTGATCGGCGAAGACGTGGGCGTCTACGGCGGGGCGTTCAAGACCAGCGAAGGCTTGCTGGAGCGGTTTGGCTGGGAGCGCGTGATTGACACGCCGATCAGCGAGAGCGCCATCATCGGCGCGGCGTGCGGGATGAGCTTCCTGGGGCTACGGCCTATTTGTGAGATGCAGTTCATCGACTTCATCGTTTGCGCGTTCAATCAGATTACGAATTTCGTGGCCAAGGGACACTATCTGTGGAACGCCCCCGCGCCGATGGTGGTGCGCGGGCCCTCCGGAGGCGGCGTGCATGGTGGGCCGTTTCACTCGGCGAATCCGGAGGTGTATTTTGTCCACACGCCTGGCCTGAAGGTGATTTATCCCTCGACGCCCTACGACGCCAAGGGCTTGCTGAAGGCGGCAGTGCGCGACAATAACCCGGTGCTCTTCTTCGAACACAAGTTTCTTTACCGCCGCATCAAAGGCGAGGTTCCCGCCGGTGACTACACCGTGCCGATCGGCAAAGCGGTGGTGCGCCGCGAAGGGAAACACCTGACCATCCTCTCTTACGCGGCGATGATGCATACTTCGCTGGAAGCGGCTGAAGCCCTGGCGAAGGAAGGGATCGAGGCGGAAGTGATCGATCTGCGGACGCTCCTGCCGCTCGATGAGGAAACGATTTTGCAATCGGTGAAAAAGACGAACAAATGTCTCGTGGTGCATGAAGACACGAAAACGGGCGGAATCGCCGGCGAAATCGCCGCGATTCTCTGCGAGAAGGCCTTTGGCGACCTGGATGGGCCGCTGATGCGCGTTACCTCGCTGGATACGCCAGTGCCATATGCGCCCACACTGGAAGAACATTTTCTGCCCAATGCGAAAAAGATTTTTTCCGCCGCGAAAGAACTCGCGCGGTATTAGGATTTTAGAGAGAAGAGGAGAGCGATCATGGCAGTAGACATCGTAATGCCGCAGATGGGCGAGAGCATTTTCGAAGGCACGATCACTAAGTGGCTGAAGAAGCCGGGCGACAAAGTGGAGCGCGACGAGCCTTTGTTCGAAATTTCCACGGACAAAGTGGACGCCGAAATTCCATCGCCTTCAGCGGGCGTGTTGAAAGAAATCAAGGTCGGTGAAGGACAGACCGTGCCGATTCAAACCATTGTCGGTGTCATTGACGCCGCGGGTTCGGCGGCCGCCGCGCCGGCTCCTGCGAAAGCGGCTGCGCCTGCCCCTACTCCTGTCAAAGCCCCTGCCGCCGCGGCTCCGACCCCGGCAGCACCGAGGCCTGCGGTTCCCGCTCCGGCGGCGCCGGTCTCAGCCGCCCCCGCACCGGCCACCTCAAGTTCGACCGGCGAGCGGATTCGCAGCTCGCCATTGGTTCGCCGCATGGCCTCCGAGCATGGCATTGATCTCTCGACTGTGACCGGCACCGGCGCGGGCGGGCGCATCAGCAAGCAGGACATCGAAGCAGTGATCGCGGCGGGCGGCGCTCCGGCTGCGACACCTCCCGCGTATTCCGCTCCGGCTCCGGCGGCATCTTCCCGGCCGGCGCTGCCACCGGCATCCGCGCCCGGTGTTTCCGGAGGCCAGGTGCACGTAGCGCTCGAAACCGCCGTGCCGCGCGAAAAAATGTACTTCGGCAACTACGAAGTCCAGCCAATGAGCGCCATGCGCCAGCGCATCGCCGAACACATGGTGGCCTCCAAGCGCGTCTCCGCGCACGTCTACTCCGTCGATGAAATCGACATGAGCAAGGTGGCGGCCTTGCGCGCCAAGTCCAAGGACGAATTCGAAAGGCGCTACGAAACCAAGCTGACCTTCATGCCCTTCTTCGTGAAGGCCGCAGTCGCCGGGCTGCGCGCGTTTCCCACTCTCAACGCTTCGCTCGACGGCACCAACGTGATCCTGCACAAGGAAATCAACGTCGGCATCGCCGTCGCGCTCGACTGGGGCCTGCTCGTCCCAGTGGTGAAAAACGCCGACGAGAAAAACATCCTCGGCATCCAGCGCAACATGAACGACCTCGCCGAGCGCGCCCGCTCGAAAAAGCTCAAGCCCGAAGAAGTCCAGGAGAGCACCTTCTCCATCACCAACCCGGGCGTATTCGGCGGCTTGTTCGGGCTGCCGGTGATCAGCCAGCCCAACGTGGGCATCCTCGGTCTCGGGGCCATCGAAAAGCGCCCGGTGGTCATCAACGACTCCATCGCCATCCGCTCGATGTGCTATGTCACCTTGAGCTACGACCACCGCGTGGTGGACGGCGCCATCGCCCACCAGTTCCTCCACAAGGTCAAGGAAACGCTCGAAAACTGGTCCGAGCCGGTCCTTTAGGCGGTAGTGGCTGGTGGTGGGTGACTCGTGGACGGAGCCGGGTGGTTTTGTGGCCGTGTCGCGCCTGTTCCCAATCCCCAACCGACAGCGGGACAGCGTCCGCAAAAGGGAGATCACCTTTAGGATATTCGACAGCCAGAAACCTTCGTCGCCGTGTTGTCCGGAAGTGGGACGACCGTTCCCATGAGTGGCCATGCCTGATTCGCTTCGCGCCCCCCTTTGCTTGGAAGCAGCTCAAACGAAAAGGCTTGTTACCGCCCTGCGCTGGAAGCCGGACTGCCCTGAACACTCCCGGACCTGTTGCGGAAGAGCTTCACGCGGCAAGCACCATGTTGAACATGTTCAAATGCTGAAAAGCCGCAAACTAGTTTGCATTGCAAACTAGATCTCAGCGCCGCCTGCCGTGCTTTCTGTCCCAATGGGCTATGCCACGATGCACCAACGAATACTCATCGCCGACGATCAGCAGGACGTTCTGGACGCCCTACGGCTGCTCCTCAAGGGGCACGGCTACAGCATCGAAACGGTGAATTCGCCGGCGGACTTGCTGGCTTCGCTGGCGCGCCAAGAGTTCGATATTCTCCTCATGGATCTCAACTATGCGCGCGACACCACCTCGGGACGTGAAGGCTTGGATGTCCTCAGCCGGCTCCGGGAGATGGAAGATGCTCCGCCCGTGGTGGCCATGACCGGATGGGCCACCGTGGGCTTGGCCGTGGAAGCGATGCAGTTCGGTGTCAGCGACTTTGTCGAGAAGCCCTGGACCAACACGCGGCTGCTGGAAATTCTCCAGAAGCAGGTCGGCCTGGGGCGCGAACGCCGCGAGTTGCGCGCGCGGGAAGCCCAGGAGAAAAAGGCCCAGCAGGAAGCTATCCTTCATCAGCAGGAGCAGGAACGCGAGATCGCCGAAGCCAAAGCCATCCAGGAGAAACTGCTCCCGCGCGAGATTCCGCAAATGCCGGGATATGAAATCGCCAGCGCGTGGCAGTCGGCCCGGCTGGTGGGCGGCGATTATTTCGACATTCTTCCGCTGGACGAAAAAACGCTGGGCCTTTGCATCGCCGACGTGGCGGGAAAAGGCATGCCCGCCGCCCTGCTGATGTCCAACCTGCAGGCGGCTGTGCGCGGACTCGCCTCGCTCTCCGTCGCCCCGGATCTTCTCTGCCGCCGTCTGAATTCCCTGATCTACAGGAACACCGCCAGCGACCGCTTCATCACCTTTTTCTACGCCCAACTGGACGGCCACACGCGCCGGCTGGCCTACGTCAACGCCGGTCACAATGCGCCATTCGTGTTACGCGCTGACGGCTCGCACGAGCGCCTCCGGGATGGCGGCACAGTGTTGGGAGTCTTCGCCAGCCCGGATTATGAGTTGGGCTCGGCGCAGTTGTCACAGGGCGACCGCGTAGTTCTATTTACCGACGGAGTTACGGAAGCCTGCAACCCGGCGGGTGAGGAGTTCGGCGAAGCCCGCCTGCTGCGTTTGCTAGAAGATCACCGCGCGCTGTCCGCCGATGAATTGCAGGCCAAAATCCTGGCGATGGCGGGCGAATTCAGCGGTGGCCGCTGGCAGGACGATGCCACGCTGCTGGTCCTGGCCGTGGACGAATGAGGAAAAGGCGCGCGGCACACTCTCCATCACCCTCAAGGAATGGGCTCGCCGGGTGCTCCGCTCCCCGGATCTCCCGGTCTCCTTCATTGCAGTAACGGCTTCAACTTGGCCACCCAAACTGCAAATCCCTCCATGGCCACCGGCTCGATGCCGGCCTCCCGCAGCGTGTCGCGCACAAACCGGTGGCGGTCGTTCTCCGCGTTCAAGGCCACGTCGGTCACGGCGGCAAATTCGGTTTTCAAGCGGGCCTTGGCGGTAATGTGCTGCGCGGTGTAGGCGAACAGCTTGGCGTCGGCCGGGGCGCGCGTAACCGAAAGACTATGCACGAAACCGCGCGTCCCGTTGCGGCGGTAGCCGTAGTCCAGGCGCATGGGATCGCCCGGAAACGTAAACTCCGACGCGCGAACCGATTTCTCGATGCGATCCCACAACCGGGCTTGCCGGAAAACCTGCGAACAGTACGAGCGCATTTGCGCGCGGCTGCCGGGCGCACCCAGGCGGCCCGGCGCGCGCTGCATCGCCACGTGGTCGGCGTACAAGCGCTCCAGTTCTGCGTCCAGATCCGCCGCCAAGACGCCTTTCTGCGGCGCCAGTTGCAGCGCATTGGAAAGCGTATCGTCCCACTTGCCAAGCAATTGCTGCCAATGGGCGCTGCCGCCGTTCGAGCCGTTAGCGGACGCCGATTGAAAGCGGTCTTCCAGGTCGTCGCGCAGCGCGCGCAGCAGCGTTTCATCGGCTTGCGGGTGCAGCCGCCGGACGCGGTTGTATTCCTCCTGTTCCTCGATCAGGCGCAAGCGGCGTTCGCCGCTGCCGGGATCGTAAAGCAGGACCCCGATGTTCACCCACTCGTCGCGGACGAGATTGGGCGTGTAGCGCAGGATGCGGTACGCGCAGGCTTTTTCTCGCAGCAATTTCCCCGCGTTCCCGGACTCCACGGAGTTTTCATTCATGATGCACACCCATCAGCGTTTTCGTTCATCATTCAGACCCAGTTCTGAAATGGCTGGCGATCGGATCTCTTGGCCTCGAGAATCAGCCCTGGCACGTGCCGGCGTCGCCGGTGCAATTGTTCGAGCAGCCGCAGCAGCGCGTCGTAATCATCGGCGTACCATTCCGGGGGAATCGCCCTGGTAATGTCATCCAGAGCGCGTTCGGTCATATGTTTTTCGAGACGCTCGATCCACGGTTCAAAAGATTCCATTCCCGTCACGCCCTGGTAGACGCGGTTGCGCGCGTACAGTCCCCGCAGCGGCGCGTCCGGAAAATTCCATTCTCCGGCGTTGAAGCAAAAGCCCTGGTCAATCATCCGCGTCTTGTAGCGTGTCAACTCCTGCCCCGCGGCCTGGCCCGGCTCGCTGAAAAAGACCGTCTGGCGGCCGTTGGTATTGCACGTCCACTTGTCGAAGACCAGCATGCCGGCGAAGTCGTGCAGGTTTTCCACCTCCCGCAACTGTTCGTCCGGAAGAAAATCGTGCAAGGTAAGCTGCCGCGGATCCTCGGGATAGCGTGAGCCAAACTGCAGCCCGGCCTGGCAGGGTATCCGCGCGCGCGGCAGCTCCACGGCCAGTTCCGGGGTCAGCCGGATCAACTCCTCCGTGACGGCGACGATCTCCACCGGCACCGTGGGCAGCCCAAGCCGCGCCGCCAGCTTCGTTCCTAGCAGTTCATTCACCAGGATTCGGCGATGCTGGGGGTTATTTTGGAACTTGACGACGTAGTAGTAGCCGTCGTCGCAGCGCATCAGGTGCGACTGCGCGCCCCCTCGCATCCGGCGTATCTGTTCTAGAGCCCGCGGCATGCCTGGTTATGCTAATAGTACTTATTGCTTTCGGCAAGCACTTCGCCCCGCCGGAACCTTCCATTCCTGAATTGAAAACCGCGCCGTTCAACTTGGGAAGCTCGCTGCCCCCTTTGTCATCCCACTCCGGGACCAGCGCTTCCGCAAATAGAAAAAGCCGGGACCATGGCCCCGGCCTCTTCCTCACGCTCATTTCCCGTTCTGGAAAAAGACTTACCGCCTCTTTTTCTTCTTCGCCGCTTTTTTCGTCTTCATCTTCTTCTTCGCGGCCTTCTTCTTCGGCTTCGACTTTTTCGCTTTTTTCTTCGGCGCGGCTCTCTTCTTCGCCTTCTTGGCCGGCTTTTTCGCCGCTGGCTTGGGCGCAGGCTTTGCCGCGGGCGCTTCTTCCTCGGGCTCCTCACCGACGATCACCAGCTCTTCTTCCTCGGTTTCGACGATCTCTTCCGCTTCGCCCGCCAGCTCCTCGTCGTCTTCCAGCCGTGACAGCTCATTGTCATCTTCGAAATTGTCCTTCTCGATGTCCATTCCATCCTCCCCTGGGGGAATCTTTGGCCCCCGTTTGCAAAGGGGGGCCACGGGTTGCTGTTCTGGCCGGAGCTTCCTGAAATCCCACCCCGCCCTTGAGCCGTTGTTATCGTACTCGCCGCGCGTTGTCAAGCATTCTGCAATACTCCCCGCAAAAGTCCGCCAAACGAGCGCCCAGCAAGACCATAGCAAGCCGCGGCAGGAGATCGCCCCCGACCCTTTGTTACTCGTAATCTATTCACAGGAAAAGACTTAAGGGTGTCCCGTTGCTGCCGCCACGCCCGTTGTGCCGCCCGCCGTTGGTGGCGCAGTTTTTTTCTTGGGTTTGGATCGTCGCCGCGCCGGCGAACTTTCCGGCGCCCCGCCAAGCGCGTAAACGCGCAGCACCATGCCTCGCCCCACCCTGTTTGCCTTCAAATGATTCCATTTCCGCAAATCGTCCGCGCTCACGTTGAAGCGGTCCGCGATTCCCAGGAACGTGTCGCCCCGCCTCACCCGATAACTCACCAGCCTCCGTTTTACTTCCGATTGCGGCTGGGTCGCCGGAATGATCAGCTTCTCCCCCGCATCCAGCGCGGCGTTGCGCTCCAGGCTGTTCGCATCGGCGATGGCCGCAGTCGTCACGCGATATTTCTTCGCGATGGACGCCAGCGTTTCTCCGCTCTCCACGCGATGCCGCCGCCAGCTCACCCACTTGTCCGCGGGAATATCCGCGATTTCCGCCGAAAATTTTTGCCCCGTGCCCGCCGGCAGATGCAGCTCGAACGCCGGATCGTCCGGAGTCGCCAGCCGCAACAGCGACGGATTCAGCGCGCGCAGCGTCTCCACGTCCACGTCGATGGTTTCCGCCACCAGCCGCAGGTCGATGGCGCGTCCCGGTTTCACCACGTCGGTAGCCACCGGCGCCTCCGGCTCCGCCTGGATGTTGTAGTGCGCCGCATCCTTGGCGATCAGCGTCAGTGCGATGATGATGGGCACGTAGTTTTTCGTCTCGCGCGGCAGCACGTTACGGTTGTACAGCTCCCAGAAATCCGCGTAACCCGTCCGTTCGATGCCCTTCTGCACGTTGCCCGGCCCGCAGTTGTAAGCCGCCATCGCCAGGTACCAGTCGCCGTAGAGCCTGTAAAGGTCGCGCAAATGCTGCGCCGCCGCGTGCGTAGCCTTCTCCGGATCCTGCCGTTCATCGATCCACCAGGTGTGCCGCAGCCCGTATTCCTGCCCGCGGTAGGCCACGAATTGCCAAATCCCCCGCGCCCCCGCGCGCGAAAGCGCCAGCGGCTGAAACGCGCTTTCCGCCTGCGCCAGGTAAATCAAGTCCTGCGGCAGGCCCTCCTCCCGCAGCACCCGCGATATCATCTCGCGATAACGCCCGGCGCGCCGCAGCCCCGTTTCCACGATGGCACGCCCGCGCGGTGTCTGGAAAAAATTCACAAATGAAAGCACCTGGTCGTTCACCGTCAGCGGCAGGTCATGCGAAATGTTCCTGGCTGCTTCCTCAGCCCGCGCCTTCAGCCCCGGATCCACCGGAAACGTCATCTCCGCCACTTCGTCGATCGCCGCCGGAACCGCCGGCGCCTCGCTGAACCCCTCTCCCGCCCGGAATGCCTGAAGCTCATAGGCATACACCGTGTCCACCACGCGGTGAAACAGTTCGCTCAGCCGCGGATCGCTATTCAGGTCGTACCCGCTCTCCAGCATCCAGTCCACGGTGTCGTCAAACTCCTTCCTCGCCGCCTCCAGATGCCCCGCCTTGAAGTTTTGCTCCCCGGAAGCAAATTTTTCCTGCACCTTCTGGATCAGGTATTCTTTCCCCGCCGGAATCGTCGGCAACAGCCACACGTACTGCCGGCGCGGCGGATTTTGCACCGGCAATAGCGCTAGTTCCACGGGAGCCTGTGCCGCAGCACCCCGCGTTGCCGCCGCCTGCGCCGTCGGGGCCAGCGCCGGAACCCGCGCCTGCACAGGCTTCTTCCCCGCGTCCTCACATCCCAGAAGTCCTGCCGCCAACAACAGCGTACCCGCCGCGATCCTGAGTCTCTGACGCATCTCAACATGGTAAGGAGCACCTCGCCATCAGGTCAACGCATTCCAGAGGGCGGGGGGTGACGCTCTCGGTACACGCCGTCGTTCTCCTCAGCGCGGTTCCAGCCTTCCCAGGTTTGCGATAGACTCCCGCAAGAGGAAATACCGTGAAAAAGATTGCCCCACTTGCCAGAGCGAGCTTTATCCGGAAGCAAATCTTTTCCCTGCTGGCCTTGTTCTTCTCCTGCGCCGTAGCGGCCTCTGCGCAACAGAAAAGCCTTTCCGCGGAAAAGCGCGCGCAAATCGAAAAGGCCGTTTCAAGTTTCATGTCTGCAAACACCGTGCCCGGAATCGGCGTGGCTGTCGTCCTCGATGCTGAACTCGCCTGGTCCGCCGGATTTGGCATGGCCGATCTGGAGAATTTTGCTCCGGCGACCTCCTCCACGCTCTTCCGTCTCGGCTCCATTTCCAAACCGATTACCGCCACCGCCATTTTGCAACTTTGGGAGCGCGGCAAACTCGACCTCGACGCCCCGGTCCAGAAGTATTGCCCGGCATTTCCCCGAAAAGAATGGCCGATCACGTCGCGTGAGTTGCTTGGCCACCTGGGAGGCATCCGCCATTACAACCACGACGGTAAGGGCGATGTTCCCGAGGACAGCGCCCGCCATTTCGCTACCATGGAGGAATCGCTGCAGATTTTCGCAGCTGCCCCCCTGGTCGCTAAGCCTGGAACGAAATTCAACTATTCGACCTACGGTTACACGGTCCTTGGTTGCGTCCTCGAGGGTGCCTCGGCAGAAAAATTCGTCGACTTCGTTCGTAAAAACATTTTTCAGCCTGCCGGAATGGAACAAACCCGCGACGACGATTTCTTCGCCGTAGTCCCTCACCGCACGCGTTGGTACCACAAAGACAAATCCGGAGTGGTCCGCAACGCCGGTGTTCTCGACTCCAGTTACAAGATTCCCGGCGGCGGCCTGATCTCTTCCGCAGACGACATGGCGCGCTTCGAAGCCGCGATTTTGGCGGATAGACTCCTGCTTCGCGCCACGCGCGACCTGATGTGGACTCCTCTGCAACCTGCCGAAGGCAAGCCCAGCCACTACGCCCTGGGATGGTTCGTCGCCGAAAAGTTTGGCCTCCAAACTGCCGGCCATACCGGCGGACAACAAGGTACGGACACGGCGTTCTTGGTCGTGCCCGACCGCCGTGCAGGCGTAGTGGTCTTGGCCAACATGGACAACGTGAACACCAACCTCCTCGCCGATGAAATCCTGAAGATCGTGCTGGACCTCAAAGAGAAGACTCCCTAGTCGCCAGCCTATCCCGGCCCTGCCGGCGTCTCAATTCCGTTTCTTCCTTTCAACTTTTAACTCTCAACTTTCGACCTTTTCCTCCCCCACAAGTCACCAGTCACGAACCACCAGTCACGTCTTTCCCTCCCCCCAACAACCCCCCAAAAACCCCTTGCATAGTCCCCCCTCCTGTGGTAGTCTGTCTTTGCGTTTGTTGCTCTTGTATCGCCTTTGGGTAGTAAAGCGGTCGCAAGGTCACACTTGCGGCCATTTTTTTGTTCGGCAGACCGCTTTGCAGTCCTCCCGAACGAAGCTTGAAGACGGCCGCGGCTCTGTTGAGGGGCTCGGAACCTGGGCATCAGATAGCTCAATGTAGTGCTCAGCCGTAACCCGGCTGACAGAAAAGAGTAAAGCAGTGAGTAAAGAACAAGGTACAGTGAAGTGGTTCAATGCCAGCAAGGGCTTCGGCTTCATCCAGCGCCAGAGCGGTGAGGACGTTTTCGTCCATTTCTCCGCGATCGTGGCTGATGGCTA
>WNFF01000339.1_pt1 | contig 33567 bp, 24 predicted proteins | sample 5400441 | NCBI WGS metagenome assembly WNFF01 (sample SAMN13153345, study PRJNA577476) | soil metagenome | isolation source: 120 cm saprolite under Douglas fir tree site 2 hole 3 replicate 1 | place: USA:California | collected 2015-04-18
GGAAGATCAACTTCGTTCTCGGCGGGGGCGTGGAGAAGGTCGAGACGACCCCCAACGGGGCCAAGGTGACCGTCAAGGTGGGCAACGAGGTCAAGACGCTCGAGGCGGAGATGGTCCTCTCGGCGATCGGACGATCTCCAGTCACCCAGGAGATCGGGCTTGAGAACACCAAGGTCAAGCTCGAACGGGGATTCATCCAGGTGGACGAGATGATGAGGACCCCGGAGCCCAACGTCTACGCCATCGGCGACTGCATCCCGACGGCGATGCTTGCCCACGTGGCCTCGGCGGAGGGAATCGTCGCAGTTGAGCACATCGCGGGAAAGAATCCGCCGGCGATCAATTACGACCGCATTCCTTCCGCGACCTACTGCTATCCGGAGGTGGCCTCGGTGGGCCTGACGGAAAAGAAGGCCAAGGAGCGCGGCTACGACGTCAAGACCGGAATTTTCCCCTTCACCGCGATCCACAAGGCCACCATCTCCGGCGAGAACATGGGGCTGGTGAAATTCGTTTCCGACAAGAAGTATGACGAGGTGCTCGGCATCCACCTCATCGGACCGCACGCGACCGAGCTTTTGGCCGAGGCCTGCGTAGGGCTCAAGCTCGAAACGACCACCGAGGAGCTCGCCCGGACGATCCACGCCCATCCCACCCTCTCGGAGATCATCCACGAAGGGGCCGAGATGACGCTGGGGCATCCGATCCACATCTAGCAGCCCGATTCACCTCTAGAAGGAAGGGGCGTCCGCCCGCGCGGAATTGCGCGCCTGCTTGCTCGGGCTTATGAACGGCTGATAGGTAATCTATAAGCCCATGGCCACCCCCGATCGATTCGCACAGCCCCAGGTAGGCGAGACCACCCGGAAGCCCGATTGGCTCAAAGTGCGCCTGCCCCACGGTCAGGGGTACGAGCGGGTGAAGGCGATCATCCGACGGACCGGCCTGGCGACGGTTTGCGAGGAGGCCCGTTGCCCGAACATCGCTGAATGCTGGGGCGGTGGCACCGCCACGGTGATGCTGATGGGCGAGGTCTGCACCCGGGCGTGCCGGTTCTGCCACGTCAAAGTGGGCGCTCCGCCTCCGCTGGATCCCCAGGAGCCGGAGCACCTGGCCCAGGCTGCGAGCGAGCTCGGGCTCGAGTACCTGGTCGTGACCTCGGTCAACCGGGACGATCTCCCCGACGGCGGCGCGGGCCACTTCGCGTCCGCGATCCGGGCGCTCCGGCGGCGCAGCCCGAAGACGAAGGTGGAGGTGCTGATCCCCGACTTTCAGGGCGTGCGGCGCGATCTCGACACCGTCGCGCTGGCCCAGCCCGACGTCATTGCCCACAACATCGAGACCGTCGAGCGATTGACGGGGCTGGTGCGCGACCGGCGCGCCACCTATCGCCAGTCGCTCTCCGTCCTCGAGTATCTGAAGAGCCGGCCGTCGCGCCCCTACACCAAGAGCTCGATCATGGTCGGATTGGGCGAGACCGACGCCGAGCTGAACCAGACGTTCTCGGACCTCCGCGGGGTCGGGGTCGATGTCGTCACCATCGGCCAATACCTCCAGCCGTCGCCGTACCACCTGAAAGTCGATCGGTTTGTCACCCCGGCGCAGTTTTCCGAATACAAGACCATGGCGGAGTTCTTCGGATTCCTGTACGTGGCGTCAGGTCCCCTGGTCCGGTCCAGCTACCGGGCCGCGGAATTCTTCATGAAGGGCCTGATGGAGCGCGAGCGACCCACGTAATTCCGCCATGCCGACGCTGAACCTTGTGCAGGCAGTCAACGATGCGCTCAGGCTTGAGATGCGGCGAGATCCGCGCGTCGTCGTGCTGGGCGAGGACGTCGGAAAGTTCGGAGGCGTATTTCGCGCCACCGCGGGGCTCTACGAAGAGTTCGGCCCGGAGCGGGTGATCGACACTCCGCTCGCGGAGGGAGGGATTATCGGCGCCGCCGCCGGAATGGCGCTCTACGGTCTTCGCCCGATCCCCGAAATACAATTCGCGGACTTCATCTTTCCTGCTTTCGATCAACTGGTGAATGAGGTGGCGAAATACCGGTACCGATCGGGGGGACAGTACCCCTGCCCGATCGTGGTCCGGACGCCTTACGGCGGGGGAATCAAGGGCGGGCACTATCACTCGCAAAGCCCGGAGGCCCTGTTCATCCACACCGCCGGCCTCAAGGTCGTCTCGCCGTCGAATCCCTACGACGCCAAGGGCCTCTTGCTCGCATCGATGCGCCAGCAGGATCCGATCCTGTTCCTCGAGCCCAAGCGCATCTACCGCGCGGCCAAGGGCGAAGTCCCCGAAGAGGACTACGAGGTGGAGCTGGGCAAGGCGAGCGTGATCAGGGAGGGGACGGACGTCTGCGTCATCTCCTGGGGCGCGATGGTCCACGAGGCAGCCGCCGCCGCGGAAAGCGCGGCGCAAGAGGGAATCAGCTGCGAAGTGATCGACCTTCGAACGCTCTGGCCGCTGGACATCGAGCAGATTGTTCAAAGTTCGAAGAAAATCGGCCGGGTGGCGGTGGTGCACGAAGCGGCCCGTACCTGCGGCCTGGGAGCGGAGATCGCCGCGCTGATCCAGGAGCGCTGCTTCGTCCATCTCGAGGCGCCGATCAAGCGAATCACCGGCTGGGACACTCCGTTTCCGTACGCGCTGGAGAACGAGTACCTGCCGCTCGCACCGCGAATCTTGAGCGGCATCCGCGAGACGGCGCAATTTGTCCCCTGAAAAGGACGACGAAGACGAAGAAAAGGAGGGCTCGATGACGACCTACGAGTTCAAGCTTCCCGACATCGGCGAGGGCGTGGTGGAGGGCGAGATCGTCAAGTGGCTGGTCAAGGCGGGCGAGACGGTCGCCGAGGACCAGCCCCTGGTGGAAGTGATGACCGACAAGGCGACGGTGACCATTCCCAGCCCGAAAAAGGGCAAGGTGATCCAGACGCACGGAAGCGAGGGAGACATCGCCAAGGTGCACCAGACCCTGGTGACGCTCGAGCTTCAGGCGGGCGGTCCCTCGATCGCGCCTTCGGCGGAGAGCAGGCCGGCGGCCGGCGCGGTGGAGCAGAAGCCGATCGCCGCCCGGAGCGAGGCGGGGACCCCAACCGTCGCCAGGAGCGAGGCTCAGACGCCGGCCGTCGCCTGGAAGGCGGCAGAGACCCCGACCGTCGCCCGGAAGGCGGCGGAGACCAACGGTGGCCCGCAGGGCGGCCGGGTCCTGGCGACCCCGGTGACCCGGCGTATGGCCCGCGAGCACGGGCTGCAGATCGACCAGATTCCGGGAAGCGGGCCCCAGGGCCGGGTGACCAAGGCGGATGTGATGGTCGCGATGGGGCAGGGGGCGGGAGCCACTCCCGTGGCGGCACGGGGTGCACCCCCGGCGGCCCTGACCGCCTCTGGCGCCGATCAGCGAATTCCGCTCAAGGGGCTGCGCCGGCGCGTGGCGGAGAAGATGGTCCGGTCGAAGTTCACCGCGCCGCACTACACCTTCGTCGAGGAGATGGATGCCTCGGCGCTGGTCGCGGTCCGCCAACGCTTGAACGAGGCGATCGCCGCGTCCGGAAGGGGAGCGAAAATCTCCTACCTCCCGTTCATCTGCAAGGCCCTCGTGGCGGCGATGAAGAAGTTTCCCACCCTGAACTCGAATTTCGACGAGGCGACGCAGGAGTTGATCGTCCGCGGCGCGTACAATTTCGGAATCGCCGCGGCGACCGAGGAAGGCCTCACCGTCCCGGTGGTGAAGGGTGTGGACCGGTTGTCGCTTCAGGAATTGGCGACCGAAATCGCCAGGCTGGGAACCGCGGCCCGCGAGAAGAAGCTCAAAATCGACGAGCTCTCCGGCGGAACGTTCACCATCACCTCGCTGGGGGAGAAGTCGGGGCTGTTGGCGACGCCGATCATCAACCACCCGGAGGTGGCGATCCTCGGTGTCCACCGGATCCGCAAGCGGCCGGTGGTGGTGGACGATCAGATTGTGATCCGCGAGATGATGTACCTGTCCCTGTCCTTCGATCACCGCAACATCGACGGGGCGATCGGCGCCGAGTTCACCTACGCGCTGATCGACCTGCTCGAGCATCCGGAGCTTCTCATGCTGGAGCTTCGATGATTCAAGCTCCGCCGGCTGCTCCAACCTCCAGCGCTCGGGTCGAAGAAAAGAAAGGCTTGTCCTCCGCTCAGCTGATCGAGATCTACCGCGCGATGCTCCTCATCCGCACTCTGGACGAACGGATGATGACGCTCCAGCGGCAGGGCCGCGTCGGTTTCTATGGCGCCTGCACCGGTCAGGAGGCGGCCTGCATCGGCAGCGCCTTTGCTCTTCGTCCGACCGACTGGATCTTCCCCGCCCTCCGAGAAGGCTCGGCAATGCTGCTGCGCGGCTTCCCACTGGTGCCGTACATCGCTCAGGTGTTTGGGAACAGCGGAGACATCACCAAGGGCCGGCAGATGCCCTCCCATCAGGCGGCCCGGGCGGTCAATCACGTCAGCTGGTCCTCCTGCATCGGTACCCAGCTGCCGCAGGCCGTCGGGGCGGCGTGGGCGGCAAAGCTCAAGGGCGACGACACCGTGGTGATGGCCTACATGGGAGACGGGGCCACGTCGTCCGCGGATTTCCACGTGGCGATGAACTTCGCCGGGGTTTCCAAAGCGCCGGTGGTGTTCGTCTGCCAGAACAACCACTGGTCGATCTCCGTGCCCTCTTCGCGGCAGACCGCGAGCGAGAGCTTCGCCATCAAGGCGAAGGCGTACGGCTTTCCCGGCGTCAAGGTCGATGGAAACGATGTGGAGGCGGTTCACGCCGCCGCGGCCGAAGCGGTGGAGCGGGCCCGGGGTCACGGTGGACCGACGCTGATCGAGGCGGAGACCTATCGCATCGGTGCGCATTCTTCCTCCGACGACCCCACGCGCTACCGCGACTCGCGCGAGGTCGACGAATGGAAGGCCCGCGATCCGCTGGACCGGCTGCGGCGAAAGCTGCTCGCGTCCAACCAGTGGAACGAGCGACGCGATCAGGAGCTAAGAGATTCGCTCCTCTCCGAGGTCAATGCCGCGATCGGCGAGGCGGAGAAGCTGCCTCCGCCGGCGCCGGAGACGCTCTTCGACGACCTCTACGCCGTCGAGCCCTGGAATATCGCGGAGCAGCGCCAGGAGTTACTGACCCACATCAAGAAGTCGTAGACTTGGGCGCGAATGGCGAGCGATGTTCGCGAGTACCTCCGGGCGGCTCAGGCGGCGGAGATCCGGGGCGACAAGGCTTCGGCGGCAGAAATCCTCAAAGCGGCGGCGGATGCATTTCTGAAAGCGGGCAACGATCCCCGTGCCCAGCAGATGCTCCGGCACGTCGCGCGCTTGAAAGGCGATCCGGCGCCGGGCGAGGCGCCCCGGCCCGAAACGGCATCTGACCGGGACGAGGTATCGGATATGACGCGGGAGGTTTCGCCGCGCGGGGAACGGCGCTCGCGCGCGGCGGATCCGGAATTCACCCAGCGCGCTCCTTCGCTGTCGGACCCGCATGCGCCCGCCTGGTGCTCGTTTTGCTGCAGGCCTCGGGGCGAGGTCGGGCAACTCGTCGCCGGCCCGGCGGGCGCGTTCATCTGCTCGGCGTGCGCGGGCGAGTCCATCTCGCTGCTCGGGGGCCCGCGCCGGCCAGCCACGATCGCTCCGATCGCAAGCGGCGCGCCCTCTGTGCCTCCTCTTTCGCGCCGGCCAGCCACGATCGCTCCGATCGCAAGCGGCGCGCCCTCTGCGCCTCCTCTTTCGCGCCGGCAGGGCGAGGCGGTTTCGTCGCTCCAGGCCGCGCTGCGCGAAGGGATCCGGCTGGTGCTGCTCGTCGGTGGGGAAGGCTCGGGCAAGACGACCTGCCTGCGCGCGCTGGAGGCGCATGGGCTGGGCAGATACGTAGAGACCGTCGATGGCGCCGAGGCGGGTGCCGCCGAAACGCTGCTGCTCGATGGAGGCGAGGGGCTCTCGGCCGAGGCGTTCGACCGTCTTTCCGCCCTGGTGGGCTCTCATTCATTTCCCTGCGTTCTGGCCGTGCGCGGTGTGGCCTCCTCCATCGGGCTGCGGCTTCGCGATGGCGATCGCTGCGTCGGGCTGTACACCACCGATGAGCTCGCCCGCGCCACGGTGGAGAGGATCCCCCGCGCCCTGCTGCGCCTGGCCCAGAGCGCGGTGGTGCTCGCCGCCCCCGATGCCGAAGAATTGTCGCAAATCGCCATCCACCTTCTTCAGGAAAAGGGGGCGGAGGTCTCTTCCGAGCTGGTGAGCTGGCTCGCGGGGGAAGCGTTCAAGTCGGGACATGGCGGTCATGAGCTCAAGGCGTTAGTCGATCGGGTGCCCCGCGGCGCGTGGACGCCGGTGGGAGGGGCGGAGCGATCTCCTGGGCCCACGAAGAAGTCCCGCCGGCGCAAAAGAAGCGGTTGAGGCAACACGGCCAGGTCGAGACGATGCACCGACTTGCAGTTTGGCAACTCGGAAAAGTGGAGTACGACGACGGGCTTCGGCTGCAGAAGCTCTTCGGAGACGCGCGCGCCAAAGACCTCATTCCTGATTCGCTCCTGCTGCTGGAGCATCCGCCGGTCCTGACGCTTGGCCGCGGCGGGAAGCGGAAGAACATCGTCGCCTCCGCGGCGCGGCTTGCCGCCGAGGGCGTCGAGGTTTTCGAGACGAATCGGGGCGGCGATGTCACCTATCACGGACCGGGTCAGGTGGTCGGCTACCCCATTTTCCGCCTTCCGCCCGAGCGCCATGACGTTCGCCGTTACGTTCGCGAGCTGGAAGAATCGATCATCCGGGCGCTCAAGCACTTCGGCATCGACGGCCAACGGATCGCGAAATGGCCCGGGGTTTGGGTCCCCAAGGGCCGTTTGGGTTGGCCGGAGAAGATCGCCGCGATTGGAGTTCACTTAAGCCGATGGCAGACGAGCCACGGCTTTGCCCTCAACGTGAACACCCATCTGCCCCACTTCGAGCTCATCGTCCCCTGCGGGATCGAGAACGCCGGGGTGACCTCGATGCAGCGCGAGCTGGGGCGCGCGGTGGACGTTGGCGCGGTCGAGCTCGAGCTGGCGCGAGGCTTCGCCGAGGTGTTCGGGGCCGAGATCGAGATGGCAGCCCCAGCCCTTCAGACCATTTCCACCGCGGTGGTGAAGGTTGAGGAAGCAGGTCCCCGCATCCTTCTCCTCCACCGGGTGCCGTCCCGGGGGGCATTCTGGCAAATCATCACGGGAAGAATTGAGCCGGGCGAATCCGCTCCCGATGCGGCGGCGCGGGAGGTTTTCGAGGAGACCGGCCAGCGCCTCGAAGCAATACCGCTCGGCTATCGTCACTCCTTTGCCTGGGGCGACGATCTGCCGCCCCGCGTGGTTCAGGAGACGGCCTTCGCCGCATCCTGGAAGGACGGGGCAGCGGTAGAGCTCAACCCGGCCGAGCACGATGACGCTTCGTGGCTCGGCATTGAAAAAGCCCTCTCGACGCTTCCCTACGCGGGGCTTCGGCGCGCAGTGCAACTGGCGGTGGCCGCGCGACTGTCCGCGCCGCGCTAAGCGATCGAGCCTTCAGCTCGCCTTCGACTCGTCGTCGCCCTGAACGATCTCGATCAGGTGGCCGGAGCGCTCGCGCTTGGTCTTGAGGTAGTCCGCGTTGTGCGGATTGGGGTTGGTGCGGGCGGGAATCCGCCGATGGACCGGGATGCCCTCGTCTACCAGACCGGCGATCTTGAGCGGGTTGTTCGTCACCAGATCCACGGACAGAACGCCCAGCATCCGCAGCATCTCCGCGGCGACGTCGTACCGGCGCAGGTCGTCTGGAAAGCCGAGCTCGCGGTTGGCCTCGTAGGTATCCATCCCCTTGGCCTGGAGCGCATAGGCCTTGATCTTGTTGCCCAAGCCGATGCCACGGCCCTCCTGACGCAGGTACAGGATCACCCCGCGCTGGCTCTGGGACATCATCTCCATCGCCCGTTCAAGCTGCTGCCGGCAATCGCACTTCAGGCTGCCGAAGACTTCTCCGGTGAGACACTCCGAATGGATCCGCACCGGAACCGCTTCTCCGCCTTCGACCTGGCCGACCACCAGAGCGACGTGTTCGGCGCCATCGCGCCGGTCGCGAAAAACGATCGCGTGGAATACCCCGCGCGCGGTGGGCAAATCCGCCTCGGAATAGCGGACCAGGAAGCGGCCCGGCTTCTTCGCGGGTACTACTTTTGGAGTGCCATCTTTGGACATCTTCTCCTCAACTCTCGAACGTACGTTGAGTCATCGTCCGTCCTGGGTCAATGGGGATTGGATGCAAAGGTGGGCACGCCGTTACCAACTATTTTCGGTTTTCTCATTCCTTCCAGCTCAGGGGATGCAGTGCGACCGCGCCACCGGCGGCCACCTGGGTAGTGGCCGACGGCACCACGATGAGATGGGTCGCTCCGACCATAGAGCGGATTGCCCCCGAGCTCTGCGTTTCCAGTGGTTTGGCCCAGAGGTCGCCGTCCCGCCAGTGGGCTTGCGCCCGGATGAAATGGGTCAGGCCCGCGGGTTTCCGGATCTCCACCTCGGTACGGCCATCCATCCTGGGGGTGAGCACCTGGGCGTGCCCCAGCATCCGGCGGAGCGCCGGACGGACGAACAGCTCGAACGACACCAAAGACGATGTCGGATTTCCGGGCAGACCAAAAAACAGGGTTGCTCCCCGGCGTCCGAAGGCCAGGGGTTTTCCCGGTTTGATCGCGACTTTCCAGAAATCCATCGTCGCCCCGGCCTCGGCGAGCGCCGCCCGGACGAAGTCATGCGCGCCGCCGGAAACTCCGCCGATGGTCAGCACGGCGTCAAAGCCGGACGCGGCGGTCGAAAGCGCGCGCGCCAGGGATTCTGCGCTGTCCTGGGCGATGCCAAGGCGGGTTGCAATTGCCCCGCACCGCGCTGCCGCGAGCGCCAGTGCGGGCGAGCCCGAATCGATGATTTTCCCGGAGGCGGCCGTCTCCGCCGTGGAAAGCTCGTCCCCGGTGGCAAGAATCGCCACCCGCGGCCTTCGAGGCACGTTCACCGCGGTGAAACCCTGGGACCAGAGCAGTGCCGCCTCCGCGACCCCGATCGCGCTCCCCTTCGGGAGCAACGTCTCACCTTCCCTCACGTCCTCCCCCCGGGCGCGCACGAACGACTGCGCGCCGACCGACTCGAGAATCTCGACTTCGGTCTCGCTTCGCCTTTCCGTCCGCTCCTGCATCACCACCGCGTCCGCGCCGCGGGGCATCGGCGCTCCGGTCATGATCTGGCTGCACTCGCCCGGCGCCAGCGCCCGGGTAGGCAGCTGGCCAGCGTAGATCGTCTCGATCACCCGAAGTCGGACGGGAGCCTTTGCCACATCCGCGCTTCGCACCGCGTACCCATCCATCGCCGAGTTGTCCCAGGGTGGAACCGTTCGCTGGGCAATCAGGTCGTCGGCCATCGCCCGCCCGACCGTCTCCGCGATCGGCGTGACCTCTGCCGGCAGCGGCGCCGCGGCAGCGAGGATTCGCTCCAACGCTTCTTCGACCGCCAACATGGAACGCAGCGCAGGCATGGCTTTTAGCGAGAGTCGGTTTCTTCCTGGGGCACCAGACTTAAATTGACACTCGCTCGTGTGGCAATTAGAAGCAACCAGATCCGGGAGAGTTGATGGCCAAGACCAAGGCAGGGGTCAAGAAGATCAAGCCTGCCATGAGCAAGACCTCGAAGAAAAAGGCTAAAGCTTCCAGCCGGGTAGCGAAGCCCACAAAACGAATGGTAAGGGCAGCTGCCAAGGTGGCGAGAAGAGCGGGGGTGGGGTCTGCCCCAGCGCCAAAGCACAGCAAGTCCGCCAAAGCGGAGAAAAAACCGGTCGCTGCCGCCAGCGCCAAGGGTGCGGCGGCGAACGGCAAGGGTGCGGCGGCGAACGGCAAGGGTGCGGCGGCGAACGCCAAGGGTGCGGCGGCGAACAAGGTCGTGTTTCCCGAATTCGCTTCGATCTCTCCCGGCAAAGTCCAGCCGCGCGCGAGCAAGCTGCCGCCGCCCGCGGATCCGCTCAACAAGCGCGAGATGGAAGAGCTGCTCACCGCCGGGCAGGGGCGCGGCGTTTCGGGCGAGGGAAGCCTGAAGGGACGCCTCCTGGTGAAGGACGGGTTTCCGTATCTTCAAGTGATGGGGCGCGACAAGCGCGAGCTCGTCTTCCTGCTGCAGGGACCGGACCAGGAAGTGCTGCCCGCCTATATGGACCACAAAGTATCGGTCAGCGGCTACATCAAAAAGACAACCAACTACGGCGGCGTTGTCGATGTGCGCAAATACTCCGCCAAGAAGGTTGGGCATGAAGTGGTCGTCGCTCCGGTCGAAGAAAAGCTGAAGTTCCTCTCCCCGGGTGAGTTGGAGCAAATGTCCGCGGCGGGGATGGGCGCGGGGATGAAGGGCTTCGGCTCGATGCGCGGAAGTCTGGAGATGACCGGCGACGATTTCTTCCTCGTCGTCTCCAACGGCGGGACGCGCCAGCAAGTCTCCTTCCTTCTGCAGGGCAAGACAACCAAGGGACTGCGAAAGCACGTCGGCCAGGTATTGCTCGTCACCGGCGTGGTGGAGAAGAGCTCGGGCTGGGGCGGCACGATGCAGGTGGAAAGCTCCGAGCCCCGGCTGTTGGACCACCGATCGATCTCGCGCGAAAATCTGGAGATCGTGAAAGTGGAAGGACCGACCGATGTGACCGAGACGGTCGAGGCCAAGCTCAATCACGGTCTGGCGGTCCGCCTCCCGGAGCGGCCCGGTTTCACCTGGGCGATCGAGCCCACCACCGCCAAGCGGATGGGCCTTCGCGAAGCCAACTACGAGCCGCCCGACGGGGGTCCGGCGAGCCGTGAGTTCTTCTTTACCCCTCGCAATCCGGGGGCGTTCGAGATCGATTTTTTCCTCGCCAAGGCTTTCAATCCCTCTCAGGTGTCGAAGACCTTCAAGCTCGGGGTGGTGGTCAGGCCCTGAGGAACCGCCGATCTCAACGCCGCCCCGCGAAGAGCGATTCCAAGGGCGCCCGGCGAACGCAATCGCGAAAACCCGTCAAGGCGCCGCGCACCTCTATCCCGGCCGCCACGCCTCCGCGCACCTCCGCGCCGGCCGCCTCTGCGGGGAAGAGGGGCCGCTCCAATCCGCGGCAAGTGGTGGGCGCGCTTAAGGTGCACCGGGACGGATTCGGCTTCGTCGCTCCGCTCGATGGCGAAAAAGAGGATGTCTATCTTCCGCGGCACGAGGCGCAGCGCGCGCTCGACAATGACATCGTCCTGGTGGAGGTGGATACCGGGCCCGGGAGGCACCAGGGCAGGCTCCTTCGAGTCATGGAGCGAAGGCGGCAGTACGCGGTAGGGACCTACGTCGAACGCGGCAAGAGCGCCTACGTTCAACCGCTCGACCCGGGCCTTCCTGGACCGATCAAGGTTCAGCCCACCCAGCTCGCCCGGGATGGCGATCTGGTCAAGGTGCGGCTCGAGCCGAGCAAGACACCGGGCGCCGGCTTGTCCGGTGAAGTTGCCGGCTCGCTGGGAAAGCCCGGAGACTCTTCTGCCGAAGTTCTCTCCTTCGCGTATGCGGAAGGGTTCAGCGACGAATTTCCGCCGGAGGTAATGGACGAGGCAGCCAGAATCCCGCCCCGCGTTTCCGCCGACGAAGCTTCGGCGGAGGGACGCCGGGATCTGCGCGAATTGCCGCTCGTCACCATCGACGGCGAGGACGCCCGCGACTTCGATGATGCGGTCTACGCCGAGTCGCGGGACACCGGTTGGCGACTTCTCGTCGCGATCGCCGATGTTTCGCATTACGTGCGCAAAGGTTCGGCGCTGGATGCGGAGGCGTTTCGACGGGCGACCTCGGTCTACCTTCCCAATCGCGTCTTGCCGATGCTCCCGGAGCGACTGTCGAACGGCATCTGCTCGCTCGTGCCGGGCGAAGACCGACTCTGCCTGGTCGCGGAGATGATCTTTGATCGGGGAGGGCGGTTGGTCTCCTCGCAGCTGTATCCGGGGGTGATGCGCAGCGCGGCGCGCTGTACCTACGAAGAGGTACAGGCGGTGCTGGAGGGCAACGACGTTCCGGGGCGCACCGCCTTGAAAGAGCGGTTCCAGAATCTGCAGCAGCTGGCCCGCGCGCTGCGGCAAATGCGGGAGCAGCGGGGCGCGATCGATTTCGACCTACCCGAGCGCAAAGTCGTGCTCGACGAGAAGGGTCACCCGATCCGGATCGAGCGGCGCGAGCGCAAGGAGAGCCACCGGATCGTCGAGGAGTGCATGCTCGCGGCGAACGAAGCGGTTGCCGGCCACTTCCGCGAAAAACGCCTTCCCACCATCTATCGCTACCATGGCGAGCCGGACGAGGAGAAGCTGGCCGCTTTTGCTGCGCTGGCGAATGCCTACGGGTTCAACCTCGGCAATCGGGGGAAGATCTCGTCGCGCGACCTCAATCTGTTTCTCGAAAAGCTGGAAGACCACCCCGAGCAGCGCGCGCTCAATCAGCTCCTGCTGCGCTCGATGATGCAGGCCGTCTATACCGCCGAAAGCGTCGGCCACTATGGCCTCGCCGCCGAGCACTACCTGCATTTCACCTCGCCGATCCGGCGCTATCCCGATCTGGTGGTGCACCGGCTCTTGCGAGTGAGCTGGTCGACCGGCGGTTCCCTTTCGGAAAAGTCGCTCGAGGTGCAGACCGGAGAGTTGGAGAAGATCGCGCTGCACTGCTCGGAGCGCGAGCGCGCCGCGATGCAGGTGGAGCGCAAGGTGAGCGCTTACTACTCGGTGCTGCTGATGAAGGACCGCGTCGGCGAGGAATTCGTCGGCACCGTCTCGGCGCTGACCGACTTCGGTTTCTTCGTGGAGCTCGACGATCCCTGGGTCGAAGGCCTGGTGAAGGGCGAGTCGCTGGGGCTATTCAAGTTCGACAAACTGACCAACGTGATTTCGTACTCGTCGGGTCTGCGGATTCGCGTCGGGGAGCGGGCGAAGGTGCGCCTGCTTTCCGCCAATCTGCAGCGGCAGCAACTGGATTTCGAGCTGATCGAGATCGAGGGCAAGCGGCGTAAGAAGGAAGCGCAGCCGCGAGCCACCGCGCGCAAGGGCGCAACCCATCCCTGAAGACGCGCCGGCCGCTTCGCCGCGGTCGACACCCAGCCACACCCGCCCACCCCGGAGACAGCGCCCCACATCCCTGCCCAGAAATCCGAGGATAGAATTGATCCATGAAAATGGATCGACAGGCTCCGTCCGAACAGCAGCCCACCTGGCGGCGTCGCCCGCGGATCGTCGATCCAGCGCTTCAATTCAAGTACAGCATCATCATCGCGCTCTTCGGCGCGATCATCTCACTGACCTTCTGCAGCTTGCTCTACTTCCAGAGCTACGAAACCCAAAAAGAGGCGGTCGAGCTCTGCGGCAGCGATGCGGTGGGGCACTTTGCCAGCCGCGGGGCGACGATCACCCGAACCATGGTCGCCGCGACCGCAATGGTCTCGCTGTTCTTGGTCGTGTTTGGAATCATCGTCACCCATCGGGTGGCCGGACCGCTCTTCGTGATGAACCGCTATTTGAAGACGCTGGGAGAGGGGAAGATCCCGACCACGCGGCCGCTGCGGAGGAAGGACGAGCTGCAGGAATTCTACTCCAACTTGTTGGTGGTCATTGAATTCATTCGCCGGCAGACGACCGCGGATGCCAAGGACCTCGCCACCGTCCTGGAAAGACTCTCGCCGGTGGCCTCGACCGCGGAGGCAAGAGAGGCGATCGAGACGGTGCGGCGAATGCGCGAGCGGAACGAGCAGGCGATCGCGGTGAAATGACGGCCCGCGCCGGGGTTCCGCGCATCGAGAAATGATTGACGCAGCGGCGCGCTCGCGGCACCTTCCGCCGATGATCCGGCGCGTCTGCGTCTTCTGCGGCTCCAACAGCGGGAATCGTCCGGTGTACCGCGATGCGGCCCGGTCGTTGGGCGCGCTTTTGGTGCGGCAGAAGATTGGCCTGGTGTACGGCGGCGGGCGGGTGGGGTTAATGGGCGCGATCGCCGATGCCGTCGTCGAGGCGGGCGGGGAGGCGATTGGCGTCATCCCGCGGGCGTTGGTCGAGAAGGAGATCGGCCATCGCGGACTGACGGAGCTGCGCATCGTCCCGTCGATGCATGAGCGCAAGGCCGTGATGATGAGCCTGGCCGATGCCTTCGTCGCGATGCCCGGGGGTTACGGCACGCTGGAAGAGTTTTGCGAAGTGGTCACCTGGTTGCAGCTGGGATTGCATCGAAAGCCTTGCGGGCTGCTCAACGTCGATGGCTACTATGACCCCCTGCTGGCGCTGTTCCAGCACGCCCAGAGCGAAGGTTTCGTCCACCCGGTCCACGCGAGCCTCGTTCTCGCCGACTCGGACCCGGATCGGCTGCTCGAGTCGCTGCGGAACTTTGCCGTTCCACACCTCGACAAGTGGTTGAACCCGAAGCAGTCGTGAAATGCCTGCAGTCTCTGCTGGCGCTTCGCGCGCCCCACCTGGCATGGAACCGCCTGAAACCCTATCTGTTGTACATTTAGCCCCGGAAACCGGTGGCAAATGTACAACAGATGAGTAGGAATTCGGATCGACGTTTATCCGGGAGCAGTCGCGAACCCCGTGCAGACCAACATGCTGCAGGCGCTGATCGCCGAACAGAACCCCGGCGGTCAGGGTTCGAGCAGCGACGCCACTTGATCCGCGATCGCCATCGACGCGGTCAGCCCGGGAGATTCGATCCCGAACAGATTGACCAGCCCAGCCACTCCGTGATCCGCGGGACCCTGGATGATGAAGTCCTGAGGCGGACTCCCGGGCCTGCCGACCTTGGGCCGGACGCCGACGTAGCCGGGGCGCAGCGAGTTGGCGGGGAGAGCGGGCCAGTAGCGTCGGATCTCGGCGTCGAAAATGGGCGCGCGGGTCTCGTCGAAGGTGTAATCGACGCGCTCAACCCACTCCACGTCGGGACCGAAGCGCGCGCTTCCCGCTAGGTCCAAAGTGACGTGAATACCCAGGCCGTCCCGGACGGCGACCGGATAGACGAGGTGGCGGAAAGGGGAGGGGCCGTCGAGGTAGAAGTAGTGGCCTCGCGCGTAGTAGGCCGGCGGAATCGCGGCGGCGGGAAATCCCGCCAGCGAGCGCGCCACCGATTGAGCCCAGAGCCCCGCGGAATTGATCACCGTCTTGAAACAGACCGTCGAGGGCTGGGGACCACCGACGAGAAGGTCGATCCCTTTGGACCCGACCTGGCCACCGAGGACCGGTGAGCGCAACAAGATATGCGCGCCGCCTCGCTCGGCATCGCGTTGGAAGGACGCCATCAGCCCGTGCGAGTCGACGATTCCCGTCGCCGGACTCCAGAGCGCCCGCGCGCAACGAACGTGCGGTTCCAGGGCATGCGCGTCTGAGGCGTCGATCAAGGACAGGCTCTCGACGCCGTTGGCGATGCCGCGATCGCGGTAGGACTCGAGCACCGGGACTTCGTCCTCGCGCGTCGCCACCACCAGCTTGCCCGTCCGGCGGTATCCGATCTCATTCTCGGCCACGTAGGTTTCGAGCGCCCGGCGCCCCGTCACGCAGAGTCGGGCTTTCAAGGAACCGGTGGGGTAGTGAAAGCCGGCGTGGACCACTTCTGAATTGCGCGAGCTGGTGTGGGTGCCGGCCGACCGCTCCATTTCAAGTACGAACACCTCGCGCCCGCGCATCGCCAGGGCGCGGGCCACCGCCAGGCCGACCGCCCCGCTGCCGATCACCGCCGCATCCGCCGTGTCGCTTCGCCGATCAGGCACGCAGTCCCACCACGGTGACCCCGTCGCCGCCTTCCTCGCTGGCGCCGGGACGGTACATCCGAACGTAGGGCGACGTTTCCAGGTATTCGCGGATCGCATGCTTGAGCGCACCGGTCCCATGCCCGTGGATGATCAGCGCATGCTCCTCCTCCGAGCGAGCCAATCGATCGAGGAAGAGCTCCACCTCGCGCATCGCCTCCTCCAGGCGAAGTCCGCGGACGTCGCAGCGGTTCTCCGCGCTGGCCCAGTCCGCCGCGGCCGCTTTTTCCGCTTTGCCCACCGCTCCGCGGACGATCTCGGCGCGGCTGGCGAACTGCGATTTTGGGCGGCGACCGGCGGCGGCGCGCAGCTCGGAAGTCGGAACGCGCATTTTCAGCGGGCCGGCGGCGACGAGCGCCTGGTCCCCCAACAGCTCGATGATCTCCATCTCCGTCCCAAGCCGGGCATGGCGCACCCAGCCGCCGACGCGCAGCTCCGGCGCGGCCTCAAGGGCCTCGCTCGGTATCACTTTCCGGCGCGCTTCTTCTACCCGGGCGCTCTCCTCCTGGAAGCGCTCGGCGATTTGCTGCTGCATCTTTGCCGCGGCCTCGATCGACGCCTGCTCGCGCAACTTGGCAATGAACTCCCGAGTCTCCGCCGCCGCGGCCTGCAGCTCGGCGGCGATGCGCTCGCGATGCTGAAGCTCCTCCTCCGCCCGCCTGCGCTCCAGCTCTTTTCTTTCCGCCGCCAGCTGGGCCCGTTCCGCCGCGGCCGCTTCGGCTGCCGAAGAGGCGCGCTGTATTTCTTCGCTCGCCCGCCGGCGCTCCTCCTCGAGCGCGGTGAGCGCTTTGGAAAAGGGTCCGGCTGCGCCCAGTGCCAGCTCCCGGGCGCGTTCGCAAATGCTCTGGGGCAGCCCCATCCGCGCGGCGATATCGATCGCCGAAGAGGACCCCGCCGCTCCGAGCTGCAGCCGATACGTGGGAGCCAGCCGGACCGGATCGAAGCCGACCCGGGCGTTCATGAATCGGGCGTCCGCGTGCGCCAGCGCCTTGAGCTCCTCGAGGTGCGTCGTGACCAGCACCACCGCGCCCCGGATCATCAGATCCTCGAGGACCGCGATCGCCAGGGCCGCTCCTTCGCGCGGATTGGTGTCCGCGGCGATTTCGTCGATCAAGACCAGCGACCCGGGGACGGCCGCCTTGGCGATGTCCCGCAGCTGCTCGACGTGGGCGCTGAACGTGGACAGATCGTGCGAGAGGTCCTGGGAGTCACCGACGATGGTGTGGATCGAACGGTAGAGCGGAAGACGGGAGCTCGCCGCGGCGGGAATCGGCAGCCCGGCGCGGAGCATCAAGCTGCACAGGCCGACCGCGGTGAGCGTCGCCGTCTTGCCGCCGGCGTTGGGGCCGGAGATGACCAGCGTCCGAACCGGCTCTTCCACCGACAGCTCGTTCGCCACCACGCTTTTGCCGCGAAGCAGGAGCAGGGGATGGCGCAGGTCTAGGAGCACGAGCGGACCGTTTTCTGGCTGCACCACCGGCGCCGACGCACCGAGATCGGATGCCAGGCGCGCCGCGGCCTCGCAGAAATCGAGCCATCCGGCGGCATCAAGCCCTTTGACAATCGGGTCGGCCACGGCGCCGACTTCCCCGGAGAGGTCGAGCAGGATGCGCCGCTCCTCGTCGAGCACCACCGATTCGGCGATCGCGAGATCGTTTCCCTGGCCGATCAGCGATTCCGGCTCCACGAAGAGTGTCTGGCCGGACTGGCTGGCGTTGTGGACGATGCCGGGCACTTCGCCCCGGTGGGCGGCGACGATCGGCAGCACGTACCGTCCGGAGCGAAGCGTGAAGTACGGCTCCCGGAGGTTGACCGAGAACTTCTCGTCGCCGAGCAGGCGCTCGATCTTGGATTTGATGTTGTGGTGCAGGGCGCGCGCTCGCCCGCGGGCCTCGCGCAACTCCGGGCTGGCGCGATCGGAGATCTCGCCGGTGGGTTCGAAGCAGCGGTCGATCAGGGAAGCGACCTGCTCCAACTCGGGCAGCGTCTGGGCGATCGCGCCGAGCAGGGGCGCGCGCTCGAAGCGGGCCTCGAGGGCCTCCTTCACCCGGATGAAAGCGAAGAGCACCTGGGCGATGCCGATCAGCTCTCTGGGCTCGAGCGCGGCGCCCTTGGCCGCGCGCTCGACCGGCGAGACGAAATCGGCAACTCCGCCCAGCGGCAGGGAGAAGTCCTCGTCCCGCATGAGCGCCCGCGCTTCATCGATCCGGGCCAGGCTCCGGCTCACCGCGTCGGGGCCGTCGAGAAACCCCAATGCGGCCGCGCGCTGCTTGCCCGGCTCGCTGCGACAGCGCGCCGCCAGAGCGCGGGAAATCTCCGCGAAGCCGAGATCGGCCAATGTGCGTTCGGTGAGTTGCATTTGCCGGCGCCGGTGGTTTGAACCCGGCACCCCACGCGCCGTCAAGTCGCTTCGTTGCCCGGGCTGCCGCGGATATGCTCGCGGGATGTGGCTTGTTCTGATTTCGGTCATTGCCGGCGCGACCGGCTCCGGTACGCTCGAGGATGCGCTGGCGATCGAGCGGTCGGGCGACGGTGTCCGCGCTGTGGATTCGATGGAACGGCTGGTCCGAGATGATCCCGTCTGGGCGCTCGCTCGGATCGAGGCCGGCCGGCTGCAACTCAAGCTCGGTCGGGATCTCGACCGCGCCCAGATGCACCTGGACGCCGCGCGCTCTCTGGCGCCGGAGAACGCGCGCGCGCACTACCTCTGGGGCTTGTTGATGGAGGAACGCGGTCGCCGCCGCGAGGCGATCCGCTCGTTTCAGATCGCCGTCCTCTATCGGCCGGACTACGCCGACGCGCGGTTCCGATTGGCGGGGCATTACTTCTCGGAGGGAGATTGGGCCCAGGCCGAAGTCCACTACCGCGCGCTGTCGAGGCTCGGTCCGGACTGGAGCCAGGCGCGATTACAACTCGCCGCGTCGCTGGAGAAGGAAGGCAAGCTCGCCGAAGCCGAAGATGAGCTGGCGCGCCTTCTCGCCGAGCAACCCCAGTCGGCCGTGTTCCGACGCAAGCTGGGCGAGTTCTACACGCGGACCCAACGGCCCGAGTTGGCAGAGAAGCTGCTCAGCGAACCGAAGAAGAAGATGCGAGAGCTGAACAAGTCGATCCGCTGAATCAGGGAACCAGGGCAAAGAAGCAAATCGAGCGAGCCAGGAACTCATGGCGCGCAGGGCGAGAAAACTGAACAGACGTCCTCGGTCCCGTTGAACCGAAAGAGTTTCGTGCTACAGCGGAAGACCCCAGGACGTTGACGCCGGGGGGCGGAAACGAGGGAGGGGAGCCGTGCGCAGCGCGTTGGTCGGTCTTCTACTCGTTCTCGTGATGGGTCTTGCCGCATGCGGCGAGGAGAAACTGCCCCCGTACAAATGCGACGTTCCCCTGGCCACCGGCTATATCGGCTCGGATCAGCCGCTTCCGTGCGATCTGGTGACGAGCAATGCCGCTTTGGCGCGGACGATCATGTTGCGAGTCGGACCGGATTTCGGCGAGCGCTGGATCCAATCGATTACCATCCGCCCGGAAGAGCGCTGGAACTGCGGGCCGGAATTGTGCACCCGGGGCGAGACGCATTCGGATGGTCGGGTCATTCTCTCTCGATCGATGTTCTCCCTTGTTCACGAGCTTGGCCACGTCTGGATGTTTCGCGAGTATGGCACCCTCGACGCGACGCACTCGCACTGGAACGAAACCGGCCAACAGCAGCGCGATACCGAGTATTTTCGGGAGTTCATGCCATTGAACGGGGAAGTCAACGGTCGGTAGGAACAGTTCCGTTTGACATGATGGCCATCGCTTTGCGATATCCCGCATCCAGCTCACGCTCGGATACGAGCCCGGGGTTGCCTCTGCCTGTCACTGTCTAGTCCTCGCTCAGCAATTTCCGCCTGAGCGGGGCCTTTTTGATGTGCCTTTAAAGCTTCGCGGTCGAGAAGCTTCGCCGGCGGGTGTCCTCAACCAGATTTTGCGTTTGGGCGAAGCCGATCGTCGGCTCGCTCTTTTCCATCTCACTGCCCGCCGACGGGTGGGCGCATCCGTCTCAAAGGAAACCCCATGAAATCGGAATGGTACGAGTCGTTCTTCACCCCGCTCGCGCTCGACTTTTGGCGAGCGGCGGTCCCTCCCGCGGCAACCACGGAAGAAGTGGATTTTCTGGTCCGCAACCTGGCTGTCTCACGACCCTCGCGGTTGCTGGATTTGCCCTCGGGTCTTGGCCGTCATGCCCTCGAGCTGTCCAACCGCGGTTATCTCGTGACGGGAATCGATATTGCCCCCAGCGGGATCGCCGCGGCGCAGAAAGAGGCTCGTGCTCGTGGCCTGTCGGCGAGCTTCGTCCTCGGGGATATGCGCAACCCAGTCCGGGACGGTCCGTATGACGGCGCCTACTGCTTCGGGAACAGCTTTGGCTATCTCTCGCATCCGGAGACGAGGATTTTTATTCGAAACGTCTTGCACGCGGTCCGGCCGGGTGGCCGTTGGGCGATCGACACCGGCATGTCGGCGGAGTCCCTGCTCCCGCATCTGGTCAAGGAACGGCAGATCGACGTTGGCGGCATCACCTATTTCGTTCGGAACGCGTACGACCCGGTCGCCGGGCGCCTGAACCAGTCATGCACCTTCGCGCGGGGCACGGAGACCCAGGCCGCCGAAATCAGTATCGGCGTCTACACCGTGGCAGAGCTGCTCCGGCTGCTCGAGAGCGAGGGATGGCGCGCGATCCGCGCCTACGGCTCGCTCGATGGTCGGCCGTTCGAGCTCGGTGACCGCCTGCTGCTGATTGCGCAACGGGGCTGAACCGATTTGAACGACGGCAATTCCTGAAATGACCAGCCTGCCCTTGAGCACCATGGGCAGGCTGGCTCCACGAAAACGCATTGGCCGAGGTGCATCGCGCCCAACTGAGCTTGGGGCAATGCACCGCCCGCATCAATGCTTGGGCATCTTCGCCATGCGCTCCTTTATCTCCTCGGGCGACAGATCTTCCTTGTGGGTGGCGATCGTCCACACGTGCCCGGATGGATCGACCACCGTGCCCGATCGATCCCCATAGAACTGGTCCGCCAGCGGGCGCTCTACTTTCGCCCCGGAGGAGACGGCTCGATTGAAAACCGAATCGCAGTCCTCGAAGTAGACGCACAGCCCGACCGGCGAGCCGCCGAGACTCTTGGGTCCACGCATGTTCATCTCCGGCATCTCATCGGCGAGCATTAAGCGTGAGTTCCCGATGCGCAGCTCGGCGTGACCGACCTTCCCATTCGGCATCGGCATCCGGACGAGCTCGGTGGCGTTGAAGACCTTCTTGTAGAATTCGATCGCCTCGGAGGCTCCGCTCATCACCAGATACGGCGTGAGGGTAGTGAATCCCTCGGGAATGAATCGAGTTGCTTTGGTGGCCATCTGGACAGCTCCTTTCAGTTGATCTCGCCCCAGAAAGCACAGAACGCGCGCCGGCTCAAGCTAGTTGGAGGAACGAATTCTGAAAGCCAACGTTGCCGGACCACCGCGGAAATCCATTCGTGCGGTGAACCCTGGAGCTTGGCGCGCGCGTTGACCCAGGAGTTTTCGGATTGATAACTATCGGTCGAGCTCAAACTCCGGAGCAGATACAAAATGTATCAAATCACTATTCATGAAACTTCCCCTCCGGCCTGATTTCAGAGAAGCGAGGGCGATCGATCAACGGCTCCCCCCTGGCCGGCGATTGGTCGCCTTCGCTTCGGTTGTTCAAGAGCGCCGCTTCTTCAAAAACTCGCTCACCCTCAGCTTTCGGAAGCGCGATCCGAACAGATACCAGGTGCTGGTGGCGCCAAACAGGGCGGCGGCGGCGGCGATCCCGATCACCCCGAGCACCGGCACGCCGCGAAACATCCATTGTTTTTGAGCAAATGAAATGAATACACCGACGATGAACCCGCAGGCACAGAGGCCGCCGAAGCAGATCGCCGCCACGCTGCGCAGGCTCGCATTCAGCTGATTGAGCTGCTCGGCGCGGACATTCACCGAGAATTTTCCGCTCTCCAGATCGAGCAGGATCTGCGATAGCTGCACCGGCAGATCGCCGGCAAAGGTTTGGACGCGCAGCAGGGTTCGCATCAGTCCGCCCTGCAGCTGCGAGGGATCGTATCGGTCGAAGAGCAGCTGCCGCGCATAGGGGAGGGCGAACTCTGAAATCTTGAGATCCGGGTAGAGGTTGCGCAGGACGCCCTCCACCGCCACCGAGGCCCGGGAGAGAAGCGCGTATTCCTTGGGAATGCGGATCCGGTACTTCACCGCCAGATCGAAGAGGTCTCGCAGCAGGGTGCGGGTGTCGATCGAGCCGAGCGTCATCGACGAGGGCATGTGCTGGGTGAGAATAGCGTCGATGTCTTGTTTGAAGCCGAGGAGATTGGACCGCGTATCCGGGGCGCCGAGCCGGTAAAGGATCCGCGCCACCGAATCGGCATCTCTCAGAGCGACGGCCATCACCAGCATCACCAGCGTCTCCTGCATCTGTTTGGTGACGCGTCCGGCGAGCCCGAAATCGATCAGGGCAATCACGTCTCCTTCGAGCACGAGAAGATTTCCGGGGTGCGGATCGCCGTGAAACAGTCCATCCTGGAAAACCTGGCGGAACGAGCCCTCCACGATGTGTTTTGCCAGCGCCGACCGGTCGTGCTTGCTCAAATCCACCTGGCTGATTTTGACCCCCTCGATGAACTCCATGGTGAGAACGGTCCGGCTGGTGAGCTCGTCGAAGACTTTCGGGATTCGCAGGAACGGCCGCTCGCGGTGATTGCGATAGAAGGCCCGGATGTTCGCGGCCTCGTTCATGAAGTCGAGCTCTTCGTGGATCGCCTTGTCGAACTCCTCGACGATCCCGGTCGGGGTGTAGATGCCGGTCTCCTCCACCGAGGCTTCGAGAAGGCGGGCGAGGTAGTGCAGCACCGAGAGGTCGGCGCGGATCTGCTCGTCGATGTTCGGCCGCTGCACCTTGATCACCACCTGCTCCCCACTGAGGGTCTGCGCCCGGTGCACTTGAGCGATCGAAGCGGCGGCCAACGGCTCCGGATCGATCGAGGCAAACAACTCTTCCGGGTTCTTTCCCAGCGACTGGCGAATCTGCGAAAGGACCTCGGCAAGCGGGATCGGCGGTACGCGATCCTGGAGGGTCGAAAGCTCTTCGATGTACTCGCCCGGTAAAAGATCCGACCGGGTGGAGAGGATTTGGCCGAGCTTGATGAAGGTCGGCCCAAGGTCGTTGAGCAGCATCCGAAATCTTCTCGCCACCGACTGGCGCCGGCTCTCTGGGAGCGGCTCGACGGATTCCTTGCTGCCCACCTGCCGCCAAAGCCCGGCCCGTTCGAGCAGGTCGGCGAAACCATGACGCGCTGCGATGACGCCGATCTGGCGAAGCCTGTTCAGATCCTGGAACGCTTGCCGAATCAAGGCGCGCCGGAACTTCGCACGGCCCCCGGCGCGGGGCAAACGGTTTGCCTGGCGGACACGCGGAGCGGCTGCGCTCGTGCCCCGGCACAATGGGTTCTGCAACGAATGCGAGCGTCGGGCAAAGGTCTCGGCGTTTGCAGCCCCCTCGCCCGTGATGTCAGCCCGGAGGCTTATCTGTGACCCCTCATGAGCTTCAAGTTCGTACATGCTGCGGACTTGCACCTGGACAGCCCGCTGTGCACCCGAGCCGCTGGGCCGCTGCAGCCCCTGTTCGACGATGCCACTTTCACCACCCTGCGGCGGATCGTCGACCTTTGCCTGGCGGAGAAGGTCGCCTTTCTGCTTCTTGCGGGAGACCTCTTCGAGTATCGGGATCGCTCGATCCGCGCCCGCCTGGAGCTTCGCCGGCAGCTCGCGCGCTTGGATGGGGCGGGAATTGGCACCTTCATCGTCCACGGCAACCATGACCCCCTCTCGTCCGAGCCGGGCTTGCTCCGGCTTTTCGATTCGGTCAAGGTCTTCGGCCCCTCCTGGGAAGAGGTCGAGCTGCGCCGCGACGGGCACGTGTTCTGCCGGGTCCAAGGGATCTCCTACCCGACTGAGCGCGTCAGCGAGGATCTCACGCCGTTGTTCTCGCGGCAGGGCCCTGAGTTCACCATTGGGCTGCTTCACGCCAACGTTGGCGGCAGCGCCGGGCACGCCAACTACGCCCCCTGCAACCTGGCCGACCTCGATCGCCGCCGCCTGGACTACTGGGCCCTTGGCCACGTTCACACGCGTGCCGAGTACTCGCTCGATGGCGGCGGCATCGCCGTCTACCCGGGCAATCCCCAGGGACGGCACATCGCCGAGCCGGGAGAGCGCGGCTGCATCCTGGTCGACGTGGAGGAGGGCCGGGCAGCGCTGCGCTTTTGTCCCCTCGAATCGGTTCGCTGGTCGCGCGTGGTGGTGGAAACCGCCTCCTTTTTCACGCTCGATTCGCTGACCGATGCGATAGGCGATGCGATCGCCTCTGCCTGCGTCGCGGGACCGGATGCCCACGCGCTCCAGATCGTGCTCCTGGGCTCAGGTCCGCTGCACCGCGAGCTGGCCCGGCCTGGCGCCCTCGACCAGCTGCTGGATCATTTCGCCTCGTCGGCGGTGCAGCGCTCGCCACCGGTATTGGTGGAATCGATCGTCGATCAGAGCCGACCGGAGCTGGACCTCGCCGCAGCGGCGAGCCCCGGCACCCTCGGGGGCGCGATCGCTTCGGTCGCTCGTTCCGCGGAGAGCGGCGGCGCGGCGTGGAACCAGCTGTGCGCCGACGAGGGTCTCGCAAGGCTCGAGAGCGCTCTCGGTCGCCTGGGCGTCCGGGGTGTCCAAAGTCGAAAGCTGCTCGATCGGGCGATGATCCGCGCGCTGGAATTGCTTCAGGGGGAGGCGGAATCGTGAAGATCGAACGTCTCAAGATCGACGGTTTCGGGCGGTTCGAGCGTTGGGAGGAAAGGCTCGCGCCCGGCTTGAACGTGTTCTTCGGACCCAACGAGGCGGGCAAGAGCACGCTCTTGTCCTTCGTTCGCGCGGTGCTCTTCGGCTTTTCGCGAAAGAAGGCGCCCAGCCGGTACGAGCCCGAGCGCGGTCCCTTCGGCGGGGAGATCCTCTTGAGCACCGGCAGCGGACCGCTGTGGATCCGTCGAACCGGGAGCCGCCGCCGCTACGAGGGTGAGCTGTCTTTGCGCGCCCCCAATGGAGAGCGCCTGCCGCCGACGCGGCTGTCCGAAGCGATGGGCGGAATCTCCCGGCAGCTGTTCTTCCAGGTATTCGCCTTTGGGTTGGAGGAGGCGGCGGACTTCGACGCGCTGGCCGAGGAGGGCAACGTCGCCGAAGCGCTCTTCGCCGCGGGAATGCGCGGAGCGCGGCGTCTGCCCTTCGCCCTCGAGGAGCTTCGCCGCTCATCCGAATCGATCTTCACTCCAAAGGGCAGGCGCGAGCTGAACCAGGTGCTCGCCGACCTGGAAGAGGTTCAACGGCAGCTGAGGGCGATTGGCGATCGGCCGGCTCAGTACTTCGAGGCGCTCGACCGGCTGAAGGCGATCGAAGGGGATCTCACCGCCGCGGAGACGAGCTCTCGGCAGCTCTCCGGCGAGCGCGCCGAGGTTGCTCGACTGAATGGCGCGACGGAGGACTTGCGGCACCTCGAGCACCTCGAGCTCGAGCTGGGGGCCTTTCCTCCGCTGGAGAGCTTCCCGGTGGATGCGACGCTCAAGCTGGAGAAGCTTCTTGTTCAGCTCGGCCGCGCCCGCGCCGAAATGGAGCAGGCCGCCGCGGAGCAGAAACGACTGCAGCAAACGCTGGCCGCAATATCCATCCCGGAGAAATTGGTCGACGCCGAGCCCGGCGCGCGAGCCGCCCTGGACTCGTTCCGATCGCGGATCGAGCAAGTTCGTTCGCTCAAAGCCCGCGCCGAGGCCCTTGCGCTCCGTCGAGCCGAATTGGAGGAATCGCTTCAACCCCTGGGCGCGTCCCTCAACCCGACCGAGCTGCTTCGGATCGACTTGAGCGGCGCCGCCCGCGAAGAGCTTTGGGCGGTGGTGCGGGAGATGGACAGCGCACGCTCTCGAATTGCTTGCGCGCTGGATCGCCAGGGCGAGGCCTCGGTGGCTGCCGAACGTGCGCAGCGCGACGCTCTCCTGATGGATGACCAGTCCGCCGCCGCGCCGCGGGAGAGGTTTCCGCGGTGGCTATTTCCGGTTCTCTGGGTGTTGCTCCTCGCGCTGGCGATCGCGGTGCCCGCCGTTCTCGCCTTGCCGATCAACTGGGTATTCCTCGCGACGTCGGCAGTGCTCGCCGCCGCGCTGTTTGTCTTCGAGCGCCGGACGGCCGGGGCTTTTCGCCAGGCGGTGGAGTCCTTCCAGGGGGCCCAGGCCTTGACCGCGCAGCGCCGCGCCTCGCTGGCGGCGGCGCTTTCCGGCGCGGAGGCGGAAAAGAGCGCGGCCAGAGAAGAGGAAATTCTTGCCGTTGATGACCTGACGCGGCTCAAAAGGGAGCTCGACGCGTGGCTTGAAGAGCGGTGCCTTCCTCCTGCGCTTCCCGGGTCGCGCGCGCTGGAGCTCTCGGTGGAGTTGGTGGCGTGGCAGCATCGCCTGCGCGACCTCGCCGCCGAGGAGCAGGGTCTTGCCTCAGACGAGCGGCTGTGCGCCGCCGCCTGCGCGGAAATGGATCGCGCCGCCCGAAGCGCCGGCATAGCTGCAAAAGGTCCCGAGGAAGCGGCGACTTTAGTGAGCGCAGCGCTGGACGAGTTGGCTTTGGCTCGAGAACAAAAGCGGCGGCTGGGCGATCAGTTGGCAGCGAAGGCCGCCGAGCTCGCCCGCGGCGCAAATCAATGCGCGGAGATCGAAAAGGATCTCGCGGAGCTGCTGGCGCAAGGGGCCTGTCGGACCGAGGGCGAGCTGCGGGTGCGCGACCGTCAAGCAGCCGCGTTTCGAGCCCTCGACGCCGATCGAAGGCGGCGGTCGCTGAGGATTGAAGCGACCAGCGGAATGCCGCTCGCCGCGGCGCGGGAGGAAATTCGCCGGCGGGGTGGCGCCGAGGCGCTGCGCGCCGGGCTGGAGGCGCTGACCGGACGGCTGGCGCAGCTCGACCTGGATAAAAGCGCGCTCGCCGAAAGCCGCGGGCGATGCCGCGCTCAACTCGAGGATTGGGAGGAGGATCGGAAGGTCGCCGGACTGCGCGCCGAAGAAGAGAGGTTGCGCGCCAGGGCTTCGGATCTGGCCGAAAAATATGCTCTGGACCGCCTCGCCCTCGGCCTTCTCAGCCAGGCGCAGCGCCGGTTCGAGGAGGAGCAGCAACCCCGCATCCTCAAGCTGGCCTCGCGCGACTTTCAGGAGCTCACCGCCGGCCGCTATGTCCGCGTCTACGCCAAGGCGAGCGAGCCCGGCGCGCTGAGGGTCAACGCCGCGGAAGGTGGCGACTGGGCTGCCGAGCAGCTCTCCCGAGGCACCCGAGAGCAGCTCTACCTCGCATTCCGCCTGGCGGTGATCGAGGACTTCGGCGAATCGCGCTTACCCCTGCCGATCATCCTCGACGACGTGCTGGTAAACTTCGACCGGCAGCGGGCGCGAAACGCGGTGAAGGTGCTCGCCCGACTAGCGCTGCGGCACCAGGTGGTTGCTTTCACCTGCCACGAAGAGGTGAGGGACCTCTTCACCGATCAGGGGGCTCATCTGATGGAGGTGGCGCGCGAACAATTGAGCCTGCTCGCCGCTACCGCGTAGCCGCAAAGGGGCCGGGCTGGGATTTGCCTGGCTGGGATTTGGTCGGTACCTGGCAGGGTGTTCAAAAACGTCGCGAGCAAGCCCAACCCCCCGGGCGCGCGCAACGAAGCAGGTGGGCTGCACAGCAGTTTTTCAACACCCTGCTTAGCCGCGGGGCAGGAATTTCGCCCTCAAGCGCGAAAACTGAGCGGCTCGTTTTCCGTCTGGTTTTGCCTTGAGCGAGGTCTGCATCGCTTTCAGCACCCGGCGAACGCTTACCAGCTGCTTGGCTTGCCCGTAGAGGCTCACCATCGTTGTGGCGCCCGCCCAATAGACCTCGGAGGCAGGATCTCTTTCCAGCCGCGAGAGACGGCCTTCCATCTCGCCGAGCAGTTGGTCGGCTTTTTCCGTCTGGTTTGTCTTCCAGAAGTGCTGCACCACCATGGCCCAACCCTTCCAGTATTCGATTTGAACTTCCTGGCTCAGCGCTTTCTTGTAGCTTGGCGCGTACCAATCGAAGGGGCGAACGCGCTGCTGCCTCCACTCGTCCTCTTCGAGCGCCCGGTAGACGAGCTCGGGCACCCGCTCGTCGCTTTCCGCCTGCTTGAGCAATCCCTCCGCCTGCGACCAGAGCTTGCTCTTTTCGGGCGGTGGGATGGGGCGGCGCGCGATGGAGCTGCCCGGGCACAGTTGCTGGAAGCGGCGGTTCTCGGCCTTTTTCTTTGCCTCGTCGCGAAACGCGGCGCTGGCGTAGATCTCGGCCAGCGTTCGGTGCGCCGGCGCGAAATTCGCATCCGAGGCCAGCACCTCCTCCATTGCCGCGATGGCCTGCGGCGTGCTCCTCCCCTCGAGGGCGCGCCCCTGCAAGTACTGATAGAGAAGCTCGCCGGGGTGAGCACCCCGCAGCGCAAGGTACTCCTCCGTCAGCTCCTTCAAGTGACCCTCGATGCCGCGCTCATTTACCGCGTCCTGGTAACGGACGTGGGCGAACAAGTCGTTCGGAAACTTCTCACGAAGGGCTTTGAAGGCAGCGGTAAGCTCTTCGAAGGTGCCCGTCTGGGGAGTGGCGGCCAAGGCCTTGGCGATCTCCTCCCGGACTTCAGGGCTTGGTTCGCAGAGCTCGCCAGGGGCGGATCTCGCCGCCGCCGACGCGAGCAGCACCGAGGCGACAAGCCCGGCACGCAGTGCAAACACGACCGTTGATTCTGCAGCGGCGAACGACATCCAGAACTGATTTATCTCAAAAACCGCCGCGACCCGACGGAAGAATCGCGGCTCGAGAGAGAAAGCTCGCGCCGCGATCCCCTTTGCTTGACTGTTTACAGCGTTCTGAGGAAGTCCAATACTGCCTGCTTATCCGAAACGCTGAGCGCCTCGAAGTTTTCGGTGACCCGGGCGGCCTCGGAGAGGCAGGCGACGCCGTTCGCGTCAAATGACTGTCCGGCGCTGCAGTATGGGTTCACGCTGTCATGCGCCAAAATCGTGCTCAGCAGCCCGCCGTTCGCCGGTCCGTAGCGGCCGTCATGGAGGAAGAAGATTCGCTGCCCGACTCCCCACAGCGGCGCGGTGCGGAACTCGTCGAAACCTGCCCCTCCCTGGTTAATGTAGTCTGCCAGGTTGAAGCCCACGTGGTGGAGCGCGAAGTCGCTGAACGGTTGAATATCGATTCCTCCCATCCCGGTAAACGGCGAAGCGGCGGTGTGCAAGGTGCGGGTGTGGCACAGCACGCATCCGATTCCGGGGCTGCCCACGCTCGTTCCGAAGAGCTGCGAACCGCGCGCCTGCGAGGCGGTGTATTGCGAGGGCGGCACCGGGGTGGGCGGCGCGGTGAGCCTCATGAAGGCGGCGAAGTTCACCGTGTCGGAGGACATCTGGCTTGCCGTGCCCGTCGTGCTTCCGCTCGAGGTCGTGATATTGGTGGAGTCTTCGGGCGTAGGATTGAAGACGCAGCCGGCGACTGCCGAGCGCTCGTTCTGGAAGACCTCGTTGGCAACGCCCTGCTCCACGTTGTAGGCCTCGCCGGCGAAGATGATCAGGGACTTGTTCTGCGCCTTCCATCCGAAGCGCGTGATCGTCCCGTCGTTCCCGGTGGTGTTGAACCTTCCGAAAATTCCCACGCTCTGCTTCGTGCTGGCGCCCGAGGCGAGATTCGCCTGTAGGGCCGCATCAGGAACGTTCTCGATCAGCCCGAGGCCGAAAGTTGGGGTCGGAATCCGGAAGATCACGTTCCCATTCTGCAGTTGAGTGGCAAAGTTGGGCTGGGCCAGATTGCATCCCGGCGCATCCACGCGGCCGGCGATGGTGTAAAGACCATGGACGCCTCCATCCAGCGAGCCATCTGGATTCTGGATGAAGCGCGCCTCGCGCACCGGGCCGTTGGCCGTAATGAATGACGGCACGGTTTGATTTCCACCGGCGACCCGGTCGAGCGTGGCGAAGGCGACCTGTGGGTTGGGTTTTCGCACGAATCCCAGCGTCGGATTCGGGCTGGTTCCGCCGACGTCGGGCTCTGCGTGACACGCGGCGCAGCTGTTGGCGTTGAAGGTCGGACCGAGGCCAACTCCGGCCTCCCCGGCGACGGCGCCGGATACCGAGTCGATCTCCTGGAATCGGCCCCGAGCCGCATTGAAGAAGGCCTGCTCGTTTGCGTTCAGCGCCGAGAAAGGGCCGCCGGCGCCCTTCGTTCCCCCCCGCGGTCCAGGATCCGTCTGCGCTAGAACACTGCCTGCGCCACCCAGTATCAAGCAAAGCGCAATCGATTCGATCAATGCTGCTCGATTGTTGCACCTGTTTCTCGACATGATTTTCCCCCGTGTTTGTCCCATGTTAATGGGCAAACCAATGGATATAAGACAGCCCTACACAGTCGAGCTGCTAAGTCTGTGTTTGAACCCCTCCGACGCCCTTTCAGATCACTTCGCGCTGATTGGTGCCAGTATCGCAGGTGAATACAAAATGCAACACCGATGTGTAATTAGTTGCTCGAGTTGGGGATAAGGCTTTGCCTGGCCAATCCGGCGTTTCTTATCCCGCGGGAATTGTCACTTATCGTCTTACATCGCGTGACTTATCGTGTTAACCGCATCGATGTTTTGACGCATCGCGAAATTCTGGCCTTGGCTTTTTGTCCAGCGCCGGTCAGAGCGCGCGCAGGAAGTTCAAGATGTCCTGCTGCTGCGCGGTGGGCAGAGCCAGGAACAGATTGACGCTGCGGTTCGCCTCCGAATTGCACGCGGTGCCGTCGGACGCCAGATGTTGCCCGGGGGCACAGGCAGGATTGTGGCTGCGGTGGGCGACGATCGCGGTCAGCAACCCGCCGTTGGCCGGACCCGCTCTCCCATCGTGGAGAAAGAAGATCCGCTGACCCACTCCCCAGAGTGGCGCCGTGCGGAACTCGTCGAAGCCGGCGTTTCCCTGGTTCACGAAGTCGGCCAGGCCGTGGCCCATCTGATGGACGGCGATGTCGCTGAACGGGTGGATGGCGAGATTGCCCATTCCGGTGAAGACCGAGCTGCCCGTGGTGAGCGTCTCCGTGTGGCACAAGGCGCAGCCGACAAGGCCGAAGAGCAGGTGGCCGTTCTGGGCCGACGGAGACTGCGCCACTGGCGTCGGCGGGGCGGAAAGGCGCATGAACGCCGCGAACATCGCGGTGTCGGAGGCGCCGGTGGCTGCGCTGGTCCCTTCCATATTGGTTGAATCTTCCGGGTTGGGATTGAACTGACAACCGGCAGCCGTGGCGCGCTCATTGGGAAACAGCTCATTCGAGACGCCTTGCTCGACATTGTAGGCTTCACCCGCGAAGATGAGCAGCGACTTGTTTTGCGCCTTCCAACCGAAGCGGGTGATTGATCCATCGTTTCCAGTGCGGTTCAGCTTGCCGTGGATGCCCAGAAGCGCCTTGAGAAATGCATTCGCTCGCAGGTTCAGCACCAGCGCATCGTCCGGAACGTTTTCGATCAGGCCAGCGCCGAAGACGGGAGTCGGAATCCGGAAGATCACGTTTCCCGCCGCCAAATGTTGCGCGAAATTCGCTTGTGGCAAATTGCAGCCCGGCGCATCGGTCCGCCCGGCAATTGTATACAGGCCGTGGACGCCGCCATCCAGGGAGCCGTCTGGATTGCGGATGAAGCGCGCCTCGCGAACTGGACCATCGCGGGTGATAAAGGATGGAACAATCTGCTCCCGGCCGGGCAGCCGATCCAAAGAGGCCAAAACCACTTGAGGATTGACTGCCGGGCTGGTACCGCCGGCCTGCGGCTGAGCGTGGCATTGAGCGCAGCTGTTGCCGTTAAAAGTGGGTCCAAGCCCAGTCCCCGCCTCGCCGGCGACCGCTCCGGACACCGAGTCTACCTCTCCGAATCGGTCCAGGGCCGCGGTGAAGAAGGCCATCTCCGTGGCGTTGAGCGCCGCAAATGGGCCACCGGAGCCCGGAGCTCCGCCGCGAACGCCCGGGTCCACCGGGCTGCCAGGAGCGAAAGGGTCCGGATCGGGCAGCCAGGTGCTTGGATCATCCATCTGCACGGCTGGCAACGATGCGTCCGCCGGTTGGCTGTGAGCCCCAACGCTGACAAGCGAAATCAAAACAACGACCAGAACTCTCACCGCGTCCACTGCGCGTCGCCACGATGTCATGGGAACTCCCCCTGGGTTTGAGATGAACTGCTGACTGACCGATGGGCTGCCCGCCGCCTCCCTGCGAGAATTCGCTTCGCACTGCGTCATCGCGAGTACAATGACTGTCAACTAGATAGCAATGAGGATTATTTAACAAATATCAAGAATTCACTGATTGTCTGGTTTGTGCTCCATGTCTGGCTTGGAAATCTGCAATCTGACTGACCGGCTCGGACTTTGTGTAGGACTTGGCAGGCGACCGAAGTCTCGAGCGGTGGGCTTGGCGGGGCAACGGGCACGCCTGGGCGCGTGGTGTAGGGCGCGAAGCACCGCCGTTGAAACCGAGCACGCCGGAAATCGGCGTTCACCTCACCGTCCGACCGCCGGACCTTCGGTCTGGGCATCGACCTTCCCGGCCGTCGATTGACGGCACGCGCGATGTCGGTTGGGCATGTTAGACGGCTCGAGGGAGGAGCAAGCCAAAGACATGGCCGGTCCACAGCCGCAACCCAGCCCGTTCCCGGTCGGGCAACCGGCGGCTCGGGCGGATTCTGCCGGCCCGCCTCTTCGGGAGGTTGCGCCGGCTGCGCTCCAGATAGCCCCGCCCACCACCCCGCCCACCACCCCGATGATGCGCCAGTATCTGGAGACCAAGGCGCTTCATCCGGACGCCATCCTCTTCTTCCGGCTGGGTGATTTCTACGAGATGTTCTACGAGGACGCGGTCAAGGCCTCCGAGCTGCTCCAGATCGCCCTCACCTCGCGTTCCAAGGGGGACGAGCGGGTGCCCATGTGCGGCGTTCCGTACCACGCGGCGCGACGGTACATCGCCAAGCTCATCGACCATGGCCTTCGGGTGGCGATCTGCGATCAGATGGAAGCCCCTGGCCCAGGTCCGGGAATCGTCCGCCGAGAGGTCACCCGGGTGATTACGCCGGGAATGGTGCTCGATGAGGAGTCGCTGCAGGCCGGGGAGAACAACTACCTTGCCGCGGTGCATTTCGGGGATTCGGGGCTTGGAGCGGCGCTCTTGGATGCCTCGACCGGCGAGTTCTCGGCTTTCGAGGCGCAAAGCACCGGGGAGCTCGCCGAGGTCTTAGGGCGCGCGAACCCAAAGGAGTTGCTCGTCTGCGAGGAGGAGCTGAGCGGGCCGGCGCTGAAGGCGCTCCGCGCCGCGTTGCCCGGAGCGGCGGCAGTCGCCTCATTGGATCGAGCCGCCTTCGAGCCGCGGCGCGCGGCTGCCTTCTTGAAAGCGCACTTTCAGGTCTCCTCTCTGGACGGGTTTGGCCTGTCCGCCGCGCCAGATGCGACTGCCGCCGCCGGGGCGGCCTTGCGCTATTTGAAGGCAACGCAGAAGACGCCCGCGGCCCATGTGGATCGACTCAGCCTTTTGCGGCCGGACGGTTACTTGGTGCTGGACGACGCCTCGCGATCAAATCTTGAGGTCCTGCGCAATCTCCGGGACGGCGG
>WNFF01001668.1_pt1 | contig 33541 bp, 24 predicted proteins | sample 5400441 | NCBI WGS metagenome assembly WNFF01 (sample SAMN13153345, study PRJNA577476) | soil metagenome | isolation source: 120 cm saprolite under Douglas fir tree site 2 hole 3 replicate 1 | place: USA:California | collected 2015-04-18
AGGCGCTGCGCTCGATGGAGGACGGGACCGACGGGCTCGACAGCCCGCTGCGGCGCGACGGCACCCGCGCCGAGTATTCGCCGCAAGAGGTGGAGGCGATCCGCAGGGAGGTGCGCACGCCGACGCCGCGCCGGCTCTTCTGGCTCGCCGAGGCATGCCGGGCGGGGATCCCGCACGACGAGCTGTACGCCCTTTCCGCCATCGACCCGTGGTTCATCCGCGAGGTGCAGGCGCTGGTCGACGCCGAGCGGGAGATCGCGCAGTCCGCCGGCGCCGCGGGGTCCGGGGGCACACCGATACCAGGCCTCCTCCGCTGGAAGCGCCTCGGCTTCTCGGACAAGCGCATCGGCCGGCTCACGAAGCGCACCGAGGCCGAGGTCACCCGGCAGCGCGACGCCGAGAACCTTCACCCGATCTTCAAGCGTGTCGACACCTGCGCGGCCGAGTTCGAAGCGAACACGCCGTATCTCTATTCCTCCTGGGAGGACGAGGACGAAGTCCGACCCGACGACCGCAAGAAGGTGCTCATTCTCGGGTCGGGCCCGAACCGCATCGGCCAGGGTGTCGAGTTCGACTATTGCTGCGTGCAGGCCTCCTTCGCTCTCAGGGCCGCCGGTTACGAAACCCTGATGGTGAACTGCAATCCCGAGACGGTGTCGACCGACTACGACACCTCGGATCGGTTGTACTTCGAGCCCCTGACACTCGAGGACGTGGTCGAGATCGCGCGGCGCGAGAAGCCCATCGGCGCCATCGTCCAGTTCGGCGGCCAGACGCCGCTCAAGCTCGCCCACGGGCTGGAGCGGGCGGGCATCAAGATCCTCGGCACCACCGTCGACGCCATCGACGCCGCCGAGGATCGCGAGCGCTGGGCGCGCGTGGTGGAGGAACTCAAGCTGCTCCAGCCCGAGAACGGCATCGCCCGCAGCCCCGACGAGGCGCTGGCTACCGCGCGCCGCATCGGCTACCCCGTCATGGTGCGCCCCAGCTTCGTGCTCGGCGGCCGCGCCATGGAGGTGGTCTACGACGACGCCGACCTGGTGCGCTATTCCACCGAGGCGGTGCGGGCGAGCGAGGAGCGGCCCATCCTCATCGACCGCTTCCTCAAGGAGGCGACCGAAGTCGACGTCGACTGCGTCGGTGACGGCAAGGACTACGTCGTCGCGGGAGTGATGGAGCACATCGAGGAAGCCGGCATCCACTCGGGCGACTCGGCCTGCGCGCTGCCGCCGTTCTCGCTCAGCCGCGAGATCATCGCCGAGATCTCGCGCCAAGCCATCGCGCTGGCGCGGCACCTCAAGGTCATCGGACTCATGAACGTGCAGTTCGCGGTGCAGAAGGGTCGCATCTACGTGCTCGAGGCCAACCCGCGCGCCTCGCGCACCGTGCCCTTCGTCGGCAAGGCCACCGGCGTCCCCTGGGCCAAGATCGCCGCCCTCTGCGCTGTGGGCAAGTCGCTGGCGGAGCAGGGCATCAAGGGTACGGTCGTCCCCAAGCATCTGAGCGTGAAGGAAGCCGTCTTCCCCTTCCACCGCTTCTCGCGCGCCGACACCATCCTCGGCCCCGAGATGCGCTCGACCGGCGAGGTGATGGGCCTCGACGACTCGTTCCCGCGCGCCTTCGCCAAGGCGCAGATCGCCGCCGGCAACTCGCTGCCGCTGCAAGGGCGCGTCTTCATCTCGGTGCGCGACGAGGACAAGCCGGGCATCGCCGACCTGGGGGCGCGGATGGTGAAATGCGGGTTCGAGATCGTCGCCACCAGCGGCACTGCCGATTACCTGCGCTCGAAGGGCGTCCCCGCCACCACGGTGCTCAAGGTGGCCGAGGGGCGCCCGCACATCGTCGACAAGATCATCGACGGCGAGGTCGACCTGGTCTTCAACACCACCAGCGGCAAGAAGGCCATCGAGGACAGCTACAGCATCCGCCGCCAGACGCTCATGCACGGCATCCCATACTTCACCGCGCTCACCAGCATCCGCGCGGCGGTCGCGGCCATCGAGGCGCTGCGGGAGGGGCCGCTCACCGTCAAGCCGCTGCAGGAGTACCGTGGGCGCGGCTAGGTGCACTGCCCACGACGTGGTTGCTTGCTCGTCCCCCGTTGCCTGCCATAGCGTGGCGCCATGCCTTTCTATGTTCGCGGCGGATTCATCTTGGTCGTCCTGGGCGCCCTCGGCTGCGTCCATGTTCGTTCATACGGTTCAGATCGACGCCCTCTCGCCACGCTACGTATCAGCCACGCCGGCGAGGCGCGTGATCCTTCCTCTGGTGCTCGTGTATGATCCGAAGGAGTTTCCCGAAGAAGTGCCGCTGGCGGTCCCCGGTGGTTTCCGGGCCAAACCACCGTGCGCGGCGCACGGAGCCTGGTCACTCGTCACCTGCCTGCGGCGCTGAAGACGATGTTTGAGCATGTTGAGGTCGTCGACAGTCCGGCCCGGATCTCGCGCGGCGCAGTGGTCGGCACAGTCCGCTTTGTCGAGGTCGGCCTCGTCATGGCTGCTGGAGGTCATACTGCTGTGGGCACGCTGGAATGGTCTCTCTCTCTCCGGGGCCCTGGCGAGGAGCGGGTCATCTACAGTTGGGCGGAGAAAACCGTCGGGACACGCGAAGGGGCGGGTGCGTGGGGCAGGCTTGATCCGTCGCCGATGGTCCAGGGGGCGATTGAGGATTCCCTGCGCGGCTTGCTCAAAGATCTAGACTCTCGCGGAGTCGCACAGCAACTTAACGGAGGCTAGCCAAGCCGGTTGGCTGGGGGAATGAACCCTCTCGTCGCTGCTCTCGCCGGCAGCGGGCTCGTCGACCTCGCCGCCTCGCAAACGCGCTCGCAAACCGAATCGCAAACGGACTTTAAAAGTACCCGTTTGCGATTGCGATTTGGATTGGGAGCAAGCCCGCGCCAACGCCTTCGGCGTTGTCACTGGGCTTGCAAGGTTTTCGATGAGGATTTCCGACTGCGTGCGGGGCCGGTCACTCAGCGCCTTGCGCTTTCGATCTCGCTCGAGGACGAGATTGAGGACCTCGCCGCACGACCGTGGCGAGGCATTAGCCAAGAATGAGGAATTCGAGGAGTGCCTTCTGCACGTGCAGGCGGTTCTCCGCTTCGTCGAGGACCGCGGATTGCGGACCGTCGAGGACGCCCGCCGAGATCTCCTCGCCGCGGTGCGCGGGCAGGCAATGCAGGACGATGGCGTGCGGGCTGGCGCGCGACATGAGCTTCTCGTCGAGCATGTAGCCCGCGAAAGCTTGCCTGCGCGCAGCCGCCTCCTTTTCCTGGCCCATGCTGATCCAGACGTCCGTCGCCACCGCGTCGGCCCCCTGGACGGCCTCGGCCGGGGTGTAGACGCGCGCCCCCGTGGGCCGGTACCCCTGCGGCGCCGCGAGGCGAAGCGTAAAACCAAAGACGGGCGCCGCCTCGAAGAAAGAGAGCGCCATGTTGGAAGCGCCGTCGCCCACGAAAGCGATGGTCTTGCCCTCGACCGTCCCGAGCCTCTCCTCCACGGTGAAGAGATCCGCCAGCACCTGCACCGGATGCCCCCCGTCGGAGAGGCCGTTGATCACCGGCACGGTGGCGGCGCGGGCGAAGGCCCGCAGCCGATCGTCGCCGTGGGTGCGGAACATGATGGCGTCGACGTAGCGCGAGGCGACGCGGGCGGTGTCCTCGAGCGTCTCGCCGCGCGCGATCTGCGATTCCTGCATGGGGAGCGTGACGGCGTGCCCGCCAAGCTGGCCGATGGCCGCCTCGAACGAGATGCGCGTGCGCGTCGAGGCCTTCTCGAAGAGCAAGAGGAGCGACCGGCCCTCCAGCGTCCGCTGCGGAAAAAAAAAGTTATTTCTTTTGCCTTGGCGGCGCCGGCTGGCCTTCAGCTTGCGGGCGCGGCGGAAGAGCGCGCGATGCTCCTCGACGCTCAGGTCGCCGAGGCGGAGGAAGTCCCGCTTCACAGGTCCGCCTCCTTCAGCTCCTCGAAGAGTTGCGCAAGGCGCGGGACGGCGGCGGCCGACTCGCGAGCGCGCGCCGCTTCCTGCGCGAGCCAGGCGATCTGGTCGTCGATTTTCCCCGTGCCGCCGGCGTTCCGCTTGCGCGCGACGGAGGCGCGCGGGTCGGCCGCAGCGAGCGCGTCCGCGTCGAAGCGCGCGTCGATCGCGCGCGCCATCTCCAGCGTCGCTTTTGCCAACGGCACGCCCGCCTCCCGGCAGCGCTGCACGAGCTGGCCGGTCAGCTTGTAGGCGGTGCGGAAGGGCACCCCTTTCGCGGCCAGCGCCTCGGCCACGTCGGTGGCGGTGGTGGAATCGCTCTCCAGCGCTCGCAAGCCCTTCGCCGGATCGAAGCGCAGGCGCGTGAGCCCGAGCCGCAGCATCTGCAGCACCGAGAGCAAGAGCGGCCCGGTGTCGAGCAGCGGCTGGCGATCTTCTTGAAGATCGCGGTTGTATCCGCCCGGCAAACCTTTCAAGGTGACCAGCAGCGAGGTCAGGTTCCCGGCGGCGCGGCCCGACTTGCCGCGGATGAGCTCGAAGAGATCGGGATTGCGCTTTTGCGGCATCATCGACGAGCCGCAGGCGATCTCCGCGTCGAGCTGCACGTACCCGAACTCCGCCGTGCAGAAATCGATGACGTCCGTGGCGACACGGCTGGCGTGCAACAGCGACTTGCAAGCCGCGAAGGCGAAGTCGAGCGCGAAATCCCGGTCGCCCACCGTGTCGAGGCCGTTGGCCGTCAGGCGAGAGAAATGCAGCAACTGGCGCGGGATCTGGCGGTCGATGGGCAGCGACGTCCCCGCGATGGCCCCTACGCCCAGCGGCAGCTCGTCGCACTGCTCGAGCACGAACCGCAGCGCCGCCGCGTCGCGCGCGAACATGGCGCCGTACCCGCAGAGAAAATACGCAGCGCTGGCCGGCTGGGCGCGCTGGCGGTGCGTGTAGCAGGGGAGAAGCGTTTCCTTCTCGGCGCGCGCAAGCTGCGCCAGCGCCGCCAGCAGCGCCCCGATCTCCGAGAGCGCCAGCGCGCACTGCTCGCGCACGTGCAGGCGCAGGTCGAGCGCCACCTGATCGTTGCGCGAGCGCGCCGTGTGCAAGAGGCCGCCCATCTCACCCAGCGCGCGGGTCAGCAGCGCCTCGACGGCCATGTGCACGTCCTCCTCGTCGGGCAGGTCCGCCTCGCGCACCTTGATCAATTCGGCGCGGATGGCGCGCGCCGCATCGCGCGGCACGATGCCGGTGCGCGCAAGCATGAGAAGGTGCGCCAGCGAGCCCACCAGATCCTCGCGCAGAAGCTGCTTGTCGAGCGCCAGCGAGCTGGAGAAGGCGAGCACCTCGGGCAGGAGCGCCGCTCCGCCCGAGGCCGCGCCCGCGCCGACCACCTGACTCATTTGAGGCCGCCGTGCTGCCGGCTGAATTCCTGCAGCTGCAGCCCGAGCAGCGCGATGAACCCCTCGGCGGCGCGATGGTCGAACTTGTCCTCCACGCCGTAGGTGCTGAGCGCGTGGTTGTAGAGGCCGTGCGGCGAGCTGCGCCCCACGACGCGCATCGAGCCCCGGTAGAGCTTGAGGGTCACTTCGCCGTCGACGGTCCGGGCCAGCGTGTCGTTGAAGGCCTGCAGCGCGGTCCGCAGCGGCGAGTACCAGAAGCCCTCGTAGGTGAGTTGCGCGAAGCGCTGGTCCAGAAGGGCCTTCACGCGCAGCGCGTCTCCCATGATGGTGAAGCGTTCCAATTCCTGGTGAGCGGCGATGAGCGCGACGGAGGCGGGACACTCGTACGTCTCGCGGCTCTTGATGCCGACCACGCGGTCTTCGATGAGGTCGATGCGGCCCACGCCGTTGTCGCCGGCGATCTGCCCGACCTTGGCGATGAGCGCGGCGGGCGACATCTTCTCCCCGTTGACGCTGACGGGAAGCCCGGCCGCAAAGGCGATGCGCAGATACGCCGGCGTGGACGGCGCGTCCTCGATGCTCTTCGTCCAGGCGAAGGCCGCCTCGGGCGGCTCCTGCGTCACGTCCTCGAGCACTCCACCCTCGATGCTGCGGCCCCAGAGGTTCTCGTCGATGGAGAAGGGGCTCTTCTTCGAAGTGGGCACCTCGATGCCGTGCTTCGCCGCGTACTCCATGGCGGCGTCGCGCGTGATGTTGCGCTCGCGCTGCGGGGCGAGGATCTTCAGCTCGGGCGCCATGCCCTTGACCGCCAGGTCGAAGCGGACCTGGTCGTTGCCCTTGCCCGTCGCGCCGTGCGCCACGGCCGTCGCTCCGTGCTTGCGGGCCGCCTCGACGAGGTGCTTGGCGATGAGCGGCCGGCTGAGCGCGGCGCTGAGCGGATAGACGTTCTGGTAGAGCGCGTTGGCCTGCAGCGCGGGGAAGCAGAAGTCGCGCGCGAACTCTTCTTTCGCGTCGACGATCTCCGTGGCGACGGCCCCGGCCTGCCGCGCCTTTGCGCGCAGCTTATCGTGGTCCTTCGACTCGCCAACGTCGGCGTGGCAGGCGATGACGTCGTACCCGTACTCGTCCGCCAGGATGCGGACCAGCACGCTGGTGTCGAGTCCGCCGGAGTAAGCCAGCACTACCTTCTGTCGCGACATCGAGAGTCTCCCTTGGGCGCTTTGCCCTGATGCTGCGCTCTAGATCCGGCGCCTTTGGCGCCTCCGCCAGGGTGGAGCTCGCTCCCCCCTGGACCCCCCAAGAACTTCATTTTGCGTCCCTTCCAAAGAGGTTCTTGATCTGTTGCGCCAGCCGCCGCGTCGAATTGCCGCGCGCCGGCGTGGCGAAAATCGTGTCGTCCCCCGCCAGCGTGCCGAGGCACTCGGCCAGCCGCGCGTTGTCGATGGCCAGCGCCACCGCCGAAGCCATGCCGGGCCGCGTGCGCGCGACGACCAGCGATTCGTTCTCGCGCAAGGAGAGGATCATCTCCCCCAGCTCGGCGAGCTGCGGCGTGGCCTGCGCCGCGACCGGCTCCATTTCGTATACCGCTCCCTCGGGCCGCGAGACGCGCAGCACGCCCAGCTCCGCCAGGTCGCGCGAGAGGGTCGCCTGCGTCACCTCGATGCCCGCCGCGGCCAGCCGCTCGGCCAATTCTTGTTGGGTCGAGACGTGGTGCGCGCGGAGGATGCGCCGCACCTCCTCGTGGCGCTCGTGCTTGCCGACTTTTTCGCGCAAGGCCCTCATGCGGAGATCCACGAGCCGACGCCCTTGTCGGTGAACAGCTCGCCGATGATGGAGTGGGGCACGCGCCCGTCGAGCAAGTGCACGCTCGGCACGCCGTTCGCCAGCACCTTGAGGATGCTCTTCGTCTTGGCGATCATGCCGCCGGAGATGGTCCCGTCGGCGAGGAGCGCTTCCAGGTCCTTGGGGTGGAGCTGGCCGATCAGTTCGCCGCTCTTCATGATGCCGGGCACGTCCGACAGGTAGATGAGCTTCTGCGCGCCCACGGCGATGGCGATTTCGGCGGCCACCGTGTCGGCGTTGATATTGTAGCTCTGGCCGTCTTCACCCAGTCCGACGGGGGAAATGACCGGCACGTAGCCCTGCTGCAGAAGCATGTCGAGGAAATCCTTGTTGACGCGCGTCACCTCGCCGACCTGCCCCAGGTCGCGTCCCCCGGAGACGAGCTTGCGCGCGCGCAAGAGCCCGCCGTCCTTCCCCGACACGCCGACGGCGTGCGAGCCCTCCTGGTTGAGCAGCGTGACCAGCTCGGTGTTGATCGAGCCGGTCAGCACCATCTCCACGACTTTCAGATCGCTGGCGTTGGTGACGCGCTGGCCGTCGACGAACTCGGCCTTGCCGCCCAGCTTCTCCAGCGTGCGCGTGATCTCCGGCCCGCCGCCGTGGACCACGATGGGCCGCAGCCCCACCGAGCGGAGCAGCGCAATGTCGTCGCAGAACGACTTCTTCAGCGACTCCTTCACCATGGCCGCCCCGCCGTACTTGATGACGCAGCGGGTGCCGCTAAACTTCTTGATGTACCCAAGCGCGTCGACCAGGAGCTGCACCTTGAACGTCGGGCTGTAATTGGAGAGGCGGTCGTCCTTGCCGACGCCGCCGTCCGGGCGCGGGACGATCAAGGAGGTGTAGTCGGCGTTGATCTTCACGTAGTCGTACGAGAGATCGCACCCCCAGGCGACGCCGTTGCCGGCGCCGCGCCGCAGATCGACGCGAACCTTCACCTCCGGCTCGCGCATGCGCGCCTTGAGGACCGGGGCGTCGTAGGCGAGCGGGGCGCGATCGTAGACGGCCACCTCCTGTACCCAGACCGACGCGTCGGCGGGGTCGACGGCGTACCCCGCCGTTCCGGCGCGCGCGCCGATCGACGCCAGCACGCGCCCCCAGTTCGGGTCGGCCCCGAAGATGGCCGCCTTGACCAGGCTCGAGCCGGCGGTGGCCTTGGCGAGGTCGAGCGCGACATCGTCGGAAGGCGCTCCCCCGAGGGAAATCTCGAGGAGCTTGGTGGCGCCCTCGCCGTCGGCGGCGATCTCGCGCGCCATCTGCTTGCACAGGTCCTCGAGCACTGCGCTGAACGCCTTGAGCGCCGGCCCCGTGTCCTCGATGCGCGCGTTGCCCGCCCTGCCGTTGGCGAGGGCGAAGACGACGTCGTTGGTGCTCATGTCGCCGTCGACGGTGAGCGCATTGAAGCTCTTCTTCATCGCTTGCTGCAGCGTGAGGTCGAGGAGCCGGGGCTCGATGGCGCAGTCGGTCGCTACCACCGCGATCATCGTCGCCAGAGACGGCGCGATCATGCCCGAGCCCTTGCAGATGCAGGTCAGCGTCACGTCCTTGCCGTCGATCTGCACCGAGCGCGAGGCCATCTTGATGCGCGTGTCGGTGGTCATGATCGCCTCGGCGGCGCCGGCTGCATCGGGGCGCAGGGCGGCGGCCAGCGCAGGCGCGGCGGCGACGATCTTTTGCGCCGGTAGCCGATGGCCGATCACGCCGGTCGAGGCGCTCACCACCGCCGCTGGCGGCACTTTCAAGGCTTTCGCCACCGATTCGCAGACGGTCTTGACGTCCTCGAGCCCCGCGGGCCCGGTCAACGCGTTGGCGTTGCCGCTGTTGATCACCACGGCGCGAATGGCTTCGGCCGGCAGCCGCTTCTCTGCGTCGAGCACCGGCGCGGCCTTGGCGAGGTTCTGCGTGAAGCAGGCCGCGGCGGAGCAGGGCGCCTCGCTGAAGACCAGCGCCAGGTCCTTGCGGTTCGGCTTGATGCCGGCCTGCACGCCGGCGAAGAGGAACCCTGCGGGTACCTTCACGGGTGGGACCCCCTGAGGGTGTCGAGGCCGGCCGTCTCGGGCCAGCCCATGGAAAGGTTGAGGTTCTGCACAGCTTGTCCGGCGGCGCCCTTCAGCAGATTGTCGATGGCCGAGACGACGATGACCATCTCGCCGTCGCTCGCCACCGCGAGCTGGCACTTGTTGGTCCCGATCACGCCCTTGAGCGACACCTCGTCGGGCGTGCCGAGGACATCGAGGAACGGCTCGTCTGCATATTTATGCAAGAACGCGGAGCGCAGCTCGTCGGCCCTCCGGCCGGGCCCGAGCCGCGCGTAGCAGGTGGCGAGGATCCCGCGCTTGGCCGGCAGGAGGTGCGCCGTGAAGGTGAGCGGGCGCTTCAGCGTCTGCGCCATCTCGGGCGTGTGCTGGTGGCGGAGGACCTTGTAGGCCTTGAAGTCTTCGTCCACCTCGGCAAACGAGAGGTCCTCGGTCGCCTTGCGGCCGGCGCCGGTCACGCCCGATGCGCCGTCGACGATGAGCGGCCCCTCGACCAGGCCCGCTTCGACGAGCGGGGCAAGCGCGAGCGACGCCGCCGTCGCATAGCACCCCGGGTTGGCGATGAGGCGCGTCCCTTGCGGCGGCCGCGACAGCTCGGGCAAGCCGTAGAACGCCCGCTGCAGCAGATCGGGCCGCGGATGTTCCAGCCCGTAATACTTCTTGAACGCGGCCGTATCGCGCAGCCGGAAGGCGCCGGACAGATCGACGACGCGCACGCCCGCCTCGAGCAGCTTGGGCGCCAGCTCGAGCGACACGTCTGCCGGCGTCGCGAGCAACACCGCCGCGCATTCCCGCCCCAGCTCGAGCGCCTTCGCCTGCGGCGCATACTTGAGCGATCCCGGAATTCCCGCGCGCCGCGCCGCGCTCTCGCCCTGCCACCGGTCGCTGGCCAGGAGCCGCAGATCCACGTGCGGGTGGAAGGCGAGGATCCGGCTGGCCTCGAGGCCCGAATACCCTGACGCGCCGATGATCCCCACGGGGACGGTCTGCATGCGACTGCATATTTATGCAGCCTGCTCCGTCATGCAAGCAAAATCGTCTTCCAGGTTCGCCGGCACTCCTGTTTCGGTCTTTGCGCGACGCCGCGCTCACCGCCATGCCTCGGCCGTGCCGCGATGTTCGCCGCGACGGCTCGGCGGGCGGACTCAAGGTGCGGTCGCGGCTCATCGACGCGTCCCGTCCGAGGCATGCGGCTGTCGCGCGGCTATTCCGGCCGCCACCTTTCGCGCTCGGAGCCCGCGAGAGCCGGTCCATGCGGCCTCAGGCGCTGTTTTGCATCAGTTTCGGTAGACTTGATCCCCCTTGGACCGGCTCGCCGATTTTCGAGAGGTATTCGCGCAAGTCGTCCTCGCGCGCGCGGGAATCCGCGACACCCGGCTTCGCGACGCTTTCGCCAAGATCCCTCGTCACGAGTTCGTCGGCCCGGGTCCCTGGCACCTTTGCGAAGACGGGGAGCCGACGCTCTCGACTGATCCCGCGCTCCTCTACCAGGATGCGGTGTTGGCCCTCGCGCCGGACCGCGGCATCACCACGGGACTGCCGAGCCTCCACGCGCGCTGTCTTCATGCCTGCGCGCCGCGGACCGGCGAGTCGGTCATCCACGTCGGCGCCGGTACCGGCTATTACACGGCCGTCTTGGCGGAGTTGGTCGGCCCGACGGGCAGCGTCGCCGCATTCGAGATCGACCAGGCGCTGGCGGCGATCGCGAGCGCGCGGTTGCAGGAGTGGCCTTCCGTCGTGGTCCATCCCTCGTCGGGGATCGAGCTCCCCGCAGGCGCGGCAGACCTCATCTACGTATGCGCCGGCGTGCAACGGCTGCCGCGCGCATGGCTGGACGGACTGCGCCCGGGCGGCAGGCTCGGCGTTCCGCTGACCCCCGGAGACGGCGAGGGCGGGTTCCTGCTCGTCCATCAGCTCCGACGCGGCGTCTTTTCGGCGCGCTTTCTCTGTCCCGCGCGCTTCTTTCCTTGCATCGGCGCGCAGGAGCCCGCGCGGGTGGATTCGCTGGCCCACGCCTTTCGCTCCCGCGGCCTTGCCGCGGTGCGATCGCTCAGACGGCTTCCGGAGCCGCCGGACGAAAGCTGCTGGTTCGCCGGCGACGACTGGTGGCTTTCGACGCGCGACGTGGATGGGGCCAAGGCAAGTTGAGCCGCGGTGATGAGCGCGGCGCGCCAGCTCCATCATCGTCGAGCGCTGCGTGAGCGGCGGCGGTTCCAGTCCTGAACCGGCCACGAAACTGATGCCGACGTCATTGTCGAATTCAAGGGGTCCTGAGTGCTCGTCCGTAATGACACGGTAAGTTTATGACTCCTTCGCGACGGATCGGCACGTACCTGAACGACGACGGACCTGCACATGCAAAACAGAGGCTGAGGCCGCAGCGGGCAGGCTCTCGCGGATACCGCGCGCGAAAAGTCGCTGCCGAAATAGCCGCGCGACAGCCGCATGCCTCGGACGGGACGCGTCGATGAGCCGCGACCGCACCTTGAGTCCGCCCACCGAGCCGTCGCGGCGAACGTCGCGGCCCGGCCGAGGCATGGCGGTGAGCGCGGCGTCGCGCAAAGACCGAAACAGGAGCGTGTACGGGTTTTCGTTGATTTTCGCGGCCAGCGGAAGCAAAGATACACTCGCGCGCGGCCGGACCCGGCGGGGACCGGCCGCATTTCGTTTCGCTTGCAGAGAGCACCTCCGATGGCAGGCAACAGCATCCCGATGACCAAGGCCGGCGCCGACGCGATCAAGCGCGAGATCAAGCGCCTCAAGTCCGTCGAGCGGCCCCGCATCGTGCAGGAGATCTCCGTCGCCCGCGACCACGGCGACCTGAGCGAGAACGCCGAGTACCACGCCGCCAAGGAGAAGCAGTCGCACATCGAGGGCCGCATCCAGATGCTGGAGGACCGCCTCGCGCGCGCCGAGATCATCGACGTCTCGAGGCTCTCGGGCGACCGCGTCGTCTTCGGCGCGACGGTCAAGCTGGAGGACGTCGATAGCGGCGCCAGGACGCAGTACACCATCGTCGGCGAGCACGAGGCCGACCTCAAGAAGGCCCGCATCGGCATCACCAGCCCCATCGCGCGCGGCCTCGTCGGGCGCGAGGTGGGCGACAGCGTGAAGATCCGCACGCCGGGCGGCGATCGCGAGTACGAGATCCTCGAGGTGCTCTTCGCCGAGTACCCCATCGAGGAGGAGAGCGCTTAAGCCGTGTCCGCCAGCGACACCGCGCTGGTGCTGGCGCTGTCGCCCTTGATCTCCCCGCTGCGATTCGTCAGCCGGGTGGGGCTCTCGCGCCTCAAGGACCTCGAGCCGCTGGTCGCGCGCGTGGTCGACGCGGCCCGCCCGCACGCATCGGCGGTGGCCGCCGAGCGGCTCGAGCGCCTGGCCGCGGCGGCGCTTGGCTTCGATTCGGCGGACGACGCGCACCGGCGGGAAGCGATCTCCGCCCTGGTCCGCGAGTTGAGGGGCCTCGTGCAGGTTCCCGAGGAAATATCGGCGCTCGCGTCCGGCGTGTCAGAGGGTGCTGCCAAGGTTGCCAGCGTGAAGCAAACCGCGCTGTTCGAAAAGCCTGCTCCGGCGCCGGTCCAGCCGGAGCCGGCGCGGCCTTCGCCGAAGCGGGCCGCCGACCCGCTGGCCACGCCGCTCTTGCAGCTGCGCGGAGTCGGGCCGGCCCTCGCCGAGAAGCTCCAGGCCAAAGGACTGGAGACCGTCGCCGACCTGCTCCTCTTCTTGCCGCGCAAATACGAGGACCGCCGCGCCCCGCGCACCGTCGCCGAGGCGCCCGTGGGCGAGCGCTCGGTCATCGCCGGCCGCATCGTCACGGTGCGCGAGGCGAAGGGCCGGCGGCGGCGACTCGAGGTGGTGGTGCGCGACGAGGCGCGCGGGACGCTGATCTGCATCTGGTTCAACTACCGGCCGTCGTTCCTCAAGCGCTTTCCGCTCTTCGCGCAGGTGATGGTCAGCGGGGAAGTGCGCGAGGGCTACCACGGCAACGGAAAGGTGATGCACCACCCCGACGTCGAGCTGGGCGACGCGGAGGCGCCGCTGCAGCACGACGAGTCGTTCGGGCGCATCGTGCCCATCTACTCGGAGATCGAGGGCGTGTATCCGCGCACCTTCCGGCGCATCGCCAAGGGCGCGGTCGACGAGTACGCGCGCTGGGTGCCCGACGATCTGCCCGAGGCTATCCGCCGCCGGCGCAAGCTGCTCCCTCTGCCGGAAGCCCTGCGCGAGTTGCACTTTCCCGAGAAGTTCGTGCCGGGCGACCAGCCGCGGCGAAGGCTGGCGTTCGACGAGCTCTTCATGGTGCAGCTTGGCCTCGCGCTGCGGCGGCGCGGGGTCAAGATCGAGCCGGGGATTGCCTTCCGGGCGACCGAGGAAACCATCTCGCGCGCCGTGTCGCAGCTGCCCTGGCCGCTGACGGGCGCGCAAGCGCGCGCGGTGCGGGCCATCGCCGAGGACATGCGCAAGCCGGAGCCCATGAACCGGTTGCTCCAGGGCGACGTCGGCAGCGGCAAGACGGCGGTGGCGCTCTGCGCGGCGCTGCTCGCGGTCGAGGACGGTTACCAGGCCGCGCTCATGGCGCCGACGGAGATCCTCGCCGAGCAGCACGCGCTATCGCTGCGCATGCTCTTGCGCGAGAGCCGCGTGCACGTCGAGCTGGTCACGGGCGGCCTGGGGCAACGCGAGCGCGATCACGCGGCGCGCCTGCTGCGCTCGGGCGCCGCGCAGATCATCGTTGGCACGCATGCGCTGGCGGAAGAGGCGACGGCCTTTCACCGGCTGGGGCTGGTGGTCATCGACGAGCAGCACCGCTTCGGCGTCATGACACGGGCCAGGCTGATGTCGAAGGGGCACCGGCCCGACGTGCTGGTGATGACGGCCACGCCCATCCCGCGCACGCTGGCGCTCACGCTCTACGGCGACCTCGACACCTCTGTGCTCGACGAGCTGCCGCCGGGGCGCACCCCCATCGCCACCAAGGTCTACAAAGATTCGGCGCGGGAGAAGGCCTACGACCTCGTGCGGCGCGAGTTGGCGGCGGGCCGTCAGGTGTACGTCGTGCTGCCGCTGGTCGAGGAGAGCGAGAAGCTCGCCGATCTGAAAGCCGCCACCAAGGAGCGTGACCGGCTGGCCATGGACGTTTTCCCCGGCGTGCCCATCGGGCTGGTTCACGGCCGCCAGACGTCGGCCGAGCGGCAGGAGGCGATGGAGCGCTTCCGGCGCGGCGAAGATCGCATCCTCGTAGCGACCACCGTGATCGAAGTCGGGGTCGACGTGCCCAACGCAACGGTGATGCTCATCGAGCACGCCGAGAGATTCGGGCTTTCACAGCTTCACCAGCTCCGCGGCCGGGTCGGACGCGGCGCAGCCAAGAGTCATTGTCTGCTGGTTACGGGCACCAGCGGTGCGGAGTGGGGGCCGGCAGCGCGGCAGCGGTTGGAGGTGATGGCGGAAACCACCGACGGGTTCCGCATCGCCGAAGCGGACCTCGAGCTGCGCGGGCCCGGCGAGTTTCTCGGGACGCGCCAGAGCGGCCTGCCGGACTTCGCGGTCGCGGAGCTGGCGCGCGACCAGACCATTCTCGCCGAGGCGCGCGAGGAGGCGTTCGCGCTCGTGGCGGACGATCCCGAGTTGAAGCGGGCGGAGAATCAGGCCGTGCGGGACCAACTGTTGAATCGCTGGCGTGGGAGGCTCTCGCTGGCGCGGGTAGGCTGAAGGTGGCTGCCTGATCATTTTCGTTGGTCGTGCTCGTGCTCGTTCTCGTTGGTCGTTCTCGTTGCTGGTTCCCGTTCTTGGGCAGCCTCGCGCCACGCCTTCGGCGTGGCACTGCGGCTGCAGTTGTTCTCGCTGGTCGTTTGTCGAAGCCCGCGCGAGCGCGGCGAGCTACAACAAACGTCAACCAAGACATTGCAGCCGTAGTGCCAGCCGCAGGCTGGCGCGAGGCTGCCCCCAACGAAAACCAAAACGAAAACCATCAACGAAAACCCTCGACGACCCCTGAACGGCACTCCTACGCAGCGACAATCCCGTTCCGAATCGCGTAGCGCACCAGGTCCACCACCGAGTGCAGCCCAAGCTTCGCCATCAGGTTCATCCTGTGCGTCTCGACCGTCTTGAGCCCGATCCCGAGCGCCGCCGCGACTTCCTTGTTGGTCTTCCCCTCCGCGAGAAGCTGTAGCACCTCGCGCTCCCGCGGCGTGAGCGGTGCTCCCGGCGGATGCTCGTTGTCGGGCCGCGCCTGGTCGCCGGAAAGAAAACCCGCCAGCACCAGCTCCGAAACTCGCGAGGTGAAGAAAGGCTTGTGCTGGCTCACCGCCTCGATGGCCGAGAGCAACAGCCGCCCCGCGTCCGACTTGAGCACGTACCCTCGCGCCCCCGCCCTCAACACCTCCCGGATCACCTCTTCCGTCTCGAAGACCGTGAGGATGAGCACCTCGGTCCGCGGCGCGGCCTTGACGATCTGGCGCGTGGCCTCGAGCCCGTTCAGCTCGGGCATGCCGATGTCCAGCACGACCACGTCGGGCTTCAACGTGACGGTCTTCTCCACCGCCTCTCGGCCGTTGGACGCCTCGCCCACCACTTCCAGGCTGCCCTCTCCCTCGAGCAGCGAGCGCAGCCCTTTGCGCACCACCTCATGATCGTCGGCGATGATGATGCGCACGGTCATCGTTCGCTCCGCAGCCGCGCCCGCACCAGAGTGCCGCGCGGGCCCGACTCGATCTCCAGCGTACCGCCGAGCTGCGAGAGCCGCTCGCGCATGCCGGCGATCCCGACCCCGACGGCGGCCGGCATCTGGGTCTTGACCCAGGCCAGCTTGTCGCGCGGCACGCCGATGCCGCGGTCCTCCACCTCCAGCACCACCTCGGGGCCGCTGCGCCAGAGCCGGATGCTCGCGCTCGAGCTGCCGGAGTGTCGGTGGACGTTGGTCAAGCTCTCCTGCACCACGCGGAAGAGGGTGATCTCCAGCTCCATCGGAAGCCGGCCCAGATCGTCGGAGACCTTCAACTCCACCTCCACGTTGCTGCGCGCCGCGAACCCCTGCACGTACCAGCGCAGCGAGGAGGGCAGGCCGGCCTCCTCGAGCAGCGGTGGATGGAGCAGGTGCGAGAGCGTGCGGATCTCGCGCGAGCATTGCGTCACCAGCTCGAGGCTGTCGGCCAGCGCTTCCGCGGCGTGGGGAGCGAGCTGCATCCGCTCCATGCGCTGCAGGTTCATGGAGAGCGCCGCCACGGTCTGCGCGGCCGACTCGTGCAGCGCGCGCGCGATGCGCCTCCGCTCGTCGTCCTGCAGGTGCAGCAAGCGGCCCGACAAGCTGCGCACGGCCTCTTCGGCGTGCTTGCGCGCGTCGATGTCCTGGACGATGCCGATGAGCAAGCCGGTGTTTCCCAGACGCGTGACGGTGCTGCGGCCCCAGACGGTCGTGCCGTCGGATCGCAAGTACCGCTTCTCGAGGTCGAAACTGCTGGTCTCGCCGCTCTGCAACTCGCGCAGCCTGTTCGCCGTCGCGGGGATATCGTCGCCGTGGACCATCTCGTGCAGCGTGCGACCCGTCAGCTCTTCAGGCGCGCAGCCGAGAAAGCGGCCCAGAGCACGGTTGGCGCGCACCAACACGCCTTCGTTGGTGCCGATGGCGATCCCGAGTCCCGCTTCCTCGAAGATGGCGCGGAAGCGATCTTCGCTGGCGCGCAGCGCTTCCTGCGCGTCGCCCTGCGCGCTGAGGTCCTCGATCATCGCGTCGAACCCGCGCACTTCCTCGCGCGTCTGCACGCGCCGCTCGGCCCGCTCCCGTTCCTTCACCCGGCCGAGCTGCACCGCGGCCTGCTCCGCGGCGATGATCACCAGCGGGTCGGGGCGATCCGCGGCGGTCGAAAACAGCTCGAGCACGCCCGCCACTTGCTGCCCCGCGAGGATGGGACAGACGAGCGCCGAGCGCAGCCCGCTCTCGAGCGCTGCCGCCGCGCGCGGATCGCCCTCGAAACCTGCCGCCCAGAGCGAAGCGCTCCGCTCGAGCACGCGGCCGGGCAGCCCCTGGCCCGGCGCGAAAACAGGGCGCTCGCACGCCTTGCGCAAATTCTCGTTCACGCCGTAGAAGACACGCGCGCTCGAGAGCCGTCCTTCCGAGAGCACGAGCGCATGCCCGGCGGCAAATCCAGCCGCGTCACACAGGGTCCGCAAGGCTTCCCCGAGCGCCGGGGCCAGCTCCTGCGCGCGCGCCGAGAGCAGGCCGATCCCGTGCAGCGCCGAGAGCAGCGCCTGTGCGTCCGCTCGGTCTCTGCGCGCCGGCCCCGTCTGCACCGATCGCTCGCCACCCGCGCCGAGGTCCATGGACGCCGCTCCCTCCCCACACGTCTCGTAACCTCCGCTCGCTCGCGAGCGCAAGGTGGGCCTAGGGGGATCGGGGTTTCACCTGACCAGGCGAGTCAGGTATTCACCCGTCCAGAAGAGAGCAGCCGCTTGCCAACCCCTCCGGTTCCATTCAACGAAAAAGGGGGGTTTTCCTCGATATCTCCGGCCGTTCTCCTTAGAATAAATGAATAATGAGCGCTGGTGCGCGCAACGATCGGAGAGGCTTTGCCCATTCAGGCTATCCGGGAGCGCAGCATCCTCGTGGTCGACGACGAAGAATCGGTGCGGTTGTCGCTGGCCGCGGTCCTCGAGCGCGAGGGTTACAAGGTCTTCACCGCCGAGGGCGGCGAGGACGGGCTGCTCCTCAAGCTGGTGCGTGAGCGCAACCCGGGTGTGGTGCGCATGATGCTCACCGGCGACCCCGACCCGCAGATCATCATCCGCTCCGTCAACGAGGGCGAGGTGTACCGCTTCATCAAGAAGCCGTGGGACAACACCATGCTGCGGGTGACGGTCTACTTCGCCTTCGAGACCGTCCAGCTCGAAACGGAGAACCGCCGGCTCCTCGCGGCGCTGCGCCGACAGGTGTCGCACCTGCGCGACCTCGAGCGCGACTTCCCCTATCTCGCCGCGCTGACGCGCGACGAGGACGCGGCCCTGCTCCTCGCAGAAGCGGACCTGGTGCAACCGGGCGAGGGCTGATCTTGGACCGTCCGCTCGTTCTCGTTGTCGACGACGAGCCCGCCAACCGGGCGCTCTTCAAGGCGACGCTGGTGGGCTTTTGCGAGGTGGTCGAGGCGGAAAGCGGACCGGTAGCGCTGGAGATCTTCGCCAAGCAGGCGATCGACCTGGTCCTCCTCGACGTGATGATGCCGCTGATGGACGGCTACGAGGTATGCCGCAAGCTCAAGGATGAGACGCAAACTTTCGTCCCCGTCCTCCTCGTCACGGCGCTGGGCGACCAGTCGGATCGGAACCGCGGCCTCGAGGCAGGGGCGGACGACTTCCTCACCAAGCCGGTCGACCGCCGCGAGTTGCTGCTGCGCACGCGCGCGTTCCTGCGGCTGCGCGAGCAGGATCGCATCATCCGCCGGCAACTCGAGGACCTGGCGCGGCTGCAGGCCGCCAAGGACGACCTGGTAGCGCTGCTGGTCCACGACCTGCGCAGCCCGCTCTCGGGCGTGGTGGCCCATCTGCAGCTCCTGCAGGAGGAGTTGACCGGGCGGGCCGCCGTCGACGCGCAGCAGGCGCTGCGCTCGGCCGACACCGCGCTGGGCCGGCTGGAGGAAGCGCTGCAGGTCCGGCTGATCGAGGAGGGCCGCCTTACGGTGCGGCGCGAGCCGACGGCACTCCGGGCCATCGTGGACGAGACCATCTCCACGCTGGAGTCCATCGCCCGCAAGAAGAACATCCAACTCACCGGCAGCACGGAGGGCGAGCCGATGGCGCCCATCGACGGCAAGCTGCTGCGTCGCTCTCTGGAGAACCTGCTCACCAACGCGCTCAAGTACACGCCCACGGGCGGCGACGTGTCGGTCGCGGTGCGGCGCGAGAACGCGGCGGTGGTGATCACCGTGTCCGATCGCGGGCCGGGCATCCCCGACGATCTCAAGCACACCATGTTCGAGAAGTTCGGCTCGGTGGAGGTAAAACGCGGCGGCACGCGCCAGGGCTACGGGCTCGGGCTCTATCTGGTCAAGCTGGTCGCGCAAGGCCACGGGGGGACGGTCTCGGTTGCGGATCGTCCCGGCGGGGGGACGGTGTTCCGCATGACCTTGGGGGCGGCATGAGGCCGGTGGCCGACTGGCCGCTGCGCTGGAAGATGCAGGCCTTGATCCTCCTCGTCAGCGCCCTCCCCTTGGCCATCACCGCGCTGGTCGAGTTCCGCGAGTCGAGCAGCCTGATCGAGGCCAACACAGGGGCGCTGCTGCAGGCCAAGGCCGACGGCATCGGCGGCAGTCTCGACGAGTTCCACCACTCCTTCGATCGGGCCGGGCATCGGCTTGCCGCCATGCCGCTCCTGGCGCGGTTCCTCGGCAACCCGGCGCAGCGCGCCACCGCCGGTACCGACATCAACGAGGTGCTCGCATCGTACACCGCGAGCGATCCGCGGCTCTACGGAGGCGCCATCTTCGACTCCGATGGTACCGTCGTCGCCGCCACCGTCCCCGAGTTCATCGGCCATAACTTTCGCTTCCTCCGCTATGTCCGCGACGCCCTACAGGGTGTCGCCAGCGTTCCCGACCTGAATCTCACGATGGGGGGGATCGGCTCCCAGGCGCTCATCGCCTACACCACGCCGGTGCGCTGGAAGGGAAAGATCGTGGGCATCGCGGCGCTCTTCGCGCGCGCCAGCGCCATGTGGACCATCGTGCACGAGGGCCACGGCGCGGGCGGCGAGGGCAGCTTCGCGGTGGTGCTCGGGCCCTACGGGGTGGTGCTGGCGCACAGCTTCGATGACGCGGCGGTTTTCCATCCTGCCGGCCGGCTGCAGGACGCCGAGATCCAGACCATGGTGCAGGAGCAGCGCTTCGGCGAGAACACGCGCGCCCTGCTCGAGGTGCCCGTTCCGCTGCCGGGCGCGTTCGAGCGGGCCCGCGCCGAGGGGCGGGGCGGTCCCTTCCGGACCTGGTCCGAGTCGAACCGCGAGACCAACGTGGGCGTGCTGCACAGGTTGAAGCGCGCGCCGTGGATGCTCTTCTACTTCGTGCCGGTGAGGACGATGCAGGCGCCGGTGGAGCGGCTCATCTCGCACACCGCCCTCGCCAACACGGCGGTGGTGCTGGTCGCGCTGCTCAGCGGCACCTGGCTGGCGGGCCGGATCCTCAAGCCGGTCCGCTCGCTGAACTCCGCTGCGGAGCGGCTGCGGCATGGCGACTTGAGCGTGCGGGTGCCCCCGAGTGGCCACGACGAGGTGGGGCAGTTGGGCGAGGCCTTCAACGCCATGGCGGCCTCGCTCGCCGCCTCGCAGGTGCAGCTGGAGGACAAGGTGCGGCTGCGCACCGAGGCGCTGGCCACCGCCAAGAACGAAGCGGAGCGGCAGAACTTCACCTTGGCGCAGCGCACCGCCGAGCTGAGCGAGCGGCAGCGTCACGACTTCACTTTCGGCCGCACGCTCGGGGCCCTCTCCGCCCCCGGCAACCTGCGCGAGATCATGGACGCGGCGCTGCGCGAGGCGGAGGTGTACCTGCGCACGGTGGTGCTGGCCTGCTTTCGCATCGATCAGAACGAGGGCCGGCTCATCCCGGTGGCGGCGCGGGGCGGGACGGCAGCGCAGATCCCCATCTCGGGCCGCATCGCCGAGGCGCTCGAGGAGCACAAGCCCGTCGTGCTCGACAAACTGCCGCCCGAGCACGAGCTGCGCTTCGAGGTGGGCCTGGCCAGCGGCCGGCCCTCCAGCATCGCGCTGGTGCCGCTCACCATGGGCGACCGTAACGTGGGCGTGCTGGTGGCGGGCTTCGCCGACCGGCCCACGCAGCAGCAGACCGCTTTTCTCTCCGAGCTGGCGCTGCCCATCGCGCTGGCCATGGGCCGCCACGAGCTGCACGAGCAGACCGAGCGCTTCGCGCTGCAGCTCGCCCAGCGCAACGAGGTGTTGCGCGAGCAGTCCGACGAGCTGGCCTCCAAGCAGAACGAGCTGGAGCTGAAGAACCGCGAGGTCGAGCGCGCGAACCAGATGAAGAGCGAGTTCCTCGCCAACATGTCGCACGAGCTGCGCACACCGCTCAATGCGGTGATCGGCTTTTCCGAGCTGATGCTCGAGGGCGAGAGCAAGCTCTCCGGCGAGCACACCCAGTTCGTGCGCGACATCCTCGCCAGCGGCCGGCACCTGCTCTCGCTCATCAACGCGGTGCTCGATCTGGCCAAGATCGAGGCGGGCCGCGTCGCGCTGGATCTGCAACCGCTCGACCCGCGGCAGCAGATCGTCAAAGCGTGCGCGCTGGTCTCGGGGCTGCCGCAGAAGAAAGGTCAGGCGCTGCAACAGACGGTGCGCACGACACGCAGCGTGCGCGCCGACGCGGACAAGCTGCGGCAGGTCCTCCTCAACCTGCTCTCCAACGCCATCAAGTTCAGCCCCGTGAAGAAGCGCATCGAGATCGGCGTCGAGGACCAGGGCGAGAACCTGCGCTTCTGGGTCAAGGACGAAGGGCCGGGCATCGCCGACTCGCTCAAGAGCGAGTTGTTCAAGCCCTTCGTCCAGGGCGAATCGCCGCTGCAGAAGAAGCACGAGGGCACCGGTCTCGGTCTCGCCATCTCCCGCCGGCTCGTCGAGCACCAGGGCGGCGAGATAGGCGTGGAAAGCGAGCTGGGTCGCGGCTCGACGTTCTGGTTCACGCTCCCGGCCGACGAGCGCGCCGCCGCCCAGGCCGACGCTCCCGCCGGCGTGGCCGCCATCGCCGGTCCCGCTGGGCAGCGGCCACTGGTGCTGGTGATCGAGGACGACGCTGCCAACGCGCGGCTGCTCCGCTTCCACCTGGAGAACTCGGGCTACGCCGTGGCGCAAACCTCCCGTGAGCGCGAGGCGCTGGAGATGGCGCACCGGCTCGAGCCGGCGCTCATCCTGCTCGATCTCATCCTGCCCGAAGGCGAGGACGGCATCCGCGTCCTGCGCGAGCTGAAGGAGAGCGAGAAGACGAAGGCCATCCCCGTGGTGGTGGTGTCGGTCGTTCAGGACACGCTCCGGGCGCGCGAGTTGGGGGCGGCGGAGTGCTTCATCAAGCCCATCGACGCCATGCAATTGCTGGAGGCGGTTCAGCGGCTCTGCCCCACTTTCGCCCCGCCACCGGCGCGCGCCACCGTGCTGGTGGTGGACGATCACGATCTCAACCGCGAGCTGGCGCGCACCATGCTGGAGCGGCGCGGCATCCGCGTGCTGCTGGCGCGCAACGGCCAGGAAGGGACGCGCGTGGCCCGCGTCGAGCATCCCGACCTGGTGTTGATGGACCTGGCCATGCCGATCAAGGACGGCATCACCGCCGCGCGCGAGTTGAAGGCCGACCCCGACACGAAGGAGATCCCGCTCATCGCCTTCACCGCGCTGGCCATGCGCGGCGACGAGGAGCGCGCGCGCAACGCGGGGTTCGACGGCTATCTCACCAAGCCGCTGGAGAAAGGCGCGCTCGACGCCGCTCTGGCGAAGTTCCTCCCTCTCCAGGCAGGTGCGTGATGGCCAGGCTCGACCCCTTCATCGACCTCCTCATCCGCGAGTCGGCGGCGTCGCTGGTGCTGGAGACCGGCGCGGCCGCTACGCTCGTCCAGGCGGACGGAGGAACGCGGCCCGCCATGCAGCGGGCGTTGACCACCGCGCAGATCATCGGCGCGTGCGGGGAGCTCTTGCCCGCGTGGCAGAGGGCGGACTTCACCGGCGTGCACGCCGAGGAGTTCGAGTACCAGGCGCCGGCGGGGCGGGTGAAGGCGATGTTCGAGCCGCTGTCTGAGGGCGTGCGCATGACGCTCGAGCCGATAGCCGGAAAGGTGGGGATGGGGCTGGCGCCTCCGGGCGCCGTCGCTCCGCGCGCGCCGGCGCAGCCGGTGCCCAAGGCCGAGGCCAAGCAGGGCGAGGGAATCGCCGCCGACCGCGTGCCCGAGGACGCGGCAGAGGCGATGCGCCAGCTGCTGCAGATCACCGTGCGGCACAAGGCCTCCGACCTGCACCTCACCACCGGCTTCACTCCCTGCCTGCGCGTCGACGGCGACGTGGTTCCCCTCGACGGTTACGGAGACGTGCCGCACGAGCGGTTGCGGGACATGCTCTTCTCCATCGCCCCCGAGAGGAACCGCGCGGAGTGGGACGCGCGGCACGACACCGACTTCGCCCACGAGACGGAGGAGTCGCGCTTCCGCGTCAATCTCTTCGCCGACCGCCACGGCATCGGCGCGGTGCTGCGGCGCATTCCCACCGACATCATGACCGCTGAGGAGATGGGGCTCTCCAAGACCATCATCGACCTCTGCCATCTGCACAAGGGGCTGGTGCTGGTGACGGGGCCCACCGGGTCGGGCAAGTCGACGACGCTGGCCGCCATGGTCGACTACATCAACCGCAACCGAGATGACCACATCATCACCATCGAGGACCCCATCGAGTTCGTGCACCCCCACAAGCGGTGCCTCGTGCACCAGCGCGAAGTGGGCATTCACACCGAGGGCTTCAAGACGGCGCTGCGGGCGGCGCTGCGCGAGGATCCGGACATCGTGCTGGTGGGCGAGCTGCGCGACCTGGAGACCATCTCCATCGCGATCGAGACGGCCGAGACGGGCCACCTCGTCTTCGGCACGCTGCACACCAACACCGCGCCCAGCACGGTCGACCGTATCATCGACCAGTTCCCCGCCGACCGGCAGTCGCAGATCCGCGCCATGCTCTCGGAGTCGCTGCGCGCCGTCATCGCGCAGACCTTGTGCAAGAAGATCGGCGGCGGGCGGGCGGCGGCGCTGGAGGTGCTCATCGTCAACGGGGCTGTCGCCAACCTGATCCGCGAGGGAAAGACCTTCCAGATCCCCTCCATCATGCAGACCGGCCGAGCGCAGGGGATGATCACGCTCAACGACGCGCTCATCGACCTGGTGAAGCGCAAGGTGGTCGCGCCCAAGGACGCGTTGGCCAAGTCGGTGGCGCGGGCGGAGATGAAGGCAGCGCTGGACCGCCTCGCCGGCGGGGCCCCGCTCGAAGTCGTCCAGGCCGAAGGGCAGAGCTAGAGGGGCAGCAGATTGACGGAACGGCGATTCACCTGACATACGATCAAGACAGGGTGGCGCAATGGAATTAGCAGCACCAGCAATCACCACGGCAAAAACAGATGCCGTTGCCTTTCGATTTACTGGCCGCGGCGGTGAGTATTTCCGCATCTGGATCGTCAATCTCTGCCTCAGCCTGATTACGCTGGGCATCTATTCCGCCTGGGCGAAGGTGCGGCGCGTGCAGTATTTCTGCCGCAATACTTCGTTTGCCGGGGCCAGCTTCGATTATCACGGCGCGCCAATAGCCATTCTAAAGGGGCGGATCGTCGCCACCGTCCTGTTCGCGATTTATACGCTTGCCGGCAGGTTCAGCCTCGGCGCAGGGCTGTGCGCTTTCGCCCTCATCGTGATGGTCATGCCGTTTTTGTTGGTGCGTTCGTTCCGCTTCCGGCTGCACAACACCAGTTACCGCGGATTGCGTTTTGCCTTTCACACCCAAGAGCGCGTCCGCGCACTGCGCGGCCAGCATTAATTGATGCAAAACAACGCTTGAGGCCGCATCGGATGAGTCGAAAGCGATGTTGGACAGGGTGGGCGCGACGGCAGAGAACGTCGCTCACACAAGCCTGGTATAGAATCGCGAGGTGGCCGCTGTTCAAGTAGGCGATTGGGTTCTATTTGAGCGAATTCCCGAGTCGGTCCGTGAAGACGATCCGGAAGACGACGTGTTTCGCGAATGTATCGGCCGGAAGCTCTTAGTCGTGGCTATAGAAGCCAATGGTGACCTCGAATTAGATGTTCGTCCACACGGCAAGAAGTTCTGGAGCATCTTTGTTCCCGCCCGATTGCGTTCAAGCGGAGAGAGTGGCCAGATCGACGCCAATGGAGCCAGATCAACGGGAACCCGGTTCGGGACCGCAACCCGAAAGGCGCGGATCGCTGAAGGCAGCTACGTCTCGAGGATCCAGTCGAACATGAGCTTGAAATCTTCGTAGCAGGTTTCGCAGATCCAGCGGCGGTCGTTCGTCACGTAGCCTTCGTTGATGACGCCTTGCTGCGGCTCGCTGCGGAAGGGCGTCCAGCAGAACTCACAGTGGTCGTGCTCGAACCCGGGTTGCGGCGGCCGGTACGGCTGGTAGCGCAGAAGCTCTTCGCGCAGCCAGTCCTGACCCTGCAACCGCCAGTCGTCTTGAGAGATCATCGCGAGGGCCCTCTCTTCATGGCACCGGGATGCCGGCACCCGCCGGCTCGCCGAGAAGCTTTTCGCACGCGGCCACCTTGGCGGCGTCGCCCGCCCCGGAAGCGGCCGTGCCTGCGTCACCGGAGTTGAGGTTGAGCGAGAGACCGTACGCGACGCAGCCCTTCACGTCGGACACGTCGACGTTCTCGGGCGGCGCGGCGGCCAGCGCCTTGGCCAGCGCGCGCAGCCAGGCCAGCGCGGCCCGCTTCTTCAGCTCCTCCGTCGAGGGAACTTGCGGCTCGAACTTGGCCAGCACGGCCAGCTTGGGCGCGGCGTTCCACGTCGTGTCGCGCACTTCCTCGCTGGCGCGCAACGTGCGCGTCTGGCCGGACAACTCGACCTGCCCCTCGGCCCGCGCCACGAATCGGTGCTGCACGGCGGGCACGCGTTGCTTGCCGCCCTTGGCATCGGTCACGGTGGCCAGCGCGCTGTTCATCGCATGGTCGACCGTCACGCTCAGCTTCCCCACGATGACGTCCGGATTCTCGGCGTCCCAGCCGAAGTTCAAATTCTTGCCCAGCTGGTCGAGCGCGTAGCCGAGCAGCGGATCGGGCGGCGCCGCGGGATCCGACGGCCCCAGCGTGAGCCGCGGGTTGAGTTTCGCCGCCAGCTCGGAGACGCGGCTGGCGTCACAGCCCTTTTCCGGCTTGGCCGCGCGCGCCCGCCCGCACCAGAGCAACGCCTCGGCGGGCTCGCTCCGATCGACCAGCGCGGCGAGCTTGTCGGCCGGACAAGCGTCCGCCAGATCGCCCGCCAGCCCGCCATTTCCTGCGGCGCGGGCCGCGTCGGCAGCCTTGAGCAGCCCGGCGCAATCGCCGCGCTGGATGATCGCCAACTCCTCCCGCGTGCGCGTATGTGCGCAGCCGAGCAATAGGGCGAGCGCAGCCACGATGGAAGCTCGACAGGTCACGTTGCCAGAAACCTTCGGGCGCGGATTTTTGTGCCCGGCGCTGTGCTAGCTTACTCGGTCGATGGCCAAGATCGGTGAGATCCTCATCAAGGCTGGCCACCTCACCCAGGAAGGCCTCGAGGAGGCGCTGGATTGGCAGGTGCTCTACGGCGGGAAGCTCGGCACCAACCTGGTCGAGTTGAAGCTCGTCGAGGAAGAGCAGCTCGCTCACGCGCTGAGCAAACAGATGGGCGCCGAGGTGGCGTGGGGCGACCTCCAGGTCGACCCGTCGCTGATCGGGATCATCCCCAAGCACGTCGCCGACCGCTCCGAGATCATCCCCTGGAAGTTCGACAAGCGGCGGCTCAAGATCCTCTGCACCGAGATCAGGGTCGGCGAGCTGGATCAGCTCTCGTACAAGATCGGCCGCACCTGTGTGCCGGTGGTGGCGCCCGAGTTCCGCATCTTCCAGCTCCTGCGTGCGCACTACGAGGCGATCCGTCAGATGCGCGCGCTCGACTTCGGCGTGGTGCCCGACGAGGGCCGCGAGCAGCGCCGCAAGAAGAAAGAGAAGGAGAAGGGCAAGGTCGTCGAGGAGACGCCCGAGTTGATCGATGAGAACGCCTTCAACGACATCTATTCGCAGGTGGTGCAGGGGCGGCGTTCCTCTCCTGGGCCGCCGCAGGCCGCGCTGCCGCCGCAGGCCGCGCTGCCGCCGCAGGCATGGCTCCAGACATACGCATCGCCCGGTCATCCGCCGGATCCGCAGCAGGCGCAGCCCGCTCCGTCGTGGAACAAGCCGGACGCGCCTTCCCCCGAGGAAAAGATCGAAGCGCTCCCCGACGACGCCATCATGGAGGCGCTCCCCGACGACGCCATCATGGACGACGCGGCCGCCGACGTGCAGGCCGCAATCGAGGCCGAGCTTCCGCTCAAACCGGTAACGTGGGACGAGCCGCCCCCGCCCGCGAAGCCCGCGGCCGACGAGACGCCCCTCGGGTTCAAGGAGGCGCTCAAGGCGCTGGAGGGCGTGACGGATCGCGACTCCATCGCCCACATCGTGCTGCGCGCCTCGCGCAGCAAAGCCGCCCGCGCGCTCCTCCTCCAAGTCCAGGGCGGGGTGGCGCTCGGCTGGGACGGGCTGGGCGAAGGCCTCGAGAACGGTGCGGCACGCAAGGTGGCCATGCCGCTCGGCGCCGAGTCCGCCTTCTCGCTGGTGGTGAAGACGCGCAGTCACTACCTGGGCCCGCTGCAGAAGACCCCGCTCAACATCCGCTTCCTTGCCACGCTGGGGAAGAAGGTGCCGCTCAGCTCGCTCATCTTCCCCATCCTGCACAAGGGCCGCGTCTCGCACATGCTCTACCTGGACAACGGCCACAAGCAGCAGGCGCCCACCGACGTGGGCGAAATGCTCATCCTCAGCCAGCGCATCAGCCAGACCGTCGAGGCGCTCGTCGCGCGGAAGAGGAAGGCCGCGCTCGGATGAGCCGGTGCTCTTGCCTCTCCCCGGGGTCGGCGGCGTTTTGAGGGGTAGCCCTCCACTGCGGTCTTTGCGATACTCGAAAAGTTCCTGAAACAAGTGGAGGCCACGTGCTTCGCCGCCTGGTTCTCGTCGTTGCACTCGTCGCGGTTCCGCGCCTCGCGCTCGCACAGGCCAAGGGCGAGATCGACTGGAACCGGCGCGTCCTCGTCGGCCACGGGCAGGGCGCTCCCGACCTGAACGCTCCGTCGATAGCCGTGGCCCGCCTCGGGGCGGAGCGGGCGGCGAAGCTCGACGCTTATCGCAACGCGCTCGAGACGCTCAAGGGGATGGACCTCCAGTCGGGCGGCAGCGTCGGCACGCTTCTGCAGAACGACGCCACGCTGACCAGCCGCGTGGACGGAAAGCTCAAGGGCATGAAGCCCGTCAAGACGCACTACTACTCGGACGGCGGCGTCTCGCTCGACATCGAGGTTGCTCTCGACGAGCTGCCGCCCGAGATCGCCGGGCTGGTGAAGGTGCCGGCGGGGGCAGCGCCGCTGAAAGGCGCGGGCGCGGCTTCGGGCACGAGCACGGGCACGAGCACGGTTTCCGGAGACGTGCAGGTGCAGACCGCGATGGGTCAGGCCGCGGTGCTGGGCGGCGACAAGCCCGCGGCGCGCGAGAAGGCCATCGAGGACGCGCTCCGGCACGCCGTCGAGATGGCCGTCGGGACCAAGGTGACGAGCACCAGCGAAGTGCAGGACTTCCAGAGCAAGATGGATCAGGTCCTCACGCACTCGCAGGGCTTCGTGAAGAGGTACGAGATCGTCAAGGAAGCGATGGACGGCGACGTGGTGCAGGTCACCGTCAAGGCATCGATCTCGATGGCCGAGTTGGACAAGGACCTCCAGGCGATGGGCCTGCTCATGGCGCGCAAGGGCACGCCGCGCACCATGGTGCTCATCGCCGAGCAGAACATCGGCATGGCGGCGCCGGCCGCGGCCTGGATGAAGGACAAAGGCGGCCAGAGCGCGCTCGTCTCGGCCGACCTGCGCATCGCGGAAAACACCATTCTCGACGCGCTGAAGAACGGCGGGTTCAAGCAGCTCATCGATCCCGACATCGCCACCGAGAAGGCCGTGCAGGTGGGCGGCATCACGACGGAGATCAACGCCAGCCAGGCCCGCAAGCTGAAGTCGTTGACGGGCGCGGAGGTGATCCTCGTCGGCCAGGTCATCGCCACCAGCCGCGGCGAGATGGCCGACCTGGGCCCGGGCTGGCGTTCGTGCACCGCGACCATCAGCGGCCGCGCGGTCAACACCGACAACGGCGACATCCTCTCGACCGGCGAGACGACGCAGAACGCGGCGCAGCTCGACGATCTGACCTGCGGCAAGGAAGCGATCAAGAAGGCTTCCAAGGTCTTCGCACAGGACATGATCAGGAAGATCGGCGAGCGCTGGTCGCAGGACGTCTCGGGCGGCAACGAGATCCACGTCACGGTGCGCAAGGTGGCTGGCTTCAAGCAGGCGACCGACTTCCGCAGCGCGCTCGCGCATCGCGTGCGCGGCGTCAAGGGCGTGGCGCAGCGCAGTTTCTCGGGCGGCACGCAGGAGCTGGACGTGACGCTGGTGGGATCGACCGAGCAGTTTGCCACCGAGCTGGAGGCGAAGAAGCTGGGCAAGTTCTCCGTCAAGGTGACCGGCATCACGGCTAACACGGTGGACGTCGAGCTCGGTCAGTGAAAGGCCGGAAAATGAAGAGGTCGCTCTTTGCGGCGCTGCTGGCCGCGCTCGCCGTCGGACCGAGGGTCGAGGCCCAACCGAAGACGGCGCAGGTGTCGGCGCTGGAAGGCAAGGCGCAGAAGGCGCGCGACCGAGCGAGGGCCACGGCGCTGTCGGTCGGGACCGGCGTGGCGCAGGGCGATCAGATCCTCACGCAGGACGACTCGCGCCTCGAGCTGAAGTTCTCCGACGGCAGCGTGCTGCGCATGGGGCCAAAGGCGAAGATGCAGCTCACCGAAGCGCACTTCGGCGGCGGGCCGGCCAGGCGCAAGCTGACCGCGAAGCTCTTCTTCGGGAACCTCTGGGCGAAAGTGACCAGCGTCATCCAGGGCGAGCAGAAGTTCCAGGTCGAGACGGAGAACGCGGTGGCCGGCGTGCGCGGCACGACCTTCCGCGTCGATGCGCACGCCGACAAGAGCGTGCTGGTGCGCGTCTACGCCGGCGCGGTGGCGGTGGCCAAGAACGTCCCCGTCTCCGCGGTGGGCAAGAAGGGCGAGCCGCGGCACGAGGTCGCCGGCCCCGAGGAAGTCTCGCGCGAGAGGTGGGAGAAGATCGTCGGCGAGCAGATGGAGATCGTCATCGCCGCCGACGGCACTCCCGGCGAGCCGCGGCAGGTCGCCGAGGACGCCGACAAGGACGACGCCTGGGCGAAGTGGAACCAGGGCCGCGACGAAGCCAAGTGAACGTTCCCAACACGCTGACGGTGATGCGCATCGCGTCGGTGCCGGTGTTCGTCGCGCTCTTCCTCACGGGCCAGATGAAGGCGGCGCTGGGCGTGTTCATTTTTGCCGGAGTGACCGATGTGCTCGACGGCATCGCGGCGCGCGCTCTGAAGCAGTTCACCAAGCTGGGCGCCGCGCTCGACCCTCTGGCCGACAAGCTGCTGGGGCTCTCCGCAATGGGTCTCTTGTGCTGGTCGCACCGCTTGCCGTTCTGGCTCTTGTGGCTGCTCGTGTTTCGCGAGGCGTGCATCTTGACGGCAATCTGGATCCTGACCAGCACGGGTCGCAGCTACGTGGTGCGACCGACGCGGTTCGGCAAGTACTCGACGTTCTTCATCGCCGCGACGACGTTCTTCGCGCTGGTTCAGGGCGCGCGCGACGTCGGCACGACGCCGGCGCTGGTCGCGCTGGCGCTCATCACCGGCGAGCTGATCATCGTCAGCTGGGCGCAGTATTTGGCGCTGTTCGTCTATCTGATGCGCCAGGCGCCGCAGGAGGCTTGATGTAGTAAAGACGGACTTTTAAAAGTACCCGTTTGCGAATCGGTTTGCGATTAGGTTTTGGTTTGGGTTTGGACTTGGGTTTGCGTCCTGGTTCTGGTGCTGGTCCTGGTTTTGGTTCGGGCTTTGGGTTCGGGTTTTGGGTTCGGGTTCTGGTTTTAGTCGAACGGCTTGACCACACGTTGGCGCGCTGCTAAACGCCGCAGTCCGGCCCGCGTCCTTAGTTCAGCGGTAGAACACCACCTTGACACGGTGGGGGTCGCTGGTTCGATTCCAGCAGGACGCACCATCTTGGGAGGCCCGGCCGGTACCGCCGGGCCTTCTTCGCGTTTCGAGGAAGACATGTCCGAGCAGTTGCAGATCACGCTCCCCGACGGCTCCAGCAAGCAGGTGCCCGCCGGCACGACGGTGGGCGACTTCGTCAAGACGCAGATCGGGGCGGGCCTCGCCAAGGCCGCGCTCTTCGCCAAGCTGGACGACGAAGAGCTGGATCTCAGCCGGCCGCTCACCCGCGGCGGCAAGTTGACGGTCTTCACCAGCAAATCCCGCGAGGGGCTGGACCTCATCCGCCACGACGCGGCGCACATCGTGGCGAGCGTGGTGCAGCGGCTGTTCCCCGGGACGCAGGTGACCATCGGGCCCAGCACGGAAGAGGGCTTCTATTACGACTTCTATCGCGAGACGCCCTTCACGCCCGAAGATCTGGAAAAGATCGAGAAGGCCGCCAACGAGGAGCTGAAGAAGGACCTGCCCTTCGTGCGCAAGGAAGTCTCGCGCGAGGAAGCGCTCGAGCTCTTCAAGAAGCTGGGCGAGAAATTCAAGGTCGAGATCGTCGAGGACATCTTCGCAAAGGGCGCCAAGACGCTGACCCTCTACTCTCATGGAGATTGGGTCGATTTCTGCCTCGGCCCGCACGCGCCGAGCACGGGCCGCGTCGGCGTCATCAAGCTGCTCAACGTCGCCGGGGCCTATTGGCGCGGCGACCACCGCAACGCCCAATTGCAGCGCATCTACGGCACGGCCTTCTTCGAGAAGAAGGACCTCGACGCGTGGCTCAAGCAGCAGGAGGAGGCGAAGAAGCGCGACCACCGCAAGCTGGGCAAGGAGCTCGACCTCTTCGCCTTCCACCCCGCGGCGCCCGGCGCGGCGTTCTGGACGCACCGCGGGACGCTGCTCTTCCACGCGCTCTCGAACGCCATGCGCAACCTCTGCCTGCGCAACGGCTACCAGGAAGTGAAGACCCCGCTCATGTACAACAAGATGCTCTGGGAGAAGAGCGGCCACTGGGGCAAGTACAAGGAGAACATGTTCCTGGTCCTCGACAAGGAGACCGGCGAGCACGACTTCTCCCTCAAGCCGATGAACTGCCCCTCGCATCATTTGCTTTACCAAATGAAGCGGCATTCCTATCGAGAATTACCGATTCGTTACCACACGCAGGACGTGCTCCACCGCAACGAAGCGACCGGCGTCTTGAGCGGGCTCACGCGCGTGCGCCAGTTCCAGCAGGACGATGCGCACATTTATCTCATGGAGTCGCAGATCACCGACGAGGTGAAGCGGCTCACCGAGCTCTTGCGCAAGGTCTACACGGCCTTCGGGTTGTCGTTTACGGCCAGGTTCGCCACCCGGCCGCCGCAGCGCATCGGCACCGACGAGACGTGGGACCGGGCGGAAGCGGGCCTGAAAGCCGCCCTGGAGAAGACCGGCCTGCAATACGAGCTGAAGCCCGGCGACGGCGCGTTCTACGGGCCGAAGATCGACTTCGACGTGAGCGATTCCATCGGCCGCAAGTGGCAGCTCGGCACCATCCAGCTCGACTACGAAGTCCCCGAGCGCTTCGAGCTGGGTTACATCGGCGACGACAACACCGAGCACCGGCCGGTGCTCATCCACCGCGCCATCTATGGCTCGTTCGAACGGTTCATCGCCATCCTCATCGAGCACTACGCGGGCAACTTTCCCCTCTGGCTGGCGCCCATCCAGGCGCGCATCATCACCGTGGCGGATCGCCACCAGCCGTGGGCGCGAGAGGTGCACGAGAAACTCCAGTCGCGCGGCCTGCGCGTCGAGCTGGACGAGTCGTCCGACAAGCTGGGCGCCAAGATACGCGAGGCGCAGCTGGCAAAGATCCCTTACACCGCCGTGATCGGCGACAAGGAAGTGGAAGGCAAGGGCGTCGCCCCGCGCGTGCACGGGGAAGGAAAGGCGGCCGAGCTGGGCTTCCTCCCGCTCGACTCTTTCGCCGAGAGGCTCGTCGCCGAGGCGGCCGTGCCGTTCTAGCCGGCTAGGCGTGAGGCTGGGCGCCCTCGCGGTGGACGTAGTCGTTGTCTACGTAGCACCACGTCCACTGCGCACTCTCGAGGGGCTCGATGAGCGGATGCTGCGTGGCGTGGAAATGGCCGCGCGCGTGCCGGCCGGGCGAGGAATCGCAGCAGCCTACGTTGCCGCAGATAAGGCATTTTCGCAGCGCCACCCAGCGCAGGCCGCTCTCGAGGCATTCCTCGCAGGCCTTGCCTCGCGGCGGAACGTCGCGGATCTGGTTCAGATGGGAGCAAGTCGTCATGTGGGAGCCTGCGGATTGTACCGGGTAAAGGCAACGAAGCGCCTGGCGGACGCCGGGTCGCCTGCCGCGCTTGACACGTCGCGTGAAGCCGCTACCATGCGCGGGCTTTTGAA
>WNFF01000616.1_pt1 | contig 33508 bp, 35 predicted proteins | sample 5400441 | NCBI WGS metagenome assembly WNFF01 (sample SAMN13153345, study PRJNA577476) | soil metagenome | isolation source: 120 cm saprolite under Douglas fir tree site 2 hole 3 replicate 1 | place: USA:California | collected 2015-04-18
CGGGCTTGAGGTTGACCTTGGCGGAGGGCAGCACGGTGTCGAGCAGGCGACGCTTGGCCGCCTCCTCGGCGTCGGGCCGGTCCCCCGGCTGCAGGCCCATCTTCTTGAGCACCGGGGGCAGGCAGGCCGTCGTGACCGCCCGCTGGGCCTGCTGGTTGGCCAGCCAGCGAGGCGGCTCGTAGGCGGGCTGGACCACGTGGCCGTTGGTCATCAGCCAGCCGTCGGCGTCGAGGAACCAGCCGGTCCCCGTCTCCCGGAAGACCGGCGGGGTGATCTTGACCGGCCCGGCGCCACAGTCGAGGGTGACCTCGGAGGAGACCTCGGCCACGACCAGCACGGCGGCCGGCTTGGCGCGGAGGAGGGCTTCCTGGACCGTGAGGGGCTTCTCGGCGAGCACGAGGGCAGGCAACCCGGCGGTGGTCATGATCACCGCCACCACGAACCCCACCAGACGCAGTATCATAGGCGCACTGCGGGTCATTCTACACCGAAGACAGGAGTTCATGAGCCGCCAGATCGGGGAGGTACCGACGAGGACGTTCGAGCCCGGCACGATCATCTTCCGTGAGGGAGACGACGCCAAGGGCGAGGCCTTCATGCTCCACCAGGGTCGGGTGGAGATCCGCAAGCAGATCGGCGGCGAGGAGCGCCTCCTCCGGACCCTCACGAAGGGAGAGCTGCTCGGACACATCGCCCTCTTCCGCAACGCTCCCCGCTCCGCCACCGCCATCGCGGCGGACGCGGTCACCCTGATGGTCATTCCGGCGAACCGGCTCGATCACCTGGTGCGCGCCAATCCGGCGCTCGCCCTCGCGCTGATCCGCGAGCTGGCGACCATGATGCTGGCCGCGGAGGATCGCCTGCGCGAGGTGGAGGACCGGCAGGGGAAGAAGTAGCCCGCCTCAGGCCGCGCCCAGGCCGAACGTCTCGGCGGCCACCCCGGCGACGTGCCGGCCGATGGCCAGCGAAGCGGTCGCGGCGGGGGACGGAGCGTTGACCACGTGCACCGCTCCGGGGGTCACGCTGATCTTGAAGTCGTCCACCAGGCTCCCATCGGGCGCGACCGCCTGCGCGCGCACCCCCGCCCCACCCCGCTCGAGGTCGCCGCTCCGGATGTCCGGCACCAGCTTCTGGAGCGAGCGTACGAAGGCGGCCTTGCTCGCCGAGCGATACATCTCGTAGGCGCCCACGCGCCAGTACTTGCGCGCCATGTGCCAGAAGCCGGCGTAGCCCAGGGTCCCCAGGAGCTCGCCGGGCCGCACCGTGCCGAGCGTGTATCCCTCGCGCGCGAAGGCGAGCACCGCGTTCGGCCCCGCCTCCACGTCTCCGTGGATGGTGCGGGTGAAGTGGACGCCCAGGAACGGGAACTCGGGGTCCGGGACCGGGTAGATCAGCCCCCGCACGATCGACCGCCGCTCCGCCCGTAGCATGTAGTACTCGCCGCGGAACGGGACGATGCGCACCTCGGGCGTCACCCCGGTGAGCCCGGCCACCCGATCCGAGTGGAGGCCCCCGCAGTTGACGAGATGGCGCGCCTCGACCGCGCCCTGCGCGGTCTCGAGCACGAGGCCGGTCCGCTGCCGGCGGATCGCGCTCACCCCGGCGCCGGTCAGGATGCGACCGCCGCGCTGCTGGATCAGCTCCGCCATCTTGCCGGCCACCTGGACGTAGTCCACGATGCCGGTCTCGGGCACGTGGATCGCCCGCACCGCGCGACAGTTCGGCTCGAGCTCGCGCACCTCCTCGGCGGAGAGCATCTTGAGCCCGGAGAGACCGTTGGCCTGCCCACGCTCGTAGATGGTCTGCAGGCGCGGGAGCTCGCCCGCGTCGGTGGCCACGATGACCTTGCCGCAGCCCTCCCACTTGATGCCGTGGGTGTCGCAGAACTGCTTCATCCGGCGCGCGCCATCCACGCAGGTTCGCGCCTTCAACGAGCCGGGCTTATAGTAGATGCCGGAGTGGATGACGCCGCTGTTGTGGCCGGTCTGGTGGGCCGCGATCTGCGGCTCCTTCTCCAGCAGCAGCAGCCGGAGGCGCGGATGGGCCTCGGTCAGGGCCAGCGCGGTGGCGAGGCCGACGATGCCGCCTCCGACGACCGCGAGATCGGCGCTCTGGGTCACGGCCGAGAGAATACCACCACCCTCTCCCCTCTGGGGAGAGGGCAGGGTGAGGGGTCCTAGGCCAGCTCGAGCACGATGGGGCAGTGATCCGAGCCCAGGACCCCGGGCAGGATGCTCGCGCCCGCGATCCGGCCGCGCAGCTCGTCGGAGACGAAGAAGTAGTCGATGCGCCAGCCCACGTTCCGCGCCCGCGCTCCCGTCTTCAGATCCCACCAGGTGTAGTGCCCCGGGTCCGCCACGAAGAGGCGGAAGGTGTCGTGGTAGCCCGCCGCGATGAAGCGGGCGACCCACTCGCGCTCGGCGGGCAGGAACCCCGAGGTCCCCTCGTTCTCCCGCGGGCGGGCGAGATCGAGCTCGGTGTGCGCGGTGTTCACGTCGCCGCAGGCCACGACCCCCTTGCCCCGCTGGCGGAGCGACTCCGCGAAGGCGAGGAACGCCTCGTAGAAGGCGAGCTTGTGCCGGACACGCTCCGGGCCCATTCCCCCGTTCGGGAAATAGACGTTGAGCAGGTGGAAGTCGGGCAGCTCGACGTGCACGAGGCGCCCCTCGCAGTCGAGGACCGGATGGTCGCACACGGCGCTCGCCGCGAGCGGGGCCTCGCGGGAATAGGTGACCACGCCGCTATAGCCGGGACGCTCCGCGAAAGCCCAGTGGCTCGCGTAGCCCCCGGGGCTCCGCATCTCGTCGGTGACCTGCTCGGCCTGGAGCTTGGTCTCCTGCACGCAGACGAGGTCGGCGGCCTGGGCGGTCAGGAAATCGGGAAAGCCCTTCTTCCACGCCGAGCGGAGCCCGTTGACGTTCCAGGAGACGAGCTTCACGAGCGGCCGCGGTGGTCCTCGGCGCGGTCCTCGGGCACGAAGCCCACCATCGCCCGCGCGTGCTCGATGTCGCGGTAGGTCCACTTGTTCTCCGAGCACACGAAGAACACGTCGAAGCGCAGGCTGTCCGGGGCGACCAGGCAGCGCTCCACCATCTGGGCGATGTCGCGCTGGCTGCACCACACCGAGAGCTCGCGCGGCCCGACCGGGCGGTCCGCCGCGGTCACCCGCCCGATGCGCAGGCAGATCATCGAGAGCGGCGTGGTGTCGGCGAAGTGGCGGGCAAGCGCCTCGCCCCAGATCTTGCTGCAGCCATAGAGCCCGTGGGGCCGCGTCGGCGACTCGTGGGTGAGCATCGGCCACTCGGCCACCTGGTCGTAGCGCCCCGCGACCAGCGCCGCGTAGGGCTCGTCCCGCTCCCAGTCGCTCACGGTGGCCCCGCTGCTCGCGTAGATCACGCGGCGCACCCCCGCGCGGCGGGCCGCCTCGAAGACGTTGTAGGTGCCCACCACGTTGTCCCGCACGATCGCGTCGACCGGCGGGTTCGCCTCCACGTTGGCGGCCAGGTGCACCACCGCGTCCACGCCATCGAACGCGGGCGCGATCGCCTCGAGATCGCCGATGTCGGCCCGGTGGCACTCCACGCCCGCGACCGGCCGGCGGTTCAGCGCGCGCAGCGCGAAGCGCCCCTCGAGCCGGCGGCGCACCGCGGCCCCGATCAGGCCGCTCATCCCGGTGACCAGGACCCGACGCATGGCGCTGACCATACCACGGGCGCGGCGCGCCTTGACCGCGGTCGGGGCCGCGGCTAGTATCCGCGACCGGGAGGACCCACCATGCTCGATCTCGGTCTCACCGGCAAGGTCGCCATCGTCACTGGAGGCAGCGAGGGCCTCGGGCGCGCCACCGCCATGCGATTCGCTCAGGAGGGCTGTCACGTGGTGATCTGCGCGCGCCGCAAGGACGTGCTGGAGCGCGCGGCGGAAGCCATCCGGAAGCAGACCGGCGTGCAGGTGCTGGCCCAGACCGCCGACGTCACCCGGCCCGCCGACGTGGAGGCGGTGGTGAATGCGACGCTGGCCGCGCACGGGGGCGTGGACATCCTCGTCAACAACGCGGGCACCTCGTCCGCGGGGCCGTTCGAGAAGGTGGATGACGCCACGTGGGCGGCCGACATCGAGGTCAAGCTCATGGCCGCGGTGCGCTTCTGCCGCCTCGTCATTCCCCAGATGAAGAAGCGCGGGGGCGGCCGGATCGTCAACGTGACCACGGTGGGCGGGAAGGTCCCGGTGGCCCGCTCCCTGCCCACCAGCGTGACCCGCGCGGCCGGTATCAACCTGACCAAGTCGCTGGCCAACGAGTACGCGCCCGACCACATCCTGGTGAACACGGTCTGCCTGGGGCTGGTGAAGAGCGCCCAGTGGGAGCGCCGGGCCAAGGGCGGCGACATGGAGGCGTACTACCGCGAAGCGGCCAAGCGGGTGCCGGTGGGCCGGGTGGGCGAGGCCGAGGAGTTCGCGGACCTGGTGGCCTTCCTTTGCTCGGCTCGCGCGGCGTATATCACCGGCACCGCGGTCAATTTCGACGGGGGCATGTCGGCCGCCTTCTAGTAGCTCCGGGCCACCCCGGGGCCCGGCTCGGCCGGCCCCCGGGGCCCGTGTTCGTTGGGTAGAAAAACCTCCGTCCGGTTAGTCTGGATGGGTGGGTGCCCCCGCCGCCACCCCGGTTGGAGTCAAGGTCCTGTCCGCGCTGCGCTGGTCGGCCGCCACCCGGCTGGTCGGCCAGGCGGTGTCCTGGACGATGACCGTCTTCGTCATCCGCCTGCTTTCGCCGTCGGACTACGGCGTGCTGGCGATGGCGGTGATCCTTCCCTCCGCGCTCTACCTCCTGAACGACCTGGGCCTGGACGTGGTGCTCGTCCAGCGGCTGGCGCCGGGCGAAGAGTTCCGTCGTCAGGTGTTCGGCGTGGTGATCGCGGTCAACCTGCTGTGCGCCCTGATGCTGATCACCACCGCGCCGCTCGTGGCCGCGTTCTTCAGCGAGCCGGTCCTGATCCCGATCCTACGCGTGCTGTCGCTGCAGTTCCTGCTGCTGGTGTTCGAGACGCTGCCGCGCGCCCGCCTCGATCAGGGGCTCGATTTCCGCAGCCAGTCCCTGATCAGCCTCGGCGCGAACTGGCTCGGCGGCCTCACCACGCTCGCGCTCGCCTCGACGGGCTGGGGTGTGTGGGCGCTGGTGTGGGGTCGCCTCGTGTCGACCGCCACCACCACCATCGCCCTCAACGTGGTCGCCCCGTCGCTCTGCCGGCCGAGCTTCTCGCTCGCGGTGGTCCGGCGCGCGCTCTCGTTCGGCGGCATCGTGACGCTCGAGCGCGGCGCCTGGCAGCTGTTCACCGACGCCGACAAGGTGATCGGGGGCCGGCTCTGGTCCGACGTCACCCTCGGCCTCTACTCCGTGGCCCAGGACCTCGCGACGATGCCGATGCACCGGACCGGGGGCCTGATCTCCTCGATCGGCCTGCCCGCCTTCTCCCAGGTGCAGGACCGCCTGGACGACGTGCGGTTCTACCTGCTCAAGGCCACCCGCATCACCAGCGTGCTCTCGTTCCCGATCTTCATCGGGCTCGCGGTCACCGCGCCGGAGGCGGTCGCCGTTCTCCTCGGGGCGAAGTGGCCGGCCGCGGCCCCGCTCCTGCAGATCCTCGCCCTGATCATGCCGCTGCGCATGGTGGCGACCCTGCTGCCCCCGGCGCTCTGGAGCATCGGCCGCCCGGGCATCAGCGCGGGCAACGTGCTGATCGGCGCGCTCGTCATCCCGTCGGCCTGCCTGATCGGCGCGCAGTGGGGCGCGGGGGGCATGGCGCTGGCCTGGCTCGGCGCCTACCCGCTGGTGTTCGGGATCACGCTGCGGCGCTCGGGCGGGGTGCTGGGGCTCGGGGTGCCGGACTTCGGGCGGGCGATGCGGGCGCCGGCCCTGGCGAGCCTGGCGATGGCCGGCGTGGTGATCGGGACGCGCTACCTGCTGCCCGAGCACGCCGGCGCCGCCGCACGCCTCCTGGTGCTGGTGCCGGCGGGCGCGCTCACCTACCTGGCCGCGCTCCTGGGGCTCGAGCGCGGCGCGCTCCGCGAGACGGCCCAGATCGTCGGGCGCTGACCCGGGCGGGCCGCGGCCGTCGCCGCGGTCAGGCCTGCTGGATCGCGCTCAGGCGGAACGCGGCGGGCCCGACCGGCCGCGTGAACGTCCAGTACTCCTCGAACTTCACCGGCTCGGTCCGGCTCCCCTCGAGCACCTGCGCGCCGCTCTCGTCGGTGGTGTAGTCGAGCAGGCTCGCGAGGAAGTGGACGGTGACGAAGTCCTGGCCGCTCTCCTGCCAGGCCTCGGTCACTTCGGCTACGCGGACCGCGATGTTCTCGAGCCGATTCACCTTGTGCTCGGCCTTCAGCCGATCGCAGTCGCGCTGGAGCGTCCCCGACATCTCGGGCATGAGCAGCGACGACACCCCCGCCATGCTGCGCGCGGTCCAGGCGCCCTGCACCTTGAAGAAGACATCCGAGGCGGTCTCCGAGAAGACCCGGGGATCGAAGCCCGGATCCATCTGACGGATGTGGACCAGGCCGCGCTCGAGATCGGACGGACCGGCCGGCGCCTCCATCGTGGCGATGCCGCCGGCCGGCGTGGCGATGCCGCCGGCCGGCGTGGCGGTGCCCCCCGCGGGCGTCGGGTCGTAGCGAGAAGCCGGCGAGGATCCATAGCCGCCGGACGTCGCGTAGCCGGAGGGCGCGGCCGCCTGCTGGCGCCGCATGTAGGAGATCGCGAACCAGGCGAGCCCACCGATGATCAGGATCTCGAGCATCCCGATGCCGCCGCCGTGACCGAAGAACAGCCCGCCGAGCAGGCCGCCCAGCAAGAGGCCGCCGAGCATCCCGCCCATCATGCCGCCCCATCCTGGCCGCGTGGGCGCGGGCTGCTGAAGGCCCGGCGATGTCGGCTGGCTCGGGGAAGCCGGGCTCGAGGACGGCGGGGGGGAGGGTGACGAGTAGCTTCGCGAGCCGCGGCTGCCGCTCGAGCCGCCGCCGCCCGCCCGGGCCCAGGCATCGGTGACATAGAGGACCGGAGACAGCGCCAGAGCCACCAGGATGATCGTTGCCAAGGTCCGCTTCATTGCGTCCCTCCTCGAGACCTGTCGGTGCATCGCCGTCAGTATACGCGATGCGCGGAACTTCCGGCCCGGCGTCCGGTCTAAGCGGGCAAATCCCCCGCTTCGCGGGCACGGAGGACGATATGAATGCATTGCGACGCTCGTTTCTGAAGCTTCTGGGCGCGGCCGGCGCCGCCGCCGTCACGCCGGGGCCGGCCCTGGCCGACCGGATCCGCATCCTCCCCGACGCCGGCGGCCCCGCCGATCCCGGGCTGCCGGGCCAGCTCAGCCCCGACCTGCAGCGGACCCTCGGGCAGCTGACGGTCGGCCCGGCGATCACCCAGGCGGGCCTGTCGGTGCTCTGGCTGCTCGGCGGGGCCTCCAAGGACCCCGCGGCACTCCCCGCGGCACTCGAGATCCTGACGCTCGACGAAGCCCGCGCCCGCGGGGCCCTCACCGTGGTCGAGCGCGCCCAGGCCAGCGTGCCCGAGCTGATCGCGGAGAACCGCGGCAAGGTTCACGTCTTGCTGCTGGCCGGCGAGATCCTCATCGGGGGAAAGCAGAACCGGGTGCTGCGCGAGGACCTGCTGCTCCCGCCGCGGAGCGGGCCCCGGAATATCGCGGTGTACTGCGTGGAACAGGGCCGCTGGAACGAGGGTCGGAAGGACTTCGAGAGCCGCTCGAGCGTGGTGCAGCCGAGCGTGCGCTCGCAGGTGCTGGGCAACGCGGAGCAGGGGCGCATCTGGTCGGGCGTCGCCGCCGCCTCGCGGAACCTTCAGGCCCCCTCCCCGACCGGGAGCTACCAGGCGGTGTACGACGCGCCGGAGGTGAAGGCCCATCTCGAGCGGGCGACTCGCAGCCTGGAGGCGATTCCGGTGCCCGGGGTGGTCGGCGCCGCGGTCTTCGTGGGCCCGAGCCTGGCCGGAGTCGACGCATTCCATGCCGCCGGGCTCTTCGGCCGCGAGTGGCCGAAGCTGCTGCGCGCCTACGCGCTCGACGCCTATCGCGCCGCCCCGAGCGGGTGGGACGAAGCGGCGGCGCGCAGCCGCGTGGAGGGCCTGCTGCGCGGGGCCGCGCGCGTCGAGGGCACGCTGCGTGGGAGCGCGGGGGTCGGACGGCTCTTCGAGTTCGCCCTCGACAAGCATCGCGGCGCCGCGCTTCTCTTCGAGGGGCAGGCGATGCACGTGGCGATCTTGTGAGCGGTGGCTTGACCGGCCGGAGGGCCCGCGCAATGATGCGGCCACGCGCCGAGCCGCGCGCGGGGCCGAGCCCGCCGCTTTCCCCGGCGCGGAGGAGACGGGCCCGATGGCGGCGAGACTTCCCTACCTGGACCGGACGCAGGTGCCGCCCGAGGTCCAGTCCCTCTACGACACGCTCCAGGCCGGCAGCGGCCGCGTGCTCAACATCTTCCGGCTCATGGCCCACCACGCGCGGTCCCTGCCGCCGTTCCACGCCTGGTACCCGCGCCTGCGCGAGGGGCCGCTCGATCTGCGGCTCCGCTACCTCGCCTACGTGCGGGCCTCGCAGCTCAATCGCTGCCGCTACTGCGTGACTCACAACGGGGCGGCCGGCCGCAAGGCGGGCATCCCGAAGGAGCAGCTCGAGGCGCTGGCCGACCACCGCACGAGCCCGCTCTTCTCGGAGCTCGAGCGGCTCGTGATCGCCTACGCGGAGGCCATGACCACCGCGGTCCAGGTGGACGGCGCCCTCGTGGAGACGCTCCGTCAGCGCCTCGGGCCGGAGGCGCTGGTCCAGCTCACCCTCACCGTGGCCGCGGCGAACTTCACCAATCGCTTCAACGAGGCGCTCGGCACCGAGCTCGAGCGCGAGGAGACCCGGGATGCCTGACACCGTGCAGCGCGTCGACTACTTCTACGTGCAGGCGCCGAACAAGCCGGGCGAGGGCGTGCGCTACCTCGCCGCGCTCCACGAGGCCGGCATCAACCTGGTCGCGTTCTCCGGCTTCCCGGAGGGGCGCGGCTCCCAGCTCGACTTCGTGCCCGCCGACGCCGCCGCGTTCCGCGGCTTCGCCCGGCGCTCGAAGTGGAAGATCACCGGGCCCAAGCGCGCCTTCCTGCTGGGCGGCGAGGACCGCGTGGGGGTGATCGGCGAGATGCTCGGCAAGCTCGCGGCGGCGCGCATCAACGTCACCGCGGTCGACGCGGTGTGCGCGGGCGCGGGACGCTACGGGGCCATCCTGTGGGTGGCCGGGCGCGACTACACCCGGGCCGCCACGCTCCTCGGCGCGGTCTGACGTGACGCCGCGCCGGGCGTGACGGCGGGCGCGGCCGTCGCTCAGGACCAGAAGACGACGTTGCGGCGCGCCGGTTCCCGGCGGACGACCACGACCAGATTCCGCGTGAGGTGACCGAGCGCCGCCACCGCGGCCATCACGAGCACGAGGCTGCCGACCGACACCGGCCCCGCGGCGCTCGCCGCTCCGAGCCGCCACGCGAGACCCGCCCCGACCGCGCCGAGGCCGAGGGTGGACTCGAGGCAGAGGCGCAGCTCACCGGGGTGCCGATCCGGTGCGATGGCGACCGGGCGCCCCTCGAGCGCGATGCGGGCAAGGTCGCGCGCCAGGCCCACCGCGAGCAGCACCACGCCGGCCGCGACGAGGAGCATCGGTCGCGTGGTCACGATGCTCGTCTTCGGCGCCGCCAGTCGGAGCGCGAGCCCCACCCCGATGGCGAGGGCGCCTGCGCTCCGCTCGACCCACGCGATCCGTGCTTCTGCGGTCATGCCTGGTCCCCCTTGTGAGCCCGCGCCCGGGAGCGGGCTCCTCTCATGGTGGCACGGCGGGCGCGTCGTCATGTCCGGTCTCTGACGGGTCCGGCGGAACGCTGTCGCGGCGCTGACGAGCACCGGTCGGCGTCATGGCTAAAATTGCCAATTATTCAAGATATTTACGCATGGGGTCCCGTGGCACGGCCTATGCGCAATGTAGCCAATCGCCGGCCGGTCGAAACGGCCGAGCGCCCAGAAAGGGAGCGACCCCATGACCCAGACCGAGGACGTGCTGGCCGAGTACGTGGAGCGGCTGTTCGCGAAGGCGAGTCTCATGAGTCTCGCCGTGCTCGGACACGGCCGCCTGCTGGAAGACGGCTGCCTGCGCCCCGATGGCAATCGTCTGGAGCAGCTCCAGTCCCTGGCCACCGAGCTCGAGTTCGGCCTCGGGATGCTGCACGACCGGCTGACCGAGCGCCACGAGCTGGCCTGATTCCAGGCGCGCCTCGATGACGACGATCGGACGCGTCACCCTCGCGCTGGGCGTGCTGGCGCCGCTGATCGTCGGCTGCGCCCGGCACGGGGACGCGCCGCATCCGACCGCGGTCACGCCGAGCCGGCCCGCCACATCACCCACCCCTCCGGTATGGCCGGACGCCGCACCCGCCCCCGAAGCGCCCATCCCGGATGCGGCCGGTCCCACCCCCGAGTCCGGCCCCACCGCCGGGTTCTCCGCCCGTGAGGAGCTGCCGGACGTCCACTTCGCCACCGGCCAGGTCCAGGCGGATGCGAGCGCGCGGAAGGCGCTCGACGCGGCGGCGGCCTGGCTCAAGGCGCACCCCGAGCAGCTCATCATCCTCGAGGGCTACACCGACGTGGCCGGGCCCCGCCTCGCCAACCTCGCCCTGGCGCAACGGCGGGCGAAGTGGGTGATGGACTACCTCGTCGGCAAGGGCATCGCGGCGAGCCGCATCACGGTGGTGTCCCGCGGCGAGAGCGGCACGCTGTGCGCGGACCGCAGCGCGGCCTGCCAGGGCAAGAACCGCCGCGTGCACTTCCTGGTCCGCGACACCGGCTCGGTGCAGGTCACCGCTTCCCCCAGCCGCTGAGGCAGGTCACCGCGTCCGCGCGCCCACGCTCGAGGGCGCGCGCGATGCCGGCGGGATCGAACTCGAGCGGGCGCAGCGCGAGCGGCGCCGACGGCGTCAGCAGCTGCACCTCCACCCCCGGGAACTTGAAACGCGCCAGCTCCACGTCCCGCCGGATCTGGTGGATCATCCCCATCTCGAACGCTTCCTCCAGCGCGCGCCGCATCGTGGTGGGCGGGGTTCCCTGCTCCTGCGGCGCGTAGCTCATCACCACCACCGCCCGCTCCACCGCGGTCCCCACCGCGAGCGCCTCCAGCACCGGCGCCCGTCCGGTGAGCCCGCCGTCCACCAGCAGGGTGCCGCCGACGTCCACCGCGGGGAAGGCGCCCGGCACCGCGGACGCGGCCATCAGCACCTCACGGGTCACGGTCCGGTTGTCGAAGACTCGCGGCTCGCGGCGCTGCAGATCGGTGGTGACGACCAGGAGCTGCACCGGCGAGGCGCGGATACGCCCGAGGTCGAGCGAGGCGCCGATCAGCTCGCGTAGCGGCTCGGGATCGAAGAGCGAGCCCGCGTGGTCGAGGGTCAGCAGGGTGAGCCATCCCGGCAGGAGGCCCGCGAAGAAGACGCGCGCCCGCAGCGCGTAGACCCGGTCGCGGGTGAGCCCGCGCCACAGTGCCTCCAGCCGGTCGAGCCGGCCGTCGGCGATCATGGCCGCGTTCAGCGCGCCGGCCGACGAGCCGGCCACCAGGCGGATCGGCACGCCGCGCTCCACGAGACCGGCGGCCACACCCGCCTCGTAGGCCCCCTTGGCCCCACCGCCCGACAGCACGAGGGCGATCGGGGCGTCGGCGGGAAGCGGGGACGGTCCGCAGGCGGCGGACGCCGAGGCGACCGGGCCCAGGGCGAGCCCGGTGAGCACGAGGGCAACGAGATGCGAGCGGATCGGCGGTGACGTCATGGCCCGGCTCTTACAACGAGCCGGGCCATGACGTCAATGCGCGTGGCGGGCTAGCGGGCGGGCCCGGCGGTGACGACCGAGGCGGGCGCGCGCCGATCGCCCAGCACCATCTGGACCCGGCGGGTCAGGTACTCGATGGTGAACGGCTTCGTGATGACCGGACCGCCCGGGTTGAGGCCCCGGGCCACCAGGAAGTCGCGATCGTAGGCGGACATGAACATGACCTTGAGGCCGGGCAGGAGCGCGCTGAGCCCGGCCGCGAGATCACAGCCGTTCATCCCCGGCATCACCACGTCGGTGAGGAGCAGGTGGATGGGGCCGGGATGCTCGGCGGAGACCCGGATCGCGTCCTGCCCGTCCGAGGCCTCCAGCACCCGGTAACCCTCGCGGGCCAGCACGTCGCGCGCGAGGCCGCGTACCCACGCATCGTCGTCGACAACGAGTATCGTTCGCACCGGCGTCAACCGGCCCGCCGCCGCAGCGCGGCGCGCCGCGACCGTACGGAGGCTCCGGCCAGCTCGCCCTCGCTCTCGCGGGGGACGTACAACCGATCGAGCCAGAGCGGGCGCGGGAGCGAGGAGATCGCCGCGCGCACCGTGACGCGCGTCTCGCGGAACGTGGGCTCTCGTCGCTGGCCGCGGTCGCGATTGAGCCACGACTCGAGCGGGTAGAATTCGGCGCTGCTGCAGGTCGGGCAGTGACGATGCATCACCGCGTCGAAGACCGTGTTGCAGTCGAGCTCCATGCAGAGCTTGGCATTGCGTAGTTCGATGCGGAACGTGTCCTTCTCGGGCGTCATCGGATCCATCCTCCCGTGCGTTCTGTGTGACCAGGCAGGCCGAGGGCCGGCTGTTCGGTCCGACGCGTCGGTGGAGAAGGGACCGAAACCCCGTCCCGCTCACCCGCCCCTCGAACCTGCCTGATCCGTACCGCAGTCCCTGGGGCAAGTCCTGTACCAAGGATCGATCGTCCGTAGAATCAATCGCTTGCCCGCGGGCGGCGGAGCCGAGCTTCCCTCGTGGCTTCCGTGGCTGGGTAACGAAATGCCCTCTTGATATGGAACGCGGCTCCACCGCATTTTCTGCGGTGTGTCGTCGTCTTGACAGCGATCGAGGGCGCCCCGCATGATCGTCCGCCATGGACGCGAACGATCCGACCGATCTCTCCCTCTCCGAGGCGGCTCGGCGCATCGCGGACGGCACGCTCACGCCGGCGGCGCTGCTCGAGGCGTGCCTGGGGCGCATCGCCGCGACGGACGACGCGGTGCACGCGTGGGTGTCGGTCGACGAGGCGGGCGCGCGCGCCACCGCGCGCGAGCGCACCGAGGAGGCGCGCGCGGGCCGGCGGCGCGGGCCGCTGCACGGAATCCCGGTCGCGATCAAGGACATCTTCCACGTGGCGGGCATGACCACCACCTGCGGCGCCGCGCCCGCCTTCCACGCCGCGGCCACCGCGGACGCCACGTCGGTGGCGCGCCTGCGCGCGGCGGGCGCCGTCGTGCTCGGCAAGGCCCACACCACCGAGTTCGCCTACTTCGAGCCCGGGCCGACGCGCAATCCGTGGAATCCGGCCCACACGCCGGGCGGCTCGTCCTCCGGCTCCGCGGCGGCGGTGGGCGCCCGCATGGCCCCGCTTGCCCTGGGCACCCAGACGGTGGGCTCGGTGTTGCGGCCCGCGGCCTACTGCGGAGTGGTGGGATTCAAGGGCACCTACGACCTGATCCCGACCGACGGAGTGGTCCCGCTCGCGTGGAGCCTCGATCACGTGGGCGTCTTCGCGCGCCGCGTGGCCGACGTGGCCCTCGCGCTGGACGTGCTGGCCGCGCGCCCGCTCGGGGCTCCCGCGATCTCCGCCCCGCGCCTCGCGGTGGCGGAGGAGCTGCTCGAGCGCGCCACGCCCGAGGTGGCCGCCCTGATCCGCGCCACCGTGGACCGCTTCGCGCGCGCGGGCGCGACGGTCCACGAGGTGACGTTGCCGCCGTCGTTCGCGGGCGTGCACGCGGCGGGCCGCTCGGTGCTGGAAGTGGAGGCCGCCGCGTATCACGAGGAGCTGTACCGGGCCCACGCCGCGCAGTACCGGCCGCGCACCCGCGAGCTCATCGCGAGCGGTCTCACGCGCCCGGCGGTGGCCTACGCCCGCGCGCAGCGGGCGCGACTCGCGTTCCGTCGCGACGTGATGCCGCTGCTCGCCGAGCACGACGCGCTCCTGTCGCCGACCGCGCCGTCGCCCGCGCCGGAGGGGCTCGGCGCGACCGGCGATCCGTGGTTCTGCGCGCCGTGGAGCTTCGCGGGCGTTCCCGCGGTCTCGCTGCCGATCGGCGTCTCGTCGCTCGGTCTCCCGCACGCGGTGCAGCTCGTCGGCGCGGCCGGCCACGACGCGAAAATTCTCGCGGTGGCCGCATGGTGCGAGCGCGTGGTAAGCTTTGAACTCTCACCATCGCGGTGATGATGATCGTTCCTAATGCCCACGACGCAAGCATTGCATAGAGGAACGTCCGGCCCGCCCGGACGGTTGATCAAGCAGTGGCCGACTCGGGCAGCCGCTCTCCGCTGAGACGATTCTTCCCACCATCTCGCCCGGCGGCGCGATCCGGCCTCGCGCCGGGGCAGCCCGCGCTCGCGACCGTGATCGGGGCCGACGTGCTCCCGGGTACCGCGACGGCCCAGCCGTGGCTCGCCCGCCTGCGCGAGCTGGTGGTGCGCCGGTCGCTGCTCCTGTCCGTGGTCGCGGTCGCGCTCGTCCTGCTCGCGCTCGTCGAGATACGCACGTCCGCCGTGCAGGCCCTGGTGCTCTCGCAGGCCGCGCGGGTCCTCACCTATCGGGTGGCCCCCGGCCCGAGCCCGTCGGTCGCCTATCCGCACACCGGCCCCTACGACGTGAGGCTCGGTTATACCCGGCTCCCCGACTTCGTGGACCGCCTGGAGGCGGGCGGCTATCGTGTCGAGCAGCAGGCCCGACCCTCCACCGCGCTGGCGCACCTGGCCGCGTGGGGACTCTACCCGCCCTATCGCGAGAAGACCCGCGCCGGGCTCGAGGTGCTCGACCGCGAGGGCCATCCGCTCTACGCCACCCGCTATCCGGAGCAGGTCTACGACCGCTTCGACGCGGTGCCGCCGCTCCTGATCAACACCCTGCTCTTCATCGAGAACCGCGAGCTGCTCGACACCGGCCCGTACCGGAACCCGGTGGTGGACTGGCGACGGCTCGCCAGGGCGGTCGGGGTGGAGACGATCGGCCGCTTCCGCGGCGAGCGACACTCCATCGGGGCGAGCACCCTGCCCACCCAGCTCGAGAAGATGCGTCATTCGCCCGAGGGCCGCACCCGCGCCGCGGGGGACAAGCTGCGGCAGATGATCTCGGCGAGCCTGCGGGCCTACCAGGGCGGCGCGACGACGCGGGCCACCCGCCGGCAGATCGTGGTCGACTATCTCGATTCGCTGCCGCTCGCCGCCGCGCCCGGGCACGGTGAGGTGCACGGCCTGGGCGACGGTCTCCGCATCTGGTACGGGGCGGACTTCCTCCAGGCCAACGCGCTCCTGTCGACCAAGCCGGTGGCCGCGGACGCCACCCGTGCCCGCGTCTTCAAGCGCGCGCTGAGCCTCATCCTCGCCGCGCGCCGGCCGTACTACTACCTGGTCGAGAACCCGCGGGCCCTCGAGGAGTTCACCGACGGCTACCTGCGGGTGCTGGCCCGCGCGGGGGTGATCGACGTGCGCCTGCGCGACGCGGCCCTCGCCGAGCGGCTCGAGCTGCGGCGCGGGGGCGCCGCCCCGCCGGTGGCGTTCGTGGAGCGCAAGGGCGCCAACCTGGTGCGGGCCCGGCTCACCTCGATGCTGAGCGTGCCCGCCCTCTACGATCTCGACCGCCTCGATCTCACCGCGCGCAGCACCCTCGACGCGCCCGCCCAGGACGCGGTGGCGCGCCTCCTGCGCTCGCTGCGGGAGCCCGCCACCCTCGAGCGCCTCGGGCTCGTGGGCGAGAAGCTCCTGGGCGGCGGCGATCCGACCCGGGTGCTCTACAGCGTCACGCTCTACGAGCGCGGCCAGGGGCAGAACCGGGTCCGCGTCCAGACCGACAACCTGGACCAGCCGCTCGACATCAACGGCGGGGCGCGGATCGACCTCGGCTCGACGGCCAAGCTCCGCACCCTGATCTCGTACCTCGAGGCGATCGCCGCGCTCCACGACCGGTACGCGCGGCTCGAGCCGGCCGCGCTGGCCAAGACGTCGGTGCACGCGCGGGATCGGCTCGGGGAGTGGGCGGTCCAGTACCTGACGAGCGCCCGGGGCACCGACCGGACGCTCCAGGCCATGCTCGAGGCCTCGCTCGATCGGCGCTACTCGGCGAGCCCGGCGGAGGCCTTCTTCACCGGCGGTGGCCTGCACACCTTCGGCAACTTCGACCGAGAGGACGACGCGAAGATCCTCACCATCCGCGAAGGCTTCCAGAACTCGGTGAACCTCGTCTTCATCCGCCTCATGCGCGACGTGGTCACCCATCACCTCTACGGCTCCTCCGGCTCGCTCGCCCTCGTGCTGGAGAATCCGGGTGACCCGCGCCGCGATCTCTACCTGACCCGCTTCGCCGACCGCGAGGGGAGCGAGTTCGTCCGCCGCTTCTACCGCAAGTATCACGGCCTGCCGGTGGAGGAGGCGCTCGAGCTGGTCCTGAGCGCGGCCCGCCCCACCCCGCAGGGCCTCGCCATCGCGCTGCGCGCGGTCTATCCGGAGGCGAGCCCGGAGGTCTTCCGCGACCTGCTCGCCTCCCGCGTGCCGGGCCGCGCGCTCTCCGACAAGGCGGTGGCCGAGCTCTACGAGCAGGCCGCGCCCGAGTCCATGCCCCTCGTCGACCGCGGCTACGTGGCGGGCGTGCATCCGCTCGAGCTGTGGCTGGCCGGCTACCTGCGGCGGCACCCCGGCGCGGGAATGGGCCAGGTGGTGCGCGCGAGCGCGGCCGAGCGGCAGGCGGTGTACAGCTGGCTCTTCTTCACCCGCCACCGCAACGCGCAGGACCACCGCATCGCGAGCCTGCTCGAGCTGGAGGCGTTCCTCGACCTGCACCGGACCTGGGAGCGGCTCGGCTACCCGTTCGCCTCGCTGACCCCGTCGCTGGCCACCGCCATCGGCAGCTCGGGCGACCGGCCCGCCGCGCTGGCCGAGCTGATGGGCATCATCCTGAACAACGGGGTGCGCCAGCCCACCGTGCTGATCGACGGCCTCGACTTCGCGGCGGGCACCCCGTACGAGACGCGCATGGGCCGCGTCGAGATCCCGCCGAGCCAGGTGCTCGCGCCCGAGGTGGCGACGGTCGTCCGCGGCGCCCTCGGCCAGGTGGTGGACGGCGGCACCGCCCGCGGGCTCAAGCCCGCGCTGACCGGGCCGGGCGGCGCCCACACCGTGGGCGGCAAGACCGGCACCGGCGACCACCGCTACTTCGTCTACGGCAAGAACGGCTCGGTGGTGGAGTCGCGGGTGGTGAGCCGCGCCGCCACCTTCGTGTTCATGCTCGACGACCGCTACTTCGGCACCGTGACCGCCTACGTGCCGGGCCCGGAGGCGGCGCGCTTCCACTTCACGAGCGCGCTGCCGGTGCGCATCGTGGGCCTGCTCATGCCCGCGCTCGACCGGCTCGCCGCCGCCCCCGCGCCCGACCGCCTCCGCACCGCCGCGCGCTGAGCGCGCCTCCGCGCCGAGGCCCCTGGCCGAGGTGCCTAGAAGACGTCGTCCCGCTCGCCGAACTCGAACTGGTAGGTGGTCTCGTCGAGCTCCGCGCCGGTGACGAGGCCCTTGCCGGCCAGCAGCTCCTCGAAGGTCCGGAGCCAGATCTCGTAGTAGACGAACGGCCCCGGGTGCGCCTCCGCGGCCGCGATCTGAGCGATCAAGGCCCGACGGAACTCCTCCCACTCGAAGATCCCGCGCTCGTGCAGGGCCACCGCCATGCCGAAGACGCGGCCCTGCCAGGGCTCCTCGAACACGAGCTCGCCGTTCCGGCGCGGGAGGGCGGCCTGGCCCTCCATCACCGCGACCACCCGGTCCACCGAGAGAGCCCGGCCGTCGGCGGTGACCCCGGAGGCGGGCGCCTCGCAGGCGTGCCCGCGCGCGGCTCGCCAGAGCCGGGCGTCGTCCACCGGCTGCCCGTCGGGGCGCGGCTGCCAAGCCGACGCGGTGAAGTGATACGGGGCCAGCGCGGCCGGCGGGGGCAGGCACCCGTCGGCCTCCAGCATGCGCTCCACGTGATCGTAGAGCGCGAGGGCCTGCGTCTCGGAGTCGATCGAGTGGAACCACTGGGACTGCCCGTCGAAGAGCAGGAGCACCACGTTGGCGAGCGCGCACGGGCCGAGGCAGCCGCCGATGGTGAGGTGGATCACGTTGCGGAGGCGCCGCCGCTCCCACTCGCGGTGGAAGGTCTCGGTGGGCACCGCCGCGAAGCCGTCCTCGGTGCGGCCGCAGCAGCAGCCGGTGGCGCAGACGAAGAGCTGGCCTCGGAAGCGGGCCACGTTGACGCGGCGGCCGTCGCGCCGCACCACGATGTTGCGCCGGCGCTCGTACACGGCCGTCGCGCCGCCTCAGCGGGCGGCGGGCGCGGGCGGCCGGACGTCGGCCACTCCGATCAGCGCGTCCCGCGTGATCAGGGGCACCAGCTCCGCCTCGCCGAGCCCCTCGGTGCCGCCCGGCCGCTGCGGCAGCACCATGTAGCGCATCTCCGCGCTCGAGTCCCACACCCGGATCTCACGCCGTGGATCGATCGCGAGCCCCATCTCGCCCAGGAGCGCACGCGGCTCGCTCACCGCGCGCGAGCGGTAGGCCGGCATCTTGTACCACGTCGGCGGCAGGCCGAGCACCGGCCACGGATAGCAGGAGCAGAGCGTGCACACCACCAGGTTGTGGAGCGCGTCGGTGTTCTCCACCACCATGAGCATCGCGTAGTCGAGATCGAAGCGCGCGAGCGCGGTCCGGGGGTCGTCGAGCAGCAGGCGCTTGTACTGGGGATCGGTCCACGCCCGGGCCACCGCCCGCGCGCCCACCATCGGGCCGGTGTCCGCCTCGTAGCGCTCGATCACCCGGTCGACCGCGTCGGGCGCCAGGATGCCCTTCTCGAGCAGCAGCGACTCGAGCGCCCGCACCCGGGACACCACGTAGGGATCGACGTTGGGATGGTTCTTGCCCACGTGGGATCAGCTCCCGGGGAGGAGATAGCTCTCCCACAGATCGATGTGGACCGCCTGATTCGGCTCCGCCGACTCGCCCCACAGCTCGCGGGCGTCGAAGCGCACGCTGTAGAGCGGCTGGGGCTGCTCGCCCAGCCCGTGCGCGTGGGCGTCGGGGAACACGTGGACGCCGTGGCAGTGGTGGATGACGCCGCGCTTGCCCCGCGCGTAGCGAGGCAGCCGGGTGTGCCCGGGCGGGTGGACGTCGCGCGTGCGGACCGGATCGCCGTCCGCGAAGCGGGGCGCCCTTCCGGTCTCGCGGATGACGTCCTGCGCCCACTTCGGATTGGCGGGCGGGCGCGGCGGGAGCGGGGCGCTCAAGGGCTCGGTCGCGGGCGCGTCGGGCCGCCGCTCGAAGTAGGCCACGCGCGCGGCCAGCTCCTCCGCGCCCACCACGCCCTTCTCCAGCAGGAGTCGGGTCACGCCGTCGAGCCACTTTTCGTAGTAGGTCGCCCGCAGGTAGTGCGCGGGGGCCATGCGCTCGATGCCGTGGCGGAACTCGTCGATGTTGAAGAAGCCGCGGGCCCCGCCCGCGCGCTCGATCGCGAGCACCGCCGCCTCCCACGCCGCGTGGAAGACGGGCTCGTTCTCCTCCCGTTCCACCGGCCCGAAGCCGTGCATGCCGCCCAGGTCGTGTACCCCGTCCATGCCCGCGATTCTATCGACTGGGGTCAGGTCTTACAATCCGACATTGTCAGTGGGGTCAGTGGGTCTGGGGGGGCGTGAGGTCGGTCGGCGGGGGCTCGGGGGGGACGCCGGCGTGGCGGGCGCGCAGGTCCATCCAGAGGACGAGGCGGGACCAGTCGGGCGTGTCCACGTACCGCCCGCGGACGGGGTCGATCCACGGATTCGGCAGGAAGACGGTCAGCATCTGCTCGTCGCGCCCGTTCCACAGGCGCAGGCCCCACGCGCTCGGCCGCCCGGCCCGGTCGCGGCTCTGGAAGAACGCGGCGCGGCGGCAGCGGCGCCACTCCGCCAGCGCGGGCGGCGTGGGCAGGCCGGGCGAGCCCCGGTGGGGGCCGATGCAGAGGTGGAAGTGCCAGGACTCGCGGCCCTGGAGCTGCACCGTGACGTAACCGTCCAGCAGCGTCACGCGGGGCCGGGCCGCGAAGCGCCCCTCGAACACCGCGCCCTCGATGCACGGGCCGAAGATGACGTGCTCCCAGTGCTCCTCGAAGACCTCCCGCAGCAGCGAGAGCAGCGCGGCCTCCGTGCACTCGACCGTGAAGTACTCGGTGCGGCTGCCGTCCAGGTGCTTCTGCACGGTCATCGCGTCACTGCTCACGGTAACCCACCATCCCGGCCGCGAGCGCGCGCCGATCCACGCGCGAGAGCGCGCGAATCATCGTGGGAGCGAGGAGCCCGGTGTGCCGGATCTCGAGCAGGTGCTCGGCGATCCACCAGAGGTCTCCCTCCGCGGTCGCCCATCCCGGCCGCCGCCGGTCGAAGCGGGCCAGGTTCACCGGGCGCGAGTAGGCCCGCAGGGTGCGCTCGCCCCGCAGGTTGATGTAGCCGTCGAAGTAGCTCATGACCAGCTCCCGCAGGCTCCGGTGCACCGGCTCGCGATAGCGCAGGCCGGAGAAGTTGGACTTGGCGATGGCGCCCCAGTGCTCGCGCACCCGGAACACCGCCACCACGTGGTCGGTATCCTGCACCGCCTCCAGGTCGAGGAGCAACGGCGGGTAGCCGAGCACCCGCAGCGCCGCCGCCGCGAACACCGCGCCCTCGAGGCAGTGCGCGGTTCCCTCGCGCAGCACGCGCCGCGGCGACCACGCGGTCCCGGCCAGATGGTAGGGCATGGCGTCCAGCGCGCGCTGGACGCCCACGGGGCTCCCGAGGGCCCGCAGCGCGCGGAGCTCGCGCGGGGTGAAGCCCGGATCCGGGCGGGGGGCGGGCACGCCGGGTGGGTCGGCGCGCTACCAGTCGAGGCGGGACTCGAGGACCACCCCGCGTCGCAGGTTCGCCCAGCGGGTGAGCCGCACGACCTGGTGGAAGAACCAGAGCGAGGCGTGCAGGTGCTTGGGCAGGAGGCCGAACGATCCGCCCGCGAGCACCCCGGTGACCGCGGGGATGACCCCGAGCACGTTCTTCGGTCGCATGAACACCTCGAGGAAGGCGCGATCGTAGTACGACTCGATGAAGCGCTCGAACGGCTTGGTGCCCCGGCGGACCGCCCGCTCGTAGCCCCGGAAGCGCCGGGCCTCGAACCGGCCGCTGCGGAACGCGCGCTGGATCGCCCCCGCGGCCAGCTCGCCGGTTTGCATGGCCAGGAACACGCCGGGCGAGAAGATCGGATCCACGAAGGCCACCGCGTCGCCCACGCAGAGGAACCGGTCACCGGTGATCGGCTCGATCGTGTACGCGAAGTTGGACGTGGTGTAGAGCTCGGTCACCCGCTCGGAGCCCTGCAGGTTCTCCGAGATCTTCACGCAGCGCTCCACCATCTCGTCGAACAGCTCCTGCAGCGTCCCCCGGCGGGCCTTCACCACGCGCTGGTGGAGCACGCAGCCCACGCTGGTCTCGTCGCGGGCCAGCGGGATGTACCAGAACCAGCCCTCCGGGAAGATGTAGAGGCGGACGTTGCCCTCCGACCGGCCCGGGAAGCGCCGCGCTCCGCGGAAGTAGGCGAAGATGGCCACCTTGCCCAGGCCGGGCCGGGGCTTGCGCTGGCCCTGACGCGCGGCCAGGAACGCGTCGCGCCCGCTCGCGTCGACCACGAACGAGGCCCGCAGCTCGTGCTCACCGTCGCGGTCGCCGAGGCGCGCGGTCACCCCGTCGGCGTCGAAGGCCACCTTCTCCACCGTGGCCGGCTGGTGGAGGGTCACGCCGGGATAGGACACCGCGTGCTCGAGGAGGATCTGATCGAACTCGGCGCGGTGCACGTCGAGCGTGAACGAGGGCCACGGCCGCCCGGGCTGGAAGTCGAAGGTGGTCTCGAGATCGAGCTCCTGATCGTGGAAGGTCGCCCCGTACTTCACCTGGAAGCCGTGGCCGAGCACCCGGTCGAGCACCCCGAGCCGCTTGCAGATGTCCATGCAGGTCGGGATGAGGGACTCGCCGACCTTGAAGCGCGGAAAAGCCTCGCGCTCGACCAGGGCCACGCGCAGGCCGCCCTGGGCCAGGAAGGTCGCGGTCGTGGTTCCGCCCGGCCCGGCGCCGATCACCAGCACGTCGGCGTCCCGCGAGGAGCTCGTCACGCCCGGCATCTTACCCGATGGGCCGCCGCCGGGCGAGTTCGCCGAAGGGCCCGGCTTTGCAGCCTTCCCCGGCCCGTGCTAGCCTGCGCCCGCCAATTCCGGCACCGGCAGGAGGACACCAAGACCGTGAGCGAGATCCGGATCGAACCAGACCCCCACGCATCCGAGAGCCTCAAGCTGGTGCTCGCCGACCATCTCGACATGTACAACGTGGGAGTGACCGGGTTCACCGAGTACTCTCCGGTCAACCTCTTCCTCCGCGATGACGGCGACGAGGTCCAGGGCGGCCTCCTGGCCGCGATCTGGGGCGGCGTCATGTATATCCGGGTCCTCTGGGTCGCCCGGGCCCTGCGGGGGAAGGGCCACGGGCAACGGCTGCTCGCCGCGGCGGAGCAGCGCGCGATCGAGCGGGGCTGCCGCCACGTCTTCCTCGACACGTTCAGCTTCCAGGCGCCCGACTTCTACGTCAAGCAGGGCTACGAGATCTACGCCCGCGCGGACGACTGGCCGGTGGGGCATGCCCACTATTTCCTCAGGAAGGCGCTCCCGAGCCCGCCATGATCAAGCTGGTGTTCTGCCTGCGCCGCCTCCCTCACCTATCGCGCGAAGAATTCCAGCGCTACTGGCTCGAGTCCCACGGCCCGCTGGTCCGCGAGCTCGCCCCCCTCCTGGGCGTGAAGCGCTACGTGCAGGTTCACACCGTGACGTCCGCCTTCAGCGAGGCGATGAGCCGCCACCGCGGCGCCCCGGACGACTTCGACGGCGTCGCCGAGCTGTGGTGGGACTCGGTGGACGATTTCGCACGCGCGGGCACCACGAAGGAAGGTCGCGACGCGGGGCGTCGCCTGCTCGAGGACGAGAAGCGCTTCATCGATCTGACGCGCTCGCCGATCTGGTTCGGCGAGGAGCACGCCCTGGTCGATCTTACGCGGTAACTTTCTCGGCATTCTAGAGCGCTCGGGCACCGCTACTCTGTCAAAGATTCTCCCCTCCAAGCTAACCGCTCGATATGTCGTCCCCCGGTTTTCTGGCATGCGGGTTGCTCACCGAGGATAGCCCCCCGTTGCGGCTAGGAGAGGGGGTGAAGGAGGTTCCCAATGGGCAAGAAGTCTCTTCTCCTCTCTTCGCTGGCCCTCCTCGCCGTCAGCTGGGCTGTGGCCCCACCGCGAGCCGAGGCGATGAGTTGCGCCAACGTGAGCGACGTCACGCTCCTGTCGGCCGCCGGCTGCGACTTTGGCGGGCTCACGTTCTCCAACTTCAGCAGCGCCAGCGCCGGATTCACCGCCGCTACGGTGGGCGTGGGGCCCTCGTCAATCGCCACGCCTACGAACGTCAACCTGATCTACCAGCTGTCCTCAACCCCGGGCGTGGGTCCGGGCGACGTGCTGTTTAGCTATGGGGTGACGGCTTCACCCGGAATCCGGCTGACCGGAATCGATCTCACGAATGACGCGACCACGGGGGTCGTGATCGGCGAGGTGGCGTGCCGCGTGATGTTCTCCCCGACGGGCACCTGCGCGCCCGCCGACCGGCTGGCCATGCTGGTAGCCACCACGGGTCAGACCATGAACGCGTCATTCGCCAGCCCGGTGGATTTCGCGTTCCTGCATAAAGACATCGACATCGGCGTCGGAGGATTCATCAGCGACTTCAGCAACAGCCACGACATTGCACCGACCCCGGAACCCGCCACGCTTTTGCTGCTCGGCAGCACGCTGACGGGAATGGGACTGGCGTGGAGGCGCCGGGGAGGCCGCCTCGCGTAAGCACCGCCCAGACCGGGCCGCCCACGAGCGTCGAGCCTGTCTCGGCGCTCGTGGGGCGTTTACTCCCCAAGGCCTCCTAAAAGTTTCTGAGAACGTCCTACCCCGTGTAGCCTCGTGCTGGGAGGCTTCCCGCGATGCCTGCGACTTCAGACGCTCGTATGTTGCTCGGCGATCCTGATCTGAGCGCCGATCTGGCCTGCCTGGTCGACCGAGTGCGTCAGAACAAGCAGCCGTGGGTGGTCGTCGCGACGGCCGCCCTCAAGGCATGGGAGGAGCGAGATCCGGCGGGTTGGGAGAAGGTCTCGGAGTGGCTCGCCGCGAACGGGGTCACCGTCGTGCGGGTCTGACTACTGACCCCTAGCGGGGATAGCCGAGGGCCTTGAGGGAGTCGCCGATCTCGCCGAGCACGGCTGGGTCGTCGATGGTGGCGGGCACGCCGTGCTCGACGCCGTCGGCGATCTTCTTCATGGTCCCCCGGAGGATCTTGCCCGAGCGCGTCTTGGGCAGCCGCTTCACGACCGCCACCGTCTTGAACGCGGCCACCGGCCCGATCCGCTCGCGCACCAGCTCGACCAGCTCGCGGCAGAGATCCGCGTCCGCGCGCGCGACCCCGGCCTTGGTGACCACGAGGCCCACCGGCACCTCGCCCTTGATCTCGTCGGCCACGCCCATCACCGCGCACTCCGCCACGTCGGGGTGCGACGAGAGCACCTCCTCCATGGCCCCGGTGGAGAGCCGGTGCCCGGCCACGTTGATGATGTCGTCCACGCGGCTCATGATGTAGATGTAGTCGTCCTCGTCCTTGTAGCCGGCGTCCCCGGTGAGGTAGAAGCCGGGATGCTGCGTGAGATAGGAGCGCTCGTACCCCGCGTCGTTGTTCCACAGCGTGGGCAGGCTGCCGGGCGGCATCGGCAGCTTCACCGCGATCGACCCGATCTGACCCGCCGGCATCTCCCGGTTGTCCTCGCCCAGCACGCGGATGTCGTAGCCGGGCACGATCTTGGTCGGCGAGCCCGGCTTCACCGGGAGCATGCCGAGGCCCACGCAGTTCGCGGCCATCGGCCAGCCGGTCTCGGTCTGCCACCAGTGGTCGACCACCGGGACGGCCAGCCGCTCGCGCGCCCAGATGAGCGTGTCCGGGTCGCAGCGCTCGCCGGCCAGGAAAAGCGTGCGGAAGCGCGAGAGGTCGTACCGGGCCATGTGCTCGCCCGTGGGGTCCTCCTTCCTGATCGCCCGGAACGCGGTGGGCGCGGTGAACAGCGCGTTCACCCCGTGCTGGGCGCAGAGCCGCCAGAACGCGCCCGGATCCGGCGTGCCCACCGGCTTGCCCTCGTAGAGGACGGTCGTGCAGCCCTTGAGCAGCGGCGCGTACACGATGTAGGAGTGGCCCACCACCCAGCCGATGTCGGAGGCGGCCCAGTACACCTCCCCCGCCCCCATGCCGTACACCGCGCCCATGCTCCACTTGAGCGCGACCGCGTGGCCGCCGTTGTCGCGCACCACGCCCTTGGGGATCCCGGTCGTGCCGGACGTGTAGAGGATGTAGAGCGGGTCGGTGGCCTCGACCGGCACGCACTCCGCGGGAGACGCGGCCGCGGTCGCCTCCTGCCAGTCGACGTCGCGCCCCGGCACCATGCGCGCGGTCTCCATCGGCCGCTGCAGGATCAGGCAGCGGCGCGGCTTGTGCGAGGCCATCTCGATCGCCTGATCGAGCAGCGGCTTGTAGGGAATGACCCGGCTACCCTCGATGCCGCAGGAGGCGGAGAGCATCACGGTGGGCTTCGCGTCGTCGATGCGGGTGGCCAGCTCCTTGGGCGCGAAGCCGCCGAACACCACCGAGTGGACGGCCCCGATGCGCGCGCAGGCGAGCATCGCGATCACCGCCTCCGGCACCATCGGCATGTAGAGGATGACGCGATCGCCCGCCTCGACGCCCTGCCGGCGCAGCGCGCCCGCGAAGCGCGCGACCTGGTCGCGCAGCTCGAAGTAGGTGAAGGACCGCACGGTCCCGGTCACCGGGGAGTCGTAGATCAGCGCGACCTGTTTGCCGCGGCCGCGGTCGACGTGCACGTCGAGGGCGTTGTAGCAGGTGTTGAGCCGGCCGCCCCGAAACCACCGGTAGTAGGGCGGGCGGCTCGCGTCGAGCACGTGGTCCCACCGCCGGTCCCAGTGGATGTCCTCGGCCGCCGCGGCCCAGAACCCGTCCGGGTCCCGCTGGGCGCGCCGGTAGACCTCATCGTAGATCGTCGCCATCCTCACCGCCTCCTCGGGTCTCGACTCCTGACGCGACCGGACTGTACACCGACGGCCCGACGGCTTGCCAGCAGAACCGGCCGCGCCGTATCATCGCCTCGACCATGACGCGCCGTCGCCGGCTGGCCGCCCTCGGGCTCGCGCTCGTCCTGGGCGCCGCGCTGCCCCCTTTCGCCCGCGCCGCCGACGAGGAGGTGCGCACGGTGCCGGCTCGGCCGGGGGTCACCGAGTCGTTCCTGCTGCTGCGCCCGGAAGGCTCCCCGGTCGCCACCGTGATCATCTTCGCGGGGGGTGACGGCAACCTGGCCCTGACGCCCTCCGGGCTCGGTCAGCTCCAGGGCAATTTCCTGGTCCGGACCCGGCCGCGGTGGGTGCGCGAGGGCTTCGTCGTCGCGATCCTCGACACCCCGTCCGATCATCCGCGCGGACTGTGGAACTTCCGCACCACCAAGGAGCACGCGGCTGACGTGAAGCAGGCGATCGCGGCGGTGCGCGAGATCGCCAAGGTGCCGGTGTGGCTGGTGGGCACCAGCATGGGCACGCTCTCCGCGGCCAACGCGGCGGCCCGGCTCGCCGAGGGCGGGCCCGACGGCATCGTGCTCACCTCCTCGGTCACCGGAACGTCCAAGGCCAGCTACGAGACCGCGCTGCACGGTGGCCTGGAGAACATCCGGGTGCCCACTCTCGTGGTCCACCACAAGGACGACACCTGCGTGGCGTCTCCCTACTCGGGCGCCGAGGCGATCATGAAGGCGTTGAAGCAGGCGCCGGCCAAGGAGCTGATGACGTTCGAGGGCGGGAGCCCCGCGATCTCATCGCCCTGCGAGGCGAAGGCCCCGCACGGCTACCTCGGGCTCGAGCCCCGGGTGGTCTCCGCCATCGCTACCTCGGGCTCGAGCCCCGGGTGGTCTCCGCCATCGCGGCCTGGATCCGGGCCCACTGACCGCGGGTCGCCCGGCTCAGCCGGTCGCCGGCTGAGCGCGCGTGCGGCGGATGCGGGCCTGGATGTCGCGCACCCGGTCCTGCTCGAAGTCGATCTGCACCTCGTTCTGCTCGACGTCCCAGTGGCTCACGGTGGCGAACCAGCCGAACCGCCGTCCGTGGTGCGGGACGAGACGCTGGCCGCGGTAGATCATCGCGCGGATCTCGCCGGTGGGCAGCCGCTGCTCCTCCTCGGGCTCGCTGCCGACCAGCTGCAGCACTTGCTGGTACGTCGTCTCCCCCGGCCGGATGCGCGCGAGCGTCTCCTGCGACGGCACCTGGCCGGTGGCCCTGGAGGTGGCCTCCCCCCGTCCGAAGTGGACGCGCTCTCGTACCGTCCGGGCGAGGCGCCGTAGCAGGTTGCCGACGATCGGCCCGGTGAGGTTGCCGAGGCCGAGCAGCAGGGCGGAGAGCAGGATCGGCCGCCACGGCAGACGGCCCCGGAAGTACACGAACTGGATCTTGAGCACCTGCGGCACGATGCCGTCGGCGGCGAGCAGCGGGATCGAGAACGTCTCGGTGTTCTCCCGCGTCTCGCTCATCCGCCGACTCGCGGTCATCGGCACCACCTCGTCGATCTTGAGGTGATTCGCCTGATCGAAGTTCACGGCCAGGCGCGAGAAGTCCGGGGCGAGGGGGATGACGCGGTCGCGATTGCCGAAGTAGAAGGGGTAGAGCGACGAGTACCCGACGTCGCCGAAGCTCAGCGTGATGATGTTGCGCCGGCCCCAGAACATCTCCTCGAGCCAGCTCACCCGGCGATCGGTGATCGATCCCTTCGCCGCGAGCTCGAGCCGCGGCACCCAGTCGAGGCTCGCGAGCTCCGGCTTCCAGGGGATGCGGACGAACGAGACCGGCTTCGCGCCCCGGGCGAGCCCTTCCGGCCGCGCGAAGGTGACGAACGGCGCCGCCCCCAGGTCGCGCCGACCCGCCGCGCCCGCCCCGGTGCCCATCTGGGCCCGGCTGCGCGCCGAGTACCCGACGTGACCGTGCACCAGCACCTTGAAGCCGGCGCCCTCGACCTGCCGGACGAGGGTGGGATCGGCCCCGTCGGCGCCGTCGGTGCCGACGAGCTGGCCCGGCCACAGCAGGTAGATGTCCTGGGCGATCTCGGAGGGGTCGCGCGCGGGCGGCGGGGCCACGCTGAAGGACACCTGCAGCATGAGCGGCCCGGGATGGCCGGTCACGTCCTTGGGCGCGATGTTCGCGGTGATGAGGAGCGGCGCGATCCAGAAATCGGGGTGCGGCTTGGACGCGATGAACACCTGGGCCGGGGCCGCGGCCGGGGTCAGCCCGAGGGCGAGCCCGGCGATCGTGAGCGCGCCCGCCACGCGCCGGCGCCGCATCACTTGGTGGGATCCTCCCCCACCTGCACCAGAAGCTTCCCGAAGTTCTTGCCCTGGAGCAGCCCGATGAAGGCCTCGGGCGCCTTCTCGAGGCCGGCCACGACGTCCTCGCGGTGCTTGAGCCGGCCCTCGCGCAGCCAGCCGCCGCAGTCCTTCAGGAACTCGGCCAGGCGGCTCAGGTGGTCCGAGACGATGAAGCCCTTGAGCAGCACGCGATTGAACAGGAGCGGGCGCAGGTTCGGACCCGGCGTCGAGCCGGTCGCGTTGTACTCGGAGATGAGCCCGCAGAGGGGGATGCGCGCGTTCTGGTTCAGGAGCGTCATCACCGCGCGGAGCACGTCGCCGCCCACGTTCTCGAAGTAGACGTCGATGCCGCTTGGGCAGGCGGCCCGGAGCGCGGCGGCCAGGTCGCCGGTCTTGTAGTTCACGCACTGGTCGAAGCCGAGCTCGCGCACCACGTAGTCGCACTTGTCCTGGGAGCCCGCGATCCCGATCGCCCGCGCGCCCTTGATCCGGGCGATCTGGCCCACCGCGGAGCCGACCGCCCCGGAGGCGGCCGAGACCACCACCGTCTCGCCCGGCCTGGGCTGGCCGATGTCGAGCAGGCCCACGTAGGCGGTCATGCCCGGCATGCCGAGCACGCCGAGCGCGGTGGAGACGGGGGCCTGCTTGGGATCGAGCTTGCGGAGGCCGCCGCCCTTGGCGACCGCGTGCGACTGCCAGCCGCCGTAGCCCAGCACGATGTCGCCCCGGCCGAGCCCCGGGTGCTTCGACTCGATCACCTCGCCGACGGTGGCGCCCACGATCACCTGCCCCGGCTCCACCCCCTGGGCATACGAGCGCACCCCGCTGATGCGCCCGCGCATGTACGGGTCGAGCGAGAGATAGACGGTCCGGCAGAGGACCTCGCCGGCCCCGGGCGACGGGAGCGGCGACTCGACGAGGTCGAAGTCGTCCGGCCTGGGCATCCCGACCGGATGGCGGCGGAGCCGGATCTGGCGGTTCACGGTGGTGGGCATGACGGCCCTCGTTCGGTCGGCGCGCGGCTCAGCGCGCGTCGTCGCCCCGGCGGTACTCGCGGGTGATCTCGTCCAGGCGGGCCTTGAGCGCGGCGTCGAGCGGCTTCTCGGTGGCCGCGATCGCATCGTCGAGCTGATCGGGGCGGCTCGCGCCCACGATCGGCGCGGTGATGCCGGGCTCGGCGAGCACCCAGGCCAGGGCGAGGCTGGTCGGCGAGAGGCCGGCGGCGCCCGCGAGCGGGCGCAGCGCCTCGACGGTCTCGAACTCGCGCTCGTGCCAGTAGCGGTCCTGGTAGCGCTCGGCCGCGTTCCCCAGCGTGAAGCGGGTGCCCGGGGTGGGGCCCGAGTCCCGACGGTGCTTGCCGGAGAGGAGACCGCCCGCCAGCGGGTTGTAGGGGATGACGCCGATTCCCTCCTCCCGGCAGAGCGGCAAGAGGTCGCGCTCGACCTGGCGGAAGAGCAGGTTGTAGCGCGGCTGCGCCGAGTCGAAGCGCGCGACCCCGAGCAGCTCGCTGCGCCCGAGGGCCCGCGCCACCTGGTAGGCGGGGAAGTTCGAGCAGCCCACGTAGCGGGCCTTGCCCGCCCGGACCACGTCGTCGAGCGCGCGCAGGCTCTCGTCGATCGGCGTCTCCGAGTCCGGGTGATGGAGCTGGTAGAGATCCACGTAGTCGGTGCGAAGCCGGCGCAGGGAGCCGTCGATGGCGTCCAGGATGTGCTTGCGCGACGCGCCGCGGTCCCAGCGCCGCTCGCTCATCGCCCCGCCGCACTTGGTGGCCACCACGAAGTCGTGGCGCCGGCCTTCGAGCCAGCGCCCCACGATCTCCTCGGTGCGCCCCACCGTCTCGAATCCGCCGCCCACCGGGTAGACGTCCGCGGTGTCGAGGAAGGTGATGCCTCCCGCCGCCGCGCGATCGAGGATGGCGCGGGAGGCGGCCTCGTCGCACTGCAGGCCGAAGGTCATGGTGCCGAGGCAGAGGCGGGAGACGGCGAGTCCGGTGCGGCCGAGGCGGACGTGACGCATGCGGTGAGAGTACCCAAGGGGCGCGCCGGGGGCAAGCAACGGGCGGCGCGGCACGGCCCCCCTCGGAAGTGGTATAAGAGTCGGCCATGGAGTACCGGCTGCTCGGGCGGACGGGAGTGCGGGTGTCGGCGCTGGGGTTCGGCTGTGGCGACGTGGGCGGGCTCATGGTGCGGGGCGCGCCCGCCGATCGCGAGCGCGGGGTCGCGCGCGCGCTCGAGCTCGGGATCAACTACCTCGACACCGCGCCGGCCTACGGCTCGGGCGAGTCGGAGAAGAACCTGGGCCAGGTGCTGCGCGCGCTCAAGCCGCAGGCGATCGTGGGCACCAAGTGGCGGCTCGCCGCGGCCGACCTGGCCGACGTGGCCGGCGCGGTGGCGCGCTCGGTCGAGACCAGCCTCGGCCGGCTCGGGCTCGAGCGCGTGGACCTGCTGCATCTCCACAACCTGATCGGGCGCGTCGGCGAGGAGCGGCCCCTCGGGGTCGCGCGGGTGCTGGAGGCCGTCGTCCCGGCGGTGCGGCGGCTGCAGGAGCAGGGCAAGGTGCGCTTCTTCGGGGTCACCGCGTCCGGCGAGACCGGCGCGCTCCACCGCGCGCTCGCGAGCGGGGCGATCGACACCGCGCAGGCGGTCTTCAACCTGCTCAACCCGAGCGGGGCGTACGAGGTGCCCGCGGGGTATCCGGCCCAGGACTACGACCGGCAGCTGACGCTGGCGCAGGAGCAGCGCGTCGGCACCATCGGCATCCGGGTGCTCGCGGGTGGAGCGCTGAGCGGCCAGCTGGCGCGCCACCCGACCGCGATCCCCACCGTGGCCCCGATCGCCTCGGGGCCCGACTACGCGACCGACGCGGAGCGCGCCCGCGCGCTGGAGCCGCTGGTGGCCCAGGGCCACGCGGGCAGCGTGGTCGAGGCCGCGCTGCGCTTCGCAATCACCGGCCCCGCGCTCTCCACCGTCCTGATCGGCTGCTCCGACCTGGCCCAGCTCGACTACGCGGCCGCCGCGGTCAACAGGGGCCCGCTGCCCCCCGCCGCCCTCGCCTCCCTCCGCGAGATCTGGGCGACCTTCTAGACGGGGTCAGGTCTTACATTCCGACATTTTTGGCGCCTAGCGACTCACTTCGCGCGTGGAAAATGTCGGAATGTAAGACCTGACCCCAGCTCTCAGCGGTTGGGGCCGCGGCCCATGGGATAGGGCTGCCAGCGGATCAGGGAGGTCTTGGGAAGGACGCCGGGATTGACCGCGGAGCGGGGCCACTTGCCCTGCAGCACGGTGGCGATCTCGCGGCCGAGGCGGCGGCGCGTCTCGGGCGCCATCCGCGCCGTCGCGGAGGCGATGTGCGGGCTCACCAGCACGTTGTCCATGTGGAGCAGCGCGTTGTTTGGGTCGACCGGCTCGACCTCGAACACGTCGAGCGCGGCGCCCGCGATCCAGCCCTGGCGCAGCGCCTCGCTGAGCGCCTTCTCGTCCACCGTCGGCCCCCGCCCGTTGTTGATGAAGATCGCGCTCTTCTTCATGGCCCGGAACTCGCGCTCGCTCATCATGTGGCGCGTCTCCGAGTTGAGCGGCGCGTGCATCGACAGGAAGTCCGCCCGCTGGCACAGCTCGATCAGGCTCGTCACCGGCTCGACTCCCACCGCGGTCATCTCGAGCTCGGCCAGGAACGGATCGTAGGCGATCACCCGCAGCCCGAAGGCGTGGCAGCGACGCGCGACCGCCTTGGCCACGTTGCCGAACGAGATGAGGCCGATGGTCTGCCCGTAGAGGCGCGGGATGTTCGTGAAGTAGGGCCGCCCCTCCGTCCACTTGTTGTCGACGGTGAGCTGGTGCATCAGCCGCAGCCGGCGATGCGCGGCGAGGAACATGGCCATGGTGTGATCGGCCACCTCGTCGATGAATACGTCGGGCACGTTGGTGACCACGATGCCCGCCTCGGTGGCCGCGTCCACGTCCACCGTGTCCGCGCCCACGCTGCCGAGCCCGATGACTTTACAATTTCGCAGACCCTTGATGATGGCCGCGGTGATGCGCCGGTTGCGCGCGATGACCGCGTCGGCGTCCTTCGCGGCGGCGATGAACTCCTCCTCGGTCTTGGCCGGGACCTCGACGATCTCGGCCCCGATCGGGTCGAGCGCCTCGCGCTCGATCGCGTAGGCCGAATCGCCAAGGTCATAGGTGATCCCGCCCGACGGCTTCTGGATGACGACCTTGAACTTCGCGCTTGCGGCTGCCATGCCGGCGACCTCCTGAGTGCTCTCAGTGTGGGATTTCCGTCTGCGGCCACCAAGCATACGCTTCGCCCCGACCTGAAGTCGAGGCCCTCTTGTGCTAGGGTTTGCCTGCCATGCTCGTCGGCGCCTTCGCGGTCGCGCACACCCCGCAGCTCCTCATCCGGCCGGAGACCGAGGACCGCGCGCTGGTCCTCCGCGTGCATGCGGCGATGGCGCGGGTCAAGGAGCGGCTCGAGGCCCTCCGGCCGGACGCGATCGCGGTGATCGCGGGCGACCACGTCGAGGCGTTCTTCCTCGACGCGGTGCCGGCATTGGCGGTCTACGTGGGCCGCGAGTGCGCGGGCACCTTCGGCCCCTACCGGTACCGCTTCGACATCCACGAGGAGCTCGCCCGCGCGGTGGTGGAGCAGGGTATCGAGCGCGGCTTCGACCTGCTCTACACCCAGGACGCCAAGCTCGACTACGCGTTCTACGTGCCGCTGCACTTCGCGATGCCGGAGCCCGCGCGGCCCATCGTTCCCCTGCACGTCAACGTGTACCTGCCGCCCCAGCCCACCCCGGCCCGCTGCCACACCTGGGGCCAGGCCCTCGGCGAGATCCTGCGCGCGCGCCCGGAGCGCGTCGCGCTCATCGCCTCGG
>WNFF01001757.1_pt1 | contig 33451 bp, 31 predicted proteins | sample 5400441 | NCBI WGS metagenome assembly WNFF01 (sample SAMN13153345, study PRJNA577476) | soil metagenome | isolation source: 120 cm saprolite under Douglas fir tree site 2 hole 3 replicate 1 | place: USA:California | collected 2015-04-18
CGACTTGGCCGTGCCCGGCCTGGGCTCGCTCCAGGGCCTCGCGGAGCTGATCGATCTCGCGGTCGCGGCCGACGAAGCGGGTCAGTCCCCGCGCGGCCGCGGCGTGCAACCGCGACCGGACCGCGCCCGGCCCGACCACCTCGTAGACCTCGATCGGTTCGGGGAGGCCCCTCACCGCGACCGGCCCCCGGGCCATGACCTGGAGGTAGCCCTCCGCGAGATGCAGCGTCGTCGGAGCCACCAAGATGGTGCCGGGGGCGGCCAGCTGCTCCATTCGCGCCGCCAGGTGTGTCGTCTGGCCCAGCGCGACATAGTCCATGTGCAGGTCGGAGTCGATGGCCCGGACCACGACCTCTCCCGAGTTGAGCCCGACCCGGATCTGCACCAGGACCCCGTGCGAGCGGAATATCTCCTCCGCATACCGCTTGACCGACTCCTGCATCTGGAGCGCCGCGTAGCACGCGCGGACGGCGTGATCCTCGTGGGCCAGGGGCGCCCCGAAGAGGGCCATGATCCCGTCCCCCATGACCTGGTTTACCGTGCCCTCGTACCGGTGAACGGCCGCCATCATGTGCTCGAGGACGGGATCGAGCAGCTTGCGCGCCTCCTCGGGGTCACGGTCCGCGATGAGCTCCAGCGAGTCCTTGGTGTCCGCGATGAGGATCGTGACCTGCTTGCGCTCGCCCTCGAGCGCGCCCCGGGAGGTGAGGATCCGCTCCGCGAGGTGCTTCGGCGTGTAGGACTGAGGAGAGCGAGCCGGGGGACCGACCGGCGTACCACACGCCAGGCAGAACCTCGCCGACCCGGGCAGCTCCGCCCGGTATTTCGAGCAGGTCAACGCCAGCCGGCCGCCGCATTCCAGGCAGAACCTGGCGAGCGGCGGATTCTCGTGCCGGCACCCGGAACACTGCATGTGCCGAGAGCTTAGGCTGGTCGCTCCGAAACCGTCAAGACCGCGAGCGCGGAGGTCCTGCCGGTGCTGCACTCCCGGCTCAGGCCGGCAGGATGACCGCCTTGCCCGTCGTCTGGGTGTCGAAGAGCCGGTAGGCCTCCTCCGCCTGCTCGAGCTTCCAGCGGTGCGTGAAGAGCTTCTCGACGTCCACCTGCCGGTCCGCGACGAACTCGGCGCATTCGGCCTGGCCCTGCTTCGAGAACGTCCAGGAGCCGACGAGCGTCACCTGCCGCGCGCACCGCGGCGGCCCGGGCCTCCGGCGCCGAGGAGGCGTCCAGCGTCTTGTGGGCGCCTTCCCCGTGGGTCAGGTCACGGATCGCCGCCACCACGTCGCCCGACCCGGGATCGATCACCTCGTGAGCCCCGAACTCCCGGGCGAGCCGGCGCCGCTCGGGCGCGATGTCGACCGCGATGACGCGCGCGCCCATCACCACCGCGAGCTGCGTCGCCGAGAGGCCCACCGGGCCCTGGCCGAAGATGGCGATCGTTTCCCCGCCCTGCAGGTTCACCCGCCTCAGGGCGCCCCAGGCCGTCCCGGTGCCGCAGGAGATCGCCGCGCCGGTCACGAACGAGAGCGGGTCCGGCAGCGGCACCAGCGTCGACACCGGCACCTTCATGTAGCGGGCGTGGCCGCCGTGCCCGCCCGAGCCATAGACCACCGTGCCCTCGAGGCACATCTGCGTCCAACCCGCCCGGCAGTGCTTGCAGGTGCCGCAGCCGTCATAGTGATGGTCCATCACGCGCCGACCGACCCGGGCCTCCTTCTCGGTGACGCCGGCGCCCACCGCCGCGACGATGCCGCAGGGCTCGTGGCCCGCGATCACCCCGGCCTGCCGCTTGATGCCCCCGGCCACGGCTCCCCCCGGCTGGGCCGGGGCGCGGTAGTTGTGCAGGTCGCTGCCGCACATGCCCGACGCCTTGATCTCGAGGATCACGTCCCGGGGACCCGGTGTCGGATCGGGGAACTCCCTGAGCTCCAGCTTGCGATCACCCAGGAACACCACGCCTTTCATGGCTGCCTCCGATGCCTGCGTGTCAAACCTCATGCGGCAGTATATTCCAACCGGGACTGAGCTTGTCGCGAGCGTGGATCTATGTTATCAACGCTCCTCGCGACCCCATTCGGCATCCCGTTCTCGCCCGCGACCGCCATCCTGCTCGGCGCCCTGGTGGTCCACGGCCTGCAGCCAGCGACCGGAGGTCTTCTGGGGCTTCGTCGCCAGCATGTACATCGGCAACCTCATGCTGCTGATCCTGAACCTGCCCCTGGTCGGCGTCTTCGTGACCGTGCTGCGCCTGCCGCAGCACGTCCTCGCGACCCTCGTGCTGCTGCTCTGTCTCGTCGGGGCCTTCAGCCTGAGCAACAGCTTCCTGGACCTGTGGGTGCTCGTCATCTTTGGCGTGTTCGGCTACGCGTTGCGCAAGCTCCGGGTGGACCCCTCCCCGATGGTGGTCGCGCTGGTGTTGGGCCCGATGATGGAGAAGACGCTGCGCCAGGCGCTCTTCCTCACCCGCGGCAGCGTCGTCGACCTGGTGGCGCGCGCTGTCGGCGACGATCCTGATCCTCGCCGCCGCCGCGCTCTTCGGCCCACCGCTCGTCCGGCTTCTGCGCGGGAGACGGGTCACGCCGCCGCTACCTCTCTAGCTCCCGCTCCGCGCTCAGTCGAAGGTCAGGACGGTGCGGGCGACCTCGCCCGCCTTCATCGCGCGGAACGCCTCGTTGATGTCGTCGAGGCGGCCGCGGCGGGTGACCATCTCGTCGAGCAGCAGCCGGCCCTGGCGATAGAAGTCGAGGTACCGGGGAATGTCGATGCGGAAGCGGTTGCCGCCCATGCGGGAGGTCTGTACCCGGCACTCGGGACGGATGGCCATCCAGGGGAACTCGATCTTCGCGTCGGGCGGCAGGACCCCGACGATCGTCGCGGTGCCGCGGATGGCCAGGCTCTCGATGGCCTGACGCACGAGAGTCGCGTTGCCGACGGCCTCGAAGGCGTGGTCGACGCCGGCGCGGCCGGTGAGTGCGCGAACCGCCTCGACCGGGTCGTCGTTCGACGTGTTGACCACGTGGGTCGCGCCGACCCGCCGGGCCATCTCGAGCTTGCCGTCGAACCGGTCGAGCGCGATGATCTGCCGGGCGCCGCCGATGCGCGCCCCCTGCACGATCGACAGCCCAACGCCGCCACAGCCGAAGACCGCCACCGTCTGCCCGGCCTCGAGTCCCGCGCTCCGGAGCGCGGCCCCGACCCCGGTGAGGACGCCGCAGCCCACGAGCGCAGCGCGATCCAGCGGCAGGTCGTCGTCGATCTTCACCACCGAGTTCTCGTGCAGCAGCATGCGCTCGGCGTAGCTGCCGATGCCCGCGAACGACGGGATCCCCTGCCCCTTCCTCGACAGCCGCGGCGGCGCCGACTCGCTGCGCGCCACCGCCCCCCCGACGCAGACATTGGGGTGGCCGCTCAGGCACTGGGCGCAGCTCCCGCAGAAGCCGGAGAGACACGCCACCACGTGGTCGCCGGGACGCAGCGCGGTCACCTGATCGCCGACCGCCTCGACGACACCCGCCCCCTCGTGCCCGAGCACGATTCCACGGTCGAGGGCGAAACGGCCGTCCCCGTCGACCACGTGCAGATCGCTGTGGCAGACCCCCGTCGCGACGGTGCGGACGAGAACCTCGCGGCCGAGCGGCCGGTCGATGTCGATGGATTCGATGCTCACCGGCACGTGGGTCGCCCGGCAGACGGCCGCCCTGATCTCCATGGGAACGCCTCCTCGCGTGGTCCAGCGTCGGCCGGAGTATAGCGCGTCGGCCGACCCGGGCGGCAAGGTGGTGGCCGGCGGGCGCCCGTGCCACAATGGCCGCGCTCAGGAGTTCCGGAGGCACCTCACGAGGCATTCCCGGGAGGCCGGGGCATGAGATTGAGCCTGTCGTACGAGATGCAGCGGCCGGTGGTCGACGATCACGCGGTCATCGAGGAGACACTCGAGCAATGCGTGCTCGCGGACAAGATGGGCTTCGACGCGGTCTGGTTCGTCGAGCATCATTTTCTCACGAGCTTCTCGATGTCCCCGTGCCCGGAGGTGATCTTCGGCGCGCTCAGCCGCCTGACCAAGCGCATCCGCCTCGGATTCGGCGTGGTGATCCTCCCCTACCACCATCCGGTGCGGGTGGCCGAGCGCGTGGCGATGGTCGATCATCTGTCGGGCGGCCGGGTCGAGTTCGGCACCGGGCGCTCGGCGGCCTACGAGCAGATCGGCATGGGCATCGATCCGCGCCAGACCCGTGCGATGTGGGAGGAATCGCTGGCGATGATCCCGAAGATCTGGGAGGACGGCGTCTTCTCGTGGGAGGGCCAGTTCTGGAGCGTGCCCCCGCGCGACGTGCGCCCGAAGCCCTACCAGAAGCCGCACCCGCGGATGTGGGTGGCCGCGCTCCAGCCCGCGACGTACCAGCTCGCGGCGGAGAAGGGCATCGGGGTGATGGCGCTGAGCGTGGCCGCGCCGTCCTACCTCGAGCCCCACATCCGGGCCTACAAGGAGCGGGTGCGCCACGCGAAGCCGGTGGGCAAGGTCGTCAACGACCAGTGGCTGTCCGCCACCATGGGTCTCTGCGACGCGGACGACAAGGCGGCGCGCGAGCTGGCCGCGAAGTCGCTACGGACCTTCTTCGGTCCTGACCGCCCGTACCTCAAGGATCAGACGCACCTGTACGAGCAGCTCGTCGACTCGTGGGGCGGCGTGCCCGAGCATCTCAAGGCGAACTTCGCGCGCTATCTCAAGACGGACGGGCCCGGCGGTGCGCCCCCCGCCGGTGCGCCCGAGGTCGATCTGTCCGGGGGCTCCGGGCAGATCGCGACCGCGCTGTGGAACCAGATCGACGCCGACACCCTGGTCGACCGCGGCGTCCTCGTGGCCGGCAATCCCGAGACCTGCCTGCGGAGCATCGCCATTCACGAGGCGGCCGGGGTGGACGAGCTCCAGTTCCTCATGGCCACCGAGACGGTGCCCCACGACAAGGTGATGTCGTCCATCGAGATGTTCGGCCGCCACGTCATCCCGGAGCTCCACAAGCAGAAGCGCCGGTGACTCCCTAGCCGCCGTCGCGGTCGACGGAGACATGGCCCAGAACGCGACCATCTTCAAGGTCACCCTCGAGATCGCGGACATCGACCGCGCCTACTACCACGACCACGCCCTGACGATCGCGCGGCACCCGTCGGAGACCGATGAGCGCATGATGGTGCGGCTCCTGGCCTTCGCCCGGCACGCGGACGAGGCGCTGGCCTTCGGCCGGGGCCTGGGGACCGACGACGAGCCCGATCTCTGGCGGAAGGACCTGACCGGGGCCATCGATGTCTGGATCGACGTGGGGCAACCGGACGAACGACGGATCCGGCGAGCCTGCGGCCGCGCCGAGGCGGTCTTCGTCTACAGCTACGGAGGGCGTGGCGCCGGCCTCTGGTGGGACGAGGCCGGCGCCACGCTCGCCCGGGTCGCCAACCTGACCGTCGTCAACCTCCCCTTCGCGGCCACCCAGGCCCTGGCGAAGCTGGCGCGGCGGAGCATGCGACTGCAATGCACGATGCAGGACGGCCAGATCTGGGTGGCGGACTCGGAGCGAAGCGTGGCGATCGAGCCCGCGTTCTTGAAGAGTCCCCCCGCGCCCGGTTGAGGGCGCCCGCGGCGTTCCTCCACGCCTTCACGCCGCAAGAGGCGCTCTGGCGGGAGGCGCCGGGCGAGTGGAACGTCCTCGAGATCGTCGGGCACGTGGCCGACGTCGAGCGCGTCTTCGGCTACCGCGCGCTCGTCGCGTTCCTTCGCGGCCTGGACGCCGCGGCCTGGGGGCACCGCGCCACCGGACTGGACCATCCGGAGCGTACGCGCCGTCGCCTACGCCATGGCCGGCCACGAGCGACATCACCTGGCCGACATCCGCCGGCAGCACCGCGGTTGAAGCCCGGACTTCCCGCCCCCGACGCCTCCTGCTACACTCGCGGGCGCGGTTCGGCACGACCACCAAGGAGGATGCGATGCCGGTCGACAAGAGTGCAATCGGCAGGACGGGCGAGCCCGTGACCATGCACGTGGAGCGCGGCAAGATCCAGGAGTTCGCGCGCGCCATCAAGGACGATGATCCGCTGTACTACGACGAGGGTCACGCGGCGAAAGAGGCCGGCGGCATCATGCCCCCGGTGACGTTCTTGCAAACCGTCGCGCACTGGGACGACGGGCGAGGCCGGCCGCGCCTGCCCTTCGACCTCAAGCGGGTGCTGCACGGCGAGCAGGAGTTCGAGTTCCTTGCCCCCATCCACGCCGGTGACGTGCTGACCGCAGTGAGTAAGATCGTCGACGTGTACGAGAAGCCGGGCAAGCGCGGCGGCTCCATGACCTTCGCGGTCACGGAGACCGAGTACCGTAACGCCCAGGGCACGCTGGTGGCCCGCGCGCGCGCCATCGGCATCGAGACCGGCCAGGTCGTCAAGGACTGAGAGGAGACCGCCATGCCCGCGGCCAAGCGCTTCTGGGAAGACGTCAAGGAAGGTGACCCCCTGCCCGAGGTCCGCGTCGACAAGCTCACGCGGACCGACTTCGTGAAGTACGCCGGAGCCTCCGGGGACTTCAACCCGATCCACCACGACCAGACCTTCGCGGAGGCGTCCGGGAACCCTACCGTGTTCGCCATGGGCATGCTCAACGCGGGCATCCTGAGCCGGGTGGTCACCAGGTTCGCGGGACGGCCCAACGTGCGGCGCTACAAGGTGCGCTTCTCGACGCGAGCCTGGCCGGGCGACGACGTGGTCTGCCGGGGCACGGTGACGCGCAAGCTCGAGCAGGGGGGCGAGAAGCTGGTGGAGGGCGAGCTCGAGGCGATCAACCAGAAGGGCGAGACTCTCATCAGCGGCACCTTCGTCGCGGCGCTGCCGTCGCGCGGCGCCGGCCGCCCATGAGGCTCGGGCTCTCGATCGGCTACTCCGGCGCCCACCTCGACCTGCCGGTGGCGCGCGTGCAGCTCGCGGAGCGGCTCGGCTACGACTCGGTGTGGACGGCGGAGGCGTACGGGTCGGATGCCCTGACGCCGCTGGCCTACCTGGCCGCGGTGACGAAGCGCATCCGGCTCGGCACCGGGATCATGCAGCTCGCCGCGCGCACCCCCGCGGCCGCCGCGATGGCGGTGGGAACGATCGATGCACTGGCCGGCGGCGGGCGCGTCATCGCGGGCCTCGGCGTCTCGGGTCCGCAGATCGTGGAGGGCTGGTACGGGCAGCCCTGGGGCAAGCCCTACTGGCGACTCCGGGACTACGTGGCGATCATGCGAAAGGTCTTTGCCCGCAAGTCCCCCGTGCAGCACGAGGGCCGCGAGATCTCCCTGCCCTACACGGGCCCGGGCTCGGCCGGGCTGGCCAAGCCCCTGACGTCGATCCTGCACATGCGTCCGGACATCCCGATCTGGCTGGGGACGGGCGGAGAATCCACCGTGAAGCTCACCGCCGAGGTCGCGGACGGCTGGCTGCCCCTGGGCTTCACGCCCGCGCGCATGAAGGCCTTCCGCCCCTGGCTCGACGAGGGGCTCCGCCGCGCCGGCGGCGGCAAGACCTTGCGTGATCTCGAGATCCAGCCGCGCGCCTTCGTGGTGCTGACCGACGACGTGCGCGCCGGGCTCCAGACCCTCAAGCCGCGCGTGGCACTCTACGTCGGCGGCATGGGCCACCGCGACAAGAACTTCCACACCCAGGCGATGACCGCCAACGGCTACGGTGAAGCGGCCGAGCGCATCCAGGAGCTCTACCTGGCCGGCCGCAAGGCGGAGGCGGTGGCCGCGGTGCCCGACGACTTCATCGACGAGGGCGCGCTGGTGGGGCCGAGGCACCGGATCCGCGAGCGCTTCCGGGCGTGGGCGGACAGCGGCGCGACGGGCCTCACCGTGGCCACCCAGCAGGACGAGGCCATCGAGCTGATGGCCGACCTGGCCGGGTGCCGATGAGGGCGCCGGCCCGGACGTAGCCGGTTGAAGCGGGACCCCGGGGCCCAGGAGCGGCTGGACGCCGCCTTCGCGCGTGAGGAGCGGCGGGGCCTGATGGTAGCGGCCGCCGCGCGCTCGGCGGCGGTGGTGTTCATCCTGGGGTGGCTCGCGGAGGCGAGCCCCGAGCGAGGTCCGGCCTACGTCTGGGTCCTCGGCTCCGCGGCCTTCTTCCTCGTGACCGGCCTCGCGCAGCTCTGGCTCTACCTTCGGGGACGGGCGCTGCGGCTGGCCGCCTACCTGCTGATCCTCGTGGATTCGCTCGCGCTCGCGGCCGCCCTCTTGCTGCCGAACCCCTACCTCGCGCCGCCGGTGCCGCCAGCCATACCGCTACGCTACGCCACGTTCATGTATTTCTTCGTCATGCTCATGCAGGCCGCCTTCTCGTTCCGGCCGCAACTGCTGCTGTGGGCCGGGTTCTGCGGGGCCGGCGCCTGGACGGCCGGCTTTCTCTGGATCTTCACCCGGCCCGAGACCATCACCGATCCACCCAGCGGGGCCAGCCGCGCCGTGATGCGGGCCGCCTACTTCGATCCGAACTACGTCTCGATGCTCAAGTATCAGAACGAAATTATCGTGTTCTTGCTCGTGAGCGCGGGCCTCGCGCTCCTGGTCCGGCGCTCGCGCGCGCTGGTGGCCGAGCGGGCCACGGCCGAGCGCGCCCGCGGGAACCTCGCCCGCTACTTCTCGCCCAAGGTGGTGGACACACTGGCCGAGCGAGACGAGCCGCTCGGCCGCGTGCGCCGGCAGGCGGTCGGCGTGCTCTTCGCCGACCTGGTGGGCTTCACCACCATGGCCGAGGAGATGACCCCGGAGGAGGTCATGGCGCTGTTGCGGGACTTCCACGGCCGCATGGAAGAGGAGGTCTTCCGCCACGGCGGCTGCCTGGAGAAGTTCATCGGCGACGCGCTGCTGGCCACCTTTGGCGTCCCCGACACCGGCCGCCGTGACGCGACCGACGCCCTGGCCTGCGCCCGCGGCATGCTGGCGGCCCTCGCGGCCTGGAACCTCGAGCGGGAGGCGGCCGGGCTGCCCGCCCTGCAGATCGGCCTCGGTCTGCACTACGGCCCGGTGGTGGCCGGCGACATCGGCAGCCGCCGCAGCATGGCCTTCGCGACGGTGGGCGACACCACCAACGTCACCAGCCGGCTCCAGACCCTGACGCGCGAGCTGCGAGTCCGCATCGTGGCCAGTGGCGCGCTGGTGGCCGCCGTCGAGCGCGAGGCCGCCGAGCCCGCGCTCCTGCGAGGCCTGACGACGCGAGGGCCCACCGTGCTGCGGGGACGCGACACGCCGATCGAGCTGTGGGCCGAGTGACCGAACAATACCTTGACAATTCACGATGTCGCGTATCAACTCTAGGCGAAATGTTACGGCGCGTCCCGCTCTTCGCCCTCATATTCGTGCTGCTGACCGTTCTCGTTGCGGTGATCCCGCTTGCCTATGCCGAGCCTCCGGACCCGACCTGGGTCAGCGGCTTCTTCGACGACGGCGACTACGATGATGCCGTGTTCGTCGTCACGTCGAGCCTGGCTACCGTCGACCTCTTCCCTCTGTGCGACTGGTCGCCGTTTCCGGTATTCGGATCCCACGTTGCCCTTGAAGCTCCTGGCCTCGCTTCCACGCTGTACTCCTCTGCGGCTGACGCTCGCGCTCCACCGCGCTCCTAGGCAGTCCCTCTCGTCGTAGCGGCGGCTGACCCCGCCGCACATCCGTGCTGTGAAGCGATTCCACGCCCGTGGCCCATCCCGTGGCCGCTCGGGCGTCAACGCACGCGCCGTCGGGTCGACGCTTCCGGGCGTCGGTGCCGACACGGAGACCGAGGAATGCTCAGGCCACCAGTCTGCCCCGCGTTCGGCTAGGCGAAGTCACCGCACATGTGCGGGATCGCCGGGTTCGTGGTGAACCGACCGCGGGAGAACCGCCGCGAGGTCCTGGGCCGGATGACGGCGACGCTCCGACATCGGGGGCCCGACGACGAGGGGGCCTACGTCGACGATCATGTCGCGCTCGGCGTCCGTCGGCTCGCGGTGATCGATCCCGCCGGTGGGCAGCAGCCGATCGCCAACGAGGACGGGACCATCCGGGTCGTGCTGAACGGCGAAATCTACAACTTCGCCGCGCTGCGCGACCGGCTGGAGCGCGGCGGACACCGATTCCGCACTCGCTCGGACGCCGAGGTGATCGTGCACGCCTACGAGGAGTCCGGGGCGGAGTGCGTCCGCGAGCTCGACGGCATGTTCGCCTTCGCGCTCTGGGATGCCTCCCGGCAGAGCCTCCTGCTCGCGCGCGACCGCATGGGCGAGAAGCCTCTCTACTACTACGCGGGCCCGGAGGCCTTCGTCTTCGGCTCCGAGCTGCGCGCGCTCCTCCAGCACCCCAGCGTGCCCGTGACCTTGAGCCTGGAGAGCGTCGCCCGGTACCTCCTGTTCGAGTGCATTCCCGCCCCCCATTCGATCCTGACCGACATCGCCAAGCTGCCGTCGGGCCACACCCTGGTCGTAACCCCGGGCGACAAGCCGCGGCTGGCCCGCTACTGGGACCTGCGCTTCCGGCCGGACTACTCCTTCGGCGAGCGGGAGTGGCGGGAGCAGCTACGAGGCCAGCTCGACGCGTCCGTGAAGAGCCGGCTGGTGAGCGACGTGCCCCTCGGGGTCTTCCTGAGCGGGGGCGTCGATTCGGGCACGATCGCGGCGATCGCGAGACGCGCGAGCCTGCCCGGCCCCCTCCGGACGTTCACGGTGGGCTTCGAGGAGCCCACCTACGACGAGCGGCCATTCGCACGGCAGATCGCCGAGCACTGCGGGACCGAGCATCACTCGATCGTCTTCTCACCTCGCGACGCGCTCGGACTCATGGATACGGTGGGCGAGCTCCTCGACGAGCCGCTCGGCGACGCGTCCTTCCTGCCCAGGTACGCGCTGGCGCGAGCGACCCGGGCCACCGCCACGGTGGTGCTGAGCGGAGACGGCGGCGATGAGCTGTTCTGTGGCTATCCGACCTTTCCGGCTGACCGGCCGGCCCGCTGGCTGCGGCGGCTCCTTCCCCCGGCGATCCAGCGCGGGGTTCGGACGGTCGTGGATCAGCTTCCGCACTCGCCGCGCTATGGGAGCGTCGACTTCCTCCTCAAGCAATTCGTCCGCGGGCTACCCCATGAGCCCGCGGTCCGGACCCAGCTTCTGCTCGGAGGCCTCACCCCGTCCGAGCAGGCGGGCCTGCTGTCGCCAGCCGTCCGGCGCTCCCTGGACGCCTTCGATCCCTACGCCGAGCTCACGAGAACGATCGAGGACACGTCGCTCCGCGACCCCGTGGAGCGCGTGATCTATCAGCACTGTCGCTTCTATCTCGCGGACCAGACGCTGGTCGCCACGGACCGCTCGACCATGGCCGCCGGGCTCGAGGTCCGCGCTCCGTTCCTCGATCCCGCGCTGGTCGAGCTGGCCGGCCGGATACCGACCCGCTTCAAGCTCCGAGCCGGAGTGGTGACGAAGTACCTTCTCAAGCGCACGGTCGACGACCTCCTTCCGTCGACCATCGTGAACCGGCGGAAACAGGGCCTCGGGGTCCCGATCGCGGCCTGGCTACGCGGGCCGCTCCGGAACGTCCTCTGGCAGCGCCTCGCGCCGGCCCGCATCGCACGTCGTGGCCTGTTCGAGCCCGCCGCGATCGCCCAGCTCATCGGCGAGCACCTGTCGGGTCGGGCCAACCACCGAAAGATCCTCTGGAGCCTCTTGATGTTCGACGCGTGGTGCGACCACTACCTGCCCAATGAGCGCTGGACCTGATTGCGGGCGGACGGTCATGGGCTCGAGCTGCTCTCGGGCCGGAATCGTGGTCTTGATGGCTCTGAGCGCGGCGCTGCTCTTCTTCGACTTCGGGGCCCATGTCCTGTCGACCAATGACGAGACGCGATTTCCGCTGATGGCCCGCGATATCCTCGCCCGAGGGCACTGGCTGCTTCCCGAGATCAACGGCGCCCCGATGCTCAACAAGCCTCCGCTCCACGCGTGGCTGATCGCCCTCGCCGCGTGGCCAACCGGCGCGGTGACCCAGCGAACCGCCGCCCTGCCCTCGCTCCTCGCGGGGCTGGCCCTGGTCGCCGGCACATACTGGGTCGGCCGGCGCGCATTCGACGCCCAGGTCGGATTCACCGCCGGGCTCATCGCGGTGACGACGGCGGGCGTCTTCTCACTGGCGCGCTCGCCCGTTCCCGACATGACCCTGTCGTGCGCCATGGTCGCCGCCATGGGGGCGTTCGTGGCCGCCGAGTTCGAGGGGCGACCAGGCGCACTCATCGCGTTCTATGCGCTGGTCGGCATTGCCTTCTGGAGCAAGGGTCCGGTCGGGCTGCTGCCACTCGTGATCGCGGTGGTGTACGAGATTGCGACCTACGGATGGGCCGGGCCGTTGCGTCTGACCTCCCGGGCCGGCCTGGCGCTCCTGGGGGTGGCGGTAGTGGCCTGGTCGGGGCTCGCCCTGGGCGTGGGGCGCGGGACGATGGTCGACGAGGTCGTGGTGAACGACTATGGAGCCTACTTCGTGGCCGGCTCGTCGGTGCGTCGAGGACTCTTCGAGCCCCTCGCGCACGCCCTCACGATCTCGCTGCCCTGGTCGGTCCTGTTGCCGATCGCGCTCGCACGGGCACTGCGCGGGGTCGAGCCGGAGCGCCGGGCCGGTACGCGCTTGGCGGCAGTCTGGGCGGCGGTGGTGTTCGTCGCCGTCGCTCTCTCACATCGACAGCGATGGCGCTATTACCTCCCGCTCTGCGCCCCGGTGGCGTTGCTCCTGGCTGCCTGGGTCCGCGACCTGCGATGGCCCTGGCGCACCCAGGCTGTTGCCGTGGCGTGGGTCGTCGTCGCGGTGGGGTTGGCCGTCGGCCAAACCACGCTGACCGCGCGCCACGATCGGGCAACCGACTGGCGGGCTTTTGCCCAGGAAGCCGGAAGGATCCCCGGGGCCCTGTTCGCGCTCGACGCCCCTGAGCTGGTCTTCGAGTTCTATCTGGGACGTCCGGTCCTGGTGACACCCGACTACCAGACCTTCGCGCAGCGGCCGGAGGCCCGGTATCTGCTGGCGCCCGATCTTAGCGTGTCGCGCTTACCGCCGTCGGACCACCTGCGGGCCCTTGCCTCCGGGCCGATCGCCGGTCGCCGCTTCGTTCTCCTCTTCAGGGAGTGACCTCGGATCACGAAAGGAACCGCCCTTGCGATTCGACAACCGCAGAACCGACGCGCCGGTCGGTGACGTCCTCAGCAAGGTCCCGCACGTCACCCTGGCGTTCTGGATAGTCAAGATCCTCGCGACGACGCTCGGTGAGACGGGCGGCGACGCCCTTTCGATGACGCTCGAGCTCGGCTACGCGCTGAGCACCCTGATCTTCCTCGGCTTCTTCGCGCTCACGCTGGCCCCCCAGGTCGCGTCGACGCGGTATCACGCGTTCCTGTACTGGGCGGTCGTGGTCGCCACCACGACGGTGGGTACGACGATGTCGGACTACCTCGACCGGACGCTCGAGCTCGGCTAGTTCGAGCACATTGCCACGCGGCCCAACGAGGTCTTCTACTGGGTGACGATCCTCGTCTCGAACACGCTCGGCACCGCACTCGGCGACACTTCGTGGCGACGAGCTCGGGCCTCGGATTCGAGCGCGGCGCGCTCGTCTTCGCGGGCCTGCTCACGCTCGTCGCGGCGGCGCACTTCTTCACGCCGATCCAGAAGAGCGTGATCTTCTGGGCCGCGTACGTCCTGACGCGCCCCCTCGGCGCGACCCTCGGCGACACCCTGACCAAGTCTCGCCCCGAAGGGGGCCTCGGGCTGAGCCGCATCACCTCGTCGCTCGTCATCGCGGCGTGCATCGTCGTCGGGATAGTCCTGACGTCGGTCCGCGAGGACTAATGTTACGCTTACTCCGCCGTGGCCGCCCCGCCCCCGCTGCGCGACCCGCTCTTCGAGATCGAGCACCTCTCGCTCGCCTACCCGGGAGCCTCCAACCACTCGCCGGTCCCGATCCTCCACGACGTGTCGGTCGGGGTCGAGCGAGGCGATGCGCTCGTCCTGGTCGGCCCGTCGGGCTCGGGCAAGTCCACGCTCCTCCGGTGTCTCAACCGTCTGGTGGAGCCGACCGCCGGCCACGTGCGGCTCGACGGCCGAGACGTCCGCTCGCTCGATCCCCGCGAGCTGCGGCGGCGCGCGGCCCTGGTCATGCAGACCCCCGTGCTCTTCGAAGGCTCGGTGCGGGACAACCTTCTCGTCCGACCCCCGAGCGCGTCCGGTGACTTCTCGCCCGCCCGCCTGGCGTCGGCCCTCGTCGACGTCGGCCTCGATCCGGAGCTGCTCGACCGGGACGCGGCGACCTTGTCCGGCGGCGAGAAGCAACGAGTCACCATCGCCCGTGCCCTTCTCGGCAATCCGCAGGCCCTGCTCCTCGACGAGCCAACCTCCGCCCTCGATCCGCCCAATGTCGCGCTGGTGGCCGAGACCGTCTCGCGGCTGCGTGAGCGCTATCAGCTCACGATCGTCGCGGTCACCCACCAGCCGGACCTCGTCCGCCGGCTCGGTGGCTGCTTGCTCTACCTGGTTCGTGGGGAAGTCGTCGCCTGTGAGCGCGCCGACGGCACCGTCAGCGACTCGAAGCTGCACGCCTTCCTCTCCGGGGCGCAGGCCTCTCCGCCGATCCGCTATCCATGACCTCGACCGGCGCGGTCCTGGATCTGTCGCTTCCGCAGCTGGGGCTGGCGTTGCTGCTCGTGGGCGTCATCATCGCGATCTCCGTCTACCAGCGGCTCGGCATCGCGGGGGACGTCGTCGTCGGCACCCTCCGCGCCATGGTCCAGCTCTATCTCGTCGGTCTCATCCTGGCCGTCGTCTTCCGCGCCGCCCGCTGGTACTGGGTCTTGCTGATTCTTGTCGTCATGACCGCGGTTGCCGCCCAGGCGGCGACCGGGCGGCTCGGAAAGCCCCTCCCGGGCGGCGGCGCCATCGCGGCCCTGGCGCTCACGGTGTCCACCGCCATCACCCTCGTCTATGTCATAGGTGTCGTCGTACGCGTGCGCCCATGGTACGAGCCCCAGTACATCATTCCCATCGCGGGGATGATCCTGGGCAGCGCCATGACCAGCGCCGCGCTCGCGGGCGACCGCCTGCAGAGCGACCTTCGCATCCGGGCCGACGAAGTGGAGGCGCGACTCGCCCTCGGCTTTTCGGGGCGTGAAGCGGTCCAGCCGGTGGTTCGCGCGGCACTCCGGGCCGCCATGATTCCGACGGTCAACGGCATGATGACGGTCGGCCTCGTCCAGCTGCCGGGCATGATGACCGGGCAGATCCTGGCGGGCTCCTCTCCCCTTCTCGCCATCAAGTACCAGCTGGTCGTCGTCTTCATGCAGGCCGCGGCCACCGCGATCGCCGCCATGCTGTTCGTTCGGCTGGCGGTGGCGCGCTATCTCACTCCCGCTCACCAGTTCGCCCGGTCCCGCCTCTGAGCCCCGGCAGGACGTGCGAGGGGCTTGGGGCTACACTGGATCGGGAGCGTAACCGATGGCCGATTCCGTCCGCAGCCGCTTGCGGCAGACCACGCACACCACGCGTGGCGCCGTCCTGACCGGGGCCCGCTGGCTCGGCCGTCAGGAGGCCTCCGTGCTCGTGGCCGCGCTGGGCATCCTGCTGGCGCTCTTCGGCTTCATCAAGATCTCGGAGGAGCTCGGTGAGGGAGAGCTGGCGCATCTCGACGAGTGGGTGCTCCACCTTCTCAGAGTGCCGGGTGACCCCCACACCCCGATCGGGCCATCGTGGCTCCTCGAAGCGGCCCAGGACATCACGCCCCTTGGCGGCCGTACCGTGCTGGTCGCGGTCACGCTCTTCACCATCGGATACCTTGCGCTCGAGCGAAAATATGGCGCGATGTGGCTGGTCGGAGTCGCAACCGCGGGCGGGGGCCTGCTCACCACCGGCATGAAGGAGCTCTTCGGCCGGGAGCGACCCGACCTGGTCCCTCACCTCGTCGCGGTGACCTCTCCGAGCTTCCCGAGCGGTCCGAGTGACGTGCTGGCCGGCTGGTGCGCCGGCCTCGTCTGGGCCCTGACCTGCTGGCTCGTCGCGCGGTACCTGCAGGCTCGCGGCGCGGTCGGAAAGACCGGCGCCTGAATGACCTTGACAGACCGTCGCAATCCGCGTATCCGGTCTACTAGGATGACCCGCCGAGCCGCCACGCTTGCCCTTCTCGTCATGCTGCTGGCTGTTCTGGTGGCGCTCACACCGCTCGCCTACGCCACTCCTCCCGACCCGGTATGGGTGAGTGGCTTCTTCGACGACGACGACAACGACAACGGTGTGTTCCTTGTCACGTCGAGCCTGGCGGCAATCGATCCGTTCCCGCTGTGCTGTTGGACACCGTTCCCGGCCTTCAGACCGGTGGTGGCGCTGGACGATTCGAGCTGGTCCCCCTCGCAGGTCGCCTCCTCCGCAGACGCCCGCGCCCCGCCTGTCTCCTAAGCATCTCCCGCAGTAGCGGCGGCTGACTCCCGCAGTCGTTGCCAGACGCAGTTCGTCTCGCGACGCACTGGCCCCTCCTGGACACGGGGGTGTCATCTCGGTCGGCCTGGAGGCCACGCGTACGGCGCCGCCGCATACCGACCATCTCATTGACGTCGCCACGGGACCGATTGGTGCCGGGAGACGTCAGTTGTTCCGGGCGAGAACTGGACGGACAGGAGCGTGCCGTGAAAGAGCTGAACCATCACCGGAGTGTCAGCTGACCATCAGGCGCCGCTGGGGCATCATCGCGGCCGGCGTCACCGTCGGCATCGTCGGGTACTGCGCCTGGCTCATCGTCACCGACGCGCCGGCGTACCGGTTCTTGGTCCGCCTCTATGTCGACCGATACTTCCTCAAGCAGACCCTTCGCCAGTGGGGCATCCTGGCGCCCGTCATTTTCATCCTGCTCCAGGCCCTTCAGGTCGTGATTGCCCCCATCCCCGGCGAGGTGACGGGCATCCTAGGTGGCTATCTCTTCGGCGAGTGGCTGGGCCTCGCCTACTCGACCATAGGCTTGACGCTCGGCTCGGTCGTCGCCTTTGCGGTCGGCCGCTGGCTCGGCACTCACTACGTTCGTACCCTGGTCAGCCAAGAGACCTGGGACCGGATGGGGTTCATCGTCGAGGCAGAGGGCGCGATCGTCTGCTTCATCATCTACCTCATCCCGGGGCTGCCGAAAGACATGGTCTGCTACCTCTTCGGGATGAGCCCCATGCCCCTCTGGGTCTTTGCTCTCGTCTCCACTCTTGGTCGCACCCCCGGGACCTGGGTCTTGTCCGCGCAGGGCGCTCAGACCGCGGCCGGCAACTATCTTCACGCAATTCTCCTCACCGCCATCGCGGTGGCGGTCGCGTTGCCGCTCTACTACTACCGGAATCGAATGATGCGCTGGGTCCAAGGTTGAAGCTTCGCGACCTGAGACACCGGTTCGAAGGATTCCCTCACCATATCCGCGCCTGGCCGCCGGTCTGGGTGCCCGGCGGCCGCGAGCCCAGTGACGCGTTCGGTGCCGATGGGGTCCTGGAATCGGTCAGCGTCCGGCGTCTGGAGGAACGGCTCTCCCTGAGGATGCGCTACCGAGACCGCGAGCACATGGCCTGCCTTTCCTGGGACCCGCCCCCTTCCCTCACCGACGTGGAACGGGTGCTTCGGGCTCACCTCGGCAAGACGATTCGGGACATCGGCGAGCTGGACGCCTAGCATGCGCACGGTGCGTTCCCTGCTACTCACGCTGGGGACGGTGCTGTTCATCGCGCTACTGATCCGCGTCGGGCCCGAAACGGTCGCGTCGCTGTTCGCTCAGCTGTCTTGGTACCTGGCGCTGATCGTCGTGTTCCCCTTCGGCCTCATGACCACGCTCGACACGCTCGGGTGGCGGTTCGCATTCCGGCGGGATGCGGTCCCGTTCCGCTCGCTGCTCGCGGCGCGGCTGGCCGGGGAGGCGTTCAACATGACCACGCCCACCGCGTCCGTTGGCGGCGAAGCGGTGAAGGCTTGGTTCATTCGGCCCTACGTGCCCCTCACGGAGAGCCTCCCGAGTGTCGTGATCGCCAAGACCACGATCACCGTCGCTCAGGCGCTCTACCTGGCGGCAGGCCTCGTGATGGCCATGGCGGTCCTGCCCCGGACGTCGACGCTCCTCCAGGTCATGCAGTGGCTACTCGGCCTCGAGCTTCTCGGGGTCGGGGGTTTCGTCGCAGTCCAGGTATTCGGGCTGCTGGGCGCCGGAGGGCGGATGCTCCAGCGGTTCGGTCTCCTGGCTCCGACCGGGGGCGCGCAGGTCATGGGCCAGGTGGACACCGCGCTCGCACACTTCTACCGAAGACAGCCGGGGCGCCTCGCCCTCTCCGTCACGTGCCACTTCCTCGGCTGGGCGCTTGGGGGGCTCGAGGCCTACTTGATCCTGTGGGCACTCGGGTTGCCGGTGTCCCTGGCCACCGCCGTGCTGATCGACGCCTTTGGGAGTGGGGTAGGGTTTGCCGCCTTCCTGGTGCCCGCGCGGCTCGGCGCGGCGGAGGCCGGCCAGGTCGCCGTCTTCATGGCCCTCGGGCTCGGCGCGCCGGCCGGCCTGACCTTCGCCCTGGCACTGCGGGTACGCGAGGCCGCCTGGACGGGGATCGGGTTCCTGGCCCTCACCACCTTGCGAGATACGGCGCCACCGGTAGGCCGGCCAAGGCTCGAGGTCGAGGGCTGAGGCCATGTGCGGCATCGCCGGCTTCGTCGCACCCCCTCACGCCCGCGCCGACCGGCGCGTCCTGGAGGGGATGGTCGCCGCCCTCCGCCACCGCGGCCCCGACGCGGTCGGTTACCGCATCGACGGTCGCGTGGCCCTCGGCGCGGCGCGATTGCGGGTGATCGACCTCGAGACCGGCGATCAACCCATCACCAATGAAGACGCATCGGTCCACGTGATTCAGAACGGAGAGATCTACAACTTCAAGGTTCTGCGGCGGGAGCTCGCGGCGCGCGGCCATCGCTTCACCACCCGATCGGACACGGAAGCCATCGTGCATGCGTGGGAGGAGTACGGCGAGCATTGTGTCGACCACTTCAACGGCATGTTCGCCTTCGCGGTGTGGGACTCGAAGCGAGAGCAGCTCCTGCTCGCCCGCGATCGCATGGGTGAGAAGCCGCTCTACTACGCGGCGAGTGGGGGCTGGATCGTGTTCGCTTCCGAGCTGCACGCCGTGCTGGCGCACCCGGCGGTCAGCCGCGAGCTCGATCCGCACGCGGTCTCCCGCTATCTCGCCTACGACTTCGTGCCGGCTCCCCACTCGATGATCCGTGGCGTGGCCAAGCTGCCTCCCGGCCACGCGCTGACCGTTACCCATGACAAGATCGCGATCCGACAATACTGGGACATCCCCTCCTCCCCCGACCCCGCCGTCGATGCCGTGACCTGGCGCCAAGAGATTGCGCGGCGGCTCGACGAGGCCGTCCGGCTCCGCATGGCGAGCGATGTGCCGCTCGGCTGCTTTCTCAGCGGAGGCATCGACTCGACGGCGGTCACCGCGACGGCCGCGCGACAACGGGCGGGCATCCGGACCTTCTCGGTGGGTTACGCCGAGCGGCGCTTCGACGAGCGCCCGTTTGCGCGCCTCGTGGCCGAGCGGTACGGCACCCAGCATGAAGAGCTGGTCGTATCGGCGGCCGACGCGGGCCGGCTGCTGCCGCAGCTCGGGGCACTCCTCGACGAGCCGCTCGCCGACATGAGCTTCGTGCCGCTCCATCTGCTATCGCTCGCCGCCCGACGAAGCGTGACGGTGGCGTTGACCGGCGACGGCGGAGACGAGCTGTTCGCCGGTTATCCGACGATGGCCGCCGACTGGTGGCACCGCTCCTTCGACCGGCTCCCGGCGTCCGTGCGGGGCGTGTTCGAGCAGGGCGCCCGAAGGCTTCCCGCCGCATTGCCCGAGGGGCTGCGCGAGTTCCTGAGCGTGCTGAGCTACCAGCCGGACGCTCGCAACCAGGCCCTCCTGGGTGGCATGGCGGCCGAGCGCCACCGGTCCCTCCTGGCCCCCGCGGTACGGGCCAGCGTGGCGGGATTCGAGCCATACGGCGACATCGAAGACACGCTGGCGGACTGCCCGACCGGAGACGCCACCGCGCGCTTGATCTACCGGTATTGCAAGCTCTACCTGGCCGGGCAGAACCTCGCCAATGCGGACCGCGCCAGCATGGCGGCCAGCCTCGAGCTGCGCGCCCCGCTACTCGACCACACCTTCGTCGAGTTCGTGGGCCGCATCCCCTCGCCGCTCCGGGCTCCAGGGCTCCTCGGACTCAAGCGCCTGTTCAAGGAAGCGATGACCGACCGCCTCCCGCCCGAGATCCTCGCCCGGGGAAAACAGGGCTTTGGCGTGCCGTTCGGCGCCTGGTTCCGTGGTCCCCTCGCGGGCATCCTCACCGAGGTGCTCGCTCCCGATCGGGTACGCGCCGCCGGCGTGCTCGACGCGGAGGCGGTCGGACGATTGGTGACCGAGCACGTCGGTGGCGTTCGAGACCACCGGCGAATCCTTTGGGCGCTACTCGTGTTCGAGAGCTGGCGGGCCCACCACCTCGGGAATGGATCGCAATGATGAGGCCACCGTCTCCGGCAGCGCTTCGCCGAGCTCGCACTTGCCCGGCGCCCACATCCGGACCGAGTGCGGCCCTACTCTACCTTCCGGACGCTGCCGCAGTGCGGCTCGCGGCGCGCTGCATAGCCGGCCGGACCCTGACGGTCCGAAACCTGGTCGCAGTCCAGCGCGCCGGCGCCTCCCTCATCGCCGTGCCGGCCGCCCTCCGTAACCGGGCCGTCGAGCGGGCGCTCGAGCACATGCCGGCCCTGGCCGCCGCCGTCCGTTGGCTCGAGCCCGGCAGCCCACTGCCGGCCGGCCCATCCGATCAGCGTTGGCTGCTCGTCCCGGCCGCGAGCCTGGTGCACACCCGCATCCTTCAGAACCTGACCGCGGGGGCCGCGACCCCGGACCGAGTGATGCTGACCACCTCGGCCCTCGACCCGGCCCCGGTGGCCGTTCTGCCGCGGGCGGCCGTAGGCGCCCTCTGGAGCCGACTGGCCGCCGGGACGCCGATGGGCCCAGACCTGGCTCGGCTCCTTCAGGAGTGGGGCGCCCAGCCTCGTGAGTCCACCGACCTGTTCGTCACGGTGAGCGACGAGGCGGCTCGCTCCCGCGCGGAGGAGACTCTCTTCGGCGCCCTCGGTATCGAGGCCGACACGGGCCTCGACCGATATTTCCACCGCCGCTGCTCCCGTTGGATCACGCGGCTGCTGGTGGGTACCCGGGTCACGCCGAGCCAAGTCAGCATTGCCAGCCTGGCCGTCGGGAGCGTCGCCATCTGGTGCTTCTGGCGCGCCACCCCGCTCAGTGCGGTCTGGGGGGTCATCCTCTACGCGATGGCTAGCATTCTGGACCACGCCGACGGCGAGATCGCCCGGCTCACCTTCCAGGAGTCGCAGTTCGGCGCCAACCTCGACTGGACCATCGACACGATCATTCACTCGGGCCTTGTGCTCGGGATGGCGGTGACGGCGGGGGGACAGCTGATGCAGTGGGTGGGCGTCTTCAGCGCCGTCGGCGTCACCCTCAGCGCGCTGTTCGCCCGATACCTCCCGCTCGGGATCGCGGCCGGCACGAGCGCGGGCGGGGTGCTAAAAGTCCTCGGCAGTCGCGACCTCGTGTACCTGCTGTTGCTGGGCTTCGTCGCCTTCCGTTGGCTGGTGCCATCCCTGCTCCCCCCGCTGGCCGTGGTCGTCGCGGTCGGTTCGCAGGCCTACTGGATCGCGTGTCTGGCCCGTATCCTCCAGGAGCGCGCGACTCGGTGACTACGGCAAACCAGGCCCCGGGGACGCGATCTGCTACCCTAGCGGCCGTACCCGGCCAGGAGGCGGGGCCGCCATGGCGTACTGGCTGTTGAAGTCCGAACCCGAGGATTGGTCGTGGGCCGAGCAGGTCGCGAAGGGCCGCCAGGGCGCGGAGTGGACCGGAATCCGCAACTTCTCGGCCCAGAACCACCTGCGCGCCATCAAGAAGGGCGAGCAGGCGTTCTTCTACCACACCGGCAAGGAGCGCGCGATCGTGGGCATCGTCAAGGTGATCGCGGAAGCGCACCCGGATTCGACCGATCCGGCCTGGCGCTCCATCGACGTCGCCGCGGTCGAGCCGCTCCCGACCCCGGTCGGCCTCGATCGGATCAAGGCGGACAAGCGCTTCGCCGGCATGGCCCTGGTCAGGCTGGCCCGGCTGTCGGTTCAGCCGGTGACCGATGCCGAGTGGCGGCTCATCTGCAAGATGGGGGGCCTCTAGGTCCACTCCTGCCGCGCCCGCTCGCGGAGCTTGACCTTCTGAACCTTGCCGGAGCTGGTCATCGGGAACTCGTCCACGAAGACGACGTGGCGGGGGATCTTGAAGCTCGCCACCCGCCCGCGGCAGTGCTCGATCACCTCCTGCTCGGACAGCGCACCGCCGACCGCGAGCTGCACGAAGGCCACCGCCACCTCGGACAGTCGCGCGTCGGGCAACCCGACCACCGACACCGCCTGGACGGCGGGGTGGGTCATCAGGAAGGCCTCGACCTCCATGGGATCGACGTTCTCCCCGCCGATCTTGAGCATGTCCTTGTAGCGCCCGAGGAACCGCATGTGGCCGTCCGGACGCATCAGGCCCATGTCGCCGGTATGAAACCAGCCGTCGGCGTCGATGGCCCGTGCCGTCTCCTCGGGCCGCTTGTAGTAGCCCGGCGTGACGATGTACCCGCGGACGAGGATCTCACCCGGCACCGACACCGGCTGGTCGACCCCCGTCTCCGGATCGATGATGCGCACCTCGTAGCCGGAGCCGGGATAGCCGTTGGCCTCCACGCACTGCTCCTCGGTCGAGTCGAGGAAGGAGAAGGTCACGCCGATGCCGACCTCGCTCATCCCGAACCCGGTCATGAGATTGCCGAACGTCTTTCGCGCCCGACGCGCGATGGGGATCGAGCTCGACATGCCGGTGCCGCAGATCCCGGTCCGCACGCTCGACACGTCCCGGGGGCTTCGCTCCTGGGCGCCCAGCAGCTCCTGGTAGTGCGTATCGAACCCGTGGATGATCGTGGCCCTCTCGCTCGCGATGAGATCGAGGCAGTGGCCTCCGTCGAAGGTCTCGGTCAGCACCTGGCGGGCACCCCGGATCATCGACATGAGGGGCCCCTCGATGAAGCCGAAGGCATGGAAGAGGGGCAGGTACATGAGGATCACGTCGTCGACGGTCAGGCCCATCCGATCGCCGTGGTCCCACGCGTTCCGGATCATTCGGTGGCCGTGCACGGCCCCCTTGGGAAAGCCGGTCGTCCCCGAGGTGTAGAAGATGAAGGCGGGGTCCTCCGGATACACCCGGGCGGCCCGCTCGCGGAGCGCCGCCGCGGTCACGGACGTCCCGCGATCCAGCACCTCGTGCCAGTCGGCCACGCCGTGGTCGGGCCGGTCGGCGAGCACCACCACGTGGCGAAGGCAGGGGAAGCGCGGGTCCGGCCGTGATCCCAGGGCCGGCACGACCTCGCGGATCATGCCGAGATAGTCCACCGGCCCGGAGCGGTCGGCGAGGAGCACCGCGTCGGCGTCCGACTGGGCGAGGATATAGGCCATGTCGTCGGTGCGGAAGCGCGTGTTCACGGGGACGAGCACGGCGCCGATCTTCATGATGGCGAACATCGCGTCGATCCACTCCGGACGATTGACCATCCAGAGCGCGACCTTGTCCCCCGGCCGGATACCAAGTGACAGGAGCCCCTTGGCCACCGCGTCGACGCGCTCGTCGATCTCGGCGAACGTCCACCGTCGTCCCTGAAAGGCGAGCGCCTCGCGCGGACCCCACCGCCGGGCCGCCCGCTCGGGCAGAAGCCCGATCGTCTGCTTCGCGTACCACTCGCCCATGACGGCCTCCCGTCGCCTTCGACGATTCAGGCGCCCGTCCCGCCCGCCCCACCCTCCCGCTGCCTGCGCAAGAAGTCCTCCACCTCTCGCATCAGCCGGTCCGAATCGAGCTCCCCACCAGGTAGTGGTCGCTGCTCCTCGCTCGCCGCCGCGTCGTACTCCTGCTCCAGCTTCCGCACGTGCTCTCGGGTGGCGCGGTCCCGAGCCACCGCCTGATCGCACTGAGCGCGGAAGTCCTGGATGGCCTCCGCGAAGTGGGACATGTCCGGGCTCAGGTTGAGCAGACGGGCCACATAGCTCACCAGGGTCTCGATCGCCGCCGGATTCTCGGAATCGGGCAGATAGTGCGGCGCCTGCCCCATGAAGCCGACGTGCTGCATTCCCCGTCGCTCCGCCTCGTCCAGGACGATCGTGGAAATACCGGTCGGGCCTTCGTAGGTCGGAGGACGATAGATGCCCCAGGCTTCGAGCAACGACCTCGCGGCGGGGTCGGTGCAGCGGGCCGTGACTCGCACCGGCCGGGTATGAGGGGCGCCGGCCAGGAGCGCCCCGAGCGAGACGATCCGTCTCACCCCGCAGCGCTCGGCCACGCCGAGGAACGCCCTCGCATACGTTTGCCACCTCTGGTGCGGCTCCGGGCCGCAAAACAGGAGGAGGCCGTCCCGCCCATCCGGATGCCACGCAAAGAACTCGCTTCGTGGCCAGTGGATGTCGCGGCCCCCGTCGGGCCTCAACCGCACCTCGGGCCGCTCCTGGGTGAACACGAAGAACTCTTCCGGGATTATCCGCGCCAACCGCGCGGCGCCGAGGTCGCCGGCCAGGTGGCGGAGGGCGCCCGTGGCGGCCCGGCCGGCATCGATCCATCCCCCAAACGCCATGACCATCGTCGTCAAGTTGGCGGGCGGCTCCCGGTCGAAGTCTACGTGGTCCATGCGCATCCTCTCGGCCGTGTTGGTGCGACGGCCCGCCGATTGTAGGCGAACAGCCCTCCGACCGCCAGACCGGCGAGCGAGTGCAGCCCTCCCCCTTGCCCGGGCGGGCGCATTCGCCTAGTCTGTCGTCGATCGAAGGCACCTGATCGGAGGTTCTGGCCGCGGTGAGCTCCCGGCGACGACCGTAGATGGTTCTCGAGCTTCAATATGCCGCGCCGCAGAGCGTAATCGATGCGATCGGCTCGCTCGGGCGAACGGAAGATGTGCGCTTCTCGCCGAGCAATCGGCGCCTCGCGGTGGCTTCATTTTACCGGAACCGAGTCGTCGTCTTCGACGTCGACATCGCGTCATCCTCGGGCGCAACGCAGGTCGCCCTCACCGGCGGCGTGGAGCTGTCGTCATCGGCTCTGCAGTGGCCGCATGGGGTGGACTTCCTCGACGACGATACCTTGATCGTCACGAGCCGGGGACGTGACGTCGCTTTCTTCGAGCTGCCGCCAGGGAACCGGGACGTGCGGTCCCTCGAAGTGCTCCCGATCGCACGGTGGCCTTCGGACCGGACGACCCTCTTGAATGCGCCCGGTTCGGTGGCCGTCAGCCACGTCGGGGACGATGGGTGTGAGGTCCTGATCTGCAACAACGACGGACATACCGTCACCAGGCATCTGCTGGACTGCGACGCGGGTCGTGCGGTCAGACACAGTGAGATCCTGCTCCAGAAATACCTCGACATCCCGGACGGCGTGAGCGTGAGCCCGGATCGGCGGTGGATCGCCGTGAGCAACCATACCACCCACCACGTGTTGCTGTACCAGAACTCGCCCGCTTTGAGCGCGAACGCCGAGCCGGATGGCATACTCCGCCAGGCGTCCTATCCGCATGGCTTGCGCTTCAGCGCAGATGGTCGCCATCTCTTCGTCGCCGACGCCGGAGCGCCCTATCTGCACATCTACGCGCAGGACTCCGACGAGTGGCGCGGCGTGCGCCATCCGCTCGCCACCGTGAGGATCATGGATGACCCGATGTTCGAGAGGGGGCGGCACAACCCCGAGGAAGGCGGACCCAAGGGGCTCGACATCGACGCGCGCTCCAATGTCCTGGTCGTCACCTCGGAGTGTCAGCCCCTCGCGTTCTTCGATGTGCCCGCGCTGTTGCGGCTCGCGCTCGCGAGCGGCTCGGCGCGGGAGCAGAGGATTCTGGGCATCCGTCACGAGCTCGGCCTCGTGCAAGAGAGCCGTAGGCTGGCCGAGAGGGCCAACGAAGCACACGCTTTGCGGAACAGCCTATCGTGGCGGATCACCGCGCCGTTGCGACGCCTCAATGCCACCTTCCGCCGGCGCCGACCCTAGAGCACCTCGGCCAGCCGGCGCACGCCCGCGCGGAGCTCCCCTTCCGTGAGCGCGGCGTAGCCGAAGAGGAGGCCCGCTCGCCGCGGCGGCTCGGCGTAGTACGGCGCCATCGAGTAGATCCCCACGCCGGCCCTGGCCGCCCGCGCGATGAGAGCGCCGAGCTCCCGCGGGGGCACGTCGTTCAGCCAGACCACCAGGTGCACGCCGGTGTTCTCGCCCGCGACCTCCACGCGGCTCCCGAAGCGCTCGCCCAGCGCGGCGATCAGGGCCCGCCGGCGCCCCGCGTTCCGGCCGCCCGCGCGGCGGAGATAGCGCTCGAACTGGCCGCTGGTGATGAGCTCGGCCAGCGCCTCCTGGTAGAGCGGGGCGGAGAAGCGATCCGCCGCCCACTTGGCGGCGAGGAAGGGGCGCACCAGGGCGCGCGGCAGGACGAGATAGCCCACGCGCAGCGCGGGGAACAGGGTCTTCGAGAACGAACCCAGGTAGATCGCCCGCTCGTCGCGGTCCAGCGACTGGAGCGCCTCCAGCGGACGGCCCTCGTAGCGGAACTCGCTCACGTAGTCGTCCTCGACGACCCAGGCGCCGACCCGGGACGCCCACTGGAGCAGTGCCAGGCGCCGCTCGAGCGGCATGATGACGCCGCTGGGGAACTGGTGGCACGGCGTCACGTAGGCCAGCCGCGGGCGCTCCGCGGCGGGCGGGAGCCTGGCCGGATCGAGCCCGTCCGCGTCCACCGGCACCCGCAGGAGACGGGCACCCACCGCCTCGAAGGGAATGGTGGCGCCGGGGTAGTGCGGCTCCTCCACCACCGCACCGTCGCCGGGATCGAGCAGCACGCGCGCGATCAGGTCCAGCGCCTGCTGCGTCCCGTTCACGACGACGATCCGCTCGGGGTCGCTCACGACGCCGCGCGCCCGGCCGAGGTATTCGCTCAGCGCCACGCGCAGCGGGCCGTGGCCGGCGGGCGAGCCGTAGCCGAGCGCGTCGGCGGAGGCGCGCCGCGCGTGAGCGCCGAGGAGCCGGCGCCAGATCTCGCGCGGGAACTCATCCACCGCGGGCCGGCCGTAGCGGAAATCGTAGCGGAGCGCGGAGCGCGGGCCGGGCGGATGCGAGGGCGCGAGGTCGAGCCGCGCGGTGAGGCGCCGCGCGTAAGCGGACGTCGGCGCGGGACGCTCCGCCGCGGGGCGACCGGGGGCCGGGGCCGAGCGCGGCGGCGCCACGCCCGCCACGGAGGTCGCGCCGCGGTGGCGGCTCACCAGGTAGCCCTCCGCGGCGAGCTGCTCGTAGGCCAGGATCACGGTGTTGCGCGACACGCCGAGGTCCCTCGCCAGCGCGCGGGTGGAAGGGACCTTGGTGGCCGGGCCGAGGCCGCCGGCCCGGATCTTGGCCTTGAGCGCCAGGTAGACGCGGCGATAGAGCGGCCCGCCCGCCTTTTCCAGATTCAGCAACATGGCGCCCCCCTCGGGGCCCGGCCGTTCTGGCCCCTTCGATTATCCGAAATCTGGCCCTTCCAAGGTGCCAGCATCTGGCCTAGGATAGCCGTGCTCGAACGAACACGGAAGGAGGAAATGACCATGGCGAGCAGGGCGGACGATGTCGAGACGCTCGAGGCCTTGAACCAGGGATATCTCCTCGCGGCGGAGAAGTCCGACGTGGCCTGGTACGCAGAGCACCTGGCCGAGGACTACCGCGCCACCAACCCGGACGGCTCCTTCGTGGACAAGGCGGGCTTCCTGGCCCGCATCGGACGGCCTCACACCCTCACGAACTTCCGCGCGCCCGACGTCTCCATCCAGCGCGTGGGCGACCTGGCCCTGATCCACGCCAGCTTCGAGGACACGCGGCCGGACGGCGGCCACGGCCGGGGGCGCTACACCGACATCTGGCAGCGGCGGAACGGGCGCTGGCTCTGCGTGTCCGCCCACTTCACGAGGTGCTGACCATGGCCACCGACCAGGCGACGCTGGAAGCGCTGAACCGGGAGTACATCCGATCGGTCAGCGAGGCGGACGTGCGGTGGTTCGACGCGAACCTCGCCGAGGACTTCGTCAACAGCAATCCCGACTGCTCGCGGGTGGACCGGGCGGGCTTCCTCGCCCAGATCGCGCGCGGGTCGACCGTGAAGAACCTCGGCATCGAGGACGTGCTGATCCGCGTGCTGGGCGACGGGGCACTGATCCACGCCCGCACGACGTACACCAAGGCGGACGGGCAGCCGGGCGCCGGGCGCTATACCGACGTGTGGGCGCGGCGCGGGGGCGGCTGGGTGTGCGTGGCGGCCAACGTCACGCGCCTCTGAGGCGCGGGCCCGGCGACAGCCCTGCGCAACGCCTACGCGTGGAGAAGCTCGAGCGCCTCCTCGTAGATCTCCATGTTCTTGCCATACGAGATGGCCGACGCCTGGGCCGCGCTCACGAGATGGCGCCAGCGCCACGGAAGGCGGGTGGCGTGGAACTCCTCGAAGGTCGCCTGATGGTGCTTGAAGGCGTGCATCTCGGTGAAGTTGTCATGCACGACAATCGTGGCCAGACGGCTGATGAGCGCATCCGGATCGTACCCGAGGTCGGCATACTGCTGCGCCAGGTTCACGGTGTTCTTCACCTCGGGCACCGCGCGCATCTGCCCGAGGTTCGTGACCTTGGACCAGTCGGTCGGCGGCTGGGTGTGGATGCTCTCCTCGAGCGCATCCAGCAACGCAGCCTGGCTACGATGGGGCAGCGCCGCGACGGCCTCCGGATTCGGCTGGGGCGGTGGCTCCATGCGGTTCTGCGTCGAGCGCACCTCGGGGCCGGTGTGCCACGTCAGGAGCGCCAGCAGCTTGTTGCGCAGGCTCACCCCTGGGAGCTTCAACAGGTACCGGCGCAGGTTCGCGCCGGTGTGCAGGTGCACGTCCATCGGATTGCCGGTGAGCGATCGCATGAACAGGCCGGCGGCCCCGATCGACAAGGCTTCGCCGGTCCCCTGCAGCGACAGACCGTCCGCGAGGGCCTTCGCGAGCATCCTCGGGATCTCCGCATAGGTATCGCACCCGGTGATCGCCTCGCCCAGGAGGCCGATCGCCGGAGTTTCATCCGGACTCGTGTGGAACCCCAGCGGGCGCTTCAGGAGCTCGTACTCGTCGAGCAGCGGCTCGATGTCTCGCAGCGGAGGCGGCGTGGGGAACCGGCTGACATACCGGACCGCGGGGCGCATCAGGAACGGCGTGTATTCGCGTCCCAGCCAGTCGAGGGCGCGCCACGTGAACATGGGGAAGATGAAGTAGTGATCGTCGAGCATGTTCTTCGGGATCGCCACGGTCAGCAGCAGGTCCAGCGCCTCCGCATGCGGGATGTTGTCCCAGAGCCAGAGGAAGGCGTGATCCGCGGCGTTGTACAGGCCGCGATCCACCGCGGCGAGAAACGCCTTCTTCGTGCCTTCGACGCCGCCCGAATCCACCGGCTTGGCATCCGCCAAGATGTACGGGCCCATGCCCGGGTGATTGATGTGCTTGTTCGACAGGGCGACGTGCTGAAGGATCGGCAGGAACCGCTGTTCGCCCGACACCCGCTCCACGGTGTGGTGGAGCGCATGAAGCCCGACGAGCGGGTGCAGCGGCCCGCCATGGTGGCCCGGCGGCAAGTCCGAGGAACGAGTGACCGCGAGCGCCGACGCGGTCAGGAGCTTCTTGACCGACATGCCATCGCGCAGCTTGGCCAGGGTGGCTTCGAGGATCCGGCTGGGGTCGGTCTCCTCGATGAACTGCACCTCCGGCTCGATGTCATCCGCAAACCGTACGGGCCTGTGCATGATCTCTCCTCTCCTTCCCTTTCGAGGACGTGCCGCCTGAATCCTACCGCGTAGCCGGATCCTGCGCAGCAATCTTCTGGGCACCCAAGAGACGGTCAGCCGCTAGGTCCCCAGGTCCACCGGCTCCGCCCCCGGAGAGGGGGCCATCCGCTCCCCGCTGAACTTCACGATTCGGGCGGGCGGGCCCACCGCGGTGGAAGCAGGCGGTACGTCACCGAAATCGACTCGCCTTACCCTCGCCCGTGGACGTTGTCTAGTGGCCGATCGCGCCGGGTCTGGTCGCAAAGACCGCCCGCTCACCTCAAGGTGTGGGAATGAGGCGCGAATCGCCGGCCCTTCGAACCCGTGCCCGCCGCGCCGGGTCGTAAGGCACCAGACCGTGGTTCACCCGGACTCGGGGACTCTAGGCCCGCCCGGGCTGGGCTCCTCACCCGATTCGGATCTCTCTCGGTGAGCAAACAGCGCGTACACGGCCGGAAGCACGAGCAGCGTCAGAGCGGTCGACGAGATCAGGCCCCCGATCACGACCCGGGCCAACGGGCGCTGGATCTCGGCGCCGATACCGTGGGACAGCGCCGCGGGCAGGAACCCGATCACCGCCACGATGGCCGACACGATGATGGGACGGAAGCGGATCTCGCACCCCCGGGCGATGGCCTCGCGCAGCGGCAGACCGTCGGTGAACGCCTGACGGATGGAGGACACCAGGACCACGCCGTTGAGCACGCTGACGCCGAAAACGGCGATGTAGCCGACGGCGGCCGAGATATTGAAGTGGGTCCCCCAGAGGAAGAGGGCCAGCGTGCCGCCGATGAGGGCGAAGGGCAGGTTCAGCATGATCAGCAGGGCGTCGGCGACCGAGTTGAAGGCGCCGAACAGCAGGATGAAGATGATGAAGATCACCAGGGGGACGATCACGTCGAGGCGCGCCAGCGCTCGCTGCTGGTCCTCGAAGCGTCCGCTCCAGACCATCTGGTAACCCGGCGGCAACTTGATGGCCGCTTCCACTTTCTGCATGGCCTCGGCCACCAGTCCGCCCATGTCCCGCTCACGCACGCTCCACTTGATCGCCATCCGCCGCACGTTGCCGTCCCGGAGGATCTGGCCGAAGCCCTCGGTCCTGGTGAACTCGGCCAGCTGGGTCACGGGGATGCGCTCGCCGCTCGGGGCACTGACGAGCAGGTTGCGGAGGTTCGCCAGCGCGTCGCCGTCCTGGGCTAGCCGGACCGCCAGGGTGAAGCGGCGCTCGCCCTCGAAGACCTCCGTGACGTTGCGTCCCTTGGTGGCGGCCTCGATGGCATCCTGCACGTCCTGCACGTTGATGCCGTAGCGGGCCGCCGCCGCCCGATCCACCACGATCTGGAGCTGCGGCTGGCCCACCAACCGGTCATAGTCCAGGTCGGCCACGCCCCGGATCCTGCGCAGCACCCCGGCGATCTCCTTGGCCTTCTGCTGCAGCACGAAGAGGTCGGGGCCGAAGAGCTTGATGGCCAGCTCGCCCTTCACGCCGGCCATCGCCTCGTCCACGTTGTCTTTGATGGGCTGAGAGAAGTTGGTCGTGATCCCGGGGAAGTCGGTGAGCGCCTCCGCCATGGCCTCGACGAGCTTGTCCTTGTCCGCGATCCGCCACTCGTCGCGTGGCTTGAGCCCGATGTAGAACTCGTTGTTGTCCGGCCCGTTGGGGTCGGTACCGTCGTCGGGCGCACCGGTCTGGGAGACCACGACGCGCACCTCAGGGAAGCGCAGCATCCGCTCGCGGATCTCGTGGACATACGGCCGCGTGGCCTCGAGCGCGATCCCGATGGGCAGTTTCACTCGGAGCCACAGGTCGCCCTCATCCAGCTCGGGCAGGAACTCCTTGCCGAGCAACGTGAACACGCAGAGCGACAGGGCCAGGAGTCCCGCCGCGCCCAGGATCGGCGGTAGCGGGTGTCGGACGCACCAGGTGATGGCGGGCGTGTAGGGGCGCCGGAGCCAGCGCAGGAGAGGACTCTCCCGCTCCGACGGCGGCCGTCGGAAGAAAAAGCTCGCCAGCACCGGAATCAGGGTCAGCGTGAGGATCAGGGAGCCGACGACCGCCAGGGAGATGGTCACGGCCATGGGCCGGAACAGCTTCCCCTCGATGCGTTGGAACGTGAGAATAGGCACGTACACCGTCATGATGATCAGCACGGCAAAGGTGAGGGGTCGCGCGACTTCCACCGCGGCGTGCTCGACCTCACGCACCACCCGGTGCCCGGTCACCTTGCGCTCGCTCAGATGCCGCATGATGTTCTCGGTCATGATCACGGCGCCGTCGACGATGATCCCGAAGTCGATGGCGCCCAGGGAGAGCAGATTGGCGGGAATGCCCCGGAGGTCCATGAAAATGAACGCGAAGAGCAGCGACAGCGGAATCGTGAGGGCCACGATGAAGGCCGCCCGGAGATTGTAGAGGAACAGCGACAGCAGCAGGACCACCAGCGTCGCGCCCTCGATCAGGTTGCGCATCACCGTGGTGACGGTCGTCTGCACCAGCCGGTCCCGGCTGTAGTAGGGTTTGAGCTCGACGCCGGGGGGCAGAAGTTCCTGGATCTCGGCAATCTTCTTCCGTACCCCGTCGATCACGTCGCCGGGATTCTCTCCCTTGCGCATCAGCACGATGCCCTGGACCAGGTCGTCCTCGTGGTCCTTGCCCAGGATGCCGAAGCGAATGGCCGTGCCGATGCCGACCGTCCCGATGTCGCGCACGCGGACCGGCGTCCCCTTCTGCGCCGCCACCACGATGTTCTCGATGTCCCCGGTGGACTGCACGAGCCCGATGCCGCGCACCATCAGGGCGTCTTCACCCTGGCGAATGTAGCTGCCGCCCGCGTTCGAGTTGTTCGCCGCCACGGCGTCGAACACTTGCTTGAGGGTGAGGTTGTAGGCGCGAAGGCGAGCGGGATCCACCGTGATCTGGTATTGCTTGATGCCACCACCCCACGAGACGATGTCGGCCACGCCCGGCACCTTCTTGAACTCCCGCTCGAGGGTCCAATCCTGGAGCGCCTTCACCTCCACCAGCGGCATGGTCTTGGACTCGAGCGTGTAGCGGTAGACTTCGCCAATGGCGCTGGCCAGCGGGCCCAGCTGCGGCTTGGCGTCGGCCGGAATCGCCGCCTGGCCGATCCGCTCCAGGACCTGCTGGCGCGACCAGTAGTTGTCCGTGCCATCGGCGAAAAAGACCCGGATGTTGGAGAGGCCGAAGATGGAGAAGGAGCGGATGAAGGTGACGTGGGCGATGCCGTTGAGCTCCTTCTCCAGCGCGATCGTGACGAGGCGCTCGACCTCCTCGGCGGCGTGCCCCGGCCAGATCGTGATGACGTCCACTTCCACGTCGACCACGTCCGGATAGGCTTCGATGGGCAGCCGAGAGAAGGCGACGACGCCGCCCGCGGTGAGCAGCAGGGCCAGGGCCACCGTGATGAAGCGCTGGTGGAGCGCGAAGTGGACGAG
>WNFF01001554.1_pt1 | contig 33377 bp, 33 predicted proteins | sample 5400441 | NCBI WGS metagenome assembly WNFF01 (sample SAMN13153345, study PRJNA577476) | soil metagenome | isolation source: 120 cm saprolite under Douglas fir tree site 2 hole 3 replicate 1 | place: USA:California | collected 2015-04-18
GGGCGCCGCCTCGACCACCACCTGGATCGAGCGCCGCGCCGCATCGACGGCGCCCGCGGTGTCCGCCGCGTTGGGCGCGGCGGCGCCGGCGAAACCGATCCCCAGCGTCGGCAGCCACGACAAGGATTGCGCGAACGGCAGCGCCGCCTCGACCTTCTCCAACTCGGTCGGCAGGGCGGCGACTTTCAATCGCAGTGCGCCGGAAGGCGCTTCCTGCGGCCACTCGGCCGGCTCGACCGAAGCAAGGGCGCGCAGCTTCTCGCGCTGCTGCGTCACGCCGGCCTCGAAGCCTTCGAAGCGCACCGCCACGTCCCAGCTCCCGCGCGCGCGCCGCATCGCCAGCATCGCGGCCGGCTCGAGCTGTGCGGTGCGGATGGTGCGCACCAGAGGAAAGACGTCGGCGGTCCGCACGCCGTGGGCGATGAGGGTCGCGTGAGCCACGGGAATCGGGTGCACGCGGAACGTCGCCGTGACGATGAGCCCCAGCGTGCCGAGCGAGCCGCACATCAGCTTGGGCAGATCGAATCCCGCCACCGTCTTGACCACCTTGCCGCCGCCCTTGGCGCGCGCCCCGTCGGCGCGGACGATGGAGACGCCGATGATCAGGTCGCGCACCGAGCCGAAGCGCGTGCGCAGTGGACCGAACGAGTTGGCCGCGATGATGCCGCCCAGCGTCGCTCTCTCGGGCAAGGGTGGATCGAGCGAGAGGCGCTGGCCGTTGCCCGCCAGCTCCTTCTGCAGCGCCGCCAGCGTCACGCCCGCCTCGACGGTGACCACCTGATCGGACGGCGCGTACTCGACGATGCGGTTCAGCCCGGCCGTCTCCAGCCGCTCGTCGAACTGCGCCGGCGCGCCGAGCCCGAGCTGCGTCCCGCCTCCGACGATGAAGAGACGCTTGCGCGCGCCGGCGAGTTGCGCGACGGCCTGCTGCGCTTCCTCGATCGACGCGGGCCTCATGTCCTCGACTGCTCCTTGTCCCCGCACAGCCGCGGCGTGGGAAACATCTTTCCGGGGTTGAACCGCGCCTCGGGATCGAACGCGCAGCGCAACCGGCCCATCGTCTCCAGGTCGTTTTCGCTGAACATCTCCGGCATGTACTGCGCCTTGTCCGCGCCCACGCCGTGCTCGCCGGTGATCGACCCGCCGTAGCGGAGGCAGGTGCGCAAGATCTGGCCGGCCAGCTCCTCGGCGAGCTTCTCCTCGCCGGGCACGCGCGCGTCGAAGAGCACCAGCGGGTGCAGATTGCCGTCGCCGGCGTGAAAGACGTTCGCGACGCGCAGGCCGGCGCGCGCGGTGAGCTGGGCGATCTCCTCCAGCACCCGCGCGATCGCCGAGCGCGGGATGACCCCGTCCTGCACGATGTAGTTGCGCGCGATGCGCCCCACCGCCGCGAACGCGCTCTTGCGGCCCTTCCACATCAGCTCGCGCTCGGCGGCGTCGCGCGGCACGCGGATCTCCAGGCTGCCGCATTGTCGCGCCAGCTCGATGGCGCTGGCCGAGGTGTGCTCGCACTCGGCGAGCGGCCCATCGACGTCCATCAAGAGGGCGGCCCCCACGTCGGGCCAGTCGACCCCGGTGGCGGCCTTGGCGGCGACGATGGCCAGCCGGTCCATCATCTCGATGGCGGCCGGCACGATGCCCGAGGAGATGATGGCCGATACCGCCTTGCCCGCTTCGGTGGTCGAGGGGAAGGTGGCGAAGAAGGTGCGCGTCGCTTCCGGCTTGCGCAGGACGCGCAGCACCACTTCGGTGACGATGCCCAGCATCCCTTCGCTGCCCACCACCACGCCGGTGAGATCGTAGCCGGGCTGGTCAGGCACCGGACCGCCCAGATCGATCACCGCGCCGTCGCCGAGGACGATGCGGACGCCGAGCACGTGATTGACGGTGAATCCGTACTTCAGGCAATGCGCGCCGCCGGAATTCTCGGCGACGTTGCCGCCGATGGTGCACACGCTCTGCGACGACGGGTCGGGCGCGTAGTACCAGCCCTGGGGACCGATCAGCTTGCTGACGTCGAGGTTGATGACGCCGGGCTGCACGCGCATGAACGCGTTGTCGAGGTCGACTTGCAGCACGCGCTTCATGCGCGCCATTCCCATCAGCAGGCAGCCCGCCACCGGCAGCGCGCCGCCGGAGAGGCCGGTCCCCGCGCCGCGCGCGACGATGGGCATCCCCGCCTCGCGCGCGATCTTCACGCACGCCGACACCTCCTCGGTGCTGGCCGGCAGCACCACGATGCCCGGCGTGGCGCGGAAGCTGGCCAGGCCGTCCGACTCGTAGGTGCGCAGCTGCTCCGGCTCGCGGATGCAGTTCTTCTCTCCGACGGCGGCGGAGAAGCGGGCGATGATCTCAGGGTCCATGGGAATGCGCACCGCAGCACATCAGGGGTGGTCGCGTAAAGAGGGAGTCAATAACACCGTGCAGGAGCGCGCGCCATGCGCCCCGATGACCAACGCCTGCTCGATGTCTGCCGTCTTGGACGGGCCCGATAGGAACATTGCAAAGCCCGAAAACGTTCCTATCCGCTCATACGCCTCGTGCAGGTTGTGGACCAGCGCATCGGCGCGGACCGCGACGGCGAGATGCTGAGTGAGGTAGGCGGCCGCGCGGTTGTCGAAGCCGGGGATCCAGACGGCGCCGTTCTCCGCCACGCCCAGCTCCGCGGAAAGGACGCAGAAATCGACGTCGTGCAGGTCGTGCGGGTCGGCCACGCCGGCCAGATCGACATTCGCCTTGGCGACGCCGGGCACGAGCGAAACCACTTTTCGCGCGGCGACATATTCGGGGACGGCGGTGAGCGCGGCCTCTAGCGGGCCGGCGACCTCCACGCAGCGCCCGCCCACCTCGACGACGCTCTCCATGAAACGCCGCTTCACATCGGGATAACGAACGGCGCGCAAGCCTTTCAAATCGGGCAATGCGGCAGCGGCCGGAGCGGCGGCGCGCAATGCCGCGAGGATGTCATCGCGAGCCGGCACGTTTCCTCCATTGCTCGCGGAAGCTCTCGCGCGGCATCGGCGGCAGATCGCGCTGCCGTCCCCAGGCATGCCAGCGCGCCGGGATCAGCGGCAGGAACCAGCGGGCCAGCTTTCCGGCCAGGCGGTAGAGCCAGGTCCGCGCGAGCACGAACGCGCCGACCTTCGCCGCCACGCGCTTGCCGAGCGGAACGAGGCCGCGCGCCGCCAGCTCGCCGCGCCAGGCGAGGAGCTGGTGGTGCAGGTCGATGCGCACCGGGCAGACATCGGTGCACGAACCGCACAGGCTGGAAGCGAAGGGGAGGTCCCGGTGCTCCCGCGGGTCGATGTGCGGCGCGAGCACCGAGCCGATCGGTCCCGGCACGGTCACGCCGTAGCTATGTCCGCCGCTGCGCCGATAGACGGGGCAGGTATTCATGCACGCCGCGCAGCGGATGCATTTCAATGAAGCGCGATATTCCTCGCGCGCGAGGATGCGGCTGCGCCCGTGGTCGACGATGACGATGTGCAACTCGCCGCCGCGGCGCGGCCCGTGGAAATGGGACGTATAGGTCGTGATCGGCTGACCCGTCGCCGAGCGCGCCAGCAGCCGCAGGAAGACGCCCAGATCGCGCAGCCGCGGGACGATCTTCTCCACGCCCATGCAGGCGATATGGAGCGGCGGCAGCGACGTGCCCAGGTCGGCGTTGCCCTCGTTGGTGCAGACGACCACGCCGCCCGTCTCGGCGACAGCGAAGTTCACACCCGTGAGGCCAGCCTGGGCGGCGAGGAACTTCGCGCGCAGGTGCGCGCGTGCCGCCTCGGTGAGCTGCTTGGGATCCGAAAGGCCCGCGGGTGTGCCGAGCTTGTCGTGGAACAGCTCGCCGATCTCCTCCTTGCGCAAGTGAATCGCGGGCATGACGATGTGGCTGGGCGGCTCGCGGCGGAACTGCACGATGCGCTCACCCAGATCGGTATCGACCACCTCGATCCCTTGCTTCTCCAGATACGGGTTGAGGTGGCACTCCTCGGTGAGCATCGACTTGCTCTTCACCAGCCGCGTCACGCCCCGCGCCGCCAGCAGCCCGTGGACGATGCGGTTGTGCTCGTCCGCGTCGCGCGCCCAGTGGACCTGCGCGCCGGCGGCGACGGCATTCTTCTCGAACAGTTCCAGATAATCGGCGAGGCGCGACAAGGCGTGCGCCTTGATCTGCGAGGCCAGGCCGCGCAGCTCCTCCCACTCCGGCACGGCCGCGCGCGCGACGTCGCGCTTCTGCCGCACGAACCAGACGGCCTGGTCGTGCCAGTGCATCCGCGCATCGTTGGCCACGAACGCGGCCGCTTTCGCAGCGTGCGTCACGCGGTCGCCTCGGCCAGGAGCTCCGCCACGTGCATGACGCGCAGAGGCTTGCCGTCGCGCCGCAACAATCCCTCCAGGTGCATGAGACACGACATATCGGCTCCCGCGATGATCTCCGCCCCGCCGCGCTGGTGGTCGGCGATGCGGTCGCGCCCCATGGCGCACGAGACGGCATCCTCGCTGACGGCGAAGGTGCCGCCGAAACCGCAGCACTCGTCGGGTCTCGCCAGCTCGACGAGTTGCAGCCCCTCGATGCCCTCGAGCAGCGCGCGCACCTTGTCGAAGGGCGGAACGAGCCGCTCGCTGCCACTGCCGAGGCGCAGCTCGCGAAGGCCGTGGCAGCTCTGGTGCAGGCCGACGCGGTGGGGGAAGCGGCCCTTGGGGCGGATTTGCAGGACGTCGTGGAGGAACTCGCACAGCTCGCGCGTCTTGGCGCGCAGCGCGTCGACGCCCGGCAGCGAGCGATCGAAATGATTGCGCACCATCGAGGTGCAGCTCCCCGACGGGCAGACCACGTGCTCGTACGGCTCGAACACCTCCACCATCTTGCGCGCCAGCGGCCGGGCCTCGGCGAAGAAACCCGCGTTGGCCATCGGCTGGCCGCAGCAGGTCTGCGCCTCGGGAAAGTGGACGCGCGCGCCGTGGCGCTCGAGCAGCTCCGCGGCGGCCAGGCCGGCGCGCGGATAGAGCTGATCGACGTAGCAAGGCACGAAGAGTGCGACGTCCATGGCCGGAGTCTGGCACAGGTTCGGCTTGCATTCCGCCTCGCCGTGCGGAAAGTGGCCCGGTGCTGTCCACCCGCCTGCGCAGCGCGTTCGCCATCGGGGCCTGGCATCCCGACTATGCCGCCGGCCTGCGCGCGGCGACGGCGACCGTCGTGCCGCTGGCCGTCGGAGACGTGACCGGGCGGCCTCTACTCCTCTGGATGGCGCTCGGTGGGTGGCTGGCGACGCTGGTCGATCCCGGCGGCCCGTACCCCCTGCGCGCGTCGGCGATGCTGGCGTTCGCGGTTGCGGCGTCGGCCGGTGTTTTTCTCGGCGGGCTGGTGGGAGCGAATTCGTTCCTCGCCGTCGCGCTGCTCCTGGTCTGGGCCACCGCCTGCGCTCTGGCGCGCATCTATGGAGACGAGGCGGCGACGGTCGGCTCGCTCTCGCTGATCGCTTTCGCCATCTGCATGGGCACGTCGACGGGCGACTTGGTCGACGCGGCCGAGCGGGCGGGGCTGATGGGCGCGGGCGCCCTGTGGGCGGCGTTCCTCGCGCTTGCGCTCTGGCCGCTGCGCCCGTACCGCCCGGTGCGCAAGGCCGTCGCCGCGACCCAGCGCGCCCTTGCCGCCAACGCGCGCGCGCTCGTCAAAGGACCGCCGGCGCTGCAGCAGCGGGCGGCCGTGCGAGCCGCTCTCGAGACCGCGCGCAGGGTGCTGGCCGACGTGCGCGGCGCGCGCCAGGCGGAGACGGCGCGCGGCGAGTTGCTGGGGACGGTCTACGAAGCGGCGGAGCTGGCGCTCGGCGATCTGGCCGCGCTTGCCGAATCGCTGCAATCGAGCGCCGAGCGCGGCGCGCCGCCGCCGCCCTGGCTGCCGGCGGCCCTCGAGGAGGTGGCGCTCGCGTTCGAGTCGGCCGCCCGCGGCGTGGAAGAGGATTCCCCGCCGCTGCCCTTGGCTTTCGAAGTGGCGATGACCGAAGGCGAAATCGCGCAGCTGCTCCGGCGGTTGAGAGGTCACGCGCAGCTCGCCTGGGACGCCGCCGCGGCGTTGCAAGGAGGCGACGCGGTCCGAGGGCCCGCCGTGACCGAGCTGGCTGCGCCGCCGCGTCCTTCGATTCGGGCCGCTTTGTCGCCCGCTTCGCTGGAACTGCGCAACCAGCGCATTCTCGGGACGGTGGTGGGCGCCTTGGTCGCGACGGCGCTGGCGCCGCTGGTGCACACGCCGCTGCGCATCGCGGCCGCGCTCTTCGTCATGGCGGTTACCGGCGTGGCGCTGCGGCAGTTCAACCATGCGGTCTACATAGCGCTCATCACGCCGCTCTTCATTCTCATGGCCGAGTCGACGTCGGGCGACTGGCACCTGACGGGCGCGCGCATCGCCGACACCTTGCTGGGCGGTGTCTTCGCCTTGTTCGGCTCGATGGCGCTGTGGCCACACCGCGAGCGCGAGCGGCTGCCGGGACAGATCGCGGCGCTCTTGCTGAAGGTCCGCGATTTTTTGCAGGCCTCGGTGAGCGGAACACCGCAGGCGGCGCTAGCGGCGCGCCGCGAGTCGGGGCTGGCGCACGCGAACGCTGACGCTGCTTTCGATCGCTTCCTCGACGAGCCGCACACCGCCGAGGAGGCGGAGGCGTTGATGGCGCTGCTCTCGCATTCGCGCCGGCTGGTGGGGGCGATCGCGGGCATGTCGGCGGCCGGCTTGATCACGCCGGAACAGGCGGCAGCGGCAAAGGCCGCCCTCGAGGCGCTGGCCACCGCAGCGGCGGAGCGCCGCACACCGCCGCCACTGCCTCATCTTTCGCAAGCGGAGCGGCTTCAGCGGCCGCTCGAAGTGATCCACTCCGCGCTCACGCGCCTTGCCAGGCAAAGCTGAACGAACTCCCAACCCCTCAGCCGAGCCGTCGCAAGAACTCGCTCATCACCCGCAGCGTCTCCTCCGGCTTGTCCCGATGCGGCGAGTGCCCGCACTCCGGGAGCATGGCTATCTCCACCGGCCCTCGCGCTCCCCGCCGAATCGCCTCGAGCTGCGCCGCCGACCCGTACTCGTCATTTTCCCCCTGCACGAGCAGCATGGGCGCTGCGATCCGCGGCAGCGACTCCTCGATGTTCCACTTGTGGAACTCGGGATCGAGCCATGGCCTGTTCCATCCCCAGAACGCCGCGTCGACGTCGCGATGCCAGCGGGCGAGTCGCTCGCGCAGCGCGCCGCGCTCATATTGATCGCGCATCTGCTCGATGCTGCGCAGCCCCGCCTCTTCCGCGAAGACGTGGGGCGCCTCGAGGATCAGCGCGCGCGCCTTGCCGCCCGCGCCCGCATGGAGCAGGGCAATCGACGCGCCGTCGCTGTGGCCGACGAGGATGGGATCGCCGACGCCAGCCGCGCGCAGGATCTCCGGCAGCAGCGCCGCCTCGTCGTGCATGTAGCTCACCGGCCGCGGGAGCGGCACGGCGTCGGACTGACCGTAACCGGCGCGGCTGTAGACGAATGCGCCCAGCCGGGCCGCCTCGGAGAGCTGTTTGGGAAACCCGCGCCACAGCGCCGTGCTGCCCAGGCCTTCATGGAGGAACACCAGCGTCGGACCCGACCGCGGTCCGTGCCACTCCGACTCGAGATGCAGCCCACGCACTTCGATCACGTGGCGACACCCGCCGCCCTCATGAGGGCCACGCGCGAGAAAGGATGGCGGTCACGTCCGCGCCGGGAGCAAGAGTTCCGAACGCGGAGCCGCCGTCGCCGTCGAGCCGCGAGGCGCAGAACGCGTCGGCCACCGCCGGGGGGGAGTGTCGCACGAGCAGCGATGCCTGCAGCGCGAGCGCCAGCGATTCGACCAGCCGGCGCGCCTGCCCCTCTTCCGGATGGGCGAGCCGTTCCACCGCCGCGTCGAGCGCCGCGTCGAGCCGCCGGTCGGCGCCGCGCGCCAGCCCCAACTCCTCCACCAACGCGTCGCGCGCCGCCGGCTCCTTGGAGAGCGCGCGCAGCACGTCGAGGCAGATGACGTTGCCCGAGCCCTCCCAGATGGAGTTGAGCGGCGCCTCGCGATAGACGCGCGGCATGATGCTCTCCTCGACGTAGCCGTTGCCGCCGAGGCACTCGAGCGCTTCGGCCGCGTGAGGCGAGGCGCGCTTGCACACCCAGTACTTCGCCATCGCCGTGGCGATGCGGCGGAAGGGAGCTTCTTCGTCGCCGCGGTCGTAGGCCCGCGCCAGCCGCATCATCAGCACCGTGGCCGCTTCCGACTCGACCGCCAGGTCGGCGAGCACGGCGCGCATCACGGGCTGTTCGACGAGGCGCTTGCCGAAGGCAGCCCGATGGCTGCAGTGGTGCATGGCCTGCATCACCGACTGGCGCATCATCGCCGCCGAGCCGATCACGCAGTCGAGGCGGGTGTGGTTGACCATTTCGAGAATGGTGTTCACGCCGCGCCCTTCCTCGCCGACGAGCCGCGCCCACGCGCCGTCGAACTCGACTTCGCTCGAGGCGTTGGAGCGGTTCCCGAGCTTGTCCTTGAGGCGCTGCAGATGGAACCCGTTGCGTTTTTCCTCCGGCGTCCAGCGCGGGAGCAGGAAGCACGACAGGCCGCGCCCGGCCTGCGCCAGCACGAGAAACGCGTCGCACATGGGCGCGGAGCAGAACCACTTGTGCCCGGTGAGCAGATATTCGCCTGGGCTGCCGGCAGGGAGCGCGCGGGTCGTGTTGGCGCGCACGTCGGACCCGCCCTGCTTCTCGGTCATCCCCATCCCGATGAGCGCGCCGCGCTTCTGCGCGACGGGAAGAGAGCGCGGATCGTAGGTGAGCGACACGATGTGCGGCGCCCAGGCTTCGAGCAGGTCGGGCTGCCGCTGAAGCGCGGGAAACGCCGAATAGGTCATGGAGATGGGGCAGCCGTGGCCGAATTCGTTCTCGGCATCGAGCATCATGAGGGCGGCGCGCGCGACGTGCGCGCCCGGCTTGGGATCGCGCCAGGGCCCCGCGTGAATACCGTTCGCGACGGCGAGCCGCATCAACTCGTGCCAGGCGGGATGGAACTCCACCTCGTCGATGCGGTTGCCGAAGCGGTCGTGCGTCTGGAGCCGCGGCGGGTTCTGGTTGGCTTGAAAACCCCAGGCGATGGCCTCGGCGCTGGCCGTGCGGCGCCCGAATTCGGACACGTCTTCTTCGGCCCACTCCGCTCCCTCGCGCCGCAGCGCCTCGAGGAGCGCGCGATCGAGGGCGAGCGGGTCGTAATCCTGAAAGAGGGGCGGCTGGTTGAGGACGTCGTGCGTGACCATGCCGCCAGTCTAACCCGCGTCCGGCCGGCGGCCATTTGGACAAATGACCAAGGCACACGCTCGCGATGCAAAAACCTTGTGGATTGGCCTTCCACGGCGGAAGGTCTCGTTTGCACGCGCGGGAGGAAGAGTGGGCGCCCGGTTGTTTCACGAATTGATGAAGCAGAAGACCACGCGTATCGTCGCGCTCGGCGCTGGGGTGGCCGCTGCGGCGTTGGCGGCATGGCTGATCTTCGTGGCGGTCACCTGCCCGCCGGTCGAGGCGCTGCGCGACTACCGGGCGCCGCAGGCCAGCCTGGTGCTGGACAGGGAAGGAAAGCTGCTGGCGAAGCTCGCCCCCGAGGAGCGCATCGTCGTGCCGCTCTCGGCCATCTCGCCCAAGCTGGTGCGCGCCTTCATCGCCGTCGAGGATCAGCGCTTCTTCGAGCACCACGGCATCGACTGGCACCGGGTGGCGGGCGCGCTCTGGCACGACGTGCGCACGTTCTCGCCCCGCGAAGGTTCGAGCACCATCACCATGCAGCTCGCCCGCAACGTCTTTCCCGACCGCCTGACGCGCGCCCGCACCCTTCGCCGCAAGCTGGCGGAGATGATCGTGGCGCGCCGCATCGAGCGCGCTTTCAGCAAGGAGCAGATCCTCGAGCTGTACTTGAACCAGATCTATCTGGGGAACGGCTACTACGGCGTCGAGGCAGCCTCGCGCGGCTATTTTGGCCGCCCGGCCAAGGACCTCGCGCCGGGGCAGACGGCGCTCCTCGCGGCGCTGCCCAAGGCGCCCTCGAACTATGACCCGCGGCGGTTCCCCGAGTTGGCGCTCAAGCGCCGGAACTTCGTCCTTGGTCAAATGACCAAATCGCAGCTGATCACGCCCAACGAAGAAGCGGCGGCGCGCAAGTTGAAGCTGCTGCTGCGGCCCGCCGAGGGGGAAGGCGGCGCGCCCTGGTTCGTGGCAGCGGTGCGTCGCGAGCTGCACGACCGTTTCGGACCCGACGCGGAGACGATGGGCCTGCGCGTGCGCACCACGCTCGACGCCCCGCTGCAGCACGCCGCCGAGCGCGAGCTCAATCGCCAGATCCGGCTGGTCGAGACCGGCCGGCTGGGCAAGTTCGAAGGCAAGCCGTGCGACGGAAACGCGGACACCTGCCTCGAGGGAATGTTCGTGGCGCTCGACGTTCGCAGCGGCGACGTGCGCGCGCTGGTGGGCGGCCGCGACTACCAGTTGAGCGAGTTCGATCGGGCGACGCAAGCGCGCCGGCAGGCCGGCTCGACCTTCAAGGCTTTCGTCTGGGCGGCGGCGCTGCAGGCCGGCGTACCCGTGTCGGTGCTGCTCGACACGTCCAAACCGCCGCCAGGCGAATACGCCCCGGCCGACGGCCAGGCTCCCTCGGATCGTCCGCTCAACTTGCGCGAAGGCCTGCGGGTCTCGTCCAACCGCGCCGCTCTGGCGCTGGGCGAGCTCGTCGGCCTACCGCCGGTCATCGCCATGGCGCGCGATTGCGGAGTGGCCTCGCCGATACCCGAGTACCCCTCGACGTTCCTGGGAGCGGCGGAGGTGGCGCCCATCGAGCTGGTGGCGGCTTTCGCGCCCTTCGCCAACGAAGGGTCGCGGGTGTCGCCGCGCTTCATCGAAGAGGTGCGGGCGGCTACGGGCGAAGTGCTCCTCCGCGAGCCGGCGCAGGCGGTGCCCGCGCTCCAGCCCGGCGTGTCGTTCCTCATGTCCAGCCTGCTCAGCGACGTGGTGGATCGCGGCACCGGCAGAGCCGCGCGCAGCGGGCTGCCGAAGGACCTTCCCATCCTCGGAAAGACGGGCACCACCAACGGCGCGCAGGATGTCTGGTTCATTGGCGCGACGCCCAACCTCGTCGCGGGCGTGTGGATGGGGTTCGACCGGCCGCGCACGCTGGGGCCCGCGGCGACGGGCGGGCGGCTGGCCGCGCCCGTCTGGGCGCGGGTCATGGCGGCGTGGCAGCGCGGCAAGCCCGTTCCGTTCGGCTGGGTTCCGCCCATGGAGCTGGTGCAGCGGGACGTGGATGCGATCACCGGCGGGCTGTCGACCGACGCATGTCCACCCGAACAGGTCGCGCACGAATGGTTCCTCCCGGGGACCGAGCCCAAGCAGGAGTGCCCTCTTCACCATGACCCGAGCTTCTGGGACCGCACTTTCGGAAAGATCTTCCGCTGAGCGATTTGGTCAAATGACCAAGGCGAAGCAGGACGCTACTGGTGCAGCGGGCGCTCGGCCGCGGTGATGTCGTGGGCGCGCACCGGGCCGTCGGGGCGGTACTCGCGCTGGTAGATGCGGATGAGAGCGAGGAAGACCGCCACTGCCACCGGCCCCAGCACGATGCCGAGCACGCCGTAGGCCTCGATGCCGCCGAAGATGGCGATGAAGACCAGCAGGTCGTTCATCTTGATCCGCGTGCCGACCAGCTTGGGCCGCAGGATGTAGTCGGCGACGAAGACGACGAAGACGAGGCTCCACGCCAGCACGGCCAGCCCCTGTCCGACGTGTCCCGTCACCATGAGGAACACCGTCACCGGCGCCCAGATGATGGCCGTGCCCACCGCCGGCATGATGGAGGCGATGCCGGTGAGCGCGGCCCACACCAGCGGGCTGTCGACGCCGAAGATCCAGTAGCCGATGCCCGCCGTGACACCCTGGTAGATCGTCATCACGGCGGTGCTGAAAAGCATGGCGCGCGTCACGTCGCGCACGTCGCGGACGATCAGCGCCACCTCCCAGTTGGGCAGCGGCACCACCTCGACCAGCCAGGAGGCAGCGTCGCTGCCTTCGCGCAAGAGGTAGTAGCTGGTGATGGCGGTGAAGATGAAGATGAAAAAGGCGCTGAAGAGGCCGGTGAGGACGCTGGTCAGCCCCTTGCCGAGGAAGGTCGCCACGCTCTGCGCTCCCTCGACGATGCGCGCCTGGAGGTCGTCGGGCTGCACCCCGAGCCGCGACAAGATGCCGACGATGTCGTTGCCCAGAACGCCGGTAGCGCCGCGGTCCTGGTAGCGCTTGGCCACGTCCTGCGCCAGCCCGACGACGCGGTGCCCCACCACCAGCACGAGGAAGGCCATCACGCCCAGCGCGGCGATCATCGCCAGGGCCGTCGCCAGGGCGGCGGGGAGGCCCGGGTGCTTGCCGCCCAGCTTGCGGAGCAGCCTTTCGTGCAACGGGTAGATGCCGACGGCGATGACCAGCCCGAGGAAGACGGGCACCCAGATGGGCTCCAGCGTCCTCCAGAAGAGGTAGGCGGCCAGCGCGAAGATGACGAGGAATGTCGTGCGGTGGAGTCTCGTGCGTTCGATTGACGCCATCTAAAACGGAGGTAGTCACTGCTGGTGAAATGCGCCAACCCGCGTCACGTAAAAATCGTCATTTGCGGGACGATTCCGTCCGCGTTAAACGGTGCACCCCATGCTGCCAGCCCTGCTTGCGCTCCTCGCCGCGGCACAGATGCCGCGGATCCCCTTCGAGACGTACCAACTGCCCAACGGGCTGACGGTGATCCTCTCCGAGGACCACCGCGCCCCGGTGGTGGCGGTCGATCTCTGGTACCACGTCGGCGCCGTCAACGAGCGCAAGGGGCGCAGCGGGTTCGCGCACCTCTTCGAGCACCTCATGTTCCAGGGCTCCAAGCACCTGCACGGCGACGAGCGAACGGTCTTCGCCTCGCTGCAGCGCAACGGCGCCACCAACCTCAATGGGACCACCGAGTGGGACCGCACCAACTACTTCGAGACCATGCCCGCCGACCGCCTCGAGTTCGCGCTCTGGCTGGAGAGCGACCGCATGGGCTTCCTCCTCGACACGCTCGATCAGAAGAAGCTCGACACGCAGCGCGATGTGGTGCGCAACGAGCGGCGGCAGAGCATCGAAAACGTGCCCTATGGCCGCGCCGAGGAGCGGCTGGTGCAGCTGCTCTATCCGCAGCCCAACCCCTACTACGGTTACGTGATGGGGTCGCACGAAGATCTGATGGCCGCCTCGCTCGACGACGTGAAGAACTTCTTCCGCACGTACTACGCGCCCGGCAACGCCTCGCTCGCCATCGTGGGGGACTTCAAGCCGGAACGGGCGAGGCAGCTGGTGGAGAAATACTTCGGGCCCATCGTGCGCGGGCCGGCCAAGCCGCCCGTGACCGCGGCGACCGAGCCGCACGTGAAGGAAGTGCGCGAGACGCAGACCGACCAGGTCCAGCTCACCAAGGTGCTGATGGGCTGGGTCGGCCCCAAGCCGCTGCAGGGCGCGCCGATGGCGATGCTGATGCGCATCCTCGCGGGAGGAAAGTCGAGCCGCCTCTACCACGACCTCGTCTACGAGAAGAAGATCGCGCAGGACGTGGCCGCGAGCTGGGATCCGTCGATGGCGCTGGGCGGGGTCATCGAGTTGACCGCGACCGTCCAGGCGGGGCACACCGCGCAGGAGGTCGACGCGGCGCTGACCGAGGAGATCGAGCGGCTGCGCGACGCGCCGCCAGACCCCGCCGAGTTGGAGCGCGCGAAGCGGAACATGGAGTCGCAGCTCTTCGCGCAGCTGGAGAACGTGGGCGGGTTTGGCGGAAAGGCCGACCAGCTCAATTACTATCAGATGTGGGCCGGCGACCCCGGCTACTTCACCAAGAGCCTCGAGCAGCACCTCGCCGTCACGCCGGAACAAGTGCAGCAGGCCGCGCAGCAGTTCATGCGCGACGATCAACGCGTGGTGATCACCGTGACCCCCGAACAGAAGCAAGCCGCGGGAGGCGCGCAATGAAGAAGCTCATCGCGCTGAGCCTCACCGCGGCCTGTGCCTCGGCCCCGCACCCAACCCCCGCACCGGAACCCGGACGCGCAGAAGCACCCGCGCCCACCACTCCCGATGCGGAGTTCCGCGCCTTGCCGCCGCAACCCGGCGCCCCTGTCGACTTCCACGCGCCCATCCCGAAGCAGCTCGTGCTCTCGAACGGGTTGAAGGTATTCCTCATCGAGCGCCACGACGTCCCGCTCGTGTCCGTCTTGCTCGACGTCCGCTCCGGCGCGGACACCGAGCCGGGCGGAAAGGCCGGGCTTGCCTCGTTCGCGCTCGACCTTCTCGGCGAGGGCACACCCACTCGCGACGCGGCCGCCATCGCCCGCGCTTTCGAGGATCTGGGCGCGCGCTACGGCACCCAGGCCGATGCCGATTCCTCCGGCGCGCACGTCACCGCGCTCTCCACCACGCTCGAGCCGGTGCTGGAGATCTTCTCCGACGTGGTGCTGCACCCTGCCTTCAGCGACGCCGACGTGGAGCGCCTGCGCGTCGAACGGCTCGGCGCCATCGCGCAGGCGATGGACGATCCAGCCTCGGTGGGCCAGCACGTCCTCGCGCGCGTTATCTACGGCGAACATCACCCGTGGGGCTTCCCCGCCGAGGGCACCGTGAAGTCGATCAAGTCCCTCGCCCGCAAGGACCTGGTCGCGTGGCACAAGGCGCGCTTCCAGCCGGCCGACTCGGCGCTGTTCGTCGTGGGCGACACCGACGAGGCCACGCTCCGGCCCTTGCTCGAGGCGCGTTTCGGCGCGTGGAAGAACGGCGCCGCGGCCAGGCCTGCCGCCAACAAGGCCCCCAAGGGGGGCGAGCGCATCGTCTACGTCGTCGACAAGCGTGATGAACAACATCCTCGGCGGCAGCTTCAACTCCCGCCTCAACGGGAACCTGCGCACCGAGCACGCCTACTCGTACGGCGTGTTCAGCTTCTTCGACACCCACCGCGAGGGCGGGTCCTTCGCCGCCAGCGCCGCCGTGGTGAGCGACAAGACCGCCGAGGCGCTGGCCGAGTTCGTCAAGGAGCTGGAGAAGATGAAAGGCGGCGTGGTCACCGAGGCGGAGCTGTCCGACGCCAAGGAGGGCCTCTTCCGCTCCATCCCGGCTCTCTTCGCCAGCAACGAGCAGACGGCGGCGGCCTACGCGCGCGCCTGGGCGCACGGGCTTCCTCTGGACTACTACGCCACGTACCAGCAACGCGTGCTGGCCGTCTCCAGGGACGACGTGTTCCGCGCCGCGCGCGAGCGGCTGCACCCCGGCAACATGGCGGTCGTCGTGGTCGGCCCGCGCAAATTGATCGAGGAGAAGATCGCCGCAATGAAGATCGGCCGCATCGAGCTACGCGACGCCGACGGCGAAGCGCTGAAGGCCGCTGCGTCACGATGATGCGATGCTCAGCTGCACTGAGCATCGCAGGGCCTCAGACCTCAGACCTCAGACCTCAGACAATGCCTGAAGAATTCGTTTTTCCCGAGGCCTGAGGTCCGAGGTCCGAGGCCTGCGCGCAGCGCTCAGCGCGACTGCGGGTCGCGCGCGGAGCGCGTCATCTCCTGCACCGTGCGCTCGGCCAGATCGAGAAATGCGAAGAGCAGCGCCTGCAGCTTGGTGGGATCGCCGATCCCCTCGAAGCGATCCTCCTTGATGCGGTAGGCGAGCCAATCGCGGTCCGTCGCTCCCTCCTTGTAAGGCGCCAGCGTCAGCCCCGACAGCGGCGTGCCCGTCAGGTCGATGCGGACGCTCCATCCCGGCGCGTCCTTGAGCGTCTCGATCTTCACGCCCAGCGCCAGGTCGCGCCCGCGCTCACACTGCGACTTGTGCCAGGCCTGGATGCGCTCGAGGACGTCCACGCCGGAGATCCTACTCCATCACGCGAGTATTTCGCGCGCGGCGCGCAGGCCGGTGTCGAGCGCGCCGTGGACCGTTCCACACGCGCCCTCGAAATGCGTCGCTTCGCCCGCGAAGAAGAGCGTGTCGTCGACGGCCGCCGCGAGCGCGCGCTGCTGCTTCAGCGCTCCCACCGGCACCCAGCTATAGGCGCCGCGCGACCATCGATCCCTCTGCCAGTCGAACACCTGCGCATCGATGGGCTTCACGCGCTTCCCGGGGAGGGCATCGCGCAGCGATCGCACCGCCGCGGCCACCGCGCCGCGCCCGCGCAGGGCCTCTGCGTTGTGGCTCGCCGCCCAACCGATGAGCACCGGCGCGCGAGAGGGCAGCGGCCGCCAGAACGCCGGCACCGGCGCGCCGCGCACGAGCAGGAATGCGAGGTCCTCCGGCCAGAGCGGCTCGTCGAAGAGGAGCGCAGTCTTGACCACCTTCCCCATGGCCAGCGCCGAGATGGCCTCGGTCTTCCAGCGCGGCAACGGCGGGTCGAAGCGCACCGCATTTTCTTGCAGCACGCCGAGCGGCAGCGTGATCAGCGCGCGCTCCGCCTGGTACGACGCGCGCGCCGTGCGCACCAGCACCCGCCCGCGCGTCCAGCGCACCTCCTCGACGGGCGAATGCAACTCGACGGGCAGCCCCCGCTCGAGCCTCTGCACCAGCCGATGGTAGCCGCGGGGCAACCGCGCAATGCGGTAACCGCCGATCTTCTCGGCAAAGGCGGTCTGCTGCGTGATGGACTTGACGCTGGCGCGCTCCAGCGGTGCGGCGTTGAACCCTTCGACGAACGCCGCGGCCATCCACCGCTCCTCGTCGCTGGTGCGCAGCCGCCAGCGCAGCGTGCGGAACGCGTCGGCGACGGATCGCTCGCGGAGCGAAGGGATGGACCCGAGCTTCTCGTGCACGCGCTCCCAAAGCGCGTCGCCTTTGCGCAGCCCGGCGAGGTAATACGAGCCGCGCACTTCGCGGGGCGCCCGGCCGAGCAGGCGCAGCAGCGTGGGCGGCCTGCCGTGCACGAACTCCGCCCCGGCCTCGATCGGCACCGGCCATCCCGGGAGGCGCAGCGTATGGATGCGGCCTCCCGCGCGATCGCGCGCCTCCAGCACCGCGACGCTGCGCCCGGCACGCCTAAGCTCGCGCGCCGCGGCCAGCCCCGCGACGCCCGCGCCGATGACGACGACGTCCATGCCGACATGATGCGCCCGCCGAGGTTTGCTGGCATCCTCGCGCGCACGATGCGCAAGCTCGCCGCTCTCGCCGTGGCCGCCGCGTGCGCTCGAGGCCAGGCGGCGGCGCCCCAGCGGCGCATCGCGCTCTCGCCCTGCCGCCTCAAGGGGACGGTCCTCGGCGCGCAGTGCGGCGCGCTGCGCGTCGCGGAAGATCGGCAGAAGCCGCAGGGCCGCCAGATCGATGTGCGCGTCGCCGTCGTTCCGGCGCTCGCCCGCGCGCCCGCGCCCGACGCGCTCTTCCTCCTCGCCGGCGGCCCCGGCCAGGCCGCGACCGAGGTGATGGGCCCGATGCTCGGAGCGCTCGAGCGCGTGCACCGCACCCGCGACATCGTGCTGGTCGACCAGCGCGGCACCGGTTCATCGCACGCGCTGCGCTGCGATCTCGCCCCACCCGACGCGACGCTCGCGCAGCGCCTCTCCAGCGAGACCTTGAGCGAGGAGAAGTTCCGCCGCTGCCTCGCGGCGTACGACGCCGACCCGCGCATGTACACCACCTCGATCGCGATGCAGGACCTCGACGAGGTGCGCGAGGCGCTGGGATACGATCAGATCGATCTGTGGGGCGCCTCGTACGGCACGCGCGCCGCGCTCGTTTACCTGCGCGAGCACGGCGAGCGCGTGCGCGCGGCGGTGCTCGACGGCGTGGCGCCCCTCTCGCTGCGCTTGCCGCTCTACTTCGCGCGCGACGCGCAGCGCTCGATGGATCTTCTCTTCAAGCATTGCCGCGAGGACGGCGCCTGCTCGTCGGCGTTTCCCGATCTGGAGCGCCGCTTCGGCGAGCTCTTGCGCAAGCTGGAGACGCACCCGCCGCGCGCGCGCGTTGCCGATCCGGTCAGCGGCCGCTTCACCGAGGTGGAGATCGGGCGAGACGTCTTCGCCGGCGGCCTGCGCAGCGTTCTCTACCAGCAGGACTTCGCCAGCCTGGTCCCGCTCATCGTCGATCGCGCCGCGCAGTCTGACTTCGGCCCCTTCGTCGCGGCCGCCTCGGCGTTCGATCAGGGAGGGGCCAGGACGATGAGCCTGGGGATGCTTTTCTCCGTCATCTGCGCCGAGGACATTCCCTTCATCGCCCCCGGCGAGATCGACGAGCAGGCGCGCGGCACGTTTCTCGGGCCGCGGCCCGCGCGCGAGTTCGCGCGCATTTGCAGCTTCTGGCCGCGCGGCGCGCTGCCCGCCGGATTTCGCGAGCCCGTGCGCTCGGACAAGCCGGTGCTGCTGCTCTCGGGCGAACTGGATCCCGTCACGCCGCCGCAGTGGGCCGAGGAGGCGCGCAAGACGCTGCCCAACAGCGTGCACCTGATCGTCGCGGGCGTGGGACACAACGTCACCGCCGAAGGGTGTGTGCCGCAGCTCATCGACCGCTTCCTCACCCGCGCGAAGACGGCCGGCCTCGACGCCTCCTGCCTCGAGCCGCTGCGCCGGCCGCCCTTCTTCGTCACCTTCGCGGGACCCCGGCCGTGATCGAGGTGAAGAACCTGCACAAGCGCTTCGGCGCCGTCACCGCGGTGGACGACGTTTCGTTCGCGGCGGCCGACGGCGTGGTCACGGGCCTGCTCGGCCCGAACGGCGCGGGCAAGACCACCACGCTGCGCATGCTCACCACGCTGATCGAGCCGGACCGCGGCGCAGCGCTCATCGACGGGCAGGACGTGGCGCGCGATCCCATCGAGGCGCGCCGCCGCATCGGCGTGCTGCCCGATACGCGCGGTCTCTACCCGCGCCTGACCGCGCGCGAGCACATCCAGTATGCCGGCGAGTTGCACGGCCTCAGGCCCGAGGGGCTGCGGCAGCGCATCGAGGAATTGATCGAGCTCCTCGACATGCGCGCCATCGCCGACCGCCGCGCCGAGGGCTTCAGCAACGGCGAGCGCGTCAAGGTGGCGTTAGCGCGGGCGCTGGTGCACGGGCCGCGCAACGTCATGCTCGACGAGCCGACCAACGGCCTCGACGTGATGAGCACCCGGGCGGTGCGCGCGCTCATCCGCCGGCTGCGCGACCAGGGCAAGTGCGTGCTCTTCTCCAGCCACGTGATGCAGGAGGTGAGCGCAGTCTGCGACCGCATCGTGGTCGTCGCGCGCGGGCGCGTGGTGGCCGAGGGCACGCCGGAGGAGATCCGCCGGCGCGCCGGCAAGGAAAATCTCGAGGAGGCCTTCGTCGCCGTCATCGGCAGCGACCAGGGGCTGGCGCAATGACCGGCGCCGTCTTCCGCAAGGAGCTGAAGGACCACCTGCGCGACCGGCGCTCGATCTTCTCCGGCCTGCTCATGCCGCTCTTCGGGCCGCTCGTGCTGCTGGGGATGTTCACGCTGCTCGCCTCGTGGCTGCGGGAGGACCGGCCGCTCGTCGTTCCCGTGGCGGGGGCGCGCAACGCGCCCAACCTGATCGCGTTCCTGCAGCGCTACGGGGCGGTCGTCGAGACGGCGCCGGCGGACTTCGAGGCGCAGGTCCGCGACGGGAAGCTCGACCTCGCCATCTCCGTCCCCGAGGACTACGGGAAGGAGTTCGAGGCGGGCCGCAGCGCGCCGGTGCAGCTCGTCGAGGACAGCTCGCGCGCGAAGAGCAAACCGCAGGTCATGCGCGCGCGCCGCCTGCTCGAACTGTTCGCGCGCCGCACCAGCATGCTGCGGATGATCGCGCGCGGCATCAGCCCCGTGCTGGTGGCGCCGCTGGAGTTGACGGACGTCGATCTGGCCACGCCCGAGAAGAGCGCCGCCAACGTGCTGGGCGTGATGCCGGTGCTGCTCCTCATGGTGGCGTTCTTCGGCGGGATGCACCTGGCCATCGACGCGGCGGCGGGGGAACGCGAGCGCGGATCGCTCGAGTCGCTGCTGGTGAACCCGGTCTCGCGCGGCGCGGTGGTGGTGGGCAAATGGATGGCCGTCACCGTCTCGGCGTGGGCGGCGCTGGCCATCGCGCTGGCGGGGTTCGGCGCGGCGCTGGCCGCCGTGCCCTTGCAGGAGCTGAACCTCAAGTTCCAGCTCGGCGCGCCCGAGATGCTGGGGCTGTTGGCGGCGGGGCTGCCACTCTCGCTGCTCGCGTCGGCGCTGCAGCTGACGCTGGCGCTCTTCGCGCGCACGTTCAAGGAAGCGCAGACCTACCTGTCTCTTCTGGTGCTCATCCCCGGCCTGCCCGCCATGTTCCTCGCGCTGCAGCCGATCAAGGCCAGCGTGAGAATGATGGCCGTCCCCGTCTTCGGCCAGACGCTCCTCATGACCGACGTGCTGCGGGGAGAACCGCCGCCTGCGGCGTGGTTCGCGATCGCGGCCGCCGTCGCCGTTGCACTGTCGGCGGCGCTGCTGGCCTGGGCGGCGCGGCTTCTGCGCAACGAGAAGATCATTTTCGGACGCGCGGGCTGAATGGCGAGAGATCGAAGCGGATCAGCGCTTGCGGCCGCGCTTGGCAGCGGCCTTCTTCCGCGCCGGCGCGGGGCGGCGCGCCGGCTTGCGCGCGGGAGATTTGCGCGCGGCCGACTTGCGGGCGGGCTTGCGCGCCGCCGGTTTGCGCGCCGCCGGCTTGCGCGCGGCGGGGCGGCGCGTCTTGCGCTCCTCGCGCCTGCCCCAGGCCGTGCTGCGCGCCGGGCCCGCCTTGGTGACCTGCTTGCCGCCTTTTGCAAAATATTTTTGTAACGGCTTCAGGTAATGCTCCATCCAGCCCTTTTCATATCGCTTGATCTGGCTGGGCGGCAGATCGGAATGCCGTACGCGCACGCGCGTCCCGGCGCGCGTCCCTTCGAACTCGATCACCAGCCGCGAATCGCGCATCTCGGGGGAAAATTCGGAGGTGCGCCACGTCTGCACGATGCGCTTTCCCGCCTCGAGCCCGAGAAGGATTCCGTGGATGTAGCCGTCCCACGAGATGAAGCGCCCGCCCGTCCACGGCTCGACGATCGCCTCGCCGCCGCCGGTGAACGCCGCGTGCTCGCGCGCGTCCAGCCAGGCCGTGTAGACGCGCAGCGGTTCCGCGGCGACGACGGCCTCGATTTGGAAGAAGTCGGGCATTCTTCGATGTTACCGAATCGGTATGCCGGATATCCACTTTTTGGATTGACGAACTGCAAAATATCGCGCTGCCATGGGGCATGCCCAGCGCCCTGCAGACCAGCGGCCCGCGCGACCTTTCGGCCTTCGCGCATCGGAGCTATACGCTCGTTCGCCCTCTGTTTTCCTGGCGGCGCGTCTATCGGGTCTTCGCTCCGGACGGGTCGCTGTCGGCGTTTGTCGAGCAGCCCTGGTTCCGGCTGCGCAGCGAGTTGACCATGTATGCCGACGAGGCGCAGACCGAGCCCATTTTGACAATCAAGAACCGGCGTTTTGCGGCGCTCAACATGGAGCACGACATCCGCGCCGCCGACCAGGCGCACCTGGGCGTCGTGCGCACGCGCGGCCTCAGCTCGATCTTCCGCGATACCTGGGACATCCTCGACGCCGACGAGCGGGAAGCCGGCCTGATGGTCGAGGAAGGTCACGCTCTCCTGCGCCGGATTTTCACGTTCATTCCCGGGCGTCACCGCATCGAGCTGGGCGGGCGCACCGTAGCGCGCGTGCACCAGGTGTTTCACTTCTTCCGGCGCGAATTCGTGCTCGACATTGCCGAGCAGGACGATCCCATCGAGCCGCGCTTCGCCATCGCCTGCGCGCTGATCGCCATGATGGCCGACCTGCGCCGCGAGCAGCGGGAGTAGCCGGCTGGAAGTGCGCCGAGCTGTTTCTCAAGGAGTGCTGAGCCGCGTCACGACGTGCACCTCGCTCTGCAGCGTGCGGTGCACCGGGCACTTGTCGGCTATCTCCAGCAATCGCTGCTGCTGGGCCGCGTCGAGCGGCCCCTCGAGGGTGATCTCGCGAACGATCTTGTCGATGCGCCCCTCTCTCGTCTCGCACTCGGCGCAGTCGATGGCGTAGATCTTCTCATGGTGCAGCCGCACCTCGACGGACTGCAGCGGCCAACCCTTGGTGCGCGCGTAGCTCCGCAGCGTCATCGACGTGCACGCGCCCAGCGCGGCGGAGAGCAGGTCGTACGGGTCGGGGCCCGTCCCGGTGCCGCCTTTGTCGAACGGCTCGTCGGACTTGATCTGGAACCGGCCGATCTCGACGTCCTGCTGCATCCCCTCTCCGCTCCTCACCAGCACATCCATCGAGGCCTCCTGGCGAAAGAACCCGCCGGCCCCTGACATACCAGCGTCGACAATCCGTTGAAACCAGGGGGCCGGAAGCGTCACTACCAGATGAACTCGCCACGAATGGAGAGCGCAGCCGCGAGATTCGGCTCCGACCGGGAACTGCTGTTGCGCGCACAGGCGGGCAATGCGGAGGCGTTTCGCGTGATCTTCGATCGGGAAGCCCCAGGCGTTCGCCGGTTCCTCGGCGACCTGCTGCGCGACGACGCGGCGGCCGACGAAGGGACGCAGGAGACGTTCGTGCGCGCGCACCTGCGGCTGACGACGCTGGAGCAACCCGAGAAGCTGCAGGGCTGGCTCTTAGGGATCGCGCGCATGGTCTTCCTCGAACAGCTCCGCCGCAAGAGTCGCGACGCGCCCATGCCCGAAGACGGCGAGCCGATGCGCGTCGATAGCGCCCCGACCCCCGAGGCGGCGCTGCTCTCGGGCGAGGCCGACAAGGTGCTCGACGGCGCGCTCGCCGATCTCTCCGCCGAGAGGCGCGCCGCGCTGCTGATGCGGCTCGACCACGGCCTCGCTTACGGCGACATCGCCGCCGCGATGGGCTGGACGCTGCAGAAAGTGAAGAACGAGATCCACCGCGCCCGCCTGCAATTGCGCGAGCGCCTCGCGTCGTATCTGGAGGGTGCCGCATGAGTGGGCATCCTTCGTTGGAAGAACTGGAAGCGATCTCGTTGGGAGAGACGCCCGCCGAGGTCGAAGCGCACGTCGCGGGCTGCGCCGAGTGCTCGCGCGAGCTGGCCTGGCTCGAGGCGGAGCGCGCGCTCATCTCGCGCCGCCCGAAATCTGAAGTCGCGCACCTCTGGGCGGGTGTGGCGAAGCGGCTCGAGCAACCCGAGCAGCCGCTCTCCGCAGATCAGCGCAAGCGCCCTCGGCCGCACTGGGCGCGCCGCCTCGTCGTGGGCGCTGCCACCGCCGCATCGGCCGCGGCAGTGCTGCTGCTCACCATGCATCCCAAGGCGGGGCCCAACTTCTCCACGCCCGACGCGTCGGTCGCCGAGACGGACTTCGACGGGCCCGACTCCAAGGCCCTCGCCGCGCTCGACCGCGCCGAGGGCGACTATCGCCACGCCGCCACCGTGCTCGAGGCCGAGTACGCGGCGGCGCGCAACACGCTCGATCCCAAGCTGGCCAGGCAGTGGGATGAGTCGCTGGCGAAGGCGCGCGCGCAGCTCGGGGCTTCGCGCGCTGTCGCCGCCGAGGACGTGAACGCCAGGATGCGGGTGCTCGACGGCTACGCCGGGTACGTGCGCTTGCTGAGGAACGTGATGGAAGCCGAGGAGGCAAATCCGTGATCCGCATGGCAGCGATTGCAGCTCTGACCATCTTCCTGCCGGCCCTCGCCGAGGCCAGGCAGCACCGCGCCGCCGCCCCGAATCTCACGCCCGCCGCCCGGCCCGCGCCGCCGCCCGCTCCGCCGCCGTGGGACGACGAGGACGATGGCGAAGACGTGAGCACGCCGCATCTGCCGGGAATGATCGCCCGTGGGCGCTCGAACCGCGACGCGGTCGCGGACGACGACGACGACGACTTCGAGGAGCAGTACGACGGCAAGGTGCGCATCTTCAAACTCAACCGCGAGCGGTTCCGCGAGAGGTGGGCCAAGATGAAGGACCGCCTCCGGCACCGGATGTCCCGCGACGGCGAGGACGAGCAGGATTTCGACTCGACGGCGCAGGCGCGCGGGCGCGGCGGTGCGACGCTGCCGGTGAAGGGGCCGGTCACGTTCCGGCTGCACGCCCAGGCCGGCGACGTGGAGGTGACGCAGTCAGATCGGCAGCAAGTTTCGCTCACGCTCAACGACGCGCCGCCCGAGGACGTGGCGCTCTACGCGTACGGCGATCGCATCGAGGCGTCGTTCCGCGGCCGGCGGCAGCTGCGCCGCGGGAAGCTGCACGTCGAGCTGCCCAGAGGGAGCCGCGTCGACCTGACGTCGATGTCCGGCGACGTCAGCGTGCAGAAGCTCGCCGGCGAAGTGCGCATCCGCACCATGTCGGGCGACGTCAAGCTGGCGCAGGTGGGGAAGGCCGACGTGCAAACCATCTCCGGCGACACGCACATCGAGGAGGCGGGCGGCCCGGTGCGCCTCCACACCGTCTCGGGCCACGGCGTGGTGAGCACGACGGGCGCGGCGCCGCAGCTCGAGTTCCAGTCGGCGTCGGGCAACCTCGACTGGTCGGGCGTGTGCGGGCGCGACTGCCACCTGAGCGCGGAGACCGTCTCCGGCGACCTGCACCTCGCGGTCGACCCGCGCAGCTCGTTCGAGCTCAGCTACACCGCCCACAGCGGCGAGCTGCGCGACGAGCTGAACCTCACCGTCAAGCACACGCCAAAGCGCAAGCACGGCCAGTCGGGGGGATGGCTCGAGGCCACGTACGGGAAAGGCGAGGGCGTCATCGAGGCCGACGCGTTCTCGGGGAACCTGGTGGTGAAGAAGAAGTAGGGCCAGCCAGGGGCCTTGGCTAGCCGACCGAATCGGAGTAGAGCCCCGCAGTGATAGCTCTCGGGGGAGGTCTTCACATGCGAAACTGGAAATGGGCGGTTGTTGTCGGCTCTCTATTTTTCAACCTGTCCGTCCTTGGCGCTGCAGACAACCAGACATGGAGCATCAAGGCGGATTATATCGAGGCCTGCTCGTGCCATCTCTTTTGCCCCTGTTACTTCAATGCCGAGCCGGAAGGGGGGCATCACTGCGAGTTCAACAATGCGATCAAGATTACCCAGGGCCACGTTGGCGATGTGAGCGTGGACGGTGCCAAGCTGTGGCTGTCAGGCAATCTCGGCGGTGACTTTTCCAAGGGCAAGATGGAGGGGGCGGTAATGACCTTCGATACCGCGGTGACCCCGAAACAGCAGGAAGCGATCAAGTTCTTGATGGGCAAGATCTACCCCGTCCAGTGGGGGAAGATGGAGACCTCTGTTGCTCCAATCGTGTGGGAAAAAACGGGTGAAAACGGCCACGCCAAATTGGGCAAGGGGGAAGCGGAAGTGGTGCTGAAAGGCGTCAAGGCTCCCGACGGCAGCCAGAGCGTCCTCAAGAACGTAGCCTATTGGGGCGCGCAGAAGAACACCGGCTTCTATCTTGCGAAGAGCGAGCACCACTACAAAGGCCACGGCTACGACTACAAGTACAAAGACAGAAACGGCTTCATGATCTCGATCGAGTCCGCCGGCGCGCTCTAGTACAGCCGATCGAAAGTTCGTGGCCGCCTTGACATGTAGATTCTACGTGGAGTAGGGGCACCGATCGCGAGGCTTCTGGCCTCATCTCGCGCGAGCGGAATCCCGCCAAAAACTCCTCCCATCGCGGCGCTTCCCGTCGAAGTGCCGCGGGGCGGTGCAACGCCCCAAGGGGGAAACATGTCCACGAAGTCATGTATGAGGTTTGGGTCGCACGCGTTGATCGGTTGTGTTGCGGCAGTTGCAGGGCTCCTGGCAGTCGGTTGTGGGCCGGCAAGCGACAATGGAGCGAACCGCCTGGCCCAAAATACTCAAGGCCCTGCTCTTGCTGGCGGCGAACCGGGTAAGCCCTTTTCCGTCGCTGGCACCTTCAGCCTTGCCATCAAGCCGATCGCCGTGCGGCAGGCCGACGGGAATTCGATCATTGACTTCAACTTTGACGAGCATCTGTCCGGTGACGCCTCGGGCACGAGAACCGGCACGGGGACTCTCGTGATTCACCCCGACGGCACCCTCAACGTCAAGGACACCGGCCCCTTCACCGGAACTGTGGCTGGAATCCCAGGCACCGTGAACGTTGAGGCCTGGGCGTCGGGCACTTTTCAGTCCATTACCGGAAGCGTTACGATCTACGCGAACTCGGGCACTGGGGGATTGACGGGGCTCCAAGGGGTCTTGAAGATCTCGGGTGCGGCCACAGGGCCCGCGACGTTGGCCGGCTCGTACCAGGGTCAAGTGCACTTCTGACCCAGAGCAATGTGCGGCCGAGGCCCCGAGCTACCGCACGCGACGTGAGTTCGGGGTCTACGGCGAGTTGACGGGCGGTCGCCCGCTCGCCCGCCCACCGTCCGTCCTGCGCTCCCCCTTCTCGCCCGCCCGTGTAGTTGTCGGGTCCGTGGGTGCATCCCCAACTTGTCCCCAAAAGCAAGACATCCACCGAAGGGGAGACAATGTTGAAGGGACTGCTCATCGCTCCATTTGCCGCGCTGCTCGTGGCGGGCACCGCCCACGCCGCGTCGCTGCAGACGCTCACGCTCAACCACGACCAGAACGACAGGGGCTTGCACGCCGACGTCGTCGAGGTGCAGACGCACCGCAACACCTTCAGCATCATCGCGCAGGACGCGCTCTATGGCGGCATCGCCGGCCTCGCCATCGGCGCAGGCGTGGCGCTGCTGCAGAACGACGGGAACTGGGTGCGCGATCTGACCATCGGCGCGGGCGCTGGTCTCATCGTCGGCGGCATCTTCGGCGCCGTGGACGCCGCGACCAGCGCGGACCGCGCGTTTCCGGTCGTCGAGCGCCCCGACCGCGACCGCGGTTTCAGCCGCGGGGCCGGCGTCGGCAAGAGGTTCTAGCCAGACGTCAGAAGTTGACGCGGCGCGACCCCTCCTGTAGAGCCGTCTCGTTCCCGCACAGGGGTCAGATCGCAACGTGCGCATCGTTCACGCCGCGCGAACAGACGTCGGAATGAAAAGGGACAACAACGAGGACTCGTTCCTCGTGTTTCCCGAGCAGTACCTTTTCGCCGTCTTCGACGGAATGGGCGGCCACGCGGCCGGCGAGGTGGCCAGCGGCATCGCCGTCCGCGAAATGAGGGAATTCTTCGAGCTGACCGGCAAGGATCCGGAAGCAACCTGGCCGTTCAAGGACGACCGCCAGAAGAACTACGACGAGAACCGACTCATCACCTCCATCAAGCTGGCCAACGCGCGCATCATCGAGGCCAGCGAGGGCGACGCCTCGAAGAAGAACATGGGCACCACCTGCGTGAGCGCCCTCTTCGTCGAGCGCAACGGACAGGTGAAGGCCTACGTCGCGCACACCGGCGACAGCCGCGCGTACCTCTTTCGCGACAACAAGCTGAAGCGCATCACGGTGGACCATTCGCTCGTCGAGGAGTACCTCCGGAGGGGCGAGATCACCCCGGAGCAAGCGAAGAACTTCCCGCAGAAGAACATCATCCTGCGGGCGCTCGGGCAGCAGCGTCAGGTCGAGGTGGAGGTCAACGCGCACGATCCCAGGCCCGGGGACATCTTCCTCCTCTGCTCCGACGGCTTGTCCGGAATGGTCGAGGACAAGTTCATGGAGTCGATCCTCATGAGGCAGTCCGCCAACCTCGAGGCGTGCGCCAAGAAGCTGCTCGATACCGCCAACGCCAACGGCGGCACCGACAACTCGACCGTCATCCTCGTCAAGTTCGAAGGGGCTTAGCTCAAGGCAGCGCGCAGCCGTGGGCCGCGTTCGACCACTCCTGCTGCAGCTCCCACGACGTGCCGCCGAGCAGCGTGCAGCCGCGGGCCGATGCGCACTTGTCGCCGATCTCGTCGCCCTGTGCGTCGGACCAGGCCGTGCCCAGCGGGTTGGTGATGGTCTCCAGCACCTCGTGCGAGGTGTAGCTCGCGAGGCTCATCGCGGCCGCCGAGAGCGCGCCGCAACTGAAGCGCCGCTCCAGCTCGCACGCCGTGTCCGCCGGGTTGGGGACCAGCGCGACGCGGATCGCCGTCCTGCCGCACGCGCCCCAGCTGTGCCACGCGCACACCGACTTGCCGTCCGGCGTCGAGGTAAAGACGAGGTAGATCGCCTCGGCCGAGGGAGCGATGGCGTTCCTCGCCAGGACCGAGCAGACTTCCTCGGCCACCTGCGCCGCCGAGGGAGAGGCGGGCGGCTCCGAGACGTCGAAGAGGCTGCCCGCAAATGCGGTCGTCGCGCGCGCGCCGCGCAGGTATTGATCGGTCAGCGCGAGCAGCGCGCTCGAGCCCAGCCCCGCGAGCAGCCCCTCGATGGCCAGGGGCGCGTCGTCGGGGAAGCGCTCCTCGCCCCACCAGATGGCGTACGACGAGCTGGAGGTCATCACTGCGCCGCCGTGATCGATGAGGTCGGCGCCGCGCACGTCGACCGTCGCGAGCGCCGAGACCGCAGGGGCGTGGCGCGCCGTCGCGACCACGTGATACGTGCCGGGCGCCGCGGGCGGCTGGTAGAAACCGGTCTGGTCGATCGACCCGCCCGCCGAGCCTTCCTGCACCGACCAGAGCACGTCAGGCAGGCTGGCTTGAAATCGCTGCGCGGCGCCGGGCGCGAGTGAAGCCGACGGCGGGGTGATGGTCAGCGTGGCAGGAGGCTCGGTCTCCTGCCGGGCCGACTGCGACGTGGCGCTGCAAGCGAGAAACGCAAATGCCAGCATCGCGGCCGTTCTGGACATTCCGCGCCCCCCTTTGCGGAAGGTGGCGGTTCAGTGGAGACGCGGCAAAGGCTATAGCGCGCTCCGCGCGCTGGGCCTCAGACCTTGGACCTCAGGCCTCGGGAAAAACAACTTCTCCAGGCATTACCCGAGAAGCCCGACGCCTCATCGAGCGGCAGGCGTGAGAGCGCTCGGCGCGGGGCGCCGTTCTAGACCGAGAAAAACGATGGTGAGGTGGAAGGCGTTTGCCTTCCCTTCTTTCCGATTTCCCCTCTCGAGGCGTCGCAGTTCGCTCTCCTTGCGCGACCCGCTGCGCCGTTCACAACTTGCTTGCGGTGCATCGTCGGCTCGGCCAAGAGGAACCCGAAGAGGCCATCGCGGAGGCTCACGGCCGCTGGGGACCTGCGGGAGCCATCTCCATCTCCGACGAGTGGCAGACCGCGCGCTTCCTGGTGGGTGAGCTGCGCGGCAGCCGCTTCTGGATCCACGGCCGCGGGTCGACCTGGGCGGCGGCCTTCGCCGACGCGGAGGCGCGGGGTCGCTCGGCGTCGAGGCGCAAAGCGGCGCGCTGATCGCCGCCGCGATGGGCAAAACGCGGCCCCTCCGATACATTACGCGCCCGCTCGTGCGCTGACGAAAGGCCGCGCTTGCACCCAGCAGGTGAAATCGCTGCCCGGACGCAGGCCCGCGAGCGGCCGTCGCACACCAACATTCCCGACCGGGCCTGGGCGATTGCGCTGACGGTCCTGGGCGCGGCGGTGCTGGTGGTCGCCGCGCTCATCGTCGGCGAGCTGACTCGCATCGCCTGGCCGGCGCTGCAGCACACCGGGCTGCGCAGGTTCCTCACCGAGTCCACCTGGGACGTCACCCGCGACATCTACGGCGCGCTGCCCTACATCTACGGCACGCTCGTCACCAGCGCCGTGGCGCTGGCGCTGGCGGTGCCCGTCTCGCTGGGACTGGCGATCTTCCTCACCGAGATGGCGCCCGACGCGTTTCGCTCGCTGGTTTCTTTTCCCATCGCGCTCCTGGCCGGAATTCCCAGCGTCGTCTACGGGCTGTGGGGGTTGTTCGTGATGGTGCCGTTCCTGCGTCACACCGTCGAGCCGGCGCTAGCAAGGACGCTCGGCTTTCTGCCACTCTTCCAGGGAGCGCCGGTGGGGCTCGGGTACCTGGCGGCGGGAGTGGTGCTGGCGATCATGATCCTGCCCACCATCACGTCGATCGCCATCGAGGTCCTGCGCACCGTGCCGGGCTCGCTGCGCGAAGCCGCGCTGGCCCTCGGCGCCACCCGCTGGGAGACGATCCGCACGGCCGTCCTGCCGTACTCGCGCGCCGGCATCGTGGGCGCGACCATGCTCGGTCTCGGCCGCGCGCTGGGCGAGACGATGGCCGTCACCATGGTGATCGGCAACTCGCCCACCATCCGCGCCTCGCTCTTCGCGCCGGGCTACTCGCTGCCGGCGGTCATCGCCAACGAATTCGCCGAGGCGAGCGGCGAGCTGCAGACGGGCGCGCTGGCCGCGCTGGGGCTCCTGCTATTCGCGGTGACCATCGTGCTCAACATCGTGGCGCGCATCCTGGTGCGAATGTCGCGCCGCGGGCCTGCGCGGGCGGCGGCGGTATGAGGTGGCGCAGGTTCGTCGATCGCTTCATGACCGCCCTGTGCGGGCTGGCGCTGCTGGTGGCGCTGGTCCCGCTCGTCTCGCTGCTCTGGCTCGTCATCTCGCGCGGCGTGGCGGGGCTCTCCTTCGATTTCTTCACCGGCCTGCCGGCGCCGGTGGGCGAGTCGGGCGGCGGCGTGGGCAACGGCATCGCCGGCACGCTCTACATCGTCGGCATCGCCTGCGTCTACGGCGTTCCTCTGGGCGTCGGCGCGGGCGTGTTCCTGGCCGAGCGCGGCGACTCGCGCGCCGGTGCCGCCATCCGCTTCACCGCCGAAGTGCTCTCCGGCGTGCCGTCGATCGTGGTGGGCATCGTCGCCTACGGCCTCGTGGTCGTCCCCATGCGGCGCTTCTCCGCGCTGGCGGGCGGCGTGGCGCTGGCGGTGCTGATGGTCCCCACGTTGGCGCGCAGCACCGAGGAGTTGGTGCGCCTCGTGCCCCGCTCGCTGCGCGAGGCCTCGCTGGCGCTGGGCGTGCCGGAGTGGCGCACTTCGGTGCGCGTGGTGCTGCGCACCGCGCTGGGCGGCATCATGACTGCGGTGCTCCTCTCGGTGGCGCGCGCGGCCGGCGAGACGGCGCCGCTGCTCTTCACCTCGCTCAACAACCAGTACTGGAACTTCCGCGCCGACCAGCCCACCGCCTCGCTCACCGTCCAGATCTTCAACTACGCCGTCAGCCCCTACGAGGATTGGCACAACAAGGCGTGGACTGGGGCGCTGGTGCTGCTATTGCTCATCGGGGCGCTCTCGCTGGTGGGCCGGCTGCTCTCGCGCAACAAGTTCGGCCCGCAGCGATGACCGTGACCGGAGGAGCAGTCGTGGCGTTCAGCAAGAAGCAGCACACCGACAGGACGTTCGAGGCCGAGCTCGACGGCCTGCGCGAGAAGCTCCTCACGCTGGGCGGCAAGGTGGAGAGCGAGATCGCGCTCAGCGTGCGCGCGCTCATCGAGCGCGACTCCGTTCTGGCGGAGGAGGTGGTGGGCGCGGACCGCGAGGTCAACCGTCTCGAGGTGGAGGTGGACGAGACGTGCCGGCGCCTGCTGGCCTTGCGCCAGCCCGCCGCCAGCGACCTGCGCTTCATCACCACCGCGCTCAAGATCGTCGTCGACCTGGAGCGCATCGGGGACCTGGCGGTCAACGTGGCCGAGCGCGCGCTCGACTTGAACCAGTCCCCGCCGCTCCCGCCGCTGCACGACCTGACCAAGCTCGCGGAGCTGTGCCAGAAGCAGGTCCGGGCCGCGCTCGACGCGTTCGTCCAGGCCGACGACGTCAAGGCGGCGGCGGCGATCAAGGACGACGCGCTGGTCGACGCCGTCTATCACACGCTCTTCAACGAGATCCTCGGCCTGATGATGGAAGACTCGAAGAACATCCGCCGCGGGACCCACCTCATGTTCGTCGCCAAGCACCTCGAGCGGCTCGCCGACCACGCCACCAACGTGGCCGAGATGGTCATCTACATGGTCAAGGGCACCGACGTGCGACATCCGCAGAGCAGGGGGCTGGCCATCTAGTGCGGCCGATCGGAAGTCCGTTCCGCCTATACATCGTTGACGTTAACGTCAACGTTGCAGCGCGTGCCTCGGCCGTGATTTTCTCTGCCCATGCGCGACATCCCCTCGAGGTACAACGTCGGCGCCGACCTCATCGACCGCAACCTGCGCGCCGGCCGCGGCGACAGGCCCGCCATCTGGTTCGAAGGCAAGACGCTCAGCTATCGCGATGTGGCGGCGCTGGTCGATCGCGTCGCGGCGGCGTTCCTGCGCGCGGGCGTCCAGCCGGAGCGGCGCGTGCTGCTGGTCTTGCCCGACTCGCCCGAGCTGGCCGCCGCCTATCTGGCGGCGATGAAGATCGGCGCGGTCGCCGTGCCGTGCAACACCTTGCTGCGGCCCGCTGACTACGCGTACTTCGCCGAGGAGTCGCGCGCCTCGCTGGTGGTGACGGCGCGCAGCGTGCTCGAGCGCGTGGAGCCGGCGCTGGCCGGGGTCAAGCTGGCTCTCGTCGCGGGTCTGGGCGCGGATCGGGGGCCGCTGCGCGATCTCGATCGCTTCCTGGGCGAGACGCAGCACGCGTCGGTCGAGGCGGCCCCGACCCACGGCGACGAGCCGGCGTTCTGGCTCTGGACGAGCGGCTCGACCGGCAAGCCGAAGGCCGCCGTGCACGCGCACCAGGACTGGCCGCACTGCTGCGAGGCATACGCGGGCGCGGTGGTCGGCCTGCGCGCCGACGATCGCAACTACTCGGCCTCGAAGCTCTTTCACGCTTACGGCCTGGGCAACTCGCTCGCCTTTCCTTTCTGGGTGGGCGCGGCGACCATCCTGCGCGCCGAGCGGCCCACGCCCGATCTCGTCTACCAGACCATCGCGGAGGCGCGCCCCACCATCTTCTACGGCGTGCCCACGCTCTACGCCGCCATGCTGCAGGCCAAAGGCGAGCCCGAGGTGAAGTCGCTGCGCTTGTGCGTGTCGGCGGGCGAGTCGCTCCCGGGCGATCTGTTCCAGCGCTGGAAGGAGCGGTTCGGCACGGAGATCCTCGACGGCATCGGCTCCACCGAGGTGCTGCACATCTACGTCTCGACGCGCGCGGGCAGCGCGAAGCCCGGCTCGACCGGCGCGCCCGTCGAAGGCTACCAGGTGCGCATCGCCGACGAGCAAGGACGCGACGTGCCGCGCGGCGAGACGGGAGATCTGATGGTGCGCGGCCCCAGCACCGCGCTCTACTACTGGAACCGCCGCGAGCAGACGCGCCAGAAGATGCGCGGCGAGTGGTTCGTCTCCGGCGACAAGTTCCGCCAGAGCGAGGATGGCGAGTATCACTACGTCGGCCGCTCGGACGACATGTTCAAGGTGGGCGGCGAGTGGGTCTCGCCCGTCGAGGTGGAGGCCGCGCTGGTCGCGCACCCCGCGGTGCTCGAGGCCGCGGTGGTCGCGCAGGAGCGGGGCGGCCTGCTTCGCTGCGCCGCGCACGTGGTGCTGGTGGCGGGACGCGCGTCCG
>WNFF01002089.1_pt1 | contig 33374 bp, 35 predicted proteins | sample 5400441 | NCBI WGS metagenome assembly WNFF01 (sample SAMN13153345, study PRJNA577476) | soil metagenome | isolation source: 120 cm saprolite under Douglas fir tree site 2 hole 3 replicate 1 | place: USA:California | collected 2015-04-18
GGCGAGATCGACCGCCTGGCACTGCGTGATGCACCGTTGGACGTCCTGGCCCAGCAGGTGGTGGCGATCTGCGCGAGCGAGGAGCAGGACGAGGACCGGCTCTTCGCCCTCTGCCGCCGGGCCGCGCCCTACGCCGGGCTCGACCGGCGCGAGTTCGACCAGGTGGTCGACATGCTGGCCGAGGGCATCGCGACCCGGCGCGGCCGCTACGCGGCGCGGCTGCACCGCGACGCGGTGGGTCGGAAGCTCAAGGCCCGCCGCGGCTCCCGCCTCGCCGCGATCACCTCGGGCGGCGCGATCCCCGACAACGCCAACTACGAAGTCGTGCTGGAGCCGGACGAGACCACGATCGGCTCGCTCGACGAGGACTTCGCCATCGAGTCGATGGCGGGCGACGTCATCCTGCTCGGCAACACCTCCTGGCGCATCCGCCGCATCGAGAGCGGGCGGGTCCGGGTGGAGGACGCGGGCGGCGCGCCGTCCACGATCCCGTTCTGGCTGGGCGAGGGACCCGCGCGCACGCTCGAGCTGTCGACCGAGCTAGCCGCGGTGCGCCAAGGCGTGGCCGACCGCCTCCACGACGGGGACGCCGCGGTGGAGTGGCTCGAGCGCGAGACCGGCCTCGACCGCCGCGGGGCCCTGCTCGCGCGCGACTACATCGCGGCGGCCCGCGCCGTGCTGGGGGCGGTGCCGACGCGCGACACGGTGGTGGTGGAGCGCTTCTTCGACGAGGCGGGCGGCATGCAGATGGTGATCCACGCGCCCTTCGGCGGGCGCATCAATCGAGCGTGGGGAATGGCGTTGCGCAAGCGGCTCTGCCACAGCTTCAACTTCGAGCTGCAGGCCGCGGCCACCGACGACGGGGTGCTGCTCTCGCTCGGCCCGCAGCACAGCTTCCCCCTCGAGGCGGTCTTCGAGATGCTCCACCCGAGCGGGCTCGAGGAGCTGCTGACCCAGGCCGCGCTCCAGGCGCCCATGTTCAATACCCGCTGGCGCTGGAACGCCAACCGGGCGCTCGCCCTGCTGCGCTGGCAGAACGGCCGGCGCGTGCCGCCGTATCTGCAGCGCATGCGCGCGGAGGATCTGCTGGTCGCGGTTTTCCCGGCCCAGCTCGCCTGCCAGGACAACGTGGGGGCGGGGCCCATCGAGGTGCCCGACCACCCGCTGGTGCGCGAGACCCTGCGCGACTGCCTGACCGAGGCGATGGACATCGACGGCCTGCGCGCCTGCCTCACCGCGATCCACGCCGGGCAGATCAAGCGCGTGACGCGCGAGACCCCCGAGCCGTCCGTCTTCGCCCACGAGATCCTGAACGCGAACCCCTACGCCTATCTCGACGACGCCCCGCTCGAGGAGCGGCGCGCCCGCGCGGTCACGCTGAGGCGCGGGCTGCCCGCCGCGGTGGCCGACGACATCGGACGCCTCGACCCGGAGGCCATCGCCGCGGTGGTGGAGGAGGCGTGGCCCGACCTGCGCTCCGCCGACGAGCTGCACGACCTGCTGCTCGACCTGGGCGCGCTACCCGAGGACCGGCTCGAGGCCCGGGCCGATGTCCGGACCGACACGTGGCCGGGCTATCTCGACGAGCTGATCGCGGCCGGACGCGCCGCACGCCTGCGGCACGGCGACCGGGTGCTCTGGGTGGCGGCCGAGCGCCGCTCGCTGGCCGCCACCGTCTGGCCGGGCGGCCGCTTCGAGCCCGATGTGGCCGAGCCGCCCGCGCGGCGGGCGCCCGCCTGGACCGACCGCGAGGGCGCGCTGGTGGAGGTGATCCGCGCGCGGCTCGGCCTGGTCGGCCCCACCACCGCGCCCACCCTCGCGGAGGACCTGGACGTCACCCCCGGCGAGGTGGACGCGGCGCTGGCCGCGGTCGAGGCCGAGGGCGGCGTGCTTCGCGGCCGCTTCACCCCCGGCGCGGCGCTCGCCAGAGAAACGCTCGAGTGGTGCGACCGGCGTTTGCTCGCACGCATCCATCGCCGGACGCTCGAGGGGCTGCGACGCCTGATCGAGCCGGTCTCACCCGCGGCGCTGCTGCGGTTCCTCTTCGCCTGGCAACACGTGGCGCCGGGCAGCCAGCAGCACGGGCGCGACGGCCTGCTGCGGGTGGTCGAGCGGCTGCAGGGCTTCGAGGCCGCGGCGGGGGCGTGGGAGCGCGAGATCCTGGCCGCGCGAACGAGCGGCTACCAGCCCGGCTGGCTCGACGAGCTCTGCCTCTCCGGCGAGGTGACGTGGGGCCGGCTCGGCCTTCACGAGAGCGCGCGCCACGCGGGCCGGCGGCTCTCGGCCGCGGTGCCCCTGGCGCTGCTGCTCCGGCGTGACCTGCCGTGGCTGCTCGACCCGCGGCCCGAGCCGGGCGCGCTGGCCACCGCGACGTCGGGTAAGCCCTCGGGCCCGGCGCTCGACGTGTTCGCCCATCTCGAGCGCGCCGGCGCGTCGTTCGTCGAGGACATCGCGGCGGGCGTGCGGCGACTCCGCATCGAGGTCGAGGAGGGGCTCTGCGAGCTCGTGACCGCGGGCCTCGTCACCGGTGACGGCTTCGCCGGCCTCCGCAGCCTGCTCCACTCGGAGAAGCGCCGCCGGCCGCGCCCCGGCCGCCCCATCGCCGCCCGCCCCTCGCCCGGCACCGGCCGCTGGTCCCGGCTGACCCCACCCGCCGCGCCACCCACCGACGACCTGGTCGAGGCGCGCGCCCGGCAGTACGTCCGCCGCTACGGGGTGGTCTTCCGCGACCTCCTGCAGCGCGAGCCGGGCGTCCCGGCGTGGCGCGATCTGCTACGTGTATACCGGCGGCTCGAGATGCGCGGCGACCTCCGCGGCGGGCGCATCGTGGGCGGGTTCGTGGGCGAGCAGTTCGCGGCGCCGGAGGCGCTCGAGGCGCTCCGCGCGATCCGCCGCGCGGAGCCCACCGGGCAGATCGTCTCGGTGTCGGCGTGCGACCCGCTCAACCTGGTCGGGATCGTGACGCCCGGCCCGCGGGTGCCCGCGGTGCTCGGCCACCGCGTGAGCTATCGCGACGGCGTGCCGGTGGTGGAGGAGACGCGGACGCGGCGGGAGCGGTCGGGAGCGCGGAAGCGGCGCTAGCGGCCGAGGCCGCGCGACTGGATGCCCTGGGTCACGTCGCGATCGAGATCCGGGCGACGCGCCGGGTTGGGCTGGCTCTCGCGCAGCATCCGGTCGGTGCGCTGGCGGTCGATCTCGTTCAGCGCCTGCGTCGTGTCTTCCTCGATCTTGCGGGGCGGCACGTTCTGCAGGGCCGGCGTGCGGGGCTTGTAGTCCAGGTCGATCGAGCCCGACTTGGTCGCCTGCGCGGACGCGATCCCGGCGCCGGCCAGGAGCAGCGACAGGACGAGCAGCAGGGTCTTCATGGCTTCCCTCCGGCCTAGAGGGTAGGCGCCGGCGGGTCGGCCTGTCAAACTTTCCGGACGCGCTTCATGGGACCTCCGCCAGCGTCGCCTCGAGCATCCGGTCGCGGGACTCGAACCATTCGAGCCGCTCGCGCAGAGCCACCACCGCGCCGATCACCGCCAGCACCGGCGGCGCCAGGGCCACGGCCTCCGCGCGCGCCACGATGTCGGCGAGCGTGCCGACCAGCGTCTCCTGCGCCTCGGTCGTCCCCCAGCGGATCAGTGCCACCGGAGTGGCCGGCGGGCGCCCGTGCGCCACCAGCTCCGCCACGATCCGCGGCAGGCTCTTGGCACCCATGAGCACCACGATGGTGTCCACGGAGGTCGCGAGCCGGGCCCAGTCTACTCCCGCCACGGCCTTTCCGGAATCCTCGTGCCCGGTCACGACCGCGAACGACGAGGCGAGCCCGCGGTGAGTCACCGGAATCCCGGCGTAGGCGGGCACCGCCACCGCGGCGCTGACCCCCGGCACGACCTCGAACGGCACGCCGGCCTCCGCGAGAGCCAGCGCCTCCTCGCCCCCACGTCCGAACACGAACGGGTCGCCCCCCTTGAGGCGGACCACGAGGCGGCCGCGCTGGGCCTGCTCGATCAGCAGCGCGTTGATCTGCGCCTGGGGCAGGCAGTGCGCCCCCGCGTGCTTGCCCGCGAAGATCCGGAGCGCGCCGGGTGGCGCCTCGTCGAGCAGCACCGGGTTGACCAGACGATCGTAGACGACCACCCGGGCGCGCCGCAGCACCTCGAGCCCGCGCACCGTCATGAGGCCGGGATCGCCGGGCCCGGCGCCGACCAGATAGACGCGCCCGGGAGCGATCATGCCGACTCGAGGCTTCGCGCCAGGTGCGCGCGGGCCTGACGATAGCGCCGGTCCGCGATGAGCCGTCGCAGCCGGCCGTCGAGCGCGCCACGCCAGCCGGCCGGGCCCGGCGACCGCCCGCGCCGGCGCAGGTCCTCCCGCGCCTCCGCGGCCAGCTCCACCAAGGCCGCGTGCTTCTCGGTCAGATAGCCCTCCAGCTCCTCGCGGATGGCCCGCGCCGCCGCCGGACTCGCGCCGCCCGTCGACACCGCGACCACCAGCCGGCCGCGGCGGATGACCGAGGGCAGGGTGAAGTCGCAGCGCGCCGGCTCGTCCGCGGCGTTGACCCAGATCGAGCAGGCGCGGCCGTCGGCGGCCACCGCGCGGGTGACCGCCACATCGTCGGTGGCCACGAACGCGACCTGGTGGCCGCCGAGATCGTGCGCCCGGTATGCGCGCGCGCGGTGGGTCAGGCGTCCCTCGGCGGCCCAGCCCGCGAGCCGCTCGGTCACGGTGGGGCTCACCACCGTGACGCGCGCGCCCGCGGCCAGCAGGCCCTCCACCTTCCCTTCCGCCACCGGGCCGCCGCCGACTACCAGGCAGCGGCGGGCGGTTAAGTCGAGGAAGACCGGGTAATAGGAGCTCATGGTCACCGCTGGGCCGGCTCGGCCGCCTCCCGCCCGGGCGCGGGCGTCAGACGCAGGTACGGCTTCAGGGCCCGCCAGCCGGACGGGAACTTGGCCCGCGCCTCCTCGTCGGAGACCGCCGGCACGATGATCACGTCCTCGCCCGGCTTCCAGTTGACCGGCGTGGCCACGCGGTGGCGATCGGTGAGCTGGAGCGAGTCGATCACGCGCAGGATCTCGTCGAAGTTCCGGCCGGTGGTCTGGGGATAGGTGATGAAGAGCCGCACGTTCTTCTTGGGATCGATCACGAACACGGTGCGGACGGTGTAGACCTCGTCGTGGGCGGGATGGATCATGCCGTAGAGGTTGGCCACCTTCCGGTCCGGATCCGCGATGATGGGGAAGTTCACCGCGTACCCCTGCGTCTCCTGGATGTCGGCGGCCCAGCCCTTGTGCGAGTCCACCGGATCGATCGAGAGCCCGATCGCCTTCACCCCGCGCCGCTCGAACTCGGGCCGCAGGCGCGCCACGTAGCCGAGCTCGGTGGTGCACACCGGCGTGAAGTCGCGCGGGTGGGAGAAGAGCACTCCCCAGCCGTCGCCCAGCCACTCGTGGAACTGGATGGGGCCGGCGGTGGTCTCGGCCTGGAAGTCGGGAGCGGTGTCACCGAGGCGTAGCGTCATGATCGTCTCTCCTCTTCGGTTCGGTCGGTTGGGTATCAGCCGTCCACGCCGTGCGGGACGGGTCCCGCGGGGGCGTCGCGCGCCTCCGCGGGAACCTCGGTTCCGGCCAGGAAGGTCCGTAGCTCGTCGTCGGTATGGGCCGCGCAGAACGCGCGGAAGGTCTGCCCGTCGCGCCGCCCGGCGAGGTAGGCGCGCAGCAGCCGCTCCACCGCCTCCGGCACGTGGGATGCGGGCACGCGGTAGCCGACCGGCCGTGCCACCGCCTGGTGCTTGCCCACCGCGCCGCCCACGCAGAAGTAGTAGGCGTCGACCAGCCGGCCGTCCACCTTGACCTTCTTGCCCTCGATGCCGATGTCGGCGATCCAGTGCTGGCCGCAGCTGTTGGGGCAGCCGGTGACGTTGAGGCGCACGTGCTCCTGGAAGCCGGGCAGCCGCGCTTCCAGGTCCTCCACGAGCCAGCGGGCGAAGCCCTTGGTCTCGGTCAGCGCGAGCTTGCAGAACTCGCTGCCGGTGCAGGCCACCGTGCCCCGGCGGAAGGGCGACCCCTCGAGGCGCAGCCCGGCCGCGGCCACGTCGCGCTCGAGCCGCGCCGCGCGCGCGGCCGGCACGTTCACCACCACGAGGTTCTGCATGGTGGTGGCGCGCAGCTCGCCCGAGCCGTGGCGCTCGGCCAGACCCGCGATGGTCCGCATCTCGTCCGGGCTGAGCCGCCCGCGCAGGATCGGCAGGCCCGCGTACACGAGGCCGGCCTGCCTCTGGGAATGGACGCCCACGTGGTCGCGATAGGCCTCCTCGGGCAGGACCTCGGGCACCGCGGGGTCGAGACGGAAGCCGAGCCGGTCCTCGAGGGCGGCCTGGAAGCGCTCGGGGGTCCACCCGTGGTCGAGGAAGAGGAACTTGAGCCGGGCCTTCTCGCGGTTCTGGCGGAGCACGTCGCTGTCGCGGAAGATCTCCGAGACCCCCTTCACCACCGCCAGCACCTGCTCCGGGCGCACGAACGCGGGGAGGCGGGGCGCCAGATGCGGCCGGGTCGAGAGCCCGCCGCCCACCCGCAGCGAGAAGCCGACGCGGCCCGAGTAGAGGTCGCGCACCGCGGTGAGGCCCACGTCGTTGATCTCGGGATACGAGCACCAGACGCGGCAGCCGGTGATCGAGACCTTGTACTTGCGGGGCAGGTTGTAGAACTCGGGGCTGCCGTTGACCATCGCGGTCGCGGCCTGCACCAGCGGCCCAGCGTCGAGCAGCTCGTCGCCGTCGAGGCCGGCGAGCGGGCAGCCGGTGATGTTGCGGGTCACGTCGCCGCAGGTGCCGAGGCTCGACAGCGAGCAGGCCGCGAGGGCCGAGAAGATCGCGGGCAGATCCTCGACCCGTACCCAGTGGAGCTGGATGTTCTGGCGCACCGTGAGGTCGGCGATGCCGCGCGCGTATCGCTCGGCCAGGTCGGCCACGACTCGTAGCTGGGACGCGGTGAGGAAGCCGTTGGGGATGCGGATGCGGAGCATGAAGTACGGCACCGCCCGCCCTTCCCCGCCCTTGCCGCCGACCGCGCCCACCCCGTCGCCCTGGGTGTAGATGCCCCACCAGCGGAAGTACGTCCCGAGCCACTCGGGCGGGATCGAGCCCACCCCGTCGCGCGCGAAGCGCTCGATCTCCGCGTAGGCGGCCCACGGATTCAGCGCCCCCTTGAGCCGCTCCGCCCGCTGCGCCTTCGTCTCCTGTATCGGCTCGCTCACGTCCTCCTCCTTGCTCAAAAACCGAAAGCCGAGGAGGGCCGCGATCTCCGCGGCCCCCGCTCGGCTTTCTGTCTCGATGCTGCGACTTGTGCCTTGTCTAGGAGTGCCTCATCCGATGTACCGGAGGGGTACGTCCACCCATGCTTTACAGCGTGGACACTTGGCGGTCACGTGGCCGGAGGCCCGATCCACGCGGAGGATCGCGTTCTTCACGACCACCTCACTCGGCCCGGCCACGACGATCTTGGTCGCGCAGACCTGGCAGCGGGTGGCGGAAGCTATGGCGGGCTCGGGGGTCAGCGCCTGATGCACGGTCGGAATAGTACTATTCCGACCGGCTATGTCAAGAACTAGTTATCGGGCTGAATTGACGAGCTGGATCTCTTGCCGAGGCAGCGGGACTCCGACGCCGGCGGTTCCGAACCGCTCGACCAGGGTCCGATAGATCTCGCCCTCGGCCGCGACCACGTCCGGGACCCGGACCCAGGGGTTGACCCCGATCCGCACGCCGGTGGCCTCGATCGAGGCGACCCCGACCACCGCCGCGGGCTGGGTGAGCACGCGCGGGTTGGCGGCCACGACCTCGCGGGTCAGGGCCAGCACCGCGGCCAGGTCGGAGCCGTGCGGGACGGCCACCGACAGGTGCAGCTGCCTCATCGTCCCGAAGTTGTGGAGGATCTCCCCCACGATCTTCCGGTTCGGGATGATGATCCGGGACTGGTCGGGATGCACGAGGGTGGTGGAGAACAGCTCGATGGTGTACACGTCGCCCTTCATGCCCGCGATCTCGATGTGCTCGCCGACCCGGAAGGGCTTGGTGAAGATAATGGTGAGCCCGGCGATCACGTTGCTCAGCACGCCCTGCAGCGCGATGCCGATGCCGAGTCCGGCCACCCCGATGCCCGCCACGAGGGGGGCGATCTGGAAGCCGAACTTGTCGAGCGCGATCACCAGGGCGAACAGCAGCACCACCACCCTCACGACCCGCACCATGAGCCGCCGCATCGGCGGCTCGAGCGCCATCCGCGTGAGCGGCCGCTCGACCACGTTGCCCACCCACCACGCGGCCAGCAGCCCGGCGAACAGGATGACGAGCGCGCCGACGACCTGGAATCCGTAGCGGATCGCCAGGTCGATGATCAGGTCCTGGGCGGGCATACGCGCCTACTTCTCCTTGGTCAGGAAGGTGTCGTTGCGGTTCCGGGACCAGCACGACTCGGCGCGCTCGCTGCACACCGGCCGCTCCTTGCCGTAGGAGATGGTGGTGATGCGGCCGGCCTCGATGCCGTTGGACACCAGGTAGTTCATCGCCGACTTCGCCCGCCGCTCACCCAGGGCCAGGTTGTACTCCGCGGTGCCCCGCTCGTCGCAGTGGCCCTCGATCAGCACCAGCTGGCTGGGGTTGGCCTTGAGGTAGGCCGCGGTGGCGTCGAGCACCCTGGCGTCGTCGGGGCGGATGTCCGACTTGTCGAACGCGAAGAAGATCGGCTTGAGCGCGTCGTTGGTCCGGTACTCCTTGGGCGGCGCCGGCGGCGCGGGCGCGGCGGTGGGCGGGGCCACCGGGGCGGGCGCGATCGGCGCGGGGGCCGCCGGGGTGGGCGGGGCCACCGCGGCGGGAGGAACCGGCGGCGGCGCGGTAGCCGCGGTCATCGCGGGGCGCTTGGGGCAGCCCGCCAGCAGCAGGGTGAGCGCGAGGATCGGCAGCACCGCGGCGGCCAATCGAAGATGTCGGGTCCGGGATGCGGGCATCGGATGTCCTCCTTGGATGTCCTTGGACGATGGCTACTTCTTCATGCGCTGCTCGAGGCCGCGCAGGAGCCGTTCGGCCTGATCGATGTTGCGGCGCGCATTCGCGTGGTTTGGATCCATTTCGAGCACCACCCGCCACTCCGAGATGGCTTCCTTCAGCTTCTCGTCGCGGTAGAACCGCACGCCCTGGGTGTAGTGCTGCTCGACGAGGCGCGTGCGCGCCTGCTTGAGCAGGGCGGGCGCGTCCTCGTAATCGGGCTGGAGACGCGTGAGCAGGGTCAGGCTCTGGATCGACTCCGGGTACTGCCGGGCCCCGAGCTGGCCCTTGGCCTGCCCGTAGAGGGCCTGCTTCTTGAGGGTCAGCCCCTCGCGGTCTCCCGGCTTGCCCGCGAGGTACTTGTCCACGGTGCCGAGCGCGTCCGGGTAGTCGCTACGCTCGAGGGCCTCGCGCGCCTCGGCGAGCAACGGATTCACCTCGGGGGTGTACTCCTCTTTCGGCGCGGGCCCGACCGGGCCCGGAGCCGGCGCGGGCGCCGGGCCGGGTCGCGGCACGTCCGGGGTGGGGACGGCCGCCACCACGGGCGGTGGCTTCCGCGCCTCGGGATGGACGAACGGGACGCCCGGGATCTCCGGGATCTTGAGCGTGGTGCCGGGAGCCAGGCGCGGATTGGGTGGCAGCTGGTTGGTCTCCCAGATCACCTCCGACCGCGAGCGGTCCCCATAGTAGCGCTGGGCCAGGCTCGACAGCGTGTCCCCCGCCCGCACGGTGTGGCTGATGAACTCGACCTCGCGGGTGTCGCTCTGGAGCGCGTCGAACGCGGGCCGGCTCGCCGGATCGAGGGCCAGGGCGGCCAGGAACTTGCGCCGCGCCTCGACCTGCACCCCGCGCGCGAGGGCCTTGCGCCCCTCGTCGATTCGCTCGGCCACCACCTGGTCGATCCGCGCCTGTAACGTGCGCAGCGACTCGCGGGCCCGGGCGTCGGTCGGGGTGATCGTCAGCACGATCCTCCACTCCTCGGCCGCGCGGCGGAGCTGGCCGTCGCGCTCGAGGGCCTCGGCCTGCTGGCGGTGGCGCGCGGTGAGCGGATCGCGCGCAATCGACGCGGGCTCCGTCGTCTTGGACTCCGGGGACGGGCCGGTCAGCCCCGCGCAGCCGCCGAGCACCAGGCCCACCGCCGCCGCGGTCAGCAACCGATACCCGGGCCGCCTCACCGGAGGTTCTCCTCCTGGAAGACGTTCAGGTTCTTGACGAAGTCGTCGAGCGTCATCTCGGAGTAGATCTGGCTGCGGTGCGCGGCCAGCGGCCGCACGAACGAGGCGTTACCCTGCCGGCGCACCGAGAAGGCGGCGATGTAGCCGTACTCCTTGACCTTGGGCAGGAGGCCTTCCTCCCAGCGCCCGTAGGGATAGGCCAGGATCGGACTGCGCCGCCCGAGGTTCTTGCTGAACAGGTCCTGGGGCAGCTCGAGCTCGGCGTGCATCCGGCGCGAGTACTGGGCCTCGGTCTCGCCCTGGGCTCGCCGCAGGTCGGCGTGGGTCTTGGTGTGGGCCTCGATGTCGAAGCCGGCCGCGGTCAGCTCCCGCAGATCGTTCCAGGAGAGCGAGCCGCGCCCCGCGCCGACCCAGTCGGTGTAGATGAAGAGCGTGGCGGTGAAGCCCAGCTCCTTGAGGACCGGGTAGGCGTAGTCCTTGAACGAGCGATACCCGTCGTCGAAGGTCAGCACCACCGCCCGCTGGGGGAGCTGGCGGCCGAGCCGGGTGAACTCGACGAAATCGGCGAGGCTCACCACCCGGTAACCGTTGGTCTTGAGGTACTGCATCTGCTCGCGGAAGGACGCGGCGGCCAGGACGAGGCGTCCCTTCGCCTGCTCGGCCAGGTTGTGATAGGTGAGGATCGGCACGATCTGGTAGCCGCCCGGCGTGACCCCGGACGGGTTCCAGGGCCGTCGAGGGATGACGACCTCCTGACCGGGGGAGAACGCCTGCTGCCCGCTGTAGTCCTCGATCATCCACGCCCGGTCGGCGGAGCCGAGATAGCGCGCCGCGAGCGTCGCGGGGGTCTCGCCGGGCTGGGCGAAGGTGACGACGAAGTCCTCGGACTCGTAGGCGGCGGGGCGGGGACCGGGCCGGGCGGGAGTGGAGGCGGCGCCGGGGGCGGGCGTCGGCGCCGCGGTGGCGCAGGCGCCCAGCAGGAGCGCCAGCCCGCCCACCAGGAGGGCCCGAGCCGGCGCGCGTCGAGTCATCATCCCCATATCCTACGCGACCGGGCGGAGAACGGAATCAAACTACGGGGGCCAACCGCAGCACCTCGTAGACCTCGACCTCCTCTTCCTTGCCCTTGACGCGGATGCGCCCGAGGGGCCGCGCCTCCACCAGGTCGCGGACGCGCTCGTAGGTGCGGTGGCTGATCAGGATCTGGCCGGGCTTGGCGTTGGACTCGAGGCGGGCGGCCAGGTTCACGCTGTCGCCGATGACGGTGTACTCCATCCGGTCCTCGGTGCCCACCGTCCCCGCCACCGCCTCGCCCGCGCTCACCCCGATGCCGACCGCGATCGGCTCCTTGCCGTCGCGCGCGCGCCGCTCGTTCAGGCCGACGATCCCCTCCTGCATGGCGAGCGCGGTGCGGATGGCCCGGGCCGAGTGATCGGGATGGGCGAGGGGGGCGCCGAACACCGCCATCACCGCGTCACCCAGGAACTTGTCGAGGGTGCCGTCGTGCTTGAACGTGGTCTCGATCATCAGGTTGTAGAAGTCGTTGAGCAGGAGCACGACGTCCTCCGGGCTCAGCCGCTCGGAGAGCGGCGTGAACCCGCGCACGTCGCAGAAGAGCACCGTGACTTCCCGCCGCTCCCCGGAGAGCGCCATTTTCTCCGGGTTCTTCAAGATCTCCTCGACCACCTCCCGCGCCACGTAGCGGGTGAACGCGCGCTTGATCATCTCCTTCTCGCGCAGGCTGCGGGCCATGCGATTGAAGGAGTCGGTCAGCACGCCCAGCTCGTCGCGCGAGGCCACCGGCAGCGTGATGTTGAAGTTGCCGGCCGCGATGGCCCCGGTGGCCCGCACGAGACGGAAGATGGGCCGCGAGAGCAGGGCGGCCAGGCCCACCGCCCCGCCCAGCCCGGCCAGGACCATGAGGAGGGTGATCAGGAGTGCCTGGTTGCGCGCGCTCGCCAGCGCCGCGGTGATCGCCTCCTCGCTGAAGCCCAGGTAGAGCGCGCCGACCGGCACCCCGCTGTAGACCAGGGGCACCGCGAAGTCGATGACCCGGCCCTGCGGGGTCTTGTAGATCTGGACCAGGAGCCGGTCCTTGAGGGGCTCGAGGCCCTTGGGCCGGTCGACCGCGCTCTTCACCGCGGCCTGCGGGTCGGAATGCGCGAGGACCCGGCCGTCGTGGTCGGCCACGATGACGTAGGAGACGTCGGGGTCCTTCATGGCGTCGGACACCAGCACGCCCAGGGTCAGGTCGTCGGCGGTGAGCAGCGGGGTCTTGGCCCCGGCCGCGAAGTTCTCGGCCATCGTGAGCCCGCGCTTGGTCATCTCGGCGGTGAGGCTCTGCTGCTGCTGGCGCAGGAGGAAGAGGCCGACCAGGGCCACCGTCAGCACCACCAGTGCGGTGATGAGCAGGCTCAGCTTGACCTTGAGCGGCACGCGGATCGCCGCGTGCTCGGGCGACACTGTCGCCGCCGGCTCGGTCACGGCCGGGACTCTCGATCCGCTCGCGGGAAGCTCCACGCTCACGCGGCCCTACAGCCCATGAAGGGGGAAGATCCGGTCCTGGATCTCACCCACCTGTCGGCGGGCGTACTCCTCGGTCCAGCGGCGCGTCTCATCGGGCAGCGTCTCGGTCGGATCGCTGAGCGTCGGGCGCGCGAGCCCGAGACGCTGCATGTCCGGCTGGCTCTCGGCCGGCAGCGCGTCCGGCAGCTCGACGTCGTTCATGGCCGCCCACGCCGCGGTCCAGGCCCGGGCCACGTTGGCAAGGTCGTAGCCGCCGCCCCCCAGCGCCACGACTCGCGGAGCCAGCGGCAGCAGCCGTCGCACCGCCCGCGTGAAGCCCTGCACGGTGAGACTCAGGTGGGTGAGCGGATCGGTGCGGTGCGAGTCGATGCCGAGCTGGATCACGAGCGCGTCGGGCCGGAAGGCGGTCACCAGCGGCGGCACCACCGCCTCGAACGCGGGCTCGTACACCGCGTCGTCGGTGAGGGGCTGGAGCGGCAGGTTCACCGCGTAGCCGAGGCCGTCCCCCTCGCCCATCTCCGCCACGAAGCCGGTGCCGGGGAAGAGGCGGTCGCCGCGCTCGTGGGTGGACACGGTGAGCACGTTCGGATCGTCGTAGAACGCGAACTGCACCCCGTCGCCGTGGTGGGCGTCGATGTCCACGTAGGCGACCCGGAACCCGCGCGCACGCAGCCGCATGATGGCCAGCACCGCGTCGTTGACGTAGCAGAAGCCGGAGGCGCGCCCCGGCATCGCGTGGTGGAGCCCGCCCGCGAAGTGGAACGCGCGATCGGCCTCGCCGGTGGCCACCGCCTGGGCCGCGAGCAGGGAGCCGCCCGCGCCGAGCTGCGCCGCCTCCCACAGCCCGGGAAAGATCGGGTTGTCCCCGGGGCCGAGGCCGTAGCGGGCGGCGGTCGGCACCCAGTCGCCCGCGCTCACCGCGCGCAGGATGTCGATGTACTCGCGGGTGTGGAAGCGGGCGATCTCCTCGAGGGAGGCGGCCTCCGGGGTGAGCACCTTGGCGCCCGGCAGCGCGGTGAGGCCGTAGGCCTCCATGAGCCGCCACGTGAGCCCGAGCCGCTCCATGCGGAGCGGATGCTCGCGCCCGTAGTCGAAGTGGCGCCACTCGTCGGAGTAGATGATCGCGGTGGTGGTCACGGGCGCTTCCACGGCCCCGACTTGCCGCCCGACTTCTCGACGAGGCAGAGATCGGTCAGGACGATACCCTTGTCGATCGCCTTCACCATGTCGTACACGGTGAGGCCGGCCACCGCCGCCGCGGTGAGCGCCTCCATCTCCACCCCGGTCTTGTCCACCGTGCGCACGCGCGCGTGCACCGTGATCGTCGAGCGCCGCGAGTCGAGCGCGAACTCGACGTCGACCCCGGTGATGCGCAGCGGATGGCAGAGCGGGATCAGGTCCGGGGTGCGCTTGGCCGCCATGATGCCCGCGGTGCGCGCCACCCCGAGCACGTCGCCCTTGGCGAGCTGGCCCGCGCGGACCGCGGCGAGGGTGGCCGCCTTCATCTTGAGGGTGACGCGGGCGGCCGCCTCCCGGACGGTCTCCGCCTTGGCGGAGACGTCCACCATGCGCGCCTCACCCGCAGGGGTGAGGTGCGAGAGGCCGCGGAACCCGGGCATATCCCGCGGCGGGCACATCGGTCGGGTGCTGGACCCGACTCAGACGTGGGTCGCGGCGCGCGCGTGCCGGAGGAGACTCTCCATCCGGTCTTTCGCGATGAGCTTGAGCTTCTTGAGCTCGCTCACACGCCACTGTTGATCAGGGGAGAGGAAGCCGCGGCCATTCAGGTCGGACAACTCGATCTCGTATTGGCGGTGTTCGTCGCGGGCCTTGCGGAAATCGTGGTTTTCAGCGGTGAGACGTTCGATGAACGCTTCCGTGTCGGGCATGCGGACCTCCTTACGAGGCTGCTCCGGGCTTGCCAGGCTGTTCCGGCTCCTCAGGGCCCCGTCCCTGCCAGCGTCGGTATCCGCGTTATACTCCCGGGCTCTTCGGGCTGTCAAGGCTTGGCGTGGCGGAGCAGATGCGCCGCGGTGGCCTTGAAGTGGGCGGTCACCGGGCTGCCAGGCCCGAGCCCCATCTCGGTGACGGAGCGCTGCGTCACCAGCGCCACGAGGGGGAATCCGCAGTCAATGGTCACGCGCACATGCGGGCCACTCTGGGCGAGGTGCACAATCCGGCCGTCGAGGTGGTTCCGGGCGCTCGACGCGCTGCCGCCGGCCCGCACGGTGAGCGTCACGTCCTCCGGCCGCACGCAGAGCCGCACCCACTCGCCGGCCTCGGCGGGCTGCGCCACCTCGATGGTCTGCTTGCCGGCCTCGAGGATCGCGAGCCCGGCGTTCACCGCCTGGACCCGGCACTCGAGCAGGGTCTCGACCCCGACGAAGCGCGCCACCTCCTCCGAGACCGGCGCGCGAAACACCTGGCCGGCCTCGTCCACCTGGAGGAGCCGGCCGCCGAGCATCACCGCCACCCGGTCCCCGAGGGCCTGGGCTTCGCCGCGATCGTGGGTGACCAGCACCGCGGTGGCCCGGCGGTGTCGCAGGATCCGCCCCAGGTCCTCGATCAGCGCCTCCCGCGTCGGCTGATCCAGGGCCGAGAAGGGCTCGTCGAGCAGCAGCAGCTCGGGCTCGAGCACCAGCGCGCGGGCCAGTGCAGTACGCTGGGCCTCGCCGCCGGACAGCGTGCGGGCGAGGCGGGAGCCGAGATGCGCGATGCCGAGCTGCTCGAGCCACTCGGTCACCCGGGGCGCGACGCGCTCGCGGTCCACCCCGCGGAAGCGGAGCCCGAGCGCCACGTTGTCCTGGACGGTCGCGTCGGTGAGGAGCGAGTCCTGGAAGACGCTGGCCATGCGCCGGCGGATCGCGAGACCGTCCGCCGGGCTCACCCGCTCCCCCTGGAAGCGCACGCTGCCCGCGGTCGGCGCCTCGAGCAGTCCCATCACGCGGAGGAGCGTCGACTTGCCGGCCCCGTTGGGGCCGATCACCGCCAGCACCTGGCCCGCGTCCACCGCCAGCTCCGGGATGCTCAGCACGGTGCTCCCCGCGCGCGCGACCTGGATGCCGTGCAGCGCGACGACCGGGGGCGGCGCCATCAGGCCGACGGCAGCACGTGGATCGCGCCGCGGTGGAGCGAGAACTGCCAGTGTCGATCGCGCTCGATCTCGAGGATCTCGTAGACGAGGCGGGGCACCTCCAGCTCGAGGTCGTAGTCGCCCTGCGCGGGGGTCCCCGGCTCGTCGAGCCGGAGGAAGAGCGTCCACGAGGTGCCCAGGTCCACCTCGCGCACGACGGTGCCGGACATGAGGTTCATGTGGTGGGCCCCATCCACGCCGGCGCGGTCTTTCCGGATCAGGCGCACGTACTCGGGCCGGATGAAGAACGCGAGCGGACTGTCCGGCGCGGGCAGGTAGGAGCGCGTCGGCGAGTTGACCGCCTCGAGCACCTGGCCGCGCCAGCGGAGCTGGATCCGGTCGGCGGTGGCCTTGAGGGTGACCCCCTGCACCAGGTTCCGGATGCCCATGATGCGCGCCACGCTGCGGGACGAGGGCTTCCCTCCTCGTAGACCACGATGCGGTCGCCGAGCCGGTAGGCCTCGGTCAAGTCGTGGGTGACCAGCACCGCCGCGATCCCCCAGCCGGCGAGGATGCCGCGCAGCTCGTCGCGCAGCGCCTGGCGCAGCGGCAGGTCGAGCGCGGAGAGCGGCTCGTCGAGCAGGAGCAGGGCGGGATCGGTGGCGAGCGCGCGGCCGAGGGCCACCCGCTGGCGCTGGCCGCCCGACAGCTCGCGCGGGTACCGCTCCGCGAAGGCCTCGAGGCCGAGGCGCGCCAGCACCTCGTCTTCCCGACGGCGCCTCTCGCCCCGGCCGCGGTCGCGGAGGCCGAAGCCCACGTTGCCGCGCACGGTGAGGTGCGGGAAGAGCGCGTAGCCCTGGAAGACGTAGCCGACCCGTCGGCGCTGGGGCCGCACGTCGATCCCCTCCCCCGAATCGAAGAGCACCTGGCCGTCCACCACGATGCGGCCCGCGTCGGGACGCACGAGCCCGGCCAGGCACTGGAGCGTGAGCGTCTTGCCCGCGCCCGAGGGCCCGAACAGGGCGGCGACGCCGGCGCCCGCGCTCCACTCGACGTCGAGGGTGAACCCGGGCAGGGACTTGTGCACCGCAACCTCGAGCCGGCTCGTCACGCCGTCCGCGCCCCCAGGCGATTGGCCGCGATCAGCACGACGCACGAGAGCGCGGTGAGCACCGCGACCAGGGCCACCGCCTCGCCGCTCTCGCCGGTCTGCACCGCGGTGTAGATGGAGAGCGGCACCGTCGCGGTGCGGCCCGGGATGTTGCCGGCCAGCATCAGGGTGGCGCCGAACTCGCCCAGCGCCCGCGCGAAGGCCAGCACCAGCCCGGCCAGGATGCCGTTGCGGGCGAGCGGCAGCGTCACCTCGAGCACGGTGCGCAGCTCGGAGCGCCCGAGGGTGTAGGCCGCGCGCTCGAGATCGCGGTCCACCGACTCGATGGCCGCGCGGACGGTGCGGACCAGCAGCGGCAGCGCCATCACGGTGGCCGCGATCACCGCCGCGTACCAGGTGAAGGCGACCGTCCAGCCGGTCGCGTGGTAGAGGGGGGCGCCCAGCAGGCCCCGCCGACCCAGCAGCACGATGAGGTAGTAGCCGACCACGGTCGGCGGCAGGATGAGGGGCAGGGTCACGAGCAGGTCGACGAGGCTCCGGCCCCAGAAGCGGCGCCGCGCCAGCGCGTAGGCGATGGGGATGCCGACGAGCGCGTTCAGCGCGGTGGCCGCCACCGCCACCTGGAGCGACAGCCGGAGGGCGGAGATGCTGTCCGGGCTCACGATGAGGGTCCTGGGTGCCCGGATAGTATGCCACGCGCCGGGCCGCCCGCCGCGTACACGCGCTCGGCGCGCCCGCCGACCACCGTCAGTCCTTGCCCACCATGACGTCGGAGGCCTTGATCACCGCGTAGGCCACGTCGCCCACCTTGAGCGCGAGCGCCTCGACCGCCTCGTTGGTGATGGACGACGTGATCACGGTGCCGCCGCCGACGTCGATCCTGACGTGGGCGGTGGTGGAGCCGAGCTTCAGCTCCAGCACCTTGCCCTTGATGATGTTGCGTGCGCTCAGTCGCATGGTCGCTTCTCCTTCTCGCCGGCTAGAGGTCTCACTGGACGAAGCCGGCCGCGGGGACCGCGAGCCGCGCCCCCGGGGGCAGTCGGATCGCCTCGAGGTGACCGGAGATCCGGCCGTCCTCGGTCCGCAGGTGCACGTGCACGTTCGATTCCTTCGGGGTGAAGATGCCGCGGTGCTGCCGCGAGTAGAACCCGACCAGCTCGACCGCGGTGTGCTCGAGCGTCCGCCGCACCTTCGCCTGCTCGTGCCGCTCCGGATTGTGGGGCAGGCCATCGCGCTTGTCGAGCACGTGGAGCGTGGCGAGCACGGCGGTGGCGCGGACCCGGAAGGGCAGCGGGCGCTCCGGATCGAGGCCGGTCTCCCGGGCGAGCGCGACCACGACACGCTCGATGTCATCCAATGATGGGGCGCCGGCTTCGAGCGTGCGCTCGGCCCAGGCGGGGACGGCCGCCCACACCAGGAAGCAGGCGCGTGCGGCCCAGGTCGAGACGGTCACCACCGCTCCTTCCTCGATCCGGGCGATGGAGGGCTCGCCGCCGAAGATCGAGACCTCGCCGCGGACTCCCTCGAGCGGACCGAGGCCGTAGAGGTGCGGCGTGGACGCCAGGGTCTCGAGGTCGACGTGCCCGCGGAGGTCGCCGCCGAGGACGTCGCGCTGTGCCCCGGCCCAGCGCACGGGGCCAGGATCGCTCATCGAGGCCACGCTCGGGGAAGTCGCGCGAGCGCGCTCAACGCGCGCCGGCGGGCGGCGGCTGGAAGCCGAAGCGGCCCAGCGTGGCGCGGCCCGACGGGCTGCCCAGCAGGTCGAGGAAGGCCTGGGCGAGGGCCGGCTGCCTGGAGGCCGCCACCACCGCACCCGGATAGATGACGGGGCGATAGCTGTCGTCGGGAGGACGGAAGGCCTCCTTCACCCCCTGGGCGCGCGCCGCGGCGTCGGTAGTGTAGACGAACCCGGCGTCGACCTCGCCGCGAGCCACGTAGTCGAGGGCCTGACGCACGTTCTCGGCGAAGACGAGCTTCGGCTGCAGTCGATCCCACAGACCGAGCGCGCGCAGGCTCTCCTCGGCGTACTGGCCGGCGGGCACGCTCCTCGGGCTGCCGATCACGATGCGGCCGACCCGTGCTTCGAGCAGGTCGACGGGCTTGGTGATGTCGATGCGCGAGTCGGCCGGCTTGACCACGACGAGGGCGTTGCGGGCGAAGGCCCGTCGGCTCGCGGGCACGATCAGGCTCTGCTTCTCCAGCTCGTCCATCTGTCGCTGGGCGGCGGAGAGGAAGACGTCGACCGGCGCACCCGCCTCGATCTGCTTCTGCAGATCACCCGAGGCGCCGAAGTTGTACCGGAGCGTCACCCCGGGATGCGCGGCCATGAAGCCGCGGCCCAGCTCCTCGGTCGCGTCCTTCAGGCTCACCGCGACCGACAGGGTCACGTCCTGCGCTCGCACGGCCGCCGCGGCGAGGAACACCGCCACGAACGCCATCGCGAGAATCCGCCTGAGCCGCATCGGCACGCCTCCTGAGCCCGCGCTCGACCGTGCTACTGTGGTGCCCGTCATGACGAACCGACCGTCCCGGCCGACGCCTCATGCTACGCAGCCTCCAGCAACACTTCAAAGTGCTCACGAGAACATAATCGCGGCCCGGGTCAAGACCAAGGTCTGGCTCGAGCTGGGCGGCGAGTTCTTCGTGGGCGACGGTGGCATCCACCTCCTGGGCGGCATCGTCCAGCACGGCTCGCTCGCCCGGACTGTCCGCGAGATCGGCTGGTCCTACCGGCACGCCTGGGGCTATCTCCGCCGCGCCGAGCGCGCGCTGCAGACCCCGATCGTGCGCAACCGCGCCGGACGCGGCGCGGCCCGGGGCATGGAGCTCACCGAGACCGGCCACCTGCTGCTCGAGCGGCTGCGCGCATTGCGGGATCGGATCGACGACGCCCTCGGCCCGACCGGGCCGACCCCGGCCGAGGTGGCCGCCCGCGGGCGGGACGGTCGGCGCGCATCCCGCGCCCGCCCGGCGCCCGCCGGACGAAAGGCCAAGCCCCGTCGCGCGTGATCAGGCGGTAGACGGCGCGTCAGTTGCCGACGTGCGTCAGCCCTGCCGGCGCTGCTGGATGACGCTCAGCGCCCAGTTCACCAGGAAGGTGATCAGGAGCAGGATCACCGAGAGCGCGATGGCGACGTCGAAGTTGCCCTTGCCGGTCTCGAGCACGGTGGCGGTGGTGAGCACGCGGGTGGATCCCTTGATGTTGCCGCCCAGCATCATGGACGCGCCCACCTCGGAGATCACGCCGCCGAAGCCCGCCATCACCGCGGCCAGCATCGGCAGCCGCGCCTCCTTGAGCAGCACCCAGATCATCTGCGGGCGCGAGGCGCCGAGCCCCAGCAGCTGGAGGCGGAAGGCTTCCGGTACCTGCTGCACCGCGGCCAGGGTGAGCCCGGTCACGATCGGCGCCGCGATCACGAGCTGGCCGGTCACCATCGCGGTGGGCGTGTAGAGCAGCTCGAGGAAGCCGAGCGCGCCGTTTCGCCACAGGAGGATCGTGACGAAGAGGCCGACCACCACCGGGGGCAGGCCCATGCCGGTGTTCACGAGGCTCACCACGAAGGCGCGGCCGGGAAAGCGGGAGAGCGCCAGCAGCGCGCCCACCGGGATGCCCACGAGCAGCGAGAGCAGGGTGGCGGTGGCGGAGACCTGGATGGAGAGCCACGTGATCTGCCAGACCTCCGAGTCCCCGGTGACGAGGAGGCGGAGCGCTTCGAGGATGCCCTGCCCGAAGAGGCCCACGGCGCGGCGGGCCCCGCCCTAGAGGTCCTCGTCCTTCTTGCCGGCCACCGGCACGAAGAGCGGCTGGCCGTACTTGTCCACCCCGAACGCCTTGATGACCGCCTGGGTCTCGGGCGCCAGCAGGAACTCGGCGAAGGCCTTTCCGCCGGCCACGTTCACCCGCGGGCCGTTGGCCGGGTTCACTTCCATCACCGAGTAGATGTTCAGCAGCGGACGGTCCTTCTCGACGAGGATCGGCAAGTCCACCCGCTTGGCGAACGCGAGGTACGTCCCGCGATCGGTCAGGGTGTAGGCGCACCGGTCGTTGGCGATGCCGAGGGTCTGCCCCATGCCCTGACCGGACTCGATGTACCAGGTGCCCCGGGGCTCGATGCCGGCCTGCTTCCACAGGCCCTGCTCCAGCACGTGGGTGCCGGACTTGTCGCCGCGGGAGACGAAGCGCGACTGGCTCTCCGCGATGCGCTTGAGCGCGTCGACCGCGCTCGGCAGGGCCTTGATCCTCGCGGGATCCTCGGCGGGGCCGATGAGCACGAAGTCGTTGTACATGACCAGGCGCCGGTTGCTCATCTTGCCGTCCTCGACGTACTTCCTCTCCACCCCCGGGGCGTGGGCCAGGGTGACGTCCGCCTCGCCGCGGGCGGCGAGAGCGAGCGCCTGACCGGTGCCGACCGAGATGGTCTTCACGGTGAGCCCGGTCTTCCTCTCGAACATCGGCACCAGCACGTCGAGCAGACCCGAGTCCTGGGTGCTGGTCGTGGTCGAGACGATGACGACGTTCGACTGGGTCTCGGCGTGGCCACCCGCCCCGAGCAGCAGAGCGCCGGCGAGCAGCCAAACGATCGCGAAGAATCGAGACATTATGCCAGCGCCAGCATACAGGCTCGACAGAGCATAGTCAACGCCGGACAGACTCGCCTCCGGCGCCCCGCGACTCGGTGTATCATGGCGAGCGCGCGCCAGATCCCACGGAGAACACATGCGACGATTCGATCTCGTTCTGCCGAACACCCTCGAAGACTGCCTCAAGATCCTCGCCGAGCGAGGAGCGCAGGCCAAGCTGGTCGCGGGAGGCACCGACCTCCTGCCCCAGATGAAGAACGGCGTGCTCAAGCCTGCCGTCGTGGTGGACCTCTCCGGGATCGCCCGGGTCCGCCAGGTCGGCAACGGCAACGGCCTCCGGATCGGCGCCGCGGCCACCGCGCGCGAGCTCGAGCTGAGCCCGGCCTTGCGCGGGGCCTATCTGGCCATCGCGGAGAGCGCGGCCATGGTCGGCTCGCTGCAGATCCGCAACCTCGCCACCGTGGGCGGTAACCTCTGCAACGCGGCGCCGTCGGCCGACATGGCGCCGCCGCTGGTGGCGCTGGAGGCCCAGGCGGTCATCGCGGGGCCGAAGGGCGAGCGGCGCGTGCCGATGGCCGACTTCTTCACCGGGGTCCGCCAGACGGTGCTGGCGCCGAACGAGATGCTGATCGAGCTGGTGGTGCCCCCGCCGGGGGCCCACAGCGGCGGCCAGTACCTTCGGCACACGCCACGGCGCGAGCTCGATATCGCGGTGGTAGGGGTGGCTTCTCAGCTGACCACGGCCGACGGCCGATGCACCAAGGCGCGCATCGCGCTCGCCTCGGTGGCGCCGACGCCGGTCCGCGCCATCGCGGCCGAGCGGTCGCTCGAGGGCCAGGCGGTGACGCCGGAGGCCATCGAGCGCGCGGCCACCCTCGCGATCGAGGCGGCCAAGCCCATCGACGACCAGCGCGGCTCCATCGAGTTCCGCAAGCACCTGGTCCGCGTCCTCACCCGTCGCACGCTCACGACCGCGCTCCTGCGCGCGAACGCCTGATCCGGAGGCAGATTCCAGTGGCCAAACAGATCCTCAGCTGCAACGTCAACGGCGAGCCGGTGGAGGTGCTCGTCCAGCCGTACGTCACCCTCCTCGACGCCCTGCGCGAGGACATGGGCCTCACCGGTCCCAAGGAAGGCTGCGGCACCGGCGACTGCGGCGCCTGCACCGTCCACGTCGACGGGAAAGTCGTGGCGAGCTGCCTGATGCTGGCCATGCAGGCCCGCGGCCGGAAGATCCGCACCATCGAGGGGCTCGCCGCCGCCGACTCCACCCTGCACCCGCTGCAGGACGCCTTCGTCCGTCTCGGGGTCCCGCAGTGCGGCTTCTGCATCCCGGGGGTGCTGATGGCGGCCGCGGCCCTGCTCGAGGAGAACCCGCGGCCCTCGGAGGAGGAGATCCGCTACGGCATCGCGGGCAATCTCTGCCGCTGCACCGGCTACACCAAGATGGTGACCGCGATCAGCGAGGCGGCGGGCACGCTCGCCTCGCAGAGGAGCGCCCGATGAGCACGATGAAGACCACGCGCGACGTCAAGGGAGTGGGAGTCTCGATTCCGCGGCCGGACGGCCCGGAGAAGGTCACCGGTCGCGTGCAGTACGTGGCCGACATCCAGCCCAAGGGCCTGCTCCACGCCAAGCTGCTGCGCAGCCCGCACGCGCACGCGAAGATCGTCTCGATCGACGTGAGCGCGGCGAAGGCCCTGCCCGGGGTCCGCGCGGTGCTGACCGCCAAGGACATCCCGCACCTGAAGAAGAAGGCGCCGACGCGCGCCCACGCGGTCCTCGCCATCGACCGCGCGGTGTTCATGGGCCAGCCGGTGGCCGCGGTGGCCGCCGACGAGCTGTCGATCGCGGAGGAGGCCCTCGACCTCATCAAGGTCGAGTACCAGGTGCTGGCCGCCTCGATCGATCCGCTGAAGGCGATGCTGCCCGGCGCGCCCCCGGTGGCCGACGCGGGCACCGAGGCCGACACCAGCGAGGCCCTCGCCCACTCCGCGGTGGCCATCGCCAAGAGCGAGGCGCCCGCCAAGGCGGTGAACATCTCCCAGCAGGCGCGCCTGCAGCGCGGCGACCCGGCCAAGGGCTTCGCCGAGTCCGATCACGTGCTCGAGAAGACCTACCGGGTCCCGATGGTGCACCAGGGCTATCTCGAGGCGCACGCGGTCCTGGCGGAGTGGGATCGCAACGGGCTGCTCACGCTCTGGGCCAGCACCCAGGGCTCGTTCAACACGCGCTCCGAGGTGGCCGACGTGCTCGGCATCCCCGAGAACCGGATCCGGGTCATCCCGGTGGAGTGCGGCGGCGGCTTCGGGGGCAAGATCCGCGCGCTCTGCGAGCCCATCACCGCGGTGCTCGCGCAGGTGACCAAGCGGCCGGTGCGCTACGTCATGACCCGGCGAGAAGAGCTGCAGGCGGGCATGCCCGCCCCCCAGGTCATCATCAAGCTCAAGACCGGAGTCAAGCGCGACGGCACCCTCATGGCCCTCGACGCGGAGACCGTCATCGACTCCGGCGCCTTCTCCGGGGCGGTGCTGGCGGTGAGCGCGGTCTTCCTCGGCAGCATGTACAAGTGGCCGGCCTTCGACATCCGCGGCTTCGAGGTGCTGACCCACAAGCCGAGCGTGGCCGCGTATCGCGCGCCGGTGGCGCCCCAGACCATCTTCGCGATCGAGTCGCACATGGAGCAGATCGCCCGCGACCTCGATCTCGATTCGGTCGAGTTCCGGATGCGCCACCTGATCCAGGAAGGCGATCCGATGGTCAACGGGCAGCCCTGGCAGTCCAACGGGGCCAAGCAAGTCCTGAGTCGCATCGCGGAACATCCACACTGGAAGACCCGCAAGCAGTGGGTGGCCGCCGCGGACAAGAACGGCAAGCTTCGCGGGGTGGGCCTGGCCCTCGGCGGCTGGCTCGGCGGCCTCCAGCCCACCGGGGCCACGGTGCGCCTGAATCCGGACGGCTCGCTCGCGGTGCTCACCGGCCAGGTGGACATCGCGGGCACCAACATCTCGCTGGCCCAGATCGCGGCGTCCGCCTACGGGGTGGACACCGACCTGGTGCGCATCACCACCGGCGACACCGACGTGGCCCCGATGACCGGGCTGAGCGCGGGCAGCAAGACCATCTACACCGTGGGCGCGGCGGTGCTGCAGGCGGCGGAAGACGCCCGGCGGCAGACGTTCGAGATCGCGGCCGCGGAGCTCGAGGCTTCGGTCCACGACCTCGAGCTGGTGGACGGCAAGGTCACGGTGCGCGGCATGCCGGACAAGGGCATCACGCTGGCCACCATCGGCAAGAAGGGCAACCTCTACATGTCGAAGACGCCGCCGGTGCTCGGCAAGGCGAACCCCGCGTTCACCCAGCAGGCCCCCGCCTTCGCGGCCCAGCTGGCGCGGCTCGAGGTGGATGCGGACACCGGCGAGGTGACGATCCAGGACTTCGTGATCGTCCAGGACGTCGGGAAGGCCATCAACCCGCTCGGGGTTGAAGGCCAGATGCAGGGCGGCGCGGTGCAGAGCCTCGGCATCGCGCTCACCGAGGGGCTCATCTTCGACGACAGCGGGCGGCTCACCAACCCGAGCCTGCTCGACTATCGCAAGCTCACCGCGGCCGATCTGCCGAACCTCGAGACCATCATCGTCGAGGTGCCCTCGCCGGCCGGCCCCTTCGGCGCCCGCGGGGTGGGCGAGCCGCCGATCATCCCGGCGCCCGCCGCGATCGCCAACGCGATCCAGAACGCGACCGGCGCGCGCCTGACCGAGCTGCCGATGAGCCCGGAGCGCATCGCGCTGGCCCTGGTCAACGGCAAGCACTAGCGGGAGGCGGACATGAAGGCGGGCGAGATCTTCGTCGGAGGGAAGTGGCAGGCCACGCGGTCGGGCGAGACGTACCAGCCGATCAACCCGGCCAACGAGGAGCCGATCGGGGTGGTCGGCAAGGGCGACGAGGGCGACATCGACCTGGCGGTGACCGCCGCCCGCAAGGCGTTCGACGAAGGGCCGTGGCCGAAGATGTCCCCGCACGAGCGCGGCCGCATCGTCTGGCGCCTGGGCGACCTGATCCAGCAGAACCTCGACGAGATGGCCCGGCTCGAGAGCCTCTGCACCGGCAAGACCATGTTCGACTCGGGCAAGGTCGAGATCCCGTTCGCGGCGGAGGTCTTCCGCTACTACGCGGGCTGGGCCACCAAGATCCACGGCGAGACGCTGGGCCTGCGCGACAACGCCTTCACCTTCACGTTGCGTCAGCCGGTGGGGGTGGTCGGGGCCATCGTGCCCTGGAACTTCCCCTTCCTGCTCTCGTCCTGGAAGATCGCTCCCGCGCTCGCCGCCGGCAACACGATGGTGATCAAGCCCGCGTCGCAGACCCCGCTCACTGCCCTGCGCTTCGCCGAGATCTGCCAGGAGGCGGGGGTGCCGGAGGGCGTGTTCAACGTGGTCACCGGGCCCGGCGGCAAGGTCGGCATGGCCCTGGTGCGGGACCCGCGGGTCGACAAGATCGCCTTCACCGGATCGACCGACGTCGGCAAGCAGATCATGCGCGAGGCGGCGGGCACGCTCAAGCGCCTCTCGCTCGAGCTGGGCGGCAAATCGCCCAACATCGTGTTCGCCGACGCGGACATGGACGCGGCGGTGCGCGGGGCGCTCACCGGCATCTTCTACAACAAGGGCGAGGTGTGCGCGGCCGGCTCGCGGCTCTTCCTGGAAGATTCCATCCACGACCAGTTCATGTCCAAGCTCACCGACCGGGTCAAGAGCCTGAAGGTCGGCGACCCGATGGACAAGGCCACCCGCATGGGCCCGGTGGTGTCGAAGGGTCAGATGGAGACCGTGCTGTCCTACATCGAGTCCGGCAAGCAGGAGGGCGCGCGGGTGGTGGCGGGCGGCGGCCGCGCCGACGTCGGCACCGGCAAGGGCTACTTCATCCAGCCCACCATCTTCGACGGCGTCACCAACGAGATGAAGATCGCCCGCGAGGAGATCTTCGGCCCGGTGCTCTCGGTGATCCCCTTCCGCTCCGTCGAGGAGGGCATCGCCCAGGGTAACCACACGTCCTACGGCCTGGCCGCCGCGGTCTGGACCCGCGACGTCTCCAAGGCGCTCAAGGCGGCGAAGGCGATCCGGGCGGGCACGGTGTGGGTCAACGCCTACAACCTCTTCGACGCGGCGCTGCCCTTCGGCGGCTTCAAGGAATCGGGCTTCGGCCGCGAGATGGGGTCGGTAGGCCTCGACAGCTACACCGAGGTCAAGACCGTCTGGGTCGACCTGTCGTAGCCGCGCAACCGCGGACGGGCCATGCGCTCGCCGTCCGCTCCTAGCATCCGGCACGACTTGGTCCTGGTGGGTGGCGGCCACGCCCACATCCAGGTGCTCAAGCGCTGGGCCATGGCTCCGGTCCCCGGGGCGCGCCTCACGCTCGTGGTGGATCGGCCCATTGCGGTCTACTCCGGCATGGTGCCGGGCTTCGTGGCCGGGCAGTACTCCCGGGACGCCCTCGAGATCGACGTGCGCCCGCTGGCCCTGCGGGCGGGGGCGCGCTGCATCGTGGCAGCGGCCACCGGCGTCGACCCGACCGGGCGCCGGCTCCTGCTCAACGGCCGGCCGCCCATCGTCTACGACACCGTGTCGTTCGACGTGGGCTCGACGGTCGCGGGGCTCGAGGTCCCGGGCGCGCGCGACCACGCGCTCCCCACCCGCCCGATCGGCGAGTTCGTCCGCCGGGTGGGCGAGGTGCTGGCCGCCGCGCGAGGGCGCGAGTCCTTTCGCGTGGCGGTGGTCGGCGCCGGCGACGCCGGCGCGGTGCATCTCGTCGGCGGCGAGCGCATCGCGGCCGACGCCACCGTGTGGGTGACCGGCGCCGCCGCGCTGCCGATCTTCTCGGGATCGGGCCTCGAGACGGATGAGCGCGGGTTCGTCAGGATCCGGCCCACCCTCCAGTGCCTGGGCCACGACGACGTCTTCGCGGTCGGGGACTGCGCGGCCTGGACGGCGGGCCCACCATTGGCCAAGGCCGGCGTCTACGCCGTGCGCCAGGGTCCCGTCCTCGCCCACAACCTGACGGCGCGCGCCCGCGGCGGGCGCCTCCGCGCGTATCGCCCGCAGCGTGACTTCCTCTCGCTGCTCAACCTGGGCGACGGCCGCGCGATCGGCACCAAGTGGGGTGCGGCGGCCGAAGCAACCGCGCTCTTCTCGTTGAAAGACTGGATCGACCGCCGCTTCGTCCGCCGCTTCCAGGTCCTCGGGCCCGACGACGCGGTGACTCCCGACTTCGCCGCGTCCCCGATGCCGGGAGGCGAGATGCTCTGCGGCGGCTGCGCGGCCAAGGTGGGCGAGTCCGCGCTGATCCGCGCGCTCGAGCGGCTCGCGCCCGCGAGCCACCCGTCGGTGATTCTCGGTCTCACCCAGCCCGACGACGCGGCCGCGATCGAGACCGAGCGCGGCGAGATCGTGGCCGCCACTGTCGACTCCTTCCGCGCCTTCGCCGACGACCCCTACCTGGTCGGGCGCGTGGCCGCGGTCAACGCGATCAGCGACCTGTGGGCCAAGGGCGTGGCGCCGCGCTTCGCGCTGGCCCAGGTCACGGTGCCCGACGACGAGCCCGCGCGCGCCGAGGAGACGCTCTACCAGGTGATGGCCGGCGCACGCGCCGGCCTGGATGCGGACGCGGTCACCCTGGTCGGCGGCCACACCACGACCGGGCCCGAGCTGGTGGTGGGCTTCGCGGTCTGGGGCCTGGCCGGCTCCGCGGACGCCCTGATCCGCATCGGGGGCCTCGCCCCGGGCGACCACCTCGTGCTGACCAAGGCGCTCGGCACCGGCGTGCTCCTGCAGGCCGACATGCGGGGCATGGCGCGCGGCGAATGGATCGGGGCGTGCTGCGCCTCGATGCTCCGCTCCAACGGCCCCGCCGCGCGGGCGGCCGGCCTCTTGCGTCCCTCGGCGGCCACCGACGTCACCGGCTTCGGCCTGGCCGGCCACCTCGGGTCGATGCTGCGCGCGAGCAAGGCCTCCGCGGTGCTCGACCTCGCCGCGCTGCCGGCGCTGCCCGGCGCACTCTCGCTGCTCCGCCGTGGGGTGCGGAGCACCGCGCATCCCGAGAACGCCAAGGCCCGCCGCGCGATGTGGGTGGACGAGGCGGCCGCGCGGCGGCCCGCGCTCGACCTGCTCTTCGATCCGCAGACGTCGGGTGGGCTCCTGCTCGGCATCCCCGCCGAGCGCGCCGAGGCGCTGCTCCAGGCGCTGCGCGCGGCCGGCGACCCGGCCGCCGCGGTCATCGGGGTGGTGGGGGCACCGCGCGCCGACGGCGCGCTGATCGAGGTCGTGGCGAAGGGCTGAGGGGCGCCGCGCGACGCACCGGGCTCAGCTCGACCACGAGCCCGTCGCCCCAGCCGTACTTGGCCTCCGAGCGGCGGCGCACCGCGCCGACCAGGTGCCGCTCCGCGCGCTGATCGACCACGCGGGCGCGCGCGCGGAAGCTCCGGGTGCCGACGCGCACGCGGACCGCCGGCTGCGCGACGAGATTCTGGACCCACTGGGACCTTCGCCCGTGCTCGGCGACCAGGTGGTAGCAGCCCTCGTGGCGGGTGAACCAGATCTCGATCCGGCGCGGGCGTCCGCTGCGCCGGCCGATGGTCGTCAGGTAGAGGTACTTCGGCTCGACGCTCACGCGCCGAAGGCGCGGTCGAACTGCCGGCGGGCCGCCTCGTCGAGGCCGCTCCGGAACTTCTGGTAGCGCTCGAGGAAGCGCTTCCCGGCCCTGGTGAGGCGCATGCCGCTGTCGGGCCCGCCCCCCGGCACCCGCTCCACGAACTTGAAGCCGGCCGCCGTCTCCAGGTCGCGCAGGTAGCCCCACGCGTTGCGATAGGACATCTCCAGCTCCTGGGCCGCCTTCTTGAGCGAGCCGCGCGCGTCGATCAGCTCGAGCAGGCGGGCGCGCCCGTCCCCGAACTTGAGGTCCTCACCGAACGTGACCCACACCCGCAGCTTCGGCTTCATCTGAGCCAAATCTTACTCAAGCGGAACACCGCTGAACAGCCGTACCATCGGCCAATGCTTTCCAGCCTCACGCGGCCACCGCCCCGACGGGCGCGCATCGCCCGCGGAAACGCGGATTTACGTGAGCTCCCTTCCCGGCCGGGCGGCGCCCGGCCCGCTGTGGTACGCTAACCGCCGCTCGCTGATTCGCGGGCGAGCCGAGGCACGTTCCACAACCATTCTTCGAGGAGGAGATCCATGCCGATCAAGGTCGGTGACCGTCTGCCGGACGGCACGCTCACGGAATTCATCGAGCAGGAGACCCCGGGCTGCACCGTCGGCCCCAACGCGTTCCAGGTGTCGGACCTGACCAAGGGCAAGAAGATCGTGGTGTTCGGTCTGCCCGGCGCCTTCACCCCCACCTGCTCGGCCAAGCACGTGCCCAGCTACGTGGCCAACTTCGACAAGCTCAAGGGCAAGGGCGTCGACGAGGTGTGGTGCGTCTCGGTCAACGACGCCTTCGTCATGGGCGCGTGGGCCAAGGACCAGAAGAGCACCGGCAAGGTGCGCATGATGGCCGACGGCAGCGCCGCGCTCACCAAGGCCCTCGGCCTCGAGATGGACCTCACCGCCCGCGGCATGGGGGTGCGCTCCCAGCGCTACTCGATGCTGGTGGACAACGGAGTGGTGAAGTCGCTGAACGTCGAGGCGCCCGGCAAGTTCGAGGTGAGCGACGCCGACACGATGCTGAAGCAGGTCTAGCCGGACCCGCGACGTGGCGGACGTCCAGGACGTCCTCATCGTGGGTGGCGGAGCCGCCGGCTACACCGCCGGCATCTTCGCCGCCCGCGATCGCTGCCGGGCCCTCTTGCTCGAGAAATTCTCGGCGGGGGGCCAGGTGCTCAACTGCGAGCACATCACGAACTTCCCCGGCTTCCCCCAAGGGGTCGCCGGCTACACCCTGGGCCCGCTCCTCCAGGAGCAGGCGACCGCGGCCGAGCTCGAGGTCGCGATGAACGAGGTCACCGCGGTCCGCCGCGACGGCGACCTCCTGCTGGTCGAGACCGACGGCGGCGTCCACGCCACCCGCACCCTGATCGTCGCGAGCGGCTCGCGCTTCACCACCCTTGGGGTGCCGGGCGAGGAGGAGTTCGTGGGGCGCGGTATCTCCCACTGCGCGGCGTGCGACGGCTCGTTCTTCATGCAGAAGCCGGTGATCGTGGTGGGCGGCGGCGACGCGGCGGTCGACGAGGCGCTGCACCTCACCCAGTACGCCGCCTCGGTGACGGTGCTGCATCGCCGCGACACCCTGCGGGCCTGCGCGAGCCTCCAGGAGCGGGGGCGCAGCGAGCGCAAGATCTCGTTCCGGTGGAACACCGCGCTGCGCGCGATCGAGGGCGCCGACGGCGTCGAGCGGGTGCAGGTCGAGGACGTCGTCACCGGAAAGACCGCCGCGATGCCGGCCAGCGGCGTGTTCATCTACGCGGGACTCACGCCCAATACCGAGCTCCTGGGCGGCCTCGTGCCGCTCGACGCCCGCGGGCAGATCGTGACCGACCTGCGCATGCGCACCCGCGTCCCCGGCGTCCTCGCCGCGGGCGACGTGCGCGCGGAGTCCGCGCGGCAGCTCGTGACCTCCGCGGGCGACGGGGCCACCGCGGCGCTGGCCGCGATCCAGTACCTGCGCGACGGCCGCTGGCCGGCCTAGTGTCCGACCCGCCGCCCCGCGCCGTCGCCGAATGGGACGCGGACGACATGGGATGCGGCGAGCTCGTCCTCGAACTTCGCTTCCGCCTTGACACCCTCAAGCCCGGGCAGATCATGAAACTGACCGCCCGCGATCCCGGCGCGCCGGCCGACATCCCGGCTTGGTGCCGGATGACCGGAAACCCGCTGGTCGGTGGACACCCTCCGGTCTACCTGATCCAGCGCAAGGAGGACTGAGCGATGGCCGGCAAATTCTGTGTCAACCTCACCTGCGCCAAGGACAACCCCGACAAGGCCACCGTGGCGTTCGTCATCGCCAATGCGGCCGTCGGCTCCGGCAAGGAGACCCTGGTCTTTCTCAGCGTCGAGGCGGTGCGGCTCGCCCAGAAGGGCTACGCGGACGACATTCGCGAAGAGGGCTTCGCTCCACTCAAGGAGCTGATGGAGAACTTCGTGAAAGCAGGCGGGGCGATCCTGGTCTGCTCGCCGTGCTTCAAGAAGCGGAAGCTCGACGAAGGTGGCCTCGTGGCAGGCGCGGCCATCGGCGGCGGCGCCAAGCTCGTCGAATTTCTCTCCGACGGCAGCCCCTGCGTGAGCTACTGAGGGGTCAGCACGCGGCCGGCCGGCACCGCGTGGTACCGCGGGCCGTCGACCACGACCTGGCCGTTGACGATCACGTAGGGAATGCCCACCGGGTGGCGGTGCGGATCCGGGAACGTGGCGTCGTCGCGCACGGTGGCCGGATCGAACAGCGCGAGATCGGCGGCGCGGCCGCCCTGCACGAGCCCCCGGCCCTTGAGGCCGAGCTTGGTCGCGGCCATGCCGGTCATCTTGTGCACCGCGGTCTCCCAGGAGAAGAGCCGCTTCTCGCGGCAGTAGACCCCGAGCACGCGCGGGAACGTCCCGTAGCTGCGCGGGTGGGGCTTGCCGGGATGCGGCCCTGGCCCGGCGTGCAGCGACAGCGAGTCCGAGCCCACCATGGTGTGGGCGTAGCCGAGCGCGGTCCCCACGTTGTCCTCGCTCTGGGAGAACACCACCATCGACACGCCGGCGCGCTCCTCCATCACCAGGTCCATCATGGCCTGCGCCGGCTCCTTGCCGGTGCGCCGGGCCAGCTCCGCGAGGTGGATGCCGGCCAGCTCCGGCTTCGAGCAGGTGGCGATCATGATCTCGTCCCAGCCCATGCCACCCGAGCCGGTGCGCCAGCGCTCGCCGTCCACCAGGCAGTCGGCGATCGCGCGCTGCCGCGCCTTCGGATCGGTGAGGCGCTCGAGCAGCTTGGAGATGCCGCCGTCGTGCATCCACGCGGGCAGCAGGTTGTCCATCTTGGTGCTGCCCGCCGGATACGGGTAGACGTCGCCGGTCACGTCCACCCCGCGGGCGCGGGCGCTGTCGATCATGCGCAGGACGCGGTCCATCTTGCCCCAGTTCTCGCGGCCGGAGGCCTTGACGTGGGCGATCTGCACCGGCACCCCGCCCTGCTCGCCGATGCTGATGGCCTCCTCCGCGGCCTGCTCCAGCGTGGCCGCCTCGCCGCGGATGTGGGAGAAGTAGAGCCCGCGCCGGCTCGCCATGCTGCGGGCGAGCGAGACCAGCTCTTCCGTGTTGCCGTAGACGCTGGGGGCGTAGACGAGCCCGGTGGAGAAGCCGAACGCCCCCGCGTCGAGCGCCTCCGCGAGCAGGCGCTCCATGCCCTTCTGCTCGTCGGGAGTGGCCGGGCGCGCCGCGGGGCCGACCGCGGCCAGGCGCAGCGCGCCGTGCCCCACGAACTGCACGATGTTCACCGACGGCCCGAGCGAGCGCACGTGATCGAGGTACTCGCCGAAGGTGTTCCAGGTGATCGGAATCTTGCCGCCGATGCCGCCGGCCCACTCCTGCACCAGGTCCGCCCGGCCCGGCGCCACCGGGGCCGGCGAGAAGCTGCACATGCCGACCACCTCGGTGGTCACGCCCTGGCGCACCTTGGACTCGGCCGACGGGCACTTGTCGTAGACCAGGTCCGAGTGCGAGTGGATGTCGATGAAGCCGGGCGCGACCATCAAGCCCTTGGCGTCGATCACCCGCGCCGCCTCGCCGGCCAGGCCCGGGCCCACGGCGGCGATGCGGTCGCCCTCCACCGCCACGTCGGCCGCGCGCGCGGGAGCGCCGCTGCCGTCCACCACCGTGCCGTTCCGGATCAGGAGCGACCAGGCCATGGCGC
>WNFF01000345.1_pt1 | contig 33353 bp, 35 predicted proteins | sample 5400441 | NCBI WGS metagenome assembly WNFF01 (sample SAMN13153345, study PRJNA577476) | soil metagenome | isolation source: 120 cm saprolite under Douglas fir tree site 2 hole 3 replicate 1 | place: USA:California | collected 2015-04-18
CGCTGGCAGCGTCGGTGTTCCATTTCGGCACGCTGAGCGTGGCGCAGGTGAAGCAAGCCTGCGCGGCGCGCAGCTTTCCCATGCGGTGGCCCGTATGACGGCCGACGACGTGAAGTACGACGAGCACGGCCTCGCGCCGGCCATCGTGCAGGACGCGACCAGCGGCGAAGTTCTCATGCTGGCGTGGATGAACCGCGAGAGCCTCGCGCAGACGCTCGCCACCGGCCAGGCAACCTTCTGGAGCCGCAGCCGCAACGAGCTGTGGGTGAAAGGCGCCATCAGCGGGAACACGCAGGCGGTGAAGGCGGTGCGGCTCGACTGCGACAAGGACGCCGTCCTTCTTCGCGTCGATCCGGCCGGGCCGGCGTGCCACACCGGGGCGCGCTCCTGCTTCTTCGAGGTGCTGCGCGACGCGCCGCCCTCGCCGGGCGAGACGCTGGCCGCGCTGGAGGCCGTGCTGCGCTCGCGCCTGAAAGACCCGCCGCCCGGCTCGTACACCGCGAAGCTCTTCGCCGACGAGACGCTGCGCCACAAGAAGGTCGGCGAGGAAGCGACGGAGCTGGTGGTCGCATCGCTGCGCGGCAAGCGCGAGGAGATCGCGCACGAAGCGGCCGACCTCGTCTACCACGTGCTGGTCCTGCTGCAGGCGCATGGCATGGGACTGGCGGAACTGGCCGAGGCCCTGCGCGCGCGCGAGGGCAAGCGCCGCGGCTAGATTGACACGGTTCACCTGGCGCGCTTGAGCTCTTTCACCATGACGATGGCGTCCTCGCCCTCGTCGACGTAGTAGTTGGGGCGGACGCCGACGGCGCGGTACTCGAACTCGCGGTAGAGCTCGAGGGCCGCCTCGTTGGAGCGCCGCACCTCCAGCGTCATGAGCGCCGCCCCGGCCTGCATGGCGCGCCGCTCCGTCTCGGCCATGAGCATGCGCGCGATCCCCTTGCGGCGGTGCTCGGGCACGACCGCGACGTTGAGCACGTGCACCTCGTCGTGCACCAGCCAGAAGATGAGGAACGCGACGATGCGCTCGGTCCCCCGCCCCGGCGCGCTGGTCAGCGGCTCGACCGCGACCAAGATGGTGCTCCAGTCGTGCTCCAGCTCGCGCCGGAAGAGCTCCGGCGACCACGGGTGCTTGAAGGCGGCGCGCTCGATGACCATGACCTCTTCGAGGTCGTCGGGCCGCATGCGGCGGATCTCCAGCCTGGCCCGGGCGCGGACCGCCACGTCAGCCCCTCTTTCCCGCGTCGGGCGGGTCGGCCACGGCGCGGCCGGGCACCTCGCCCGAGTCGAGCGGGTCGAGCACGCGTACCGTGGCGCGCTGGCGCAGCTCGGCAAGCAATTCCTGAAGGAGCCGCTGGTACTTGTCCTGCGCCAGCCGGGAGCGAAGCTGCTCGCGCTGCACCGGCGTCAGCTTCTGGCCGTGCGCGGCCTCGTCCAGCTCGCTCTCGCGCAGCTGCGCCGCCAGCTTGAGGCGATTGTCCAGATAGCGCGCGACGCGCAGCTCGCGGGCGAGCATGGCGCCGATCTCATCGTCGGTCAGCTCGATCGATCGGGCGAACGCCTCGTAGTCAACCAACGTGGGGAAGATCGCGCGCAACCGCGCCATCAGTCCCTCGATTTCGCTCCTGTCGAGGTCGAAGAGCTTGAGTCGTTCCACTTCCGACAGCACGATCCGCTCCTCGACGGTCCTGCGCAGCGAGGCGCTGAGCAGCTGCCGATCGAGCACCGCGCCCGCCGCCGCCGGCCCCTGCTCCGCCACCAAGCGGACGCGCGTCTCCGCCGCCAGCTCCGAGAGCGTGATGGAGTGGGCGTCGACCACCGCCACCACCTCGTCGACCAGCTGGCGTTCCCCTGCGCGCGCCGAGGAAGCGAAGAGAGCGAGCAGAGCGGCGGCCGTCGTTCCTCTCACGGACGGATGGTAACGACCGCCCAGCACAGGGGTCAACCGCTGGTTGACCCGTTTGGTGGGCGTGGTTACGGTCTCCGGCCCTATGAAAGACCCCTACTCCGTCCTCGGCGTCTCCAAGACCGCCTCTGCGGAGGAGATCAAGAAGGCCTACCGCAAGCTGGCCAAGAAGCTCCACCCTGACATGAACCAGGGCGACAAGAAGTCGGAGGAGCGCTTCAAGGAAGTCTCCAACGCCTTCGAGGTGCTGGGGGACCCGAAGAAGCGCGCCCTCTACGACGAGTTCGGCGAGCTGGCCACCAAGCCGGGATTCGACGAGGAGAAGGCGCGGCAGGCGCGCGCCTGGCAGCAGCAGGCCGAACGCGGGGGCGGGTTTCCCGGGTTCGAGGGCTTCAGCTTCCGCGGCAGGCCGGGCGGGTTCGATCCCGAGGACCTCTCCTCCATGTTCGGGGACCTGTTCACCCGGCAGCAGGGCCGCGCGCGCCGGGCGGCGGTCGAGCCGGCCGGCGGCGACGACGCGGAGGCGGCGGTCGAGGTCGACTTGCGCGACGCGGTTCTGGGGGCGGAGCGCGAGATCACGCTCACGCGGCCGAACGGCTCGACGGTCCGGCTGAAGATCAAGATCCCACCCGGCGTCGAGACCGGCTCGCGCGTGCGCCTTCCCCGCCAGGGCGGCGCCGGCGAGCGCGGCGGCCAGCCTGGCGATCTGTACCTGCGCATCACCGTGCGCGAGCACCCGACGGTGCATGTGCAGGGGCGCGATCTGCTGCTCGACCTGCCCATCACTCCTCTGGAGGCGCTGGCCGGCGCCGAGGTGACCGCGCCCACCTTCGAGGGGCCCGTCAAGCTGAAGATCCCTCCCGGCTCGCAGAGCGGCCGCAAGCTGCGGCTGCGCGGGCGCGGCCTGCCCGCGCTCAAGGGCGGCGCGACGGGCGCGCCGCGGGGAGACTTGTACGTCGTGCTGCTCGTCGTCCTGCCGGCCGACTCGCCCGAGGCGCGCGCAGCCGCGGCCGCCCTGCAGAAGCTCTACAAAGGCGACGTGCGCAAGGACGTGGTGCTGTAAAAGGACTGCTCATGGGATTCCTCGACAAGCTGGGGCTGGGCGGCGGGCCGGAGGCGAAGGTCGCGCGGCTGCAGAAGAAGTCGATGGAGAAGTTCGGCCCGCCCGAGAACCGGCAGGGCGCCATCGAGGAGCTGGGCGGGCTGCGCACAGAGGCGGCCATCGACGCGCTGCTCATGCGCTACACCATCCGCGTCGATCCGGGCATCACCGACGACGAGGAGAAGGCGCGCGTGCTGGCGCTCATCGTCCAGGCCGGCGCGGTGGCCCTGCCGGCGGTGAAGCGCTTCATCCTGGGACGCGACGAGATCTCCTGGCCGCTGCGCGCGCTCTCCGACCTCTTGCCCGAGGCGGAGGTGATCAAGTTCCTCGTCGAGGTGGCGTGCAAGGCGAGCGCCGAGTACAGCCGCGTCCCCGAAAAGAAGGTGCTGCTCCTGCACGCGCTCGCCGCGCACAAGGACCGGGCCATCACGCCGGCGGTGCTGCCCTTCCTCGAGGACATGGCCGACGAGGTGCAAATCGCCGCGGCCGAGGTGATCGCCAGGCAGCAGGACACGTCCGGGCGTGAGCCGCTGATTCAACATTTCTTGAAAGCGCACGAAACGTCGAACGCGCGCGTGCGCGAGGCGCTGGCTGGCTTGCTCGCCGACTCGGGGTGGGACGTGAAGGGCTACACTCCCAAGATGGAAGCGGCGCTGCCCCCCGCGTACAAGCTCGACTCGAAGGGGAAGGTGCAGCACAAGGTCTGAGCGGGGCTTCCGCCCCGCGGCCTCGGGCCTCGGGCCTAAGACCTCAGGCAGTGCCTGCTTTGCAGTCGACTTACCCGAGGCCGGAGGTCCGAGGTCCCGCGCAGCGGGGCGCACGCTTGCTTGCACGCCCCCCGGCCGACCGCTCGAGGATTTCGCGCCGGAACTCCGGTGAACATCTTGACGGCAGGATGCTTCCACTCCTGCTCGCAGCAAGCCTCGGGGCGCAGATCGCAGAGCGCGCGGATCGCTTCGTCGGCCACCGCTCGCCCGCGTCGCGTGACGATTGCTCGGGATTCGTGACGGCCATCTATGGTCAAGAAGGCATCGACCTGCGCGCGCCCGAGAGACCCGGCGAGAACGGTGTGACGAACATCCGCCGGCGCGCCCGGGCGGCGCACGCCTTGCGCCGCTATCCGCGCCCGGGCGATCTGGTCTTCTTCCGCGACACCTACCGCAAGGGATTGAGCCACATCGGCATCGTCGATTCGGTACAGGACGGCACGGTCACCTTCGTCCATCGGGCCAACAAGGGCATCATGCGTTCACGCCTCGATCTGCGCCGCCCGCACGACCGCTCCCGAAACGACATCCTCCGCAAAGGGCCGCCCCCTGGACTCGCCGGCGAATTGGCCTGCGGCTTCGCCTCACCAGACGCGCTGCACGGCGGCTGACGGAGGCCTCTGACCTCAGACCTCAGACTTCAGGCTTCAGGCTTCAGGCGACTGCTCCGGGACTGATGCGTCGGACCTCGGGCAATTTCCGAAGAGTTCGTTTTTCCTGAGGTCCGAGGTCTGAGGTCCCGCGCAAGCGAAGCCCGCGTCAGCGCAGCTTCTGCCGGACGGCGGCGGCCACCATCTCGATGGCGATGTCGTTGTTGCCGCCGTGCGGGATGATGATGTCGGCGTAGCGCTTGGAGGGCTCGACGAACCCGTAGTGCATGGGCCGCACGGTGCGGAAGTACTGCTCGATCACGCCGTCGAAATCGCGCCCCCGCTCCTTGATGTCGCGCGAGAGCCGCCGTAGCGCGCGCACGTCGGCGTCGGAGTCGACGAAGACCTTCACGTCCAGCTCGCGCCGCACCGGCTCCAGCGCGAGCACGAGGATGCCCTCGAGGATGATGGCGTCGCCGGGGTTGACGCGCACCGTGTCGCGCGTGCGCGTGTGCTCGGCGAAGCTGTAGACGGGTTTCTCCACGGGCCGCCCCGCCTGCAGCTCGCGCAGGTGCGAGACGAGAAGCTCGGTGTCGAAGGCGTCGGGGTGGTCGAAGTTGAAGTTCTTCCGCTCCGCGAGCGGAGTGTCGGCCAGGTCGCGGTAGTAGGCGTCCTGGTCGAGGAAGGCGACGGCGTGGCCCGCGAGCCGCTCCACCAGCCGCCGCGCCACGGTGGTCTTGCCGCTGGCCGTGCCGCCGGCGATGCCGATGGTCAGGGGTCGCACGGAGGGCTCCGATAGCACGATTCTTTGCCGCTTGCCTCGGTCGATCCCGGTGGGCGAGGATGCGGTGCCGTAGCCGGAAGGCGAAGGCACTCAAAACGGCCCGTAGCTGGAAGGCGAAGGCTCAGAACGAACCATGGCCACCGACTCCGCAGAGCTCGCCCAGATCGCCGCCGAGGCGAAGGACATCGCGAAGAACGTCGGCGAGCAGCCTTCGACGGCGCATCTCCTTCTGGCCACCTTTACCGTGCCGGGGGCGGCCGACGTGCTCTTGCGCGAGCGCGGGTGCGGCGAGGACCAGGTGCTGGCCGAACTGGCCGCGGTTGGCGCCGCGCCGGAGGAGCCGCAGGAGCTGTTCGCGCAGGCGCTGGAGAAGGCGCGCCAGCTCGCCGACGACTGCGGCAGCGATCGCGCCGAGGGGCTGCACCTTCTCGTCGCCCTGACGCGCTTGTCGAAGAGTGCGGCGGCCCAACTCCTGGAAAAGACCGCCGCTCCGCTCGCCTCGCTGCGCACCACTGCGCTCGGCTTCCTCACCGGCTCGGTCCCGCGCCGCAAGGAAGTCGCTGTCGCGCCTGCGCAGACGCCCCGCGCCGCCGTCGCGCAGCGCGCCCCGCAAACCGAGCGCGTGACCACGCTCCCGCCTTCGACCTCCCCGCTCGCAGCCGCCATCGGCGCCACGCACGCCACCCCGCACTCGCAAGCGCATCCTCGCGACGTCCCCGAATCGAAGTGGTCGTTGGATCCGCGCGCGTTCCCTTGGCTGACCAGCCACGGCCGCAACCTGACCCAGCTCGCGGCGGACAAGCGGCTCGATCCCGCGGTGGGCCGCGAGCGCGAGATCGAGGAGCTGCTCGACATCCTCGGAAAGCGCCGCTCCAACAACCCGGTGCTGGTGGGCGAGCCCGGCGTGGGCAAGACGGCCATCGTCGAAGGGCTGGCGCAGCGCATGCTCGACCTGCGCGACGCGGATCGCATCCTCGTCGAGCTGGACGTGAGCAGCCTGGTGGCGGGGACGCAGCTGCGCGGCTCGTTCAGCGAGCGCCTCATCGGCATCAAGGACGAGGTGAAGCGCGCCGAGGGCCGCGTGGTGGTCTTCATCGACGAGCTGCACATGCTCATCGGCGCGGGCGCGGCGGGCGAGGGACCGCAGGACGCCGCCAACGAGCTGAAGGCCGCCCTGGCGCGCGGCGAGTTCCCCTGCGTGGGCGCGACCACGCACGACGAGTTCCGCAAGTACATCCAGGGCGACGCCGCGCTGGAGCGGCGCTTCGTCCCCATCCTCGTGCGCGAGCCCTCCCCGCAGAAGACGCAGGAGATCCTCCGCGGCGCGGCCTCGCACTACGAGGAACACCACGCGGTGCGCTTCTCGCCCGAGGCGCTCGAGGCGGCGGCGGCGCTGACCGCGCGATACGTGCGCGATCGCTGCCTCCCCGACAAGGCATTCGCGGCCATCGATCTGGCCGGCTCGCGCGCACGCCGCGAGGGCCGCGCCGAGGTGTCGCGCGACGACGTGGCCCGGTCGGTTGCGCGCATGGCCGGGCTTCCCGAGGAGCGCCTGCTGCAGCCCGACGGCGAACGCTTCCTCGCCCTCGAGCGCCGCCTTGGCGGGCGCGTCATCGGCCACGAGCGCAACCTCGCCTCGATCGCCCGCGCCATCCGGCGCAACTACGCGGGCTTCTCGGCGCAGCGCCCGCTGGCCTCGTTCCTCTTCTGCGGCCCCTCCGGCGTGGGCAAGACGGAGACGGCGCGCGCGCTCGCGGAGGAGCTGTCGGAGGCGCTGGTGCGCATCGATCTCTCCGAGTACTCCGAGCCGCACACGGCGGCGCGCCTGGTGGGCGCGCCTCCCGGCTACGTCGGCTACGGAGAGGGCGGCCAGCTCACCGAGGCGGTGCGCCGCCAACCCGCCAGCGTCGTGCTGCTCGACGAGGCGGAGAAGGCGCACCCGGCCGTCTTGCAGCTCCTGCTCCAAGTTCTCGACGAAGGCCAGCTCACCGACGGCCGCGGCCGGCGCATCGACTTCACCGCCGCGGTGATCGTGCTCACCAGCAACTTGGGCGCGGGGGCGTTCAGCGGGAACGCGCCGCGCCCGATGGGGTTCGGCGCCGCGCCCGATCCGTCTCTGGACAAGACGCTGCCGCCGGGCCCCACCGAGGATCCGCAGGCGGGCAAGGCGCTGGAGCTGGCGCGGGGGGCGTTTCCACCCGAGCTGTGGGCGCGGCTCGACGAGCGGCTCGTCTTCGCGCCGCTCTCCCGCGAGGAGGTGGCGCGCATCGCCACGCTGCTCCTCGCCGACTCGTCGCGCCGGCTCGAGGAGGAGCGGCGCATCTCGTTCCGCGCCGGGCCGGGCCTCGTCGAGCACCTGATCGCCGCAGGCGGCTATCAGCCCACGCTCGGCGCGCGGCCCATGCGGCAGGTGATCCAGCGCCTGGTCGAGTCGCCGCTCGCCGACGAGATCCTCGCCGGCCGCATCAGCTCCGGCGAAAAGCTGCTGGTCAGCGCGACCGGCGCCCGGGTGGAGTTCCGCCGCGAATGAAGCCACTGCGCACGGCGGCGGTGCTGGGCGCCGGCGCGGTCGGGTCCGCACTGCTCGATCAGCTTCCGGCGGCCGGCGTGCGCGTGATCGCCTCGTGGACGAGATCGAGCGGGCTCGATCCTCCGCCGGTGCGCAATGCCGACGCGGTCCTGCTGGCGGTTTCCGACGGAGCGGTCGCGTCGCTCTGCGCCCGACTCGAGGTGGGGCGCGGACAGCTCGTCGCGCACCTGGCCGGCGCGCTGCCCCTCGAAGCCCTCGAGTCCGCGCGGCGGCGAGGCGCGCGCGTGGGATCGATCCATCCCTTGCGCGCGTTCGTCCGCCGGCGCGGCGGCGATTTCGACGGCGCGGCCGCGGCCATCGCCGGGTCGGGCGCGGCGGCGCGCTCGCAGCTCGCCGATCTTGCCCGCCGCCTGGGAATGAAGCCGCTGGCCGTCGGCGAGAGCGCCCGCGCGCTCTACCACGCGGCGGCGGTGCTGGCCGCCGGTGGACAGGTCGCGCTCTTCGCCGAGGCGGTGCGGGCTTTTCGCCAGGCGACCCGCGCGAGCGAGAAGACGGCGCGCGGTGCGCTGCTGCCCCTGGCTCTCGGCTCGCTGGAAGGGCTGCGCACTGCCTCGGCGGAGCTGGTGCTCACCGGACCTGCCGTGCGCGGAGACATGGCCACCATCCGGGCGCACCGGAAGGCGCTGCCGAAAGACTTGCTGCCGCTCTACGACGCGCTCACGCGCGTGTCGCTCGAGCTGGCGCGGAAAGGCCGCCGCTAGAAGATCCCGGGAGGCAGCGTCCCCGGAGGAGGCCCGAGCGAGCCGATCATCGAGTCGACGTCGTCGATCACCTCCGGCGGAGCGCCCATCGGCCAACTGGCGATGACCAGCGCGACATGGTCGCCGGCGCGCACCACGGCCACCCGGCCGCGCACTTCGCTGGCAACGGAGAAGCCGAAGCCATACGCCTCGCCGCCGCGGGCCCGCACCTTCTCCATGTCGTCGACGCGCACCCGCTCCTCGTTGGCGAGGTTTTCCATGAGCATGCGCGCCAGCATCCGCAGATCGTTGATCCCGTCGGCGCTCTGCACCAGCAGCTGCGCGCCCGTCTCCTCCGACATGGCGAGCAAGGGCACAGCCGCTCCGTCGGGCCCTCGCACGCCCGCGCGAAACATCCAGCGCGCGCCGTCCGGCCGTTCCAGCGCGAACGCGCCGCTCCGGTCTTGCCACAAGCGCGGCGCCTGCAGGCCGTGCTGCGGCTTGGGCGCCCGCCCCTGCGGACGTGCGAGGCGAGCGAGCGCGAGCGGGGAGACGAACGGGAGCACGGCTGCTGCGACGATGAAGATACGCATCACATGACGGTCGCCATCCCCAGCTCGAAGGGCAATCAGTGAGGAAGCTTGGCGAGCGCTGCCCGGGCGGTGCGCGCCACCACCGGCTCCGTGTCGCGCACCAGGACGAGGAGCGCATCGCGGCCCTGCGGAAGGCCGAGACGCCCGAGGCCCCAGCCAGCGTGGTTGCGGATGTTCCAGTCGGGGTCGGCGGCCAGCTGCACGAGCAGCGGCAGCTCCGCCGCCGTCGCCACGCGGGCCAACCCGTCCGCCGCGACGCGACGCACCTCCGCCTCGCCCTCGGCGAGCCGCGCCTCGAGGAACGGGAGCAAGCCAGGCGCGCCGGTGCGGATGAGCGCCGCGACGATCTCGAGCCTCTCGTGACCGCCGGCGCGGGGAAAGAGCCGCTCCAACTCGGGCGCGGCCGCGGCGCCGCGCAGACGGCCGAGCGCGCGGATCACGTGGTAGCGGAGGTCGTCCGAGACGAAGAGCAGCCCGATGAGCGCCGGCACCGCGCGCGTCGAGCCGTTGCGCACGATCAGCTCCACCGCCTCGATGCGCACCGACTCGTCGGGGTCCTGCAGCTTGGCGACGAGGAGCTCCTCGTAATCGACCTCGTCGTGGTTGACCAACACGCGCAGCGCGGCCCGGCGCACCGGCGCCATGGGCGTCTCCAGCAGCTCGACGATGCGGTCGGGGAAGAGCGGGCTGCGCGCCGCCTCGAGGATCTCCAGCACGGGCAGCAGCTTCTCCTTCTCCTCGAGGAACGGCGCCAGGGGCAGAAGGCTCTGGCCAGGCATGAGGCCCAGCGCCTCGGCGGCGGCCACGGACTCGGGCGGCGTCCCGCGGCCGAAGCGCTCCACCAGCGCCGGGATGGCCGAGACGTCGCGGCAGCGGCCCAGCGTCCGGCACGCCTCCGCACGCACGCCGGCATCGGCGTCGGAGAGGAGCGGCACGACGGCCGAGACGGTGCTGGCGTCGGCGGGCGCGCAGAGAAGCGCGCCGCGCCGCACCTCGGCCAGTGGGTTGCGCAGCAGATCGGAGAGCGCCGCGCGCAGGGTGCGCTCGTAGCGGCGGCAGAGCGCTGCCGTCCAGCGCGCCTCCTCCCGATCGGGCGAGAGCGCGCGCAGCACCACCGCGGGGAAGAGCTTCTCCAGCTGCGCGGAGAGCGCCAGCGAGGCGGCGGCGCGCGCCAGATCGTGCTCGTCGGACGCGAGCAGCGCGCGCATGTACTCCGACAGGCCTGCCTCCAGCTTCTCCTCGTCCAGCTTGCGGCGGAAGCGCGTGAAGACGGAGGGCGGCACGGCGTGCGAGTCGAGGATCATCGCCGAGGAGCGCAGCACCTGGTCGCGCAGCGGAAGGCGATCGTGGTCGGCGAGGAGCGCGAGGAGCCGCGGCAGCGCTTCCGCCGAACCGACCTTGCCCAGCGCCTCCACCGCCGGCTCGGCGAGCATCTCGTTGGGGATGGCCTCGAGCAGAGGCTGCACGGCGCGCTCGTCACCGATCTCGCCCAGCGCCGCCACCGCCGCGAACTGCAGCCACAGGTCGGCGGACAAGAGGCGCAGGAGGCCCGGCACCGCCTCGCGCGCCCGCAGCGCGCCCAGTCCCTCGATGGCCGCCTGGGCGATGTTGGAGTCGGGGTGCCCGACCAACGGCAAGAGCGCCTGCACCGTGCTGGGGTCCTTGATGCGCGAGAGGATCTGGACGGCGAACATCGCCACTTCCGCATTGCTCCCGCGCGAGAGCGACATGAGGTGCGGAACCGCGTACGGCCCCTGCCGCTCCAGCGCGGCGAGCGCCGCGTTGCGCAGCACGGCATTTTCGTCGTTGCCGACGAAGCGGCCCAGCGTCTCGGGGGCGAGGTGGCGCGCGGCCAGCGCGATGGCCCGCTCGCGCGCCGCGGGCTGCGAATCTTGCAGACCGGCGACGATGGCGGCGTCGCTCTGGGGGAGATCGGTTGAGCTCAAAAGGTCCTCCCGCCCCGGCCGCCGGAGGCGGCTTGGCTGCCAATTCTAGTGTTGCGCGGCCTGCCGCCGCAGCAACTCGTTTTCGAAGGCGAGGCCGGCCTGCGACGCGGCCAGCTCGAGGATGTCCAGCTCCTCGATGGCTCGGTTGGAGTGCCCGTTGTCGGCGTAGACCAGCGCGATGACCCGCTGCCCGCCCATCACGGGGAAGACGGCGCACTGGCCGGAGCGCGGCTTGCCCACCAGCGAGCCGAAGCTGTCGGGGAGGCGCGCCTCCTCGAACGTCCCGGCGTGCACCTGGCCGTCGGCGAGGCTCTCGGTGAGCGCGTTGCGGCTCGACAAGGCCAGCTTGAGCCCGCGCGAGAGCTGCGCCAGCGGCTGGCCGCTGGAGCTGTTGCCGAACGCGCCCAGGGCCACGAGGCCGTCGCGGCGCACGAGGAAGAGGACGGCCCGTTCGACCGACTCGCTGATGATGTTCATCAGGCTGAGCGAGATGGTGGTCGAGATCAACCCGCTGCGCAGGTCGCCCACGATGCGGCGGAGCTTGGCGAAGCTCGCGCTCACGCCATCGGCGCGCGCCCCGCCCGTCATGAGGTCGTTGCGGTTCTGCACCAGCGAACGAAAGCAGGAGATGACGAGCGGCAGCTCGCCGGGCACGGCGGCCATGGCGCCTGCCTGGTAGACCTGCGCCAGCGGCACCCCGTTGTCGACGATGGCGAGAATCGACGCCCGCGGCCGCGCCCGGCGCAGCGCGGAGATGGCTTCCAGCGCCACCCCGCCCTGCCGCAGGTCGAGAAGCACGATGGGCGGGCTCTCTCCCGGCGGAGAGGTGCCCGCGTCGCGCAGGTTGACGCGCACCACCGTCGACTCCGAGAGACCCTGCGCGAGCTTCTCGGCGATCTGCCTGTCGGTTGACACGACTTGAAGGCGGACGCGCTCGAGCGCGAGAGTCACGGTGTCGTGCGCCGGCGTGGGCGTGGTGCGGATCTTCGAGACGCCCCCGGCCGGCGTGGGCGCCCGCGACGGTTCCTTCGCCAGCGCGGCCGGCGCGGCGCCGGGTGATGGCGGCATGACGGCGCCCGAATCGCGGTTGCGCTCGTCGAAGATGCGCAGCGCGTCGAGCAGGACCATCTGCGTGTCGAGGTTGAGGTGCCGGATGACGTCGCCGGGGACGACGGCGATGTCGTCGATGGGCTTCAGGTCTTCGAGCGCGAAATTGAAGGTGCCCTGCCTCCAGGTGACCAGATCGTACACGATGCGCTCGATCTGCTGCTCGACGGCGCGGTACATCGTCTCGGGGGCCAGCGCGTTGATCGAGACGAGGATCTGCCCCAGCGAGCGGCGCGGGTGCTCCGCTGCCTGCGTCTTGAGCGCCGAGTCCAGCGTCTGCCGATCGATCATTCCCGCATCGATGAGCAGCTCGCCCAACCGCTTCGATGCCGGCCCCATCGCGTTGACGATGCGGCCCTGGTGGAAGCCGATCTCGGCGCTGGCCCCGCCGTTGATGAGCCTGAGCGTTCCGGTCCGCCCACCGAGATGGATGAACTGGAGAGCGTCGGCGACGGAGACGTCTTCCAGATTTCCCGAAAGACTCATTACCTGCGGACCAGCTTGACGAGGCTTTCCAAAGTCTTCAATTTTCGATCGGTCGTCGAGTACACCCGCGCCGCGAAGAGCGCGGAGGCGGCGTGCGCGGCGAGGAGGTCGAGCAGGTCGCGGTCCTCGGGCCGCAGCGTCTCCTTGTGCGCGAACAACTTCATGATCACCAGCGCGCCCACCGTCGCGCCCTGCACGGTGAGCGGAACCACCGCCAGCGCCTCCGAGCCGTCGATGGGCCCGATGCGCAGCACGCCGTCGGAGAGCGTCGCGTCGACGGCCGGGTCGCCGCCCGCGTAGACGCCCTTCTGGTAGAAGCCGTCCGGATCGTCGCCGATGCCCTGCTGCAGGGCGATCTCGCATTCGGGCGGATCGTCCTTCCAGAAGAGCAGCGCGAACCGCTCGGCGCCGAGCAGGTTGATGGCGATCTCCGCGATGGTGGCCTGCACCTCGGAGGGATCGAGCGTGGCGTGGAGCTGGTAGGTCGCCACGTAGAGGTTCATCAGCCGCCCGACCTGGTGCTCGTAGTCGGCCAGCTTGGTGGACAGCTCCTGGCGGTCCGAGACCACGTCGGCGAGGCGCGATTCCAGGTCGGCGATCTGCTCCGGCGGCGCGCCCTTGCGGGCCCCGGCCTTCTGCGCCTCGAGGGAGCGCGCCAGCTCGGAGGCGCGGTCCAGCATCGCGCGCAATTCCTCCAGCGCATCCCCGACGCGCGCGGGGAGGTTGTCGGCTGCTGGCACCCGCCCGTTCACGCGGCGGAGCCCGCCGTCAGGCGGTTGATCACGCCCAGGAGCTCCTCGTTGCGAAACGGCTTCTTCACGTACGCGGCGGCCCCGGCCTGGATGCCCCGCTCCGTGTCGTCCTCCGTACCCTCGGTGGTGATGATCACCACGGGGATGCGGGCCAGCTCGGCGTTGGCTTTCACGGCGGCGATGAACTCGAGCCCGTTCATGCGCGGCATGTTGATGTCGAGCAGGATGAGGTCGATGTCCTTGTGCTCGGCGAGCCGGTCAAGCGCCTCGCGCCCGTCGTAGGCGTGGACGAGCGGGTACTGCCGCAGCATCATCTCGAACATCCGATGTAGCAGTTTCGAGTCGTCTACCACGAGGACTTTTTTTGGTTTCATGGGAGCCAGGCGTCGATCCTGCGCGTTCCCCCAGATCGAGTCAAGGAATCCGATGGGCAGCTTTACACTCTCAAATCTGGCCGATCGCCTCCAGCGCCGTGGTCAGTTCCGAGAGCGTGTGCGAGTCGCCTTTGCGGCGCGCGACGTCCTGGCCCCGGCGATACGCGTCGCCCGCTTCTGGGATTCTGCCCAGGGTTTGCAGGAGCATGCCGAGCTGGAGGTAGGCCGCCAGGTAGTCGGGCGCTCGCCGCAACAGCTCCAGCATCTCAGCGGCCGCGCCCGGGTTGTCGCCCTTGCCCTTGAGCTCGAGTGCGAGCGCGTAGCGCGGAAACGGGTCGTCCGGATTGGTGGCGATGAATGTTCGCAACTGCTCGACGCGATCCATTCAGGGATCGTCGCACACGGTCACGTCGAGGCCAAGGGCCTTCGCCTCGCTCTCGATCCTGGCGCCGGCCAACCGCGCCTCGCTACCCAGGTGGCCGAGCAGCACGCGCTTCACTCCCAATCGCGGCAGCTCGGCGCGCAATCTCTCCCAGGATAGGTGTCTGTCAGGCACCCCTGACAAGTCGGTGCACTCCGCGCAGAGCAGCTCGGCGCCGGCGCAGAGACCATCGGCGATCACGCTCGTGTCGCCGGTGAACGCGACGGTCCCGATGCGCAGCGAGAGGGCGACGTGGGGCGGTTTCTGGTGCTCCGCGCGAAACACCCGCACCTCCCGGCCCGCCAGCTGCGCCGCATCACCCGGCGACAGCTCGAGCACCTCGAGCGGGAACGGCAGCGGCTTTGCGGCCGCGTCTGCGTAGCATGCCGCCCAGAGCGCGTGCAGCCGCTCGCGAGCGCCCGGTGGACCGCTGGCCAGAAGGGGCGCCGATCTCTTGGCGCGATACACGGCATCGACGAGCAAAAAGGGCCAGCCCGCGATGTGATCGCCGTGCAGGTGCGTGAAATGGACGGCGCGCAATTCCTGGGGGTCGCGGCTCATGCGCTTGAGCGCCAGAAGCGCCGTGGCCCCGAAATCCACCGCCGCCAACCCGTGCTCGTCCTCGAGCAGCCAGCAGGTGTGGCCGCGGCCCTGCGAGCAGAACGCGTCGCCGCTGCCGAGCGCAACGACCTTCATGGCGGCGGCCTTTGCAGAAGCGGAGCGAGCTGCGCGGCGACGTTCTTCTGCCGGAGATGGATTTCGCGCCGCAGCGCTTCCAGGCTGGCCACGCCGCCGCGCATCGACAGCTCCGACTCGAGCAGCTCGCCGCCCCGCGCCCAGCGCAGCCGCAGCATGGGCAAGTCGCGCCCGGCCAGCGCGGCGTGGCCGCGGTGCAACGCGGCTTCCCGCACCGACTCGAGCGGAATCACCAGCAGCGCACCCGGCCCTTCCCGCTGCAGGAAGATGGCCTCGTCCGTGCACCATAGATCGCCGACGCACGCGTCGCGCCAGTCGGGGACGAGCAGCGCGACGCCGTCGGCGAATCGCGTGCCGTGGTAGAGCGCGCGCGGCGCGTCGACGATGCGCTCGCGATCGGGCGACAGAACCGGCCGCGGCACGGCGAAGAGGCGCAGGTGGCGCGCCTTGATCCGCCGCGCCTGCACGAGCACGAAGAGCAGCGCGCCCGCGACCAGGCAGGCCGCGAGCGCGCCGAGGATCCAGGCTGGATGCACGGGTCACTTCTCTGCCGGCTCCGCATCGCCCGATCCGCCGGCGGCCAGATCGTCGAGCTCCTTGAGCTTCTCCTCGACCGCGTTCTTGGCCCTCTCGAAGCCCCTGCTGCAGCTCACCAACACTTCCGGCGCCGACTTGGCCGCCACGCCCCTGTCGACGGCCGGGCAGACGCCCTTGTTGTTCTGCAGGAAGGCCTGGTCGAGCTGGCTGGCGTAGGTGTTGGTGGCCTGGCCGAGCTTCTTCCAGTCGGTGATGAAGGTGTTGGTGACCTGCGAGCGCTGGTCCACCAGATCCTGCGCCTCGGCCACGCGCGATTTCAGATCCGGGTCCGCGATCTGCTCGCCCGCGCCGGTCAGCGCCTGCGCCGAAGCGGACGACTGCGCCGCGAACTGCGAGATGGACGTCGCGATGCGGTCGTAGGTCTTGGTCAGCTCGCGATAGCCGCCCACCACGCGCATGGCCTCGTCGCGTTTGGGGATGCTCGAGCAGCTCGGCTTGCCCAGCGTGTTGAGCGTACGGGCCACGTCGGCCACCTTGTCGACCGCCGCGGCGCAGGGCTTGGCCTTCTGACCCTCGCGCGCCGCCCCCACGAAGGCGGCCAGCGTGGCCAGATCGCGCTTCTTCTGCTGCTTCTTCTTCAGCCACAGGCCGCCGCCGATCCCTGCGCCGGCCAGCGCCAGCACGCCGACGATGAGGATGGCGAGCACCTTCGGGCTCATGCCCGCGTCGGGCCGCTTGCGGCCACCCACCACGTCGATGCGGATGGAGGTCTGCCCGAGGCGCAGCACGTCGCCGTCGTAGAGCTCGACGTCGTCGACGCGCTCGCCATTGAGCCAGATGCCGTTGGCCGAGCCCAGGTCCTTGACGCGGATCTCGCCGTTGATCTTGCTGATCTCGGCGTGCTTGCCGGACATCGAGCTGTCTTTGACGGCGATGTCGCACTGGTCGGACCGGCCGATGGTCACCGTGATGGCCCGCATCGGGTACGCCTTCTCGACGCCCGAGGGCCCCTTGACGATGAAGTTGGCTGACACCCCGTCGAGCAGGGCGGGGTTGATCATCTCTGTTTTCGGAGGTCCTTCTTCGCCCATGGTTGCCTCGCCAAAAACGTTGCTGGATGCACTGGCCGGAAGCGGAGCGCGCGAGCGTAGAGGGGCGCGCCACTTGGGTCAAGGATCCAACAGGTTTTGACGAAAAAACCCGGAAGCCTACTTGGCGGTGAGGACGGGCTTGAGGGGCGGCAGCGGAGCCTCGAAGAGGATCTTCTCGGGGGCCTTGGCGCCTTCGGGGTCGAGCGAGACGAAGACTCGCTTGCCCTGATCCACGGCGGGCAGGCCGGAAGCCATCACGAAGGCGTTGCCTTCCTGGTCGACGTCGAGCTGCCCGACGAGCACAGGCGCGCCGCTCGTCGGCTCGAGCCAGGCATGGTAGGGCTTGCCCGGGCCGGACGGCTGTAGCCCGTAGGCGCTCAGCCGGAGCCAGGATTTGCCGTCGTTCAACTCGCCCCAGGTCGCGGCGCCCCAGGCCTTCAACTCCGGCTTGCCTTTCTCGACGGTCTGCAGGACCACAGTGACCCGTCCGGCGCTGCGCGCAATGGCCGACTCGCGCTGCAACTGGGCCATCTGCTTCTGCATGCCATCAGCGGACTGCCGCGTCGCTTCGACCTCGCGCTGGGCGACGGAGAGCTGTTGGCTGTACGAGCTGATCCGCGACGCCAGGTACGCGAGGACCGCCACCAAGGCGACGACGATGACGACCACCGGGATCGCCGCCCGCCACGACGACGTCGGGCGCTTGTCAGTGAGTCTGGAGAAAGTCGGGCCAGTTTCCGCGATGGTGGTAGCCATGCGGAGAACCTGTCCGCTGCTCGACAGAAACGGAAGGAGGCCTAGGCGTCGGGGCGGCGCCGCATGGCCGGTCCGAGCGCCAAAGCCAGCCCGAAGTCCGCGTCGTGGGCTTCGGCTGGGAGCGGCTTTCGCACGGTGCGGGGGTGAGCCTCGCTGGCAACATCCGGAAGGGGACGCCGGCGCGGGGAGCGGCGACTGCTGGGGTCGGCCTTTCTCATATGGAAGCCTCTTGTATCCGACCTTCCCCCCAGCCACAAGGGACAGTTGTCCGACTTGGTGCGGCATCAGTCAAGCGGCTGAAAGCATTGAGGCTTGTGCTGCCATCGGATGCCCTTTCCACCCAGCGGGTCAAGCGCTTTCCAGGGAGTACCCCCTGCATCCTGCCTTGCGCTCTCATGCAATCTTTGCAGCCGCTGCGCTCGGCAAGCCTCCGAGGGCATGCCTTGAGGTCTCGAGGCGCCTCTGTTAGGCACGGGCGCGTGAAGAGGAAGGTGCGCAGCAGAAACGCCGACCTGCGCCGGCGCGTGGTTACGCGGCCGGTCAAGGAGCTAGAGACGTTTCCCAACCCGAATCCGGAGCGGGACTATGAGATCCGCTTCGAGTGCCCCGAATTCACCTGCCTGTGCCCGATGACCGGGCAGCCGGACTTCGCCACCATCCGCATCGTCTACACGCCGGACGAGAAGTGCGTCGAGTTGAAGAGCCTCAAGTTGTACCTGTGGAGCTTCCGGGACGAGGGCGCGTTCCACGAGGCCGTCACCAACCGCATCCTCGACGACCTGATCGCGGCGCTGAAGCCCCGCAAGTGCGAGGTGATCGGGGACTTCCTCATCCGCGGCGGCATCCACACCATCGTCGTCGCCCGATACCCCTAGCGTTTTTCGATCGTCGGGGGAGCGACGGGGCGGATGAGCGGCTCGGCGCGGGCAGCAGCGGAGAGGCCGACGCCGTGGCGGTAGACGAGCGTCGTCCCGAGCATCGTCTCGGCCAGCACCAAGGCTGCCCCGGTAAAGGCGCCTGCCAGGTAGATGGTGCGAGCGCGCAGTGGAAGGGCCAGTTTCGAGAGCGCGCGCCACGCTGCCACCGGCACCCAGACCGCAACCATCACGTACCCGAGCCTCCCGTGCACGTGGAGGAGCGCATCGCCCGCAGCGCTGTGGGGCCCGAGGCTCGCCTCCGCCCCCAGCCCGGTCACCAGCGCCAACAGGCCGGCGACCGTGCCGAAAATCGTGCTCCAGCGCCCCGCGAAGAGCAGCGTCTCGCGGCGCAGCAGGAGTCCCAGCGCGTCGCAGAGGGGCGCAATGAGCAGGAGCCCCACCGCGAAGTGAAGCACGAACGGATGCAACTCACCCGACACGTCCGCATCCTGCCGGTCACGCCCCGAGGCCGCAAGAAAGTTGGCCGGCCTGAAGGGCGGTCAGTCGAGGTCGGGCAGGTCGACCGGGCCGCGGCGCCTGCGGAAGAGCATCATGCCCGCCAGGAACCCACCGATGACGCCCGCCAGCACGACCTGGCCGGGATTCTCCTCGGCCCAGGCGGCGACCCGGCGGGCGGCTTTGTCGGCCCAGGCGCGACCCAGCTCGACGCCGCGCTGGAAGGTTTCGAAATCGATCGCCGGAGGCGGAAGCGGCAGCTGTGTCTTGCTGAGCGTCTCGGCCATGGTCACCTCGAGGTGGCGCGCGCGACGATGAGCCCGAGCGCGAACGCGCCGCCGAACACCGCGACGGGATGCCGCCGCACGAGCGCCCGCCAGCTCAGCGTCTGCGTCACGTTGCTGCGCAGCTCCTGCACCGACTGCTCGATCTCCTGCCGGGCCCGCTCGATGCCGGCGCGGATCGCGGCGGGGTCCCTCGTCGTCTCGGCCATGCTCTCTCCGCAAAAGAGGTCAGTGGGACGCCTGGATAAGGCCGTCGTCCCCGGTGTGCGGCGCGCTCTTGAGCGCAGCGAGCCACTCTTTGTCCTTCTTCAGCTCTTCGCTGGTCTTGCGCAGCTGCACCCGCTTCTGCATCGCGCGCCGGCCCCAGAGGAAGCTGAGGAACGATCCCGCGCCGAGGTTCACGAGCGCCACGATGCCGAACGCCGCCCACGCCGGCAGCCAGATGGCCAGCAGATATCCGAGCGCCATCATCAACAAGAGATATCCCGCCGCCAGCGCCGGCACGCCCGATGCGCCGACCAGGAGGTCGCGCCCCATGTCGCGCACGTCCTCTTTCAGCTCGAAGCGCGCCAGGGCGAGGTGCTCGCGGATGAGCGTCTGTAGTCCGTCGAGAAGCCGCTGCAGCGCGTCCCTGGAAGTCGATGCGGGGGAAAACGCCATTGCGCCAACGTAGGTACGCCGCTTCACGGTGGCCAGAGGGGACGAGCAGTGCACGAATCGACTGTTCGCACTCAGGCGGGAGATTTGACTTCCGGACGGGCGGGTGGAAGATCGGTCGCTGGAGGGGGCGGGATGTTTACCGGCGTGAAGGTGTTTTCCGCTACCAAGGCCAAGGAGCGGGAGGATCTGGGCGAGCAGGTGACGCGCTGGCTGCGCGCGAACGCCGATCTTGAGATCGTCGACCGTACCGTGACGCAATCCAGCGACAACGAGTTCCACTGCCTCACCGTCATCCTCTTCTACCGTGCAAAAAATCCGGCGTCGAAGCCATGACTACACGCTGAACTTTAGCGTCGAGGGGCTTTTTTCATCACGGTGCGCGCGGCGGGAGCGGGCCCGTGCGTGGGGGTGCCGTGGTCCTGGGCGATGTGCAGCGCGGTGACGCCGAGGATCATCGCCAGGCCGGCGCCGATGCCGAGCCACGACCAGATTCCCGACTTGGGCGCCCGCCGGCGCGTGCGCGGCGCCAGCTCCATGGCCGGGTTGAGGCCGGCGAGCCTTTCGAGAGCGTGGGCCAGCTCGATGGCGCTGTGCGGGCGCGCCGCCGGCTCCGGCTCGAGGCAGCGCTCGACCACCGAGTCCCAGCGCGCCTCCAGCCCCGGCACCGCCTTCGATGGCGGCGGGAAGCGGCCGATGGGCAGTTCACCCGTGAGCAGCTCGTACGTCATGACGCCGAACGAGTAGAGATCGGCGCGGTGGTCGGCGCGCTTGGCGTCCTTGCGCTGCTCGGGCGCCATGTAGTTGGCGGTGCCCATCGAGACGTGGCTCTGCGTGAGGCACTCGGCGCCCTCGGCGTGCAGTCCGGCCAGGCCGAAGTCGAGCACCTTGGTCCGGCCGTCTGCCGTCACCAGCACGTTGTCGGGCTTGAGATCGCGGTGCACCACGGCCCGGGCGTGGGCATAGGCCAGCGCGTGCGCCACCTGCGCCAGCAGCCGCGCCAGCTGCCGCGCCGCCGGCTTGTTCTTGTGCGCCCAGAGGCGCAGCGAGATGCCCTCGATCAGCTCCATGGCGATGAAGTAGTGCGGGCCCGTCTTGCCCCGCCCGACCAGCCGCACGATGCCGGAGTGATCGAGCTGCGCCATCGCCGCCGCCTCCCGCCCGAATCGCCGCACGTAGTCGGGCACGGCGGCCATCTGCGGCGTGAGGATCTTCACCGCCACGGCCAGGCCGTCGCTCGAGCGCGTGCAGCGGAACACTTCGCCCATGCCGCCCTGCCCCAGCCGCTCCAGCACCTCGAAGCCTTCCAGCAGCGGGAACGGCTTGTCGTTCTCGGGCGGCGGCTGCGGGGTACGGGCCGGCGCGGGCGGCGGCGTCTTCTCGCGCGCCACTTCGAAGCGCACGTTGCAGTGGCCGCAGCGGGCCAGCGCGCCGTCGACGAAACAGCTCACGTCGCAGCGCACCTCGCAATTCGGGCAGCGCTGCAGGGCGCGTTTCGCTGGCAGGGGCGGCTGCGAACCGACGGCGGCATCAGCCATGGCGGGCAGTGTCGCCCCGCCGGGCCCGGGCGCAAGTTTTCTTCCGTCAACTCAGACGTCGAGGGTCTGGAGAACACGGTAGATCTCGACCGGCTGCTCGCGGTTCTTCACCTTGGCGGGCGGCAGCGCCTCGAGCACGAACTTCTCCTTGCCGGCCCGCTGCGCGCAGTCCTCGGAGATGACCACCATGTCCTCGCGCGCCACGCCGCACAGGCGCGAGGCGAGGTTCACGCCGTCGCCGATGGCCGTGTAGCTGAGCGCGCGGTTCGAGCCCATGTTGCCCACCACCACGAGCCCGGTGTGGAGGCCGATGCCGATCTTGATGGGCACCTTGCCGCTGGCAACCCGGTCCTCGTTCCACTCCTTGAGGCGCTCCTGCATCTTCACCGCCGCGCGCACCGCCTGCGTCGCGTCGTCGGGCCGCTTCACCGGCGCGCCCCACAGTCCCATGATGGCGTCGCCGATGAACTTGTCGAGGATGCCGTTGTGCTCGAAGAGGATGTCGACCATCAACTCGAAGTAGTCGTTGAGCATCTTGACCACTTCCTGTGCGGGCATCTTTTCCGAGATGGTGGTGAAGCCGCGGATGTCGCTGAAGAGGATGGTCAGCTCGGTGAGTACGCCGCCCTTGGTCAGCTCGATGCTGCCGCGCGCGGCCTGCTCGACCAGCGCGGGGCTCAAAAACCGTGAGAGCTGCGCGCGCTGCGTCGCCTCGTGCTCGAGGGCGCGCGCGTACTCGCTGTTCTCCAGCGCGACGCTGGCCTGCGCGGCGATGGCGCTGAGCACCTCCAGGTCCTTGGTGGTGAAGGCCGCGATGTGCTCGCGCGAGTCGAGGAACATGATGCCCTTCACTTCCTCGCCCGAGCTGTTGAGCAGCGGCACGGCCATCGCCGAGCGGACGCCCAGCGCGATGATCGAATGGCTGGCCTGGAAGCGCTCGTCGGAGATGGCGTCGCTGGTGAGAACGCCTTCCTTGGTGGCCTGCACCTGCGCCAGCAGCGTGTCGGAGACCAGCACCTTGCCCTGCCCCGGCTTGCGCTGGCGCATGGCCTGGATGACCAGCACGTGCGAGGCCGGGTCGCGCAGCAGGATGACGCCGTTGTCGCAGGGGATGAGGTCGAAGGCGATCTGGAGAATGCGCGCCAGAAGCTCGTTCAAGTCGCGCTCGAGCCGCACGTAGTTGGAGAACTCGTGCCCGATGCGCAGCCGCTCGTAGTCGCGCTTGAGCTGGTGGATGTCGTGGATCTGATCGGCGGGCGAGAAGTTGGCCTTGGCGCCCACGCGCGCCACCACTCCCGAGAGCGCCCTGCCGTTGTCCTCGCCGTGGACGATCTCCGCGTTCTTCGGCTTGGGGCCGCCGCTGCCGACGCGGAACTCCATCTTCGAGGTGCCGATGACGACTTCGTCGCCGTCCTTCAGGGCGGTGGGCCCGAAGATGCGCTTGCCGTTGAGGAACGTGCCGTTGGACGAGCCCAGGTCGCGCAGGATGTAGTCCTCGCCTTCCTTGTCGACCTGGCTGTGCTTGCGCGAGACCTCGCGGTCGGCGAGCCGCACCGAGGCGGTGGTGCTGCGGCCGAGCACGTTGTTTTCGCCCAGCGAATACTCGGTGACGTCTCCGGCCATTCCTTTGAGGATCAGTCGGGGCGCGACGGGGGCGGCCGGCTGAGGCATGGTGGGTCGGGGCGGTGTCTTTTCCTCGGCGCCGCCGACGCCGACCGGGGTCGCGCCGCGCGGCCGCGCGACGGCCGCCGCAGCGGAGGGCGCGCTGCCGCGTAAAGGCCGCGCATCGCCGGTGGGTTCGTCGTCCGCCTCGGCCAGCCTCCGCGACGCGTCCGGCCGCAACGCGCCGCAGCTCGGACAGCGCCCTCCGACGGGCTCGTTGTCGCGATAGCACAGAGGGCAGATCGACATGAAAGCGCGGTTCCCCCGGGTGGATTTCTGCGCTTTTCAGCGTAGCACCGACCCCCCGGCTTTTCACGTCTTTGCTTGTGCGCGATGGTGGGATTGCCTTGCCTCACCCGAGTGCCTCTGGTACGCGGCGCGGCGTGAAGATCAAGCAGCGGCCCGAAGACTTCGTCGTGCGCGAGGGCTACCGGTTCGAAGACGATCCCGGCGGCGACGTCTGGGTCTACCGCATGGACAAGCAGAAGGTCTCGACGCTGCAGGCGCTCGAGCGGCTTTCCAAGGAGTTCGGCGTCCGCCGCCGCAACCTCTCCGTCTGCGGACTGAAGGACAAGCAGGGCCGCACCGAGCAGCTCGTGGGCGTGTCGGGCGGAGCGCTGGGGCAAGGCGAGGTAGTGCAGAGCGGCGACCTGCGGCTCAAGCTGATCGGGCGCACCGCGCAGCCGTTGAGCTCGGGAAACATCACCGCCAACCGGTTCGAGGTGACGGTCCGCGACCTGTCGCCCGAGGAGGCGGCGCGCGTGCCGGAGAGCGCGGCCGAAGTGCAGCGGGCGGGCGTGGTGAATTATTTTGACTCCCAACGATTCGGGTTCTTGAAGCACGGGCAAGGGTTCATCGCCAAGCACCTGGTGCGCGGCGAGTGGGAGCAGGCGCTCAAGGCATTCCTCGCCACGCCCTCCGAGCTGGACAAGAGCGACGACGCCAAGGTGAAGCAGTTCTGGCGCGACAACTGGGGCCAGTGGCAGCTGCGCGCGCCGCTCGATGCGGGCAAGCGCTACGCGCCGGTCTTGCGCCGCCTGCGCGAGGACCCGGGCGATTTCAAGGGGGCGTTCCTGCACATCGATAGGCGCATCCGCATGATGGCGCTGTTCGAGCTGCAGAGCTTCGTCTGGAATGAGGGCGTGAGGCGCTACCTGGGGGCGCGGGTGCCTTCGTCCGAGTTGATCGGGCTTCGCTACCAGGCCGGGGCGCTGACGTTCCCGCGCGCGCTGCCGCGCGAGCTGCGCGACGAGCTGTGGGGGAAGACGTTTCCCTTGCTCGCGCCCGACTCGACCTTCGACGATCCCCTCGTGCAGCAGGCCGCGCTGGGCGCGCTGCGGGCGCAGGGGCTATCGCTAGAGCAGTTGCGCGTGCCGGAGACGCCGCAGATCTTTTTCAAGCACGAGGAGCGGCCGCTCTTCGTCGTGCCGGGAAAGCTGCGCGTCCACCCCGGCCGGCCCGACGAGCTGAACCGCGGACGCGTCAAGGTGAACCTGTCGTTCACGCTGCCGCCGGGGGCCTATGCCACGCTGGTGGTCCGCCGTGTCCTCTGGTTCGCGTCCGATTCACACCGCAAGAGCGCGCCCATCGGCCGCGCCTGGGGCCGTCCCCTCGAGGAAGCGCCGCCCGCACCAGCGAAACCACCGGCTCCCCGCCAGGAGAAACTCGGCTTCCTCGAACGCCAACGCCGAAAGAAGGAAACCCGCGCTTCCCGCCGGACCAATGCAGAAAAAAAACGTTGAAAACGTCAGCCATCTGCCGGTTGCACAAACTACCCGTTTGCGATTGCGATTTGGATTGGGAGCAAGCCCGCGCCAACGCCTTCGGCGTTGTCACCGGGCTTGCAAGGTCATCGATCAACAACGGATGAGCCCGCTCAGGAGCGCATAGACCCTGCGGCCCAGCTCCGCCCCGATTCGTGCGGAATCGGAATCACAGTCGCCGCAGAGTCCTGCGATGTGCAGCGCGGCGACGGTCTCGGAAGCCTCTCCGCGAGCAATGACAAAGACCCGCTTCTGATCAGCCCCCGTGCGGCGCGTAGCCTCTCCGATATTCAGGCACACACTCTTGGCAGCTCGCAGAGACTGGTCGCGCAACTTCGGATCCGCGATCTCTGCTCTCTTCACCGCAAGAAGCAGCTCGCAAGCGACTTGGCAGGCAGCCAAGGTTTCGTGTGGAAGAGTCGTCCAGTTCGTCATCGAAAACGTTGCAAGCCCCAGTGACAACGCCGAAGGCGTTGGCGCGGGCTTGCTCCCAATCCAAATCGCAATCGCAAACGGGTACTTTTAGAGCCGGTTTGTGAGCGCGTTCTCGTTCTGGTTCTCGTTCTAGTCCGCAGCCGGCGCAATTCGCTCGGGATGGGAATAGACGGTGCCCCCGCCGCGACGGATGAAACCGCAGAGAGTGATGCCCGCTGCGCGCGCCAGATCGATGGCCAGCGAGCTGGCCGCGGAAACGCTGGCGATGATCAGCACGCCGGCCGCCGATGCTTTCTGCACCACCTCGAAGCTGGCCCGCCCGCTCACTACCAGCAGCGCCGCCTCTCCGCCCGGAATGCGGCCGGCCAGCAGCAGCGCACCGACAGCCTTGTCGATGGCGTTGTGGCGCCCGATGTCCTCGTATGCGGCCAGCACGCGGCCGCCCAGATCGCAGAGCGCAGCGGCGTGGATCCCCCCGGTGCGGGCGAAGTTCGGCTGCTTCTCGCGCAGGCCTTCGACGGCCGCCGCGATCGTTTGAACGCCAACGATCCCGGCGGCCACCGGCCGCGGCGTGCACCGCTCGATCACGTCGCCGACGCTGCGCCGGCCGCATACGCCGCACGACGACGTGGTCAGCGTGCCCCGCCGCGTCGCCGAAACACGATCGATGTCCAGAGAGACGCCCGGCCCGGGCACGACGTCGATGGTGTTGCCGTAGCCCTCGTCGCCCGGGCGGCCGCAGTGCGAGACGCTACCCACGTCGTCGCGCGAGGCGATCACCCCCTCGGCGAAGAGGAACCCCAGCGCCAGCTCGCGGTCCGCGCCCGGCGTGCGCATGGTGATCGCCAGCGTCTCGCCCGCGGCGCGGATCTCGAGCGGCTCCTCGGCGACGACGTCGTCCTCGGCCGGCGCGGAGAGCGCGCCCGCCGCCAGCCTGCGCACGTCGCGGCGCGCGACGCCCTTCATAGTTCCTTGAGGCGCAGGTTGCCTTCGTCGTCCACCAACGCCTTGTACGAGAGTCCGCACCAGTTGCAGATCAGCTCGTCGCCGTTGCCGAACGTGTCGCAGGGGTTGTTGGCGCTGCAGATCGGACACTCGAACTCTTCGAACCTGCGCTTCGTACCCAGGCTCTTGCCCGATTTCTTGTCCTTCCTGTCTTCGTCTTCGTCCTGGCCGGAGAAGTCGTCCAGTCGGTCGCGTGGCATGTCCGCAATACTAACCCCAGAACGGCCCGGTTTAGTGCCAGTTGCACACACGGCCATCGGTCAGGTTGCTCCCCGGCCGGTCACGCCCCACCTTGGCCGCCATGATCGTCTTGCTGCTGACAGCCGCGTTGCGCGTCTGGATCGCCGACGAGTCGGAGAAAGTGCGGCCCGACGCGGCGCCGCCCGCGGCGGCGCAGGCCCCGCGCATCCGCCTGGCCGCGGCCGGCGGCGAGTGCGTTGGCGCCCAACTCGCCGTGCGCGGGCCGGCGCAGGAGCTGAGCGCGTCGGCCTCGGGGATGGCGATCGATCTCTACCGGGTGGCGACGATCCAGCTGCAGCATCCATCGGGGCCGGAGGGGTCGACAGGCGAATGGCCCGACGCGCTCATCCCCGCGCGCGATGCGCTCTACGGCGAGGCGCGGCTTGCTTTTCCCGTCGACCTTCCGGCGGGCCGCACGCAGGCGATCTTCGTGGAAGCGTGCGCGCCGCGCGGCGCGGGACCGACGCGTCTCTCGGGGGCAGTGAAGCTCTCCTGGCGCGGCGGATCGGTGGACGTTCCCGTCGATCTGCGCGTGCGCGGGTTCGACCTGCCCGCCACGCCGGCGCTGGCGACCGCATTTGGTTTCTCGGGTTACTCGGCCGCCAAGGGGCACGGCCGCGGCCCCGAGGCAAATCGCGAGCTGACCCGCGCGTACGATTGGATGGCGCTGCGGCGCGGTATCACTCTCTACGGGGGCACGCGCGACGCGCCCGCCTGGCGCATGCACGGCGACGACGTCGCCATGGACTGGGCCGGCTACGACGCGGAGGTGGCGCCGTTCCTCGACGGCACGGCGCTCCCGAGCGGCGCGCGCTGGACGGTGGTGGAGCTTCGCGAGCCGGCCAGGCTGACACGTGCGCAGCAGCGGTCGTGGCGGCGCGCGTGGGAAGACCACTTCCGGCAGCGCGGATGGCTCGACCGTCTTTTCCGCTACGTCGAGGACGAGCCGGCGGAGCAGGTCCTCGAGCGCGTCGAGACCAAGGCCAACGAGTGGCTGCAGGACGCGCCCGGTTTCCGCCGGCTGGTCACCACGGCGCCGTCGGACAAGCTGCGCAGCGTCGACCTCTTCGTGCCGCTCCTGAACTGCTTCGAGGGACGCGATCCGACCTGCCCGCGGCCCGTCCGCCGGCAGCCGCGCCTCTGGTGGTACCAGAGCTGCATGTCGCACGGCTGCGGCGACAAGGCGGGGAACCCGTCGCTCGAGCCCGTCTTTCGCGGATGGCCCAGCTACATGATCGACGCCCCCGCCACGGCCGCGCGCGCGATGGGCGCGCTGGCCTTCGTCAACGACATCGCGGGCGAGCTCTACTACCACGTGAACTACGCCTACGAGCTGGGCGACCCGTGGGCGTCGCAGTGGGCGTTCGGCGGCAACGGCGACGGCACGCTCTATTATCCCGGCACGCCCGAGCGCATCGGCGGCAAGCACGACGTCCCCGTCGAGTCGCTGCGGCTGGTGCAGGTCGCGCGCTCCATCGCCGACTACGGCTACCTCTCGCTCTGCGGGCAGCTGGGCGATCCCTCGCTCGCCCGCAGGGAAGCGCGCGCCGTCGCCCCCGGCCTGCGCAGTTGGTCGCGCGACCCGCGCGCGTATGCGCAGATGCGCGAGCACGTCACGGCCCGTATCGAGGCGCTGCTCTCCAGCCGCAAGCTGGGAGCGCGCTGAATAGGGGGCGGAGCGGGGAGGTCTCTGCTAGGTATGAAACGAATGCGCCTGATGCTCATCCTGCTCGTCGCTCCCCTGGCCGCCCGCGCGGAAGTCTGCCCGCCGCAGAAGCTCGAGAAGGTGCGGTTCTCGCCGGGCGAGTCGCTCGAGTACAAGCTCGACGCGCTCGGCGCCGAGGTGGGCACGTTCGACATCCACGTCGAGGCGCCGCCCGCCGCCGAGCGCTCCCGCGCCGCGCTGGTGGTGCGCTCGCGCGCGAAGACGAGCGCTTTCGTCTCGACCAACGTGAAGCAGTACGACGCGCACGCCATGGTGCTGCTGGCCGCTGACCTTTCGCCGCTGCGCTACAAGGAGGACGTCGACGAGGGCGAGCTGCACAGGGCGCAGGAAGTCGATTTCCCGCCCTCCGGCGGCACGCTCTCGGTGCGCGCGACGAAGAACGGCGAGCCCGACCCGTTCACCCTGCCGGCGGGGCCGGGCGCACGCGAGATTCTCTCCACGCTCTATCTCTTGCGCGCGCAGCCGATGAAGCAGGGGTCGCCTGTCTGCGTCGAGGTCTTCGCGGGGCGGAAGATCTGGCGGGTGCACGGGCAGGTGGCGGCGCGCGAGACGATCGACACGCCGCTGGGCCGATTCGCGGCCGTCCGCATCGACGCGCTGGCGGTGCGCACCGACGACGAGAGCGTGAGGCGCGAGGCGCACGTCTGGGTCAGCGACGACGAGCGACGGTTGCCGCTGGTGGCGGTCGGCGAAGTGCGCGGCAGGGTCCTGCGGGCGCAGTTGGTGGACGCGAGCGGCGTGCGCAAGCGATACGTCCAGGACGGCCGCCGCCACGGCATCGGCCGTTAAGAGCAGGCCTCGGGCCTCAGGCTCAGGCCTCGGGTAAAAGCAAAAAGTTACTCGGCTCAAGAGATCGCTTTACTTGCCTGAGGTCCGAGGTCCGAGGTCCGAGGCCTGAGGTCTGAGGCCTGAGGTCTGAAACCTCAGAGCAGTCCCTTGTTCCTGCGGATCTGCTCGACGGTCTTCTGGTACTCGACCTCCCACGCCTGTGTTCCCTCGGAGAGGTGCTTGAGGCGCGAGCGCGCCTCGCGGTCGATGTCCTCGTCGACGTCGAGGTGCTTCTTGAAGACCTGGTAGATCTTCTTGCGGATGGTGTGGTCCTCCGCGAAGACCTCCTCGACGTTGCGCGAGATGAGCAGGAACTCGATCATCTGGTTGATGATGTAGTCGATGCCCTCGTCGCCCATCTTGAAGCCGCGCACGTCGGCCATCTCGCGCTTCACCTGGTTGAAGCGCGAGTGATCGTAGCCGCGCCGCTCGAGCGCCTCGCGCGTCGCCTGGTTCACACGCTCTTCGGAGGCGAGGTACTCCTTGAGGATTGCCGCCATGTCCATCTCGGCGTCCGCGACCCGCATCGTCTCCACCTCGACGTCGCCGTCCGCCATCAGCGTGGCGATGACGTCGCGAGCGATGGCGGGGATGATCTTCGGGTAGAGCTTCATTGCTGCGGTCCTTTCACGGCGCCAGCGGGGAGCCCTTGTAGGACAGGTCGGACCGGACGGGCAAGGAAAAACGGCGCGTTGCGCCGTCCGCTGAACGGAGCAAACGAATCGAGACGCTCACGGCCAAAAACAGTGCGCGTAGCTTTCAGGCGTCTGCTTCTTCGATGGACTCGTCTTCCATTTCGTCGAGCTCGGCGGCCGCGGCGTCGAAGGCCACGTCGTCGCGGTCGCGCAAGAGAGCGCCGTCGCCGGGGCCGGCCTCCGGAGGAGCGCCACCGTCCCACTCCGCCCCGCCCTGCGCCGCCTCGCGCGCCTCGGCCTCCGCCGCTTTCGTCTCGGTGGTGAGAAACCTGTGCACGCGCTCGGCGAGGGAGAGGTTGAAGCCCTCGACCTGCGCGATGTTCTCGGCGGTCGCGGACCGGATGCGTTTCAAGGATCCGAAGTGGCTGAGCAGCGCGCGCTTGCGCTTGTCGCCGATGCCGGGAATTTCTTCCAGCACGCTGCGGAAATTTCTCTCGCGGCGCAGCTTGCGGTGAAAGGTGATGGCGAAGCGGTGCGCCTCGTCGCGCAAGCGCGCGAGCAGGTGCAGCTCGCTGGTGTTCTGCCGCAGCACGATGGGGTTCTTCTGGCCGGGGAGGAAGACGCGCTCGGGGCTGCGCTCGATGGCGCCCTTCACGAATCGGCCTTTCTTCCGCGAGGGGCCGGAGCGGGGGATGTCAGACCCGTCTGATATGATCGCACCTGGGTGGGGCGCGGGTGCCCCTTCTTCTAGAGTGGGTGGAGTGAGCGGCAGCGATCCTTCCCAGGCGTCCGCCACGCGATACCCCTGCCGCGCCGCGAACCGCTCTTCGTCCTCGAGGACGCGGCTCTTGGCGAGCCCCGCCATCGGCACGTCCGACAGCGTCAGCCCCACTTCCTTCAGCGCCGCCCGCGCGACGTTGAGCTGTCCTTTGCCGCCGTCGACGACGAGCAGGTCGGGCAGGTTCCGCTCCTCGATGCCCCGCTTGAGCCGCCGCGTCAGCACCTGGAACATGGAGGCGAAATCGTCGCCCGCCTGCTCGCCCCGCACCTTGAAGAGCCGGTAGCCGCTCTTGTCCGGCTCGCCGTCGGTGAAGACGACCTGCGACCCGACGGTGAGCTGCCCCTGGAATGTCGAGATGTCGAAGCACTCGATCCGGCGCGGCAGCCGCGGCAGCCGCAGCCGCTGCTGCACGCGCTGCAGCGTCTCGAGCTGGCTCTGCTGCGACCTGGCGCGCTCCTCGAAGTTGTGGCGCGCATTCTCCCTGGCCATCTCGACCAGCCGCACCTTCTCGCCGCGCTCCGGCACGTGCACGCGCACGCGCTCGCCCTTCTTCTCGCTCAGCCACGCCTCGCGCAGGTCGGCATCGGCGAGCTGCAGCGGGAGGAGCAGCTCCTTGGGGATGAACGCGCCCGACTGGTAATACTGATCGAGAAAGCTGCTGAGCAATTCCTCGGTAGGAAATTCCTGTTTGGAAAAGCTGAAGCTGCGGCCTCCCGTGAGCCGGCCGTGGCGGAAGAAGAGCAGGTGCACCTCGAGATGCGGCCCCTCGCGGTGGAACCCGAGCACGTCCTGGTCGAGCAGGTCGCCCAGGACGGTGCGCTGCTTTTCCAGCGATCGTTCGATGGCGTGAAGCTGGTCGCGGAGCTGTGCGGCCCGCTCGAACTCGAGCTGGCCGGCGGCCTCCTTCATGCGCGTGTGCAGCTTGCCGGTGAGCTCGTCGGCCTTGCCCTCGAGAAAGAGCGCCACCTCGTCGGTGGAGCGCCGGTAGTCGTCCTGTGGCACGTTGTAGACGCAGGGCGCGGGGCAGCGCTTGATCTGGTACTGCAGGCACGGGCGGCGCCGATTCGCCATCACCTGATCGGTGCAGGTGCGCAGCTGGAAGTGGCGGTTGACGATGCTGAGCGTCTCCCGGATCGACGACGCGCTCGAGTACGGGCCGAAATATCGCGCGCCGTCCTTGCGCACGCGCCGCACCACTTCGAGGCGCGGGTACGGATGCGTGCCCGAGAGCCGCAGCGAGATGAAGTTCTTGTCGTCGCGCAGCCGCACGTTGAAGCGCGGCTTGTGCTTCTTGATCAGCTCGTTCTCGAGGAGGAACGCGTCCTTCTCGCTCGGCGTGATGATCACTTCGATGTCGCCGAGCAGATCCTCGAGGAAGGGGATGAACGCGCGCGTGTCGCCCGTGCGCTCCTGGAAGTACTGCGACACCCGCGAGCGCAGGCTGATCGCCTTGCCGACGTAGACCACCTCGCCGGCCTTGTCGGTCATGAGGTAGACGCCGGGCTGCGTCGGCAGCTTGTCGAGCTTCGCCTTCAGCTCTTCGGAGAGCATCTCGTCACCGGCGCTGCCCGGGCCGGCCCGTCGCCCTTCCCCGCCGCTTCCCCGGCGGTCCCGCGGGCCGCGCGGGCACACCCGCGGCCGCGCGCGCCTCCGCCTTCAGCACCTCGGGACGCTTGGGCATGATGCCCAGATCGAGGTCCTTGATCGCCTGGATCTTGTCGCGGATCATGGCCGCACCCTCGAAGTCCAGCTCCTCGGCCTTGGCCTGCATCTCCGCTTCCAGCTCGGCGATGAGCCTGGGCATGTCCTTGCGGTCGGCGGGCAGGTATCCCGCCAGCTCGTCCTTGCCGGCGAGAGCCTCGTCCGCGCCCGAGGCGATGCCGTGGATGGCCATGTCGAGGATGGCCCGCTTCACGCTCTGCGGCGTGATGCCGTGCTCCTTGTTGTAGGCGACCTGCTTGGCGCGGCGGCGGTCGGTCTCGTCGAGGGCCGCCTTGATCGAGGCGGTGACGGTGTCCGCGTAGAGGATGACCCTCCCTTCGATGTTGCGGGCGGCGCGGCCGATGGTCTGGATGAGGGAGACCGACGAGCGCAGGAATCCTTCCTTGTCCGCGTCGAGCACCGCGACGAGCGAGACCTCGGGGATGTCGAGCCCTTCGCGGAGCAGGTTGATTCCCACCAGCACGTCGAAGAGCCCGCGCCGCAGGTCGCGCACCAGCGCCAGCCGCTCGAGCGTGTCGATGTCGGAATGCATGTATCGCACCCGCACGCCCAGGTCGGCGAAGTACTCGGCGAGGTCTTCCGCCATGCGCTTCGTCAGCGTGGTGACCAGCACGCGCTGGCCGGCGGCGGCGCGCTTGCGCACTTCCTCGAGCAGATCGTCGACCTGCTGCGCGACGGGCCGCACCTCGACCTCCGGGTCGACCAGGCCCGTGGGGCGGATGATCTGCTCGACGATCACGCCCTCGCTCTTCTGCAATTCGTACTCGGAGGGCGTGGCCGAGACGAAGATCACCTGGTTGACCAGCCTTTCAAATTCTCCAAATTGCAGGGGCCGATTATCGAGGGCGCTCGGCAAGCGGAACCCGTACTCCACCAGCGTCTCCTTGCGCGAGCGATCGCCTCGGTACATGGCGCCGATCTGGGGGACGGACTGGTGCGATTCGTCGATCACCAGCAGGTAGTCCTTGGGAAAATAATCGAGCAGGCAAGGCGGCGCCTCACCCGCCTTCCGCCCGCTCAGGTGCCGCGAATAGTTCTCGATGCCGTTGCAGAAGCCCATCTGCTCGATCATCTCCAGATCGAACATCGTCCGCTGCTCGAGCCGCTGCGCCTCGAGCAGCTTCTCCTGCGCGCGCAGCTGCGCCAGCCGCTCGCGCAGCTCATCGCGGATGTCGAGGATGGCCTTCTTCCGCCGCTCCATCGAAGTGACGTAGTGGCTGGAGGGGAAGATCGACATCTTCTCGATCTGCCCCAGCACCTTGCCCCGCAGCGGGTCGATCTCCTTGATGCTCTCGACGGTATCGCCGAACAGCTCGACGCGGATGGCCCGCTCCTCCTCGTAGGCCGGGAAGATTTCCACGGTGTCGCCCTTGACCCGGAAGGTCCCGCGCGAGAAGTCGTGGTCGTTGCGCTCGTACTGGATCTCGACCAGGTCGCGCAGCAGCTTGTGCCGCGGGTATTCCTCGCCGGTCTGGAGCGCGACCTTCAATTCGTAATAGGCCTCGGCCGTGCCGAGGCCATAGATG
>WNFF01003875.1_pt1 | contig 33285 bp, 36 predicted proteins | sample 5400441 | NCBI WGS metagenome assembly WNFF01 (sample SAMN13153345, study PRJNA577476) | soil metagenome | isolation source: 120 cm saprolite under Douglas fir tree site 2 hole 3 replicate 1 | place: USA:California | collected 2015-04-18
TGGATCGAGATGCAGCAGGCCATGATCGCCATGATCATCGGCGGCGTGTTCGAGTTCCACCCCAAGCTGCGGGTGGGCTTCCTGGAAGCTCAGAACTCCTGGGTGCCCGGACTCCTCTCGCGCATCGAGTGGGACTATCCCCAGTACCGCGACTCGCACGCGCCCTACCTGACGCTCACGCCACGCGAGTACTTCCGGCGCAACTGCTGGGCGGCCGTGGAGGGGAGCGAGCCTGAGATCGAGGCCACGGCCGGGCTCATCGGCGCCGACCGGATGTGCATCTCGACGGACTACCCGCATTTCGACTCGAACTTTCCCCACGTGGCGGACAATCTCCTCAAGAACGTGCCCCGCAAGATCGCCGCGCAGATCTTCGAGGGCGGGGGGCACCTCTGGTCGACAGGGCGCTGAGCATCGCGCCCTAGCCGCGCGATTCACAAGACGACGCCACCCTGGGCTACTCAGCCCTCGCCTCAGGGTTGCGCCCTTCAGCTCGAACTGCGGCCCTCTCCCTCTCTGAGGGAGAGGGTTTGATTTTTCATCCCTCGCCCTCGGAGGGGGAGAGGGTAGGGTGAGGGGAGCGTCGCCACGGTTCACCGGCAGTGCGGCACCACCTTGTCGCCGAAGAGCTTGATCGCCGCCATGATCTTGTCGTGCGAGGGGCCGCCGGAATGGGCGTGGCGCAGGCGGAGGAGGAAATACTCCGCCCCCGTCGATTCCTTCCAGCGATGGAACTCCCGCACGCACGTCTCGGGATCGCCCACGATGAGCCGATCGGGGGCGAGATTCTTCAGGCTGAACTCCGTGCCCGGCGGGATGTTGCGGAACTCCGCCAGCCGGTTCTGCCAGTAGTACTGGTACGCGGTCATGACCTCGGGCCCGTACACCGTCTCGGCTTCGGCCCGTGTCTGCGCGACCCACGCATCGCGCATGAAGACCACGCGCGGCGTCCGCCCCGCTTTCCGCGCTGCGTCCTTGTAGGCCTCGACCTGGCGCACGGCGCTCTCCAGCGTGGTGCTGGGCGTGGCCACGAAGGCGTCGGCGAGGGCGCCCGCGCGCCGGATGGCCGCGGGCACGCTGGCGCCGATCCACAGCGGCGGCGTCGGCTGCTGGAAGGGCCGCGGGCGGATCTGCACGTCCTCCAGCGTGTAGTGCTTTCCACGATGGGAGAACGGCTCCCCGCTCCAGCACTTGCGGATGATCTCCACGCCCTCCTCGAAGAGCTCCACGCGGTGCTCCATGGGCACGTTGAAGGCACGGAAGTCGGCGGGCTGATAGCCGATGCCCACCCCGAGGATGACGCGACCCTTGGAGACGAGATCCAGCGTGATGACGTCCTCGGCCACGCGCACCGGGTGATGCAGGGGGAGCAGGATCACCGAGGTGCCGACGTTGAGCCGGCGCGTGTGCGAGGCCACCGCGGTGGCCACGATCAGCGGCGAGGGCAGGAAGCCGTCCTTGTCCTGGTGGTGCTCGCCGAAGAAACACGAATCGAAGCCGCTCGCCTCGGCCAGCTGAGCCTCGGCGATGACCTCGTCGATGGAGCGATCCAGATTCTCGCCCCGCGGCGGATTGGCGATCGAGCTGTAGAGACCGAATTTCATGACATGCCTCCAGATACGCGGTTCAATTCGACGTCTCGGGCGCTCAGACGATGGGCCAGCGCGAGCGGGGAAACGTGATGCCGGTCCTCGCCTGCAGGCGCTCGCCGATTTCCTGCACCTTGCCGAAGAGCCGGCCCTCGTCCACGAAGGACTGGCGGTGATCCTCCACCACGACGCGGCCGTCCACCACCACCGTGTGCACGCTACGGCCGTCGGCGTTGTAGACGAGATTGTTGACGGGATTGAAGAGGGCCTGCCACTCCGGCCGGTCGGTGTCGAACAGGACGAGGTCCGCGCGCTTGCCGGGCTCGATGGAGCCGAGGTCGTCGCCCACGTTCAGGGCCTGGGCGCCGACCACTGTGGCCATCTCGAGGGCGGACTCCGCGGGGATGAGCTGCAGATCCTGGCGGGCGTCCTTGTACTGGATGGCCGCCATGTTCATGGTCCGCACCATGTCGAGATGGTTGGAGTTGTTGGGCGAGTCGCAGCCGAGGGCGACCTTGACGCCCTTGGCGAGCAGCTCCGGCATGCGGCCGTGCTCGGGCACGCCGCGGCCACTCTTGGCCGCGGTGACGGGGCACATGACCACGGCGGTGCGCGTGCGGGCCAGGCAGTCGATTTCTGCGTCGTCGATGCCGAGGACGTGGGCGAGGACGACGTTCGGCCCGACCACCCCGAGCGATTCGAGGTATTCCGTCGGGCGCCGGCCATGACGGGCGGCGTATTCCTGTCGCGCCTTGGGTCCGCTGCCGTGGTGGAGCGTCAGGGCCGTGCCGCGCTCGTCGGCCACGCGCTTGAGCGCCTGCATCAGCTTGGCGCTGCACGTCTCGGGCGAGAACGGCATGGCCCACGCCCGCACGCGCCCGTGCAGGCGCCCGTGCCACTTCTCGACGAAGGACGTCGTGCGCGCGATCGCCTCCCGGGTGGCGTAGCGCGGCAGCTTGAAGGGGGCGTCCTGATCCGTGACGCACTCCCCCAGGATCACGCGGATGCCGGAGTCCTCGTAGGCCTGCAGACACGCGTCGGGGAATTTCGTGCTGCCGGGATCCACGAAACCCACCGTGCCGTTCTTCAGCAGCTCGACGACGCCGAGCAAGGTCGAGAGGTACTCTTCCTCCTCGGTCATCGCATCCTGAAGCGCGAACACGTGGACGAGCGGGCTCGCGAGCTCATCCGGGAAGATCCCGCGGACGACGTGGGCGTAGCTGATGTGCATGTGGCCGTTGACGAAGCCCGGGGTGACGAGCAGCCGCCGGGCGTCGATCACGCGGTCGGCCGGGAGCGCGGCCAGCTCGACCGCCTTGCCCACGTGGCTGATCCGTCCGTTCTCCACGAGGATGGAGGCATCGCGGATGATTCGTCGCTGCCCGTCCAGGGTCAGGACATACCGCGCGTTCTCGATCTTGAGCGTCTGGTCAGCCATGGCGAGCGCTCCCTCTTCCGCCGTCATCCTCTGGTGCCGGCCATCCTCTTCCGCCGGCCACGCGTAGTCAAGGGCCTGCCGCGCGGATTACACTGCTTTCGCAGCGGGACAGGACCGGGAAGGCAGAAGACCCCTGCCAAGCTCGAGGAGGTGGCAATGAGCGCCGTGCGATCGCTGGTGGCCGAGGTGGAGCAGGCGCGCCAGCGTGTGCTGACCGAGGTTGCCGACCTGTCGACCGAGCAGGGCGCCGTCAAGCCCGCGCCCTCGGAATGGTCCATCGCCGAGTGCCTCGAGCATCTCTTCCTCGCCGAGCACGGCGGAGTCAGCGGGCTGTGGAAAGCCATCGAGGGGGTGCGGGCGCAGCGGCCGGTCTGGAGCGGTGAGCCGGTGCACCACGGACTTTCCATCGAGGAGATCGTGCGGCGCACGTGGGGTCCCAACCAGCAGGCGCCGGACAACGCCGCGCCCCGCACCGGCGGGCCCGTTGTCTACTGGGCGGCATGTCTCGAGAGCTGCCGCCCGGTGCTCGCGCGACTCGCTCACGAGCTGGAGACCCTGGATCTCGAGAGCGTCGTCTATCCTCACGTCGTCTCCGGCCCGCTCGACGCTCGGCAGCGGCTGGAGTTTCTGCGCTTCCACCTGGATCTCCACCGCGGCCAGATCGAGGGCGTGAAGCGCGCGATGGGAGCGGACCGTGGCCGAGAGTGATCGCATCGCCGAGTTCAAGGAAGTGGCCGAGCTGATGCCGGACGATCCCGTCGTCCGCTTCGGTCTGGCCGGCGCCTATCTCGACGCGGGGCAGGCCGAGAGCGCCGTCCTCGAATACCGGGAGACCATCAGGCTCAAGCCGGACTACTCAGCCGCCCATCGCGGGCTCGGCCGGGCGCTCGAGCGGGCCGGCCGCCGCGAGGAGGCTCGGGCCGCCTACGCGAAGGGACTCGAGGTGGCGACGCAGACCGGCGATCTCCAGACCAAGAAAGAGATCGAGGTCTTCCTCCGCCGTCTGGACTCCGCCTGACCTCGAGATCCCTCTCCCCCATCGGGGGAGAGGGTAGGGTGAGGGGGCGGTGTTGTTCCTGTCGTCTAGCTCATTCGTGTCCGGCAGAACCGGCCGATGGCCTGGATGGCCGTCTCGGCCTCCTCGAGCATGGGCAGGAACCAGTGCCAGACGTGGATCATGCGGTCCCACACCTCGAGCGTCGCCGGCACGCCGGCCGCCTTCGCCTTCTCGGCGAGCTGCACGGCGTCGTCCAGCAGCACCTCGTCGCTGCCGACATGGATCAGCAGCGGCGGCAGGCCGCGCAGGTCGGCGAACACCGGGGAGGCCAGCGGCGTGCGCGGATCCGTCGCGCCGAGGTAGGCCCGCGCCATCTCGTCGATCCCCGGGCGCCGGACGATCGGATCCGCGGTGGCCTTCGTCTGGTAGCTGCCGCCGCTGAAGGTGAGATCGACCCAGGGAGAGATGCACACGCCACCGGCAGGCAGCCGCACGCGCGCGTCTCTCAGGGCGACCAGCGTGGCCACGGTCAGCCCGCCGCCCGCGGAGTCTCCCGCGATCACGATGTGCTCGGGCGAGGCGCCCTGCTCGAGCAGCCAGCGGTAGCAGGCCACCGCGTCGTCGACGGCGGCGGGGAAGGGATCCTCGGGGGCGCGACGGTAGTCGAGCGAGAGCGCGCTGGCCCCCGCGGCGCCGGCGATCGCCGCCGCCAGGTGACGATGGGAGCGGGGCGAGCCGATCACGTAGCCGCCGCCGTGGAGATAGAGCACCACGCGCCCCGCCTCAGCCGACGGCGGGCGCAGCCACTCCGCGGGAGCCACGGGCGCCGTCACGCGCTCCACTTTCACCTCGGGCGGAATGGGGAACACCTTCTCCGCGCGCTCGTACTGGGCGCGCCGCTCGTCGATGGTCAGCGAGTCAGCCGGGGGCAGTTTCGCCAGGTGCGCGCGTACGACCTCGATGCCACGGTCTGCCATGTCGCTCCTCCGTCACTGCGGGTAGGTGCCGGTTCCCAGGAAATACCACTCACGGCCGCCCTCTTCAATGCGCCCCTTGACGTCGCCGTCTTACCCCACTAGCCTGCCGGCATGCCCGGTTGCCTCGACGGCATCCGCGTCCTCGAGCTGGCGCGCTTCCAGGCGGGCCCGCGCGGCGGCATGCTGCTGTCCGATCTGGGCGCCGAGGTGATCAAGATCGAGCCGCCGGGCGGCGAGGAGACGCGCAAGCACCCACCTCTCGTCCGGGGCCAGAGCGTCTACTTCTCCGTCTACAATCGCGGGAAGAAGAGCGTCTGTCTCGATCTCAGGAATGCCCAGGGCCAGGAGGTCTTCGCCGCCCTCGTGGCCAAGGCCGACATCGTGCTCGAGAACTTCCGCCCGGGCGTCATGCGCGCCATGGGCTTCGACTACGAGCGGCTGGCCGCGCTGAACGCGGGGATCATCCTCGTCTCCGTGTCGGGGTTCGGCCAGTACGGGCCGTACACGGAGCGGCCCGCCTTCGATTCCCTCGGCCAGGCCATGTCCGGCCTCATGACCCTGACCGGCCAGCAGGAAGGCAAGCCCATCGGCACCGCGTCGTCCGTGGTCGATCGCTACACTGCGCTCCACGCGACGATCGGCACGCTGGCCGCGCTTCGCCATCGCGAGCGCACGGGCGAGGGGCAGGTGGTCGACGTGTGCCTGCTGGACTCCGCGCTGACCATGGTGGAGATCCCGACCTCGTACTATCTCGCCACGGGCAAGGAAGGCGGCGAGGGCGGCCGGCCGCCCTACAAGACCAGGGACGGCTTCGTGGTCATCGCCGCCGCGGGCCGGGACATGGCCGCGCGCTTGATGCAGATCGTCCGCGGGGCGAGCGCCGAGGGCGACACCACGCCCATGGCGGGCAGCACCGGCCCCGACGATCGGCGCGCCCTCATCGACAAGTGGTGCGCCGAGCGGACGACGGAGGAGATCTGCGCGAAGCTTCACGAGGCGGGGATCCCCTCGGCGCCCGTGCGCACGATCCCCCAGGTCGCCCTGGACCCGCATCTCTGGCAGCGCGAGATGCTCGTGAAGATGGAGGACGCGATCGCGGGGGAGATGTACCTGCCGGGCGCGACGATCAAGCTCTCCAAGACCCCGGCCCGGGTCGGCCCCGTGCCTACCATCGGCCAGCACACCGACGAGACGCTTTCAGGTCTCCTCGGTTACGATGCCTCGAAGCTGGCCGCGCTCCGCCGCGCCGGCGCCATCGCCTGAGCCGGACTCGCTAGGATTCTTCGCGAGATAACGCCACCCTCACCCAACCCCCTCCCTCGGAGAGGGAGAGGGATTCATTTTTATCCCTCGCCCCCGAAGGGGGAGAGGGCCGCACTTCGAGGTGAAGGGCGAAGCCCTGAGGCGAGGGCTGAGTAGACAAGGGGGAGGCCTGGATGCGGTACGCGCGCTCGTGAATAGTTCGCGCTAACCGACGGCGGCGCGGATCTTGCCGTGGAGGGCGCCCAGCGCGTCGATCATCGCGTCCACGGAGCGCGCGCCCGCCTGGAAGATGGCCGTGGCGTTCAGCGCCACCCACTCGAAGCCCATCTTCTGCAGCTCGACCACGCGGGCCACCACGCGGTCGTGCTCGGCATAGAAGCGCTTGCCTTCCGCATCGCGCGGCGGCGGCGCGACCATGCTTTGCCATCCGATGGCGCCGGGATCGCGCCCGGCTGCCTCGGCGGCGCGGCGGATGGCGTCGATGGCGACCTGCGCGCTGGTCGCGTCCGTGACCCGGCTGGCCAGCCAGCCGTCGCCCAGCTCGCCCACGCGGCGCCACGCGCGCTCCGACGTGCCGCCGACCCAGACGGGGAGGGCGCGCCCCTGTGGCGGCTTCGGCTCCATGGCCATCGCGGTCATGGGGTAGTGCGGGCCCGCCGACTCCACGCGCGTCTCGCTCCAGTACGCGCGGAGCAGCCGGATGGCTTCGTCCATCCGCGCGCCCCGGGTGTGGAAGTCCTCGCCGAGCGCCTCGTACTCCGACTCCTGCCAGCCGACACCCACGCCCAGGCGCACGCGGCCGCCCGAGAGCGTGTCGAGCGTGCTCACCTGCTTGGCCACGAGCGTGGGGTGACGCTGGGGCAGCACGAGCACTTCGGTCCCCAGTCCCACGCGCGAGGTGACGGCGGCGATGTGGCCGAGGAGCATCAGCGCTTCCAGGATGGGCATGGTCGCCTGGTAGGGACCGGGCGGGCGTCCTTCCATCGGATGGCCCATGACGACGTGGTCGAAGACGTCGATGTGATCGTAGCCGATCTGCTCGACGGCGCGGGCGAAGCGCCGCACGGCCTCCGGCCCTTCCCGGTACGACACGCTGGGGAACTCCACGGTGAGCTTCATGGCCCGTGCATTATGCGCTCCGGCCGCGACGCTCGGCCAGCGCGATCTGAATGCTCAGCCGATCTTCAGCTTGAGGAGGCGTCGCGCGTTCCCCTCGTAGATCTTCGCCTTGTCCACGTCGCTGGCGCGCATCCGCTCCAGGGCCGCGATGGTGTCGCGGATGAACCCCGGCCCCTTCTCGGGATCGAAGGGGAAATCGGTGCCGAACAGCACGTGATCGGCGCCGAAGAAGGCGAGCCCGCTCTCCATGGCGTGCCACGCCCCGAAGAGCGCGGTGTCGCCGTAGAACATGCGGAAGTAGTCGATGGGGCGGAGCTTCAGCCGCCCGAGGGCGCCACCGTCCTCGGAGTCGTCGCTCCGGGCGCCCAGCTGATCGAGCCCGCCGCCGATGCGCCCCTCGCAGAACGGGATCATCGCGCCCAGGTGGTGCGTGATGATGACGAGCCCGGGGTGGCGATCGAAGAGGCCGGAGAAGACCAGCCGCCCCATGGCCACGCTGGTCTCGTACGGCCAGCCGAAGGCCCACCAGAGATCGTATTTCGACCGTGGCTCGCCGGCAAAGTCCGCGAAGGTGGCCGGACGCGCGGGATGCATCCAGATGGGCAGCCCGCGCTCCGCCATGCGGGCGAAGATCGGCTCGTACTCCGGCTGGTCGAGAGGCCGGCCGTTGACGTTGGTGAAGATCTGCACGCCGGTGGCGCCGAGATGGTCGATGGCGCGCTCCAGCTCGGCCAGCGCGGCGTCGGGATTGTTCATGGGCAGCGAGGCGACGAAGGCGGGGAAGCGGTGGGGATGGCGTTCCACGATGGCCGCCATCTCGTCGTTGGCGATCCGCGCCAGGTCGGGGCTCGCGGCGGGCGGGGCGACCACCTCGATGGGCGGGTTGGCGAGCGTGAGCACCTGGACGTAGCCCTCCCAGCGATCCATCATCGTGAAGCGCAGGTCGAGGTCCACGAGCACGGGGATCCCCGACATGCGCTTCTGCAGCGCGAGCCCCGGCGGGGCCACGGCGAGCAGGCGGTCGAAGTACTTCCGGGGCAGGATGTGCGGGAAGACGTCGATCTTCACGGTCGGCTCAGCCATTCGCCCCCTGATCTACTCAGCCCTCGCCTCGTCGCTCCGAGGCGGGCGTCTCAGCTCGAACTGCGACTCTCTCCCCCGATGGGGGAGAGGGATTGAGTTGAGCGAGAATCCGTGCGCCGTAACGGTGGTAGCACTGCACGGCGTTGTCCCAGAGGAGCTTCCGCCGCGCCGTCTCTGAGATCGAGGTCCAGCCCAGGACGACGTCCACCGACTTCGGGAACCAGCTCTCCGAGTGCGGGTAGTCGGTGGCGAACATCAAGGTGTCCTCGCCCAGCGCCTCCAGGGCGTGGCGGAGCGACTGCTCACCCTCGTGGAGCTGGATGCTCTGGAAATACTGCGGCCCGCGGATGTACTCGCTCGGCTTCTGCTTGAGGGGGGGCAGGGCGTGGCGGGACATCTCGGCCAGCTCGTCCAGGCGCGAGGCCCAGAAGGGCAGCCAGCCGTGCCCGCACTCGAGCGCGGTGAGGCGCAGCTTCGGGTAGCGGTCCAGCACGCCCGCGCCGATCAGCGCCGCCATGTTGCGCTGCGCGTTCCACACGTGGCCGGCCGCGCGCTGGAGGAAGACGTTGTCCCAGGTGTCCCACATGCCGGGCGGGTAGGGGATGGTCATCGTGAACGAGTGGATGACCACCGTGAGGTCGTGGGCCTCGGCCGCCGCCCAGATCGGCTCCCACGCTTCGTCGTCGAGCGACAGCTCGGGCGGACAGATCGGGAAGATGCCGACGGGCCACGGCTCCTTCGCCCAGCGTTCGATCTCGGCCACCGATGAGGCGACGTCACGGGCCGAGACCAGGATGAGACTCGTCAATCGCTCGGGATAGGGCGCGCAGTAGTCCGCGAGGAAGCGGTGATAGGCCCGATACATCGCCTGCTCGAGCGCGACATCGGCGAGGCCAGCGCACGCGGGCACGCCACCCGAGGGCAGGATCATGTTCACGTCGATGCCCTCGATGTCCATGTCCTTCACCCGCGCATGCGGGTCGAAGCTCACTCGATCGGTCGGAAACGGCGGTCCCTGCCATCGGACATCCCATGGCGTGCCGCCGTCCTTGGCGCCGCGCGTCGCGGCGCTGGGCGGGGCGACCCGCTCCCGCGAGCCAAGGCGCCGGTTGAGCGCGGGCCGCTTGCCGATCACGTATCGCGACATTCCGGCCTTGGCCGGGGCACGCCCCACCAGGGGCGCGAGCGCCGCGAGCTTTGCCCGGTCGGCCGCCGCCAGATACTCCTCGATCGGCTCGACTCCCCTCTCCCCTGAGGGGAGAGGGATGGGGCGATTCTAATCCCTCTCCCCCATCGGGGGAGAGGGCAGGGTGAGGGGGCATACGTTCAGTGTCTGGTGATCACGTCGACCAGCGCGGGTCGCCCCTCGTCCTTGACCACGCGGAGCGCGCGTCGCAGCGCGGGGCCGACGGCCTCGGCGGAATCGAGCGGCCCCTCCGCGTGCACGCCGAAGCCTTGCGCGATGCGCGCGAAGTCCGGCGCGGGATCGTCGATGCGAATCCCCACCACCTTGTTCTCCACCGGTCGGCCGCGCGTCTTGGCCACCGCTTCCTGGTGCTCCTCGTCGTTGCCGTACGTCCGGTTGTTGAACATGACGGTGAGGAGCGGCAGCCGGTGGTGCGCGGCGGTGTAGAGGCCGCTCACCACGTAGAGCAGATCGCCGTCGGCCTGGAGGTTGACGCAGACCTTGCCCGAGCCGCGATGGGCAAGCGTGACACCGAGCGCGGCGGGCAGCCCGTAGCCGAGGCCCGCGCCCCCGCTGCCGCCGCACGCGCGCTCGGGCTGCCAGTCCCACAGCCGGCGTGCCCAGCCCTTGCCCGTGCCGTTGGCGAGGATCCAGTCCTCGTCCTTGATGACCTGCCAGACCTCGGCCGCGAGCACGGAGGGGGTCACGGGCTTCGACGAGCGCTCGAGGCTGACCGCAGCCTGCCACTCCGCGTTGATCGCGCCATGGCGGGCGGCGATGCGCTCCGCCCGGGCCCGACGCTCCGCGGCGCCGCGGTCGTGGCGCAGCCGGTCTTCGACGGCCAGAACGAGCGCGGGCAGCGCAAGCGCGGCGTCGGCCGCGATGGGCAGATCCACGGGGATCAGCGACTGAAAGGTCTGCGCCCAGCTCCGCGCCGCGTAGTCCTCGAGCGAGATCGAGATCACGCGCGTGCGCTCGTTGAGCAGCCGCACCTCGCGCGTGCTGCGGTCGGTCGTGCCCAGGGCGCCCAGGAAATTCGAGACGTCGAGAGCGAGGATGAGATCGGCCTCCCGCACGACCTCGTCGCGTGCGCCACTCATGTCGAGGGGATGGTTGCTCGGCACGCTCGGCCTTCCCTGGTACTCGACGGCCAGGTCGACCAGCGGCGCCGCGAGCAGCTCGGCGAGCCGGCAGAGCGGCACCGCCACGCCCGGCCGGCGTCCGAGATTCTCCACGACGATCACCGGGTAGCGTGCCTCGGTGAGGCGCCGGGCCGCGTCGTCGATGGCTCGCGGGTCCGCGTGCGGCGGCGTCGCCGGCTGGAAGCGCGCGACGTCGGGCAGCGGCACCGGGCGCTCGAGCGCCTCTTCCTGCAGCGCGGCGTCGAGGCACAGGTAGACAGGGCCCTGCGGTTCCGTGCGCGCCAGCCGCCACGCGCGCAGGAAGGCCTCGGGAATGGCGCCGACGCTCGCGGGCTGGTCGTCCAGCTTGACGTAGTCCCGCACCTGCGTCCCCTGAACGAGCGCGGTGTGGATCCAGTCGATCCAGGGGCGGCGCCGGGTCGTGTCCATGGGGCCGGTGGCCCCCAGCACGAGGATGGGCACGTGATCGCAGAAGGCGTTGAAGATGGCCATGCTCGCGTGCTGGAGGCCGACGATGTCGTGAACGACGGCGGCCATCGGCTTGCCCTTGGCCTTGGCGTAGCCATGGGCGAGGGCCACGGCGATCTCCTCGTGCGTGGTCAGCACGAGCTCGGGCCCCCGCGTGCTCGCGTAGTTCACGAGGGAGTCGTGGAGACCCCGGAACGTCGCCCCCGGATTGATGGCGACCTGCTCGATGCCCACCGCGTGGAGGAGCTCCACCACGAGATCGGACCCGTAGCCCGGGACCCCGGCCGGCTGCTTTCCTTGCGGACTCATGCTGGCGTCACCCTGCCCTCCTTTGCGTCCGGCCGCTATCCTCTACCCGAGCCCGGCTTGATTCAAGCAGCCTGTAGGCTATCGACGGATGTATCGATCCGCGATAATATCTGGCCTCTGATGTCCCATCCGCCGGTCAGGAGACGCCCATGAAGACACGCGCGTTCCTCGTCACGCTGGTGCTGTCGTTCTCGATGTGCATCCCGGGCATTGGTCGGAGCCAGCCCAAGGAGCAGCTGGGCACGGTCAACTTCCCGAATTCGTGCAGCGCAGCCGTGCAGGAGACGTTCCAGCGCGGTGTCGCGATGCTGCACTCCTTCCGCTACGGTGAAGGAGAGAAGACCCTCCGCGAGGTGCTCGCGCAGGACCCGTCGTGCGCGATCGCGACGTGGGGTATCGCGGCGATCCTGATGTCGAACCCGCTCGCAGGTGTCGGGCCGTCCAAGGAATGGGCCGAGCGCGCGCAGGCGGCGATCGATCAGGGCCGTAAGATCGGGGCCAAGAGCCCGCGCGAGCGCGACTACATCGAGGCCGTGGCCGCGTACTACGAAGACTGGAGCAATCGGCCCGAGCGTACGCGCCAGTTGAATCGTGCCCGCGCCTTCGAAACCCTGGCCGCGCGCTATCCCGCTGACGACGAGGCGCAGATTTTCTACGCCCTCTACCTCGCCGCGACGCAGTCCCTGGCCGATCAAAGCTATAAGACCTACCTGACCGCCGCGGACATCCTGGAGAAGCAGTTCACGAAATATCCCGACCATCCCGGGGTCGCGCACTACCTCATCCACAGCTATGACGCTGCGCCCATCGCGCAGAAAGGCGTGCCCGCGGCCCGGCGCTACGCGAGCATTGCCCCCGCCGCGCCCCACGCCCTCCACATGCCCTCGCACATCTTCACGCGCGTCGGCGCGTGGTCGGACTCGGCCGCGACCAACGAGCGTGCGGCTATCGCGGCGAAGCGCGACAAGGACGTCGACGAGCAGCTGCACGCCATGGACTACATGGTCTACGCCTACCTCCAGCTCGCCCGCGACGACGTTGCGCGCCGCGTGATGGACGAGGCGACCCAGGCGACCGGTCAGAGCTTCATGCGCTTCGCCGGCCCCTACGCCTTGTCCGCCATGCCCGCACGCTATGCTATCGAGCGTGGCGAGTGGCGGCAAGCCACGAAGCTCGATCCCGTCCCGAGCAGTTACCCGTTCGCGGCGGCGCTGACATACTTCGCGCGCGGGCTCGGGGCGGCGCGCAGCGGCGATCCGGCGACGGCCGAGAAGGAGATCCAGGAGCTGGCTCGCCTCCGCGACGCGCTCAAGGCCGCGAAGAGCGAGTACTGGGCCGGCGAAGTCGAGGTCAGCCGTCTGGGGGTGGCGGCCTGGACCGCCCTCGCGCAGGGCAAGCGGGACGAAGCGCTGAGCTTGATGCGAAGCGCGGCGGACACCGAGGATAAGAGCGAGAAGCACATCGTGACGCCGGGGCGCATCGTGCCCGCGCGCGAGCTGCTCGGGGAGATGCTGCTGGAGCTCAAGCGGCCGGCCGACGCTCTCAAGGAGTTCGAAGCTTCCCAGGTCCGCGAGCCTGAGCGCTTCCGCGGGCACTATGGCGCCGCGCAGGCGGCGGCGCAGAGCGGCGACCAGGCCAAGGCCAAGCGCAACTTCACGAAGCTGGTGGACATGGCCGGCCAGGGCACGCCGCGGCCGGAGCTCGTGCAGGCGCGCGCGTTCCTCCGCGCGAACCCTTAGGCCGCCTGGGCCAATGCGGGGGCGCGCCTGAGGCCACCGCTCATTCCCTCAGCCGCGGGTCGAGCGCGTCACGCAGGCCGTCGCCCAGGAGATTGAAGCCCAGCACCACGAGCATGATGGCGAGCCCCGGGACGGTGGCGACATGGGGCGCCGTGATCATGTAGGCCCGCGCGTTGGAGAGCATGGCTCCCCACTCCGGGCTGGGCGGCTGGACACCCAACCCGAGGAAGGAGAGGCCGGAGGCGGTCAAGAGAACGGTCGCCATGCGCAGGGTCGTCTGCACGAGATCGGGGCCAGGGAGTTCGGCAGCAGATAACGCGTGATGATCGTGACGTCGCCTTCCCCGAGCGCGCGGGCGGCCTCCACGAACTCCTTCTCCTTCAGGGTGAGCACCGAGCCGCGAACCACGCGGGCAAACTGCGGAACCAGGAAAATGGCGCTGGCGATGATCACGTTCCCGAGGCCGGTGCCGAGGGCGGCGATGATGGCCAGCGCCAGGAAGATCCCGGGGAAGGCCATCATGATGTCGACGACGCGCATGATCAGCATGTCGGGCCAGCGACCGACGTAGCCGGCGACCACGCCGAGCGCCGTCCCGAGCAGGAGGGCGAGCCCGACGGCGGCGATCTGGATCTGCAGCGAGATCCTCGCGCCGTAGAGGACGCGTGACAGCACGTCGCGCCCGAGCTCATCGGTGCCGAGCCAGTGGCCCGCGTCCGGCGCCTGCAGGCGCTCCACGAGACGTCCGCGCAACGGCTCGTAGGGGGCGAGGACCGGGGCCAGGATCGCCACGGCCACGAACAGCGTGATGATGATGCCCCCGCTCATGGCGGCGCGGCTCTTGAGGATCCGCCGGAAGGCGTCGCTCCAGAATCCGGGTGAGCGCCGGCGCGCGACAGGCGGGAGCTCAGTCGTAGCGGATGCGGGGATCGAAGAAGGCATAGGCGACGTCGGTGAGAAGGTTGACGAGCACGAAGGTGGTGGCCACCACCAGCAGGGCACCCTGCACCACGGGATAGTCTCGCGCGAAGATGCCATCCACGATGAGCCGGCCCACCCCGGGCAGCGAGAAGACCGTCTCCGTGAGCACGGCGCCGCCAAGGTTGTAGCCGAACTCGAGTCCGAAGACCGTGAGGATGGGGATCATGGCGTTGCCCAGGGCATGGCGATACACGACGAGCCGGTCAGAGACGCCCTTGGCGCGCGCCGTCCGCACATAGTCCTGGCGCAGCACCTCCAGCATCGAGGCGCGCGTGGTGCGCGCGATCACCGCCGACGAGGCCGCCCCCAGCACGAGGGCGGGCAGGAGCAGATGCGCGAGGGTGCCCGTGCCACCGGAGGGCAGCCAGCGGAGCTTGACCGAGAAGATGAGGATGGCGAGCAGGCCGAGCCAGAAGATCGGCAGGGAGATGCCTACGAGCGAGCCCAGCAGGGCGGCGATGTCGAGGGACGAGTTGCGATGGGTGGCCGCGACGATCCCCGCCACGACCCCCAGCGTCGCCGACACCAGGATGGCCAGGAAGGCGAGCTTGAGCGTGAAGGGGAATCGTTGCGCGAGGAGCGTGGCCACGGGCTGGCGGGACTGGATCGAGATCCCGAGGTCGCCCGCGACGGCGTGGCGCAGATAGGCCAGGAACTGGATGGGCAGCGGCCGGTTCAGGCCGTATTCCTGCCGGATCCGGGCCAGCACCTCCTCGGTGGCTTCCTCGCCGGCCAGGATCAGCGCCGGATCGCCGGGGACGAGCTGCAGGAGGGCAAACGACACGAGACTCACCCCGACCAGCACGGGAATGAGCAGGAACAACCGCCGGAGAACGTAGACAACCATGGTGAGCCGGCCGCCGCGGTCTCGAATGCGCGCGGCGGCCGGCGGCGCCTACTTTTCTTTCCAGCTCTTCTCGGTCAGGTACGTGAGCTCGAGCGGCAGGTTCACCACGCCGTGCACCTTCTTCGTCGCGCCGACGATCATGTTCGGCGAGATCAGGAAGATGGCCGGCACCTCCTTGATGACGATCTGCTGCACCTCGCGGAGCGCTCCCAGGCGCGCCTGATCGCTGGTGGCCGTCGTCGCCTTGTCGAGGGCGTCATCGAGCGCCTTCGAGACGAAGAATCCACGGTTGTCGCCCTTGGGGGCGAGCTGCGAGGAGTGAAGCAGTGGGAAGGTTCCCCATTGCGCCTCGCCCGTGGAGGGCGACCAGCCGAGCAGGAAGAGCTCGCGGTCTGTCTGCTCGGCGCCGGTCTTGGTGGCCGAGAGGTAGGCCCCCCACTCCATGGTTGACAGCGCTGCGTCCACGCCGATGGCGGACAGATCCTGCTGCACCGCCTGCGCCAGCTCGAAGTCCTTGACGTAGCGACCCTTGGGCGACCAGAGCTTCACCTTGAGCGCGGTGACGCCGGCCTGAGCCAGGAGCTCCTTGGCCTTCTTCGGATCGTAGGCATAGCCGGGCAGCTTCGCGTAGCCGTTCTGGAGCGGCGCGACGATGCCGGAGATCGCCTCCGCATTGCTCTGGAAGAGGCTCTTGACGATGGCCTCCCGGTTGATGGCGTGGTTCAGGGCCTGCCGCACGCGGACGTCATCGAATGGCTTCTTCTTGAGGTTGATCATGATGTAGAGGGCGCGGGCGGTGGCGATCGACTCGACGGCGAACCGCGCATCCTTGCGGAGCCTTGGAATGTCCTCGGGCGGGATATTGAGAATGAGATCCGTGTCGCCCGACTCGAGCATGAGCACCCGGGCCGAGTCCTCCTTGACGGTCTTCACCGTCACCCGGTCCAGCAAGGGCCGCCCGCCCCAGTACCCGTCGTTGCGCTCGAGCGCCACATGATCGCCCTTCACCCACTCGACGAACTTGAAGGGGCCGGTGCCTACCGGGTGCAGCGTCAGGTCCTTGCCCCATTTTTGGTGCGCGGCGGGGGAGACGATGCCTCCCGCTGAATGCGCGAGCCTGAACAGGAAGGCGGCGAAGGGCTGCTTGAGCGTGACGCGCACGGTGCTGTCATCCACCACCTGCGCGCCCTGGACGAACGACGTGTAGAGGCTCGCCTTGAAGGGCTTGTCGTCCCCGAGCACGCGATCGAAGAAGTACTTGACGGCCTTGGCGTCGAACGCCGTCCCGTCGTGGAAGCGGACGCCCTTGCGAAGCTTGAAGGTCCAGGTGAGGCCGTCCTTCGATTGCGTCCACGACTCGGCCAGCGCCGGCTCCAGCTGCATCTTGGCATTGAACCGGACGAGGTTGTCGTACATCATCCGGTTCACCTGCTCGCCCGGATTCGACTGCGTGTTCTGCGGATCCAGGCTGTCCGGGTCGGCGCCCGCCGCGAAGCTCAGCGTCCCGCCCGCCACCGGTGTCTGGGCCTCCACGGACCAGATCCCGGCCAGGCCCCCCAGCACCACCAATGCCGCCATCCACATGACCACTGTCCGTCTCATCGTGTCCCCCTTCTCAGGCCGGGTGACCCACGCGCTCCCTGTCCGACGCGCTGGAGAATCTGCCGAAAGGAACGTGATGTCAAATGGCCGATCGGCGCCGGACCCCCTCTCTTGACAGTGGCTCCCCGCCGACGGATGATCGCGGCATGAACGCACTGGAGAAGGCCGACGCAGCCGAGCGAGCCATGATGGAGGAGCTGGACCGGGTCGTCGTCAAGTCGGTCATCTACACCTCGGGGGAGCGGGACCCGAGAGAGCCGATCCCGCGCCCCCCGGACCAGGGCAAGCGGTACCTGATGGGCCACGATCCGCGCCTGCCGAGGATGCCGGACAAGCCGACGCTGTTCGACTTCTTCAAGCTCCGCTTCGGTCCCACCCAGCACCTGATGCAGAGCGCGCGGCTCGCCCAGAAGAACGGCGTCAACGAGAAGATCGTCCTCGCCTGCCTGCTCCACGACATCGCGGCCGCCGGGTTCATTCGCGGCGACCACGGCTACTGGACGGCCCAGCTCGTCGAGCCCTACGTGGACGAAGAGGTGAGCTTCGCCATCCGCTACCATCAGGCCCTGCGCTTCTTCGCCGACGAGTCGGTCGGCTATGCCTACCCCGAGTCCTACCGCCGGCTGTTCGGCCCCGATTACAGGCCCGACGCTTACATCGAGCGGGACTACCGCTACGCGCGCGATCACCAGTGGTACATGAGCGCGCGGCTCATCTGCATCAACGACCTGTACTCCTTCGATCCCAACGTGCGGGTCGAGCTGGAGGAGTTCACCGATGTCGTGGGCCGTCACTTCCGGCAGCCCGAGGACGGTCTCGGCTTCGACGTCAGCCCCTCCGCGCACATGTGGCGCGCGATGAACTGGCCGACGAAGTATCTGTAGCCGCCCCGCTACCGCCTGATCGAAGCGGGCGCTCCCGGAGGTGTCTCATGCACGAGAGCTTCAAGGTCCTCGACAGTGACATCCACATCATCGAGCCGCCCGACCTGTGGCAACAGTACATCGACCCCGCCTTCCGGGATCGCAGCCCCCACGGCCTGACCGAGGACGTGGGCGACCTGCGGCTGGCCCACGCGGGCAAGCCCTGGGGCCGGGTCGCCGGAACCGACGCCGATCGGAATCGTCGCCGCCAGGGGCACAACTATGCTCTCAACCAGCAGCGCTGGAAGCCCTTCGAGGAGCGCGGGTGGACGTCCAAGGTGCAGCTCGAGGCGATGGACATCGAGGGCATCGACGTGGCGGTGGTCTATCCTTCCCGTGGCCTGTTTGCCCTGACGGTTCCCGACATGGATCCGCCCCTCGCCGCGGCCATGGCCCGCGCGTACAACGACTGGCTTCACGAGTTCTGCCAGGAGAATCCCGAGCGCCTGATCGGGGCGGGCATGATTTCCCCCTTCGACGTGAACGACGCCGTGGCGGAGGCGCGCCGCTGCGTGAGAGAGCTGGGATTCCGCGGGGTCTTTCTCCGGCCCAACGAGGTCAACGGGCGGAACTGGCACGATCCGTACTACGAGCCGCTCTGGGCCGCCCTCGAAGAAATGGAAGTGCCGCTGGGATTCCACGAGGGCTCGGGCTCGCTCCTCCGCCAAGCGGGTGAGCAGTTCGGTGCCAACACCATGCTGAAGCACGTGTACTCCCATCCTGTCGAGCAGATGCTGGCCGTCGGCGCCTTCTGCGCGGGGGGCATCCTGGAGCGCCATCCGCGACTGCGCGTGGCCTTCCTCGAAGGCAACTGCAGCTGGGTGCCCTTCCTCCTCTGGCGCATGGACGAGCACGCGGAGTGGCTGGGCGACGTCTACGCCAGGGAGCTGACGATGCCGCCCAGCGCGTACTTCAAGCGGCAGTGCTTCGTGTCGGTGGAATGCGACGAGGAGCCGGTGCGGCACGTGATCGACGCCATCGGTGACGATCGCATCGTCTTCTCGACGGACTTTCCACACGGCGATTCGAAGTTCCCGCGGGCGGTGGAGTCATTCCTCCAGCTGCCCATCTCCGAGCAGAGCAAGCGCAAGATCCTGTGGGACAACTGCGCCGCGTACTATGGCCTCTCCGCCTGAGACCTCGTGTCATCCCTCTCCCCCATCGGGGGAGAGGGTAGGGTGAACAGCTCTGGCTGGCTCGGCCCGTAGGGCATAGCCCCCACCCTCCTCGAGGAAGACCCTTCTTCCGTCTGCTCGCGCCGTACCGGGACGCCGTCTAGAATTGGAGTAAGTGACCGTTCTCTACTTGCTCCGGATCTCCTCGAGGAGGACCACGATGAGAGAGGCCGGATTCGCCGGCAGCGGCTTCGTCTTCGGCTGGCTGATGAGCAAGACCTGGAGCGACCCGGGCTGCCAGCTGGGACTCGCCGTCTTCCTTGTTGCCACCGCCGTCATGTTCCTGGCCTTTGTCCTGTCCGTCGTCGGGCATGGCAGAGCCTCCGGCGACTCTGATCCTGACGAGGATCACGAGCCATGACGAAAAGGCTCAAGGTCGGTGATCACGTGAGCTGGAACTCGGAGGCCGGGCGCGTGAGCGGGCGGATCATCAAGGTGCACACGCGAGACGTGAACTACAAGGGCTACATCCACCACGCGAGCAAGGACAGCCCCCAGTACGCGATCAAGAGCGACAAGACCGATCACGTGGCCCTGCACAAGGGAACCGCACTGAGGCGTTTGCGCCGGTGATCGTCCCGCCCGCGCGCGTTCTGCCCTAGAATAGGCGCCGCCTGGACGCGAGAGAGGAGGCCTCCACATGCACCTGACGCCGACCGAGATGGACCGGCTGACGATCTTCACCGCCGCCGAGCTGGCGCGCCGGCGGCGCGCCAAGGGCTGGAAGCTCACGCATCCGGAGGCGCTCGCCATCATCTGCGACGAGATGCACGAGGCGGCCCGCGGCGGCGCCACCTACGACGAAGTGATGCGGGTAGGGCAGAGCGTCCTGACCGCGGACGACGTGCTCGATGGCGTCGCCGGCCTCGTGGGGACGGTGAAGATCGAGTGCCTCTTCGGCGACGGGATGCGCATTCTCCACGTGGAAGGGGCCATCGGTCCCGGCCGCCCCGCACAGGCCCCGGCGCGGAGGACGTGATGACGCCTGGCGAGATCCTCTTCGGGGACGGGACCATCGTGATCAACGCGGGTCGGCCCGTGGCCGAAGTCGACGTCGAGAACGCCTCGGATCACACGATCTTCGTCAGCTCGCACTTCCCGTTCTTCGAGGTGAACCGTCGGCTCGTGTTCGATCGTGCGCGGGCCTGGGGCATGCACCTCGACATTCCCGCGGGCGATTCCGTGCGGTGGCGGCCAGGGGAGCGCCGGCGTGTCCGCCTCGTGGCCTTCGGTGGCCGCGGGATCCTGCGCGGCTTCAACCGCCTGAGCGAAGGCGCGACGAGCCCGGAGCGCCTCGCCGGGGGGCTCGAGCGCGTGCGCCGCGCCGGCTATGGGCATCGAGAGGAGGCCGCCGGTGGCCGGTGAGATCAGCCGGCAAGACTACGCGGCGCGCTACGGGCCCACGGCGGGCGACCGCATCCGCCTCGGCGACACGAACCTGCTCGCCCTGATCGAGCGGGACGAGACGAGCTATGGCGACGAGGTGCTACGCGGCTGGGGCAAGACGATGCGGACAGGGCTCATGATGAACGACCGCCTGCCCGCCGACAGCGAGCTCGACCTGATCATCAGCAACGTCATCGTGATCGATCCCGTGCTCGGTGTCCGCAAGGCGAGCATCGGCGTCAAGGATGGCCGGATCGTCGGCGTGGGACGGGCAGGCAACCCCGACATCGTCGACAATCCCGATCTGCTCATCGGCTCGGCCACCGCGCCCGTGTACGGGCAAGGCTACATCGCCACGCCGGGCGGCATCGACACCCACGTCCACCTCGTCCAGCCGCGCCTCATCCCCGTCGCCCTCGCCGCAGGCATGACCACGCTGATCACGGGCGGTCTCAACGACAACCTCGCCTTCAACCTGCGGCGCATGTTCCAGGCCTTCGAGCATCAGCCGATCAACCTGGGCGTCCTGGGGCGGGCGGCGAGCACCGTGCCGGAGCCTCTGGAGCGCCAGATCGAGTCGGGGGCGTGCGGGCTGAAGGTCCACGAGGACTACGCCGGCTACCCGAGCGTCATCGATCAGGCCCTCACCGTCGCCGACGCCCACGACATCCAGATCGCCATGCACACCGACGGCATCAACGAGTCGTGCGAGCTTCACGAGACGGTGGCCGCCATCAACGGGCGCGCGATCCACGCCTACCACGTCGAGGGCATCGGCGGGGGGCACGCGCCCGACATCCTGGCCATCGTGGGCGTGGGCAACGTCATCGGCTATCGGCTCCTCGACCACGCCCACCATCCCGTACGGGCGGAACGTGGTCGCCGAGCACCACGCCATGATGTGGTCGGTGCACGGAATGAACCCGCGCGTGCCGAGCGACCGGTCGATGATCGCCGACCGTATTCGGGACGCGACGATGCGGGCGGAGAGCGTGCTCCACGAGCTGGGCGCCATCAGCATCATCAACTCTGACTCGCAGGGCATGGGACGCATCGGGGAGTCCACGCGACGCACGTGGCAGCTCGCGCATCAGATGAAGACGGTGGCAGGGGGCGATCCGCCCCACGACAATCCGCGGATCCTCAAGTACCTCGCCAAGTACACGATCAATCCCGCGCGCGCCCACGGCATCCACCAGTGGGTCGGCTCGCTCGAGCCGGGCAAGATCGCCGACATCGTGCTGTGGCGGCCGGAGTTCTTCGGGGTGAAGCCGGAGCTGGTGATCAAGGGCGGCTACGTCGCCTGGGGCGCCCTCGGCGAGGGCAACGCCTCCATCCCCCAGAGCCAGCCCGTGCTGTACGGGCCTCACTGGGGCGGGCAGGGCGTGGCCGCGGCGAGCCTGTCCGCAAACTTCGTCTCCGCGGCCGCGGTCGCCGGTGAATTCCGACGTCACGTGCGAAGCCGCCGTCGCGCCCTCGCCGTCACGGGCACGCGCCAGGTCGGCAAGCAGCACATGCTCTACAACCAGGCGAATCCCCGGATCGAGATCGACCCGCGCACGGTCGAGATCCGGATCGACGGCGCCCCTCTCCCGCCGCTTCCCGACGACGACTTGCCCCTCAACCGGCGGTACTTTCTGCTCTGAGGGGCCCCGAGCTCCCGCTGAACATTAGACCGCCCTCAATCGGGTAACGACCTCTGGAAGCGCGAGCGCCCCATCCCGATCGCTGGCCGACCAAGAGCACAGATCCTCCCAACTGTCGGCCTGGCCGGACTTGGTTGCGCGTTCCAGCCTCAGCTCTCGCTCTTTGCCGTCGAAGACGGTGCGAAAGACGATTCCGCGCCGCTGCACAGTCGTCCACCAAGAGCCGAAGGCGTTGTAGTGGTTCCCATGAGCCAGAAGCTGGGCAGGGATCGTGACCAGATCGCCTGCCAGCTTCGCCATGAGCTGGAAGTGCTGCAGCGGGAAGTTAGACAGGCCCGCACGATTCCCACGCTATAGCCCCAAGGGCACCGACGGATGAAGTACGCCGCGAAGGCAGGCCTCATGGCAATAGAGCTGTTGGCTCGCATCCTCCGGAAGACGCAAGATCATCTCCCGCGGCGCCTCGTCAGCGACGCCCCGCCCACAGAAGCAACACACGTAACGCAGTGATTGGTCGATACTCGTCATAGCTGTCGCTGTCTGTCTAACGTTCAGGCTGAGCGGCCGGCGTCGAGCCGGCCCGCTCCAGCCTGTTGTTAGGCATCACATACCCAGGATGCACACCCAATCCTCTCGGGAGTAGAAGCCGCCACACGCATCTGCCAGTTCGCGTAGCATCCGGGCGATCTCTTCTCTGTGAGGCTCAACCTCGGAATCTAGACGATCGCGGTAGGGCGCCGAGAGGTTAAGCGCAGTGTGTGCTTGCTCTGGGCTCATGCCTGGCAGCCGATCTGCGACGTCCCGCCATTCGGCCACTATCTTCTGACCTATGTCCTTCGGAATGTCGTTCATCGAGAAGTGATCGTACTTGGGGAAATGCTTGGTGAGGATGCCTTCGGCCATTCCGAATGCGTCTTCCCAGATGAACAGGAACCCGTCTTGCCAATGCTCTCCCGAGTACTTCCCGGGACCAATCTCCATGTACCCAGTCGACTCCAGCTCCGACTTTCTTCGGCGCACGCGATAGTCCATGCATGAATGCCTAACTAGAATTCGGCTGGTCTGTGTAGCGCCGCGTACCAAGCATGGTTCAAGCGTAGCACGCAGATAGGGGATCTAGCTCCGTGCCGAAGGCCGCGAAAAGACACACCAGTCAGCCATCTGAGTACCGCCGAGCGATTTGCTATGCAGACCTGGGATATACGATATGTGAGGTCTGTGTAGCCGGGGCAGGGTCAGGCGCGCTCTCATGAGCCTCCACTACAGGAAGCCGAGATCCTCGTGGTGCTCCATCCCCCGCACGAACCGCGTGAGCACCTGCACGGCGCCCGCGAGATCGTCGAGGTCGACCACCTCGTTGGGAGAATAGGAGTAGCGTCGCGGCACCCCGATGCTGATGGTGGGGATGCCGTCGCGGCTCAGATGGATCGAGGCGGCCTCCGTCGAGCCACGCGTGAGATGCGTGGCGAGCTGCACGGGCACCCCCTCGGCATCGGCGGCCTGCAGGAGATACCGCTTCATGGCCGGGTGGGCGATGCTGCCGCGATAGTTGCCGGTCGAGGCAGCGAGGAGCACGACGGGCCCGCGGCCCATGACGACGGAGATGTCCCGGGTCGGGCTCGAGTCGGGCGTGTCGCCGGCCGAGAGGCCGTCGATGGCGATGGCGTAGTCGGGGCGGAGCCGGTGCGCGGCCATGGCGGCGCCGCGCAGCCCCACCTGCTCGAGCACGGTGGCCACGGCATGGACGGTGGCGAAGGGCTGAGTGTCTTTGAGCTCCGCGAGCATCTGGATGAGGATGGCCACGCCCGCGCGGTCGTCCATGCCCTTGCCGCACACGCGATGGCCATCGGAGAACTCGGCGAGCTCGCCCACGAAGGTCACCGGGTCACCCACTCGAATGCCGAGCACCGCCACATCGCCGGCGCTGGGCGCGCCCACGTCGATGTACATGTCGACGACCGACGCTGGTCTCGCCAGCTCCTCCGCCGATTGCAGGTGGCCCGGCTTGGCGCCGATGACGCCGAAGTGGCCGTTGACGGAGACGCGCCGGCTGGGCAGGAACGCGTCGGCCGTGCCGCCCAGGCGGTCGAAGCGCAGGAAGCCGTCCGGCTCGATGCCCTTGACGATGAACCCGATCTCGTCGAGGTGGGCGCTGATCATCAGCCGGGGGTGGTCCTGGCGGCCGCGCCGGGTGGCCGTGACGTTGCCGTAGCGGTCGACCTCGACGGCATCCGCCAAGCCCGTCACGCGCTGACGGAAATACTGGACGAGGGACTGCTCGAATCCGGAGACGCCGTGGAGGGCGACGAGATCCCGCAGCGTCTCGCGGAGCGCGTCCTTGATCGCCGTCGGGCGGTCCGCCATCAGAGGACGACCATAAGCCGTGGGCGCCCGTGATGTCAAAGCGGCGCGTTCCTCTCCGTGCTGGCGAAGCCCCAGGCGAGGGAGGTAGGATGGCGGTGTGCCCGAGACCACTCACGTCCGCTACATCGACAAGACACGCGCGTACTACCAGGCCGAGGGCTACGGCGCACCGTACGAGTGGGCGCATTTCGAGCACACGCCGTTCACGCCCTTTGCGTCGGTGGGGAAGCCGCTCTCCCGTTGTCGCGTCGGCGTGGTGACGACCGGCGAGCTAGCGCGGCGCGATGCGGAGTCCGGACCCGAAGACCCGCGGCGGCTCGTGTACTCGTTGCCGACCGACGTTCCCGTCGAAGAGCTTCAGAGCCGCAAGGCGGGGTACGACCGCTACGCCACCACCCTCGACGACGTGGACAGCTACCTGCCGTTGACGCACCTCCACCGCTTCGTGGCCGAGGGGCGGATCGGCGGCGTGGCGCCTCGGTTCCAGACCATCCACTTCGAGTACAGCCAGCGTAAGACGCTCACCGTCGACGCCCCCGAGATCCTGAAGCAGATGCGGGAGGACCGCGTGGACGTGGCGGTCCTCACCGCCATCTGACACGTCTGCCACCAGACCGTGAGTCTGGCCGCGCGATATCTGGAAGAGCACGGCATCCCCACTGTCGTGTTCGGCTGCGCGCGCGATATCGTCGAGCACTGCGGCGTGCCACGCTTCGTCTTCAGCGACTTTCCCCTCGGCAATCCCACCGGCAGGCCGTACGACCTCGACATGCAGCGCCACATCCTGTCTCTGGGGCTGGACCTTCTCGTCGAGGCGACGGCCGCTGCGACCACGGTCGTCGCGCCCTACGAATGGAGCGCGGACCACTCCTGGAAGGACAGGATCTTCAGCAAGGAGCAGCCGTTCCTCGACCCTGACGCCACGAGGAAGTGGCTCGAGGACAAGGACAGATATCGTGCCTTGAAGGCGACGGGGAAGATCTAGGGGAGCGCCTATCTCGACCACGGCGCGTGTCCTGGTGATCGGTGTGCTGACCTGCTTCCTGCCCGCCTCAGTTCCTTCCGCGTCCGAAGCCGCGACCGAGTCGGAGCTCCAGTCCGCGGTCTTTCGCGCCAAGCCCGCCGTCGTCATGATCATGGTGCGTATCGGTGCGACGGCGACGGTGCGCTGCAGCGACGGGGCGACCGCGGTCGTCCAGCCGGGATCGATCGGCGAGCTCGGGAGCGGGTCCATCATCCACCCCGACGGCTGGATCGTGACGAATGGCCACGTGATCCAGCCCTACCAGGAGGGCGCCGACGGCGCCTTCGCCGCCGAGCTGCTCGAGAAGGCTGTGGCCTCGGCCTGCGCCGGCGAGCTGGATGGCCTGCCCGCGGCCGCGCAGATGCAGCGCATCCGTGCCCTCGCCGCGAGTCCCGAGAACCGCGCCGGCCTTGCCCTCGACCGAACGCTCCAGGTCCACCTGTCCAACGGCAAGTCCTACCCGGCGGAGGTGAAGTTCTACAGTCCTCCCGCGTACGTGATCGTCGCCCAGACCACGGATGCTTCCGGCAATCCCCGCAAGGAGCACGGCCGCGACGTGGCGATCCTGAAGATCGAGGACAAGGAGCTGCCCGTCGTCCGCCTGGCCCGGCACAGCACGGACCTGCACCTGGGCCAGGCGCTCTTCGTCATCGGCTATCCCGGCGTCGTCGTCTCCCACGAGCTGCTCAGCCGCGCCACGCAATATGAACCCTCGATCACGACCGGTCGGATCTCGGGCTTCAAGCAGGACATCGGCGGCCAGCGCGTGCTCCAGACCGACGCCGCCATCATCCAGGGCAATAGCGGCGGCCCCGTCTTCGACGATCGCGGCCAGGTCATCGGCGCGGCCACGTTCACCTCGCTCCAGGGGGAGCAGGTCGTCCAGGGCTTCAACTTCCTCATTGCCGTCGAGACCATCCAGGAGGCCGCGCGCAAGGCGGGTGTGACGCCCAAGGGCGACAGCATGTTCACTCGGCTGTGGAACCATGGCGTCGATCTCTACATCCGCGACCTGCACTACCGCGCCTACCGGAACATGAGCGCCGCGAACCGCATCCACCCGGGGTTCCCCGACGTGGAGCGGGTGCGCGAGGACTGCGACATCAAGCACAAGGAGCAGGGGTACCTCCACCGCGAGGAGTATCAGTGGGCCCTGACGGGCGTGCTCCTCCTGGGCGGGATCGCCGGCGTGTGGTTCGGCGGCCGGCGGGTCATGTCCGCAACGCGGCGAGGTATCCGTGGGATCGTCCGCGAAGAGCTGGACGCTCGCGACGGGCGCTCCCAGCCCTGAGCGCTTACCCTCGATGGTGCGTTCTGGCGCCTAGCGGTGTCGCCGCGTCAGCGGCAGCCGGCTCGCGGGGCGCCAGGGGCGCGGCGGGGCACGAGGGTGCAGGCGAACGTCGCGGGCTGCACGCGATACTTGTCCAGGGTGGCCTGAAGCCGGGCGAGGGTCCGGTCACGCTTGGCCAGGCCGATCGCGTAGATGGCCAGGTCGTTCACGAGACGCGTGTAGAACACGTGCGGCGCATCACCGTTCTCGCCCATGCACGGTGTCGGCTTCTGGGCCAGGCGCAGGAGCGGGCCGAAGGCCTTCACGTACTCCGCCAGGACGGGCTCGTCGCGGAGGTCGCGAGGCACCTCGGGGAAGAGGGCCAGGAGCTCGTCCACGGTCATCGGCGTGGGCGCGGCTCGAGCCCGCTCCTCGAGATCCCGCGACAGGCGTATCTGGACCATCGTCCGGCTAGTATAACCCCTGCCATGGCGGGGTCAGGTCTCACATTCATACATTCTCGGGCCATTTGTTGGATTGTGAGACCTGACCCCTCATGACGGCGGTCCTCGCGGCGGCCGCCGTGATGGCGGCGGCGTTCGTCAAAGGCTCAATCGGGTTCGGCTTTCCGGTGCTCGGCACCCCGCTCCTGAGCCTCGTCCTGGACGTCAAGGCGGCGGTCGTCGTCCTGATCGTGCCGAACATCGTGATGGACGGGCTGCAGTTCATCCGGAACGGCGCCCCCGTGGCCGTCGTCCGGCGCTTCGCCGTCTTGCTGATGTTTGGCGCGGTGGGGACCGTGATCGGCACCCGTCTCCTGGTGGCGGTCTCCTCGCGCACGGCCGCGCTCGTCCTGGGCGCGTTTCTCCTGGCGTTCGCCCTCCTCAGCATCGTCGGCGTGACCCCGCGCGTGCCGCGGCGCTGGGAGCCGTGGCTGTCGCCCGTGGCGGGACTGCTGGCCGGAGTCGTGGGTGGGACCACCAATGTGCCGGGGACCCCGCTGGTGATCTATTTCCATGCGCTCGGTCTGGGCAAGCGCGACTTCCTTTCGTCCGTGTCGTTCACCTTCGTCGTCTACAAGATCGTCCAGCTCGGCGCGGTCGTCTACTACGGGCTGCTGTCGCCGACCCTGCTCGGGCACTCGCTGGCCTTCACGGTGGTCGCCCTCGGCGCCTTTGCCCTCGGGCTCAAGGTGCAGGACCGTCTCGAGCAGCGGACCTTCAACCGCCTGCTGCTCGGCTTCCTCTGCGTGCTCGGCATCTGGCTCGTTGCGCGGAATCTCTGACGAAGCCCGTTTGACCGGAACCCGTCGATCTGGCAGCATCGCCGGCGTGACGCAACCCTCACACGAACCATGAGACTTTGGTGTGCTCGAGGGGCGCTCGCTCTTGTCGGCCTGGCCGCACTCCTGACGGGCCCGCTATGGGCCGCCGTCGCCGAGGCGCAAAGCCTCGACCGCCAGGTCGAAGCCACGCTCAAGAGCCTGTACGAGACGACTCCCGCAGCCAGGGAATTGGCCCGCACGGCGAAGGGCATCCTCGTCTTCCCGGAAATCGCCAGGGACAACTACGTCCTCGGCCTCCAGACTGGCCACGGCGCACTGCTGAAGGGCGGCAAGATCGTTGCCCACTACACCACTACCTCGGTCATTTACGGATCGCAAGCCGGCGTCTTGCCATTCGGGTATGCGCTCTTCCTCGTCACCGACGCTGCGCTGAATCGCCTCAACCAGAGCGGAGGCTGGGAAGTCGGCAAGGATGCCGGAGTGGTCATCATGCCTGTCGGCACCGCCACGTTGCCTGACGGGACAATGGACACCCAAACGGGAACAATGGATGCGACCGCGGGGACGATGACCGCCCGCGCGAGAGTCCGAGGCGAGGCCTATGCGTTCGTCATCGGGGACACGTCGCTCATGACGGGGGTCGGCGTGCAGGGCTGGAAGATCATCAAGACCAACCCCTGAGCCACCTCGAGCGACTCAGGCTTTGCTACCGTCTGCGCTCCAGGTTCAGCTCGATTCGCTTCAAGCGCTGGAGGTCAGCCCCGAGCTTCGCCGCCTCGCTCCTCAGCCGGAGCGTCTCTGCCTCGCGCATGGTGAGCTCGGCCTGACGTGCCGCGAGCTCGGCCTCGCGGGCCACGAGCTCGACGAGCGCGGCCTGCCACGCCCGAGCGTCCGATTCCCACTCGCCCCGTTGATACGCGGTGAGCAACCGCTCGAAGGCAAGCTTGGCCGCCCGGTAGTCACGAAGTCCGCTCGAGGGATCCACGTACAGTCGCGCGAGATTGTAGAGCGCGCGCGCGTGCACAGCGTCCCGTTCCGGCATGGCGGCGACCTGCGCGTAGAGATCACGTGCCGGGCCGGGTTGCCCCTGTCGGACCAGCTCGTCCGCGCGGGCCAGCAGCCGAGCGGACTCCGATCGTCCCTCGGGTGTGGCGCGGAGCCAGTCGACGGCAGCGCATCCCGCGCAGAGAGCTCCCAGCGTCAGGACGAGGACAAGACGTCTCATGAGGGAGGCGCAGTTTTCGGAAGGCGGACGGTGAAGCAGGTTCCTTTCCTCTCTTCGCTCTCGACGGCGATCGAGCCATTGTGGGCTTCGACCAGCTCCTTGACGATGGCCAGGCCGAGCCCGGAGCCCTTTCGGCCACGGTGCGCCTGCTGATACGGCTCGAAGATCCTGGGGAGATCCGCGCTCGGGATCCCCGGCCCGCTGTCCCGCACCGCCAGCTCGAGGTGCGTCGTGGCATCGGTCATCGCGACCCGCACGGAACCTCCGGCCGGCGTGAACTTGATCGCGTTGCCGACCAGGTTGAGAACCACCTGGGTCAGCCCTTCCTCGTCGGCCATGATCACGAAGTTGACGCCCGTCGAGGTCTCCTCCAGGAGCAGGCCCTGCTGCTCCGCCTGGGCACTGAGCACGTCGAGCGCCCGAGCCACGACCTTGTCCAGCGCGACGGGTTGCCGCTCCAGGGGGAACACGCCCGCCCGGAGCCGATTCAAGTCCAGGACCCGAGTGACGAGGCCGAGGAGACGATCGACACTGTCATCGATCGATGCGAGCCACTGGCGCTCCTTGGCGTCGAAGGTTTGCTTCCCCCGCTTCATGAGGAGCTGGGTGGCAGCCCGGATCGCCGTGAGCGGGTTCCGGATCTCGTGCGAGATCTGCGAGAAGAACTGCTGCTTGAGAGTCTCCACTTCTCGCAGCTGCTCGGCCATGCGATTGAAGGCGTACGTGAGCTCCCCGATCTCGTCTCCCCTCTCGACCGGCAGCTCCTGGAAGCTGCCGTCCGCCACTTGCCTCGTCGCTGCGGACAGCTGACGAATCGATCGCGTCAGGCGGAAGGCGACCACGCCCGTCGCGCCGATCGCCGCGACGAGGCTGACACTCAACGTGACGAGCACGGTGGTCCAGGTGCGGCGCTCCAGCGCTCGGACCACGGCCTGCGCCCGGGTGACTTCGGCTGAGGTTGCTTCGGTGAGCTGCGTCAACGCGCGATCCAATCGCTCGGCGGCTGTTCGCGCCGGCCCTTCTGATAGGCGCAGGGCCTGTGCCGTCTCGCCCCGGCTGAGCATCGCCCGCTCCTTGTTCACGTGCTGCTGGTAGGTCGCGAGGGCCACGACCGCGTCACGGTAGCTCTTCTGCTCCGCCGTCGACCTGAGCAGGACGTCCAATCGCTCGAGGTCCGCGGCGGCGCGCTCCGCGCGCTCTTTCAGGAGATCCCCGTAGGCCCGATCGCGCAGCACCAGATAGCGGGCTTCGATGCGAAGCAGCCGCGGGACGGCCTCCTGGAGGGACACTTCGATCTGAAGGGCCGGGAGGGACTGGCCCGTGATGTCTCGATGCGCCCGGACCAGGTGATCCACGGCGAGCAGACTCCAGGCGGCGACGCCGACCAGCGCCAGGATAACCAGCGTCGATGCGACGAACATTTTGGACGCCAACCGCATGCCGATCCTCGCGATCTCCCGGGACGCCAGACCTGATCGGTGATCTTCGTGATGCAGAGCGCCCGGCCGCACCATCTCGCGTCAAGGCGATCGAGGCATCTCCTCCCGGCCTTCTGGAGGAAGCGCTGTCCTACTTCCGAGCAAGCGCTGAGCCAGGAACCCCGCGTGGCAATTCAATGGTTTGGCAGGCGTCCAGCCGGGAGAAGGTCCCCAGGAGCGTCAGCCGCTGCCGCAAATGGGAATGCAGGCGGCTACGGCCAACGCTTCGCGGCGCCTCGTGGTCGCGCAAAAGGCGACGAGCGGCCCAAGAGCTCGCGAATCTTGTAAGCAAGCTCGCCCAGCTCACAGGGCTTCATGATGACCGGATCGCCGAGGACGGTCCGGTAGTCAGAGACAAGCTCGCTGGAAAAGGCGGTCATGAACAGCACCTTTGTCTCGGGCCGGATCAGGCGCAGACGCTTGGCGAGCATCCACCCGTTCACGCGCGGCATCACAACGTCCGTCAGCAGCACGTGGATCGGTCCGCCGTGGGTCTCGGCGATCTGCAGCGCCTCTTCGCCGCCCGTCGCCTGCAGAACGTCGTAGCCTTCTTCCCCCACGAGGAAGTCCACCGTCACGCGGAGTACCCACGGGTCGTCATCCACCACGAGAACGGTCTCCGAGCGCCGTTGCCTCTTCAACCCAACGGGCGGCGGAGTCTCTGCGTCTGGAGGCAGGTTCGCGGGAGTCCGCTCGTCCATGACTTACCGGGGAAGGCGCAGCAGGGTCGTCATGGAGCAATCCGATGGAGCACCGGGCGGTCGGCGAAGCTGCAGAATCGTGCGCGATGCTCGGCCACCGCCGTATACGGCAGCACGCGCAAGAGCTCTTCGGGCGTCGTGAGACCCGCCACGAGGCGCTCGTGGGCATCCTGAGCCATGCTGAAGGTGGTGCGCTGGGCGCTCTCGCGTATCTCGTCGAAGGGCGCCTGCCTGGTGATGAGAACCGCGTCTTGGTCGTCGGGCACCCAGAGATCAGCGACGATCATCCGGCCCTTGTAGCCGCTGAAGCCGCACTCCGCGCAGCCGGCGCCCTGGTAGAACTTCAGAAGGACCGGCTCGGGCTGAAAGAACTCGTTCAGCACGTGTGGCGCTGGCGTGTACGGCTGCCGACAGAACAGACAGGTCCGACGAACGAGCCGTTGCGACATCACGCCGATCAGCGATGAGGCGATGAGTGAGGATTCGATCTTGAGATCGAGCAGGCGCGGTAGCGTGGCGATCGCGCTATTCGTGTGCAGCGTGCTGAGGAGGAGATGGCCGGTCTGGGCGGCGCGGAAGGCCATTTCCGCGGTTTCCTGGTCGCGGATCTCGCCGACCATGATGATCTCCGGATCGTGCCGGAGAAACGCCCGCAAGTAGCCGGCGAAGGTGTTGCCGATGGCGTCGTTGACCTCCGACTGGCTCAGCTCGTCGTAGACGTACTCCACGGGATTCTCGGCCGTGAGGATGCGGATCTCCGGGCGATGGAGCTTCATCAAGACCGCGTAGAGCGTCGTCGACTTGCCGGAGCCGGTGGGACCGGTCACCAGGAAGATGCCGGTGGTCCGCTGGAGCAGCCTTTCGAGACGGCGCGAGACGACCGGCGACAGCTCGAGCTCGGCGATGGAGCGCGGCGCCCGCGTCCGGTCCAGGATGCGGATGACCACGCTCTCGCCCGAGTAGCTCGGGATGACCGAGACGCGCAGGTCGATCGTGACCTTGCTGCCCGCGCGCTCGACGGTGACCTGGAAGCTGCCGTCCTGCGGCCGCCGGCGCTCGGCGATGTCGAGGGTGGCGAGAATCTTGATGCGCGACATGATCTCCCGCATGTTGGAATCGAGGCTGTCCTGCAGGCCGCCGAAGTGCGGCTGGCGGAGCACGCCGTCCACGCGGTGCCGCACGTGCAGCCCGGACGGCAGCATCTCCAGATGGATGTCGCTGCAGTGATTCTCGAGGGCGCGAAACAGGATCTGCCGGAAGAGCTCATCGGCCCGCCGGCTGGTTTGCTCGTCGAACAGCATCGACGGACGGTGGGTGGCGTCCACGGGCATCGGCACCGCGGCGACCAGGTCGTTACCGAGCCCTTCGCCGGTCTCCGGTGTGCCGTCGTAGAGGCGGCGAAACGCGCGCTGGATGGCCCGGCTCGGAGCGGTGACGACGGTGATGGCGAGGCCCGTCAACCGCATGAGGTCGTCGATCACGGCAACCGCCGTCGGGTCGTCCATGGCCACGGTTACCGTCCGGCCGACCTGCGCGATGGGCAGCAGCGAGTGACGCCGCGCGTAGCTTCGGTTGATCAGGCGCGCGAGGCCGCGATCGATCGTCATCTTTTCCAGATCGATGAACGGCACGTTGAGCTGCGCGCTCAGCGCCTGGCGCATGGTCTCGTCCGTGATGTACTCGAGCTTGAGCAGGACCTTGCCGAGGGGAAGCTTCAGGCTGGCCTGCTGCGCGAGGGCGTGCTCGAGCTGCTGTTCGGTGATGGCACCGCCGGCGAGAAGGATCTCGCCCAACCGGGAGCGCTGGGTTGGGTCTGGCTTCTGGTCGCCGATCATGACTCGTTTCAGAGGCGGATTCCTCCTGTCGATCCATCCAACGTGCAAGAGAAGGGCCAGCGCGAGAAGCCATGCAATCAAGCATTTTCAGTGGGGGGCAGCCAGGTGCTGACGAGCAAGGTCAGACGAGGTGACGATGGTGGGTTACAGCGGTCAGGCGGAGCTGGACGGGCGTCCGCCCGGGACCCGCGCTAGCCCTTGAGCGCTCCCGACGTCAGCCCGCGCACGAGGAA